>Ga0207895_1000920_pt1 | contig 10529 bp, 10 predicted proteins | sample MalvirmetaMSP112_FD_184230 | JGI IMG/M metagenome (GOLD analysis project Ga0207895, IMG submission 184230) | Marine viral communities from the Deep Pacific Ocean - MSP112 (SPAdes) | ecosystem: Environmental > Aquatic > Marine > Oceanic | place: Pacific Ocean | collected 2011-05-24 | reverse complement strand
TGGAGACGCCATCATCCGAGACGAAACTGCCTTCCGGCATGTGGCGGGCAATGGATGCGCCAATCGTAGCAGCATTGAGAGCGCCTGTCGGTGCAGCGGGCAGGTCCAGCTCAGCCACTGGCGCGGCTTCCTTCGCACCGAGCGCATCTGCGAGCGCCTCAAGGATCGCGGCGCTGTCGGTCTCCGGTCCGCCAATCTTCATCGGTGTACATCCTTCCGGCACAAGCACGCTCGGCTTGCCGGGATAGGCGAAGAAGGCCACCGGCACCTGCGCACCTGCGATCAGCATCAGGTCCGAGCCTTCAAGGTCCGACATGGCGCCTTCGGCGAAGTATTGCATCCGGTCTGGAATGAACCGGCCTGCCCCGCGCGCCTGTCGCGGGAAGAACGTGTCGGTCAATACGCGAACGCCTGCGGCTTTTACCCGGGCCGCTTGAGCAAGCCCCGCTTCGGTCAGCGCGGTTCCGTTGATGATGATGATCGGGTTGCTGGCCGATTTGACGGCGGCAGCGGCGACATCGATCGCAATCGGATCAGGCTGGCGCAGGGATGGCCGGGCGCGCGTTGCGCCGGGCTTCCCGCCTTCCAGCCAGGCGGTGTCGGCGGGAAGGATCAGAGACACCGGACCAGGTTCGGGTCCAAAGCTCGCCTCCCATGCCTGCGCGGCCAGATCGCCGGCTTGCCCGACTTTGTCGGCGGATTTGATCCAGCGCGAATTCGGCCCCGCCATGCCGATGACGTCAGAGGCCAGCGGCGCGTCATAGCGCTGGTGCGGCACGGCATGGTCCCCGATCACATTGATCATAGGCGTCCAGGCCCGGCGGGCATTGTGAATGTTTGCGCCGCCATTGAGATATCCCGCACCGAGATGCAGCAACGTCATGGCCGGCGTTCCGGTCACGCGCGCATGGCCGTCGGCGGCGCCCGTCGCAACGCCCTCGAACAGGCAGAGCGTCGACTTGATGCGCGGCTCATGATCGAGCGCGGTGACGAGGTGCATTTCCGATGTGCCGGGATTCGCGAAGCACGCCGTCACGCCATGATCGGCCAGCGTGGATACGAGCGCTTCGGCGCCGGTCATGGACTGGGTTGGCTGGTCTGTCATCCGGATTCCCTTTGAGATTCTTGTTCGTGTTCGGTGTCGTGCACTACAGGATGAGCAAATTCGCTGGCGTCTCGCTAGATTCGGCAAACAGCGTGTCGACCTGATCCTGCCTGAGGTCCTGCGTGCGCGATTGGTTGATGTAGCCCTTCTCCGTAATCTCACCATTGTCTGCCAACGGAGGATAAGTCTGAAGCAACACTCGCGCGACGCGAGCGGAAACATTCGGATGCGTCTTGTTGTGCAGGGCGATTCCTTCGCGAATTTTCTCATGTATGGCTGGGTGCACGACCAATTGGTCAAGAGGCAAATCCTCCCCAACCAGCCGGCGGCACCACGCCTCATTCAGGAAACCTAGGAGACGGACATCATTCTTGTTTAGGCCGCAGACGACGGCATCTGATAGTGCACCACCCGTCGCAGCCACGGCCTGCACGCGCACGGTGCCTGCCGAAACCCAGGTCCCGTTGGCGAGCTTGAACTCTTCGGCCGTGCGTCCATCAAAAGCGAGCCCCCGTTCGGGATTGTCGGGATCGACGAATTTCACCGCGTCGCCGAGCTTGTAGAAGCCTTCCTCGTCGAAAGCTTCAGCGGTCTTGGCTTCGTTGCGGAAATAGCCGGGCGTAACGTTTACCCCTTTAACCCGCAGCTCCATCTTTTCGGCGTTCGGCACCATCTTGAACGTGTTGCCTGGCAGCGGCAGGCCGATCAGGCCCATCCGGTCATTCGGCCAATGCACATTCGAGGCAGTTGGGGCGGTCTCAGTTGCGCCATAGCCTGCCGACAATGATATCCGTTCGCCAGTGATGCGCACGGCGACCGCCTGAATGCGCTCATAGATATCCTGCCCCATGGACGCGCCACCATAGGCCATGCAAACGAGCCGCTTGAAGAATACCTCAGCCAACTGATCATCGCGCTCAAGCTCGGTCGCGAGCGCGGCCCATGCCGCCGGCACGGTCGTGTGCTGGGTGGTGGAGACCTCTTTCAGGTTGCGCAACATTTCCGGAAGTCGCGCCGGCGTCGGCGCGCCTTGGTCGATGTAGAGCGTGCCGCCCCAATCCAGCATGTTGTGCAGGATCGAATGCGCGCCATAAGTATGGCTCCATGGCAGGAAATTGCACATCACCTGCGTGCCGCCCGTGAGTTTATCCAGACGATCTTCATCCCAGATCGAGCGGATCATCCTGGCATTGGAGGCGACCATGCCGTGGAGATTGATGACCGCCTTGGGTTCACCTGTGGACCCAGACGTCATCATGTATTTTGCCACTGTGTCCGGCGTGAGACGGGCATAGGCTCCATCCACCGCCAAAGTCGGCGACCGCATGAATTGTTCGAAACGTACCGCATCGTAACGCTCCGGCGCGTTGCCGCTATAAATGACGAGGCGACCTTCGAGATCCAGCCCATCCAGCGCGCGCTGATAGTCCGTCCCATCCTCGACATAGATGAATTTCGGCTGGGTCAGGCCATCAATATACTTGAGGCGGCCAAGGTCTTCGCTGAGCAGCGCATAGGCCGGTGTGACGGGCACGGCCGGGCTGCCCGCCCACATGGCGGCATACATGATCAGGGCATTGGCAATGGAGTTCTTCGACAGGATCATCAGCGGCGCGTCCGGTCCGGCGCCGGCGTCGAGGAAGCCTTGCGCGAGCCGGCGCACGGTATCGAGTCCCACCGCATACGTGATCGTGTTCCAGCCTTCGGCACCCGGATTTTCCGGATCGCGCTCGGCGAGCCATACTGTGTCCGGCCGATGCTCGGCCCAATGGACAAGCGCTGCCAGCATATGTGGCGGGCAAGCTTTCAGAGGCTGGCCGTTGTCGAGGTAGATCGTGCCGTCGGGTCGCCGATCGATCTCCAGCTTTAGCGGCAGATAGGGTACTTCCCTAAAGGGCAGGTCCGACGTGTCAGGCATGGTGTGCGCGTTTCTTCCCGTGTATTTTTTGTTCTTTCCGGCTCATTCAAAGCCGCTTGTGGGAATATGGATCACTTCTCCGCAGTGCTTGCAATGCACGGCATCGCGTTCGTGAAGCCGCAGGCCGCATTCCTCGCATTCCTGTTCCACCTTGTCGCGCGGCTCGATAATGGTGCGAATGAGCTGCAGGAAGAGGGTCAAACCCAGCACCATCACTATTATCGACAGAAGTCGTCCGCCAGGACCAACCATCAGAACATCGCCATAGCCAGTTGTGGTCAGGCTCGTGACCGTGAAATAGAGCGCGTCTATATAGGTGCGGATGCCGTCATTGATGCCGACCTGGGTCGAATAGACGACCGCAGCCATGATGAAGACGAACACAGCCAGGTTGGTCACCTTATCGATGATCCGCTCATGCCGCTGAAAGAAGGGGGTGATTACCTTCACCCGCTTGATAAAGGTGAACGCTCGAATGGCTCTGACCGCACGGAGCACGCGCAGGAAGGCGAAATTCGAAACCAGCAGCGGCGCAAACATGGTGATCACGACGACAAGATCCGCAATATTGATGGGCCGGACCACGAAATTCCAGCGGTGCCGCGCGATATAGAACCGCGCCAACAGGTCGGCGAGGATCACACTTCCAATCACGTAATCGACAGCGATATGCGTGCGGTCCCGCTGGTCAAAGGGCGCCCAGAGGAAATAGCCGATGGTAACGAAATCGAACGCCAGCATGGCCCAGCGAAACAGGAACGGCCATTTGCCTGTACCTTCATACAGCCAGAATAAAGCCCGGTTCAGCCCCTTGCGTTCGTGCTTCAACCGGCAGGCTCCAGCGTTTCGTTGAAGCGGACCGGCTGACCACCGCCCTTTTTCACGATCTCGCCGTCGCGCATGACGAAGCCGCCGCGGATAATGGTCGCCACCGGCCAGCCGGTTGCTTCGAAGCCATCATAGGGCGTCCAGCCACACTTGGACTTCGACCAGTCTTCCGTGATGGTCTCCTTCCGTTTGAGGTCCACCACCGTGAAGTCAGCATGATAGCCTTCGGCAATGCGGCCCTTGTCGGCGAGGCCGAAGACCCGTTGCGGCCCGGCGCTGGTCAGTTCGACAAAGCGCTGAAGGCTAAGCTTGCCATTGTTCACATGGGTCAGCATGACCGGCACCATCGTCTGCACGCCCGGCATGCCAGACGGCGACGCGGGATAGGGCCGCTCCTTTTCCTCGCGCGTATGCGGGGCGTGGTCCGTGGCCAGCACGTCAACAATACCCGCATTCAGCGCGCGCCACAGCGCATCCTGATGGCGCTGTTCGCGCACAGGCGGGTTCTGCTGGGCAAAGCCCTTGAGGCGTTCATAACAATCCGGGGCCGCGAGGGTGAGGTGATTGGGCAGCACTTCGACACTGGCCAGATCCTTTGCATCGCGCAGCAGCTCCATCTCTTCGGCGGTCGAGATATGCAGCACATGGATGCGCTTGCCGGTCTTGCGAGCGAGACGCAGCAGGCGTCGAGTCGAACTGACGGCCGCCTCGACATCGCGCACAACAATATGGCTCTGCCAGTCACCGGGCACGGCCAGGCCGCGCCGTTCTTCGAGGCGGTATTCGTCTTCGGAGTGGAAGGCCGCGCGGCGCTTGATTGCGCGCAGAACAGCTTCGACACCTTCATCATCCTTGATCAGGAGGTCGCCTGTAGAGGCGCCCATGAAGACTTTCACGCCACAGCAGCCGAGCATCTTTTCCATCTCGGGCAACAAGTCGATATTCTCGTGCGTCGCGCCCGCATAGAACGCATGGTCGGTATCCATGCGCCCCTTGGCGCGGGCCAGCTTGTCGGTCAGGGCCTCGGGCGTGGTCGTTGAGGGATTGGTGTTTGGCATCTCAAACACGGCAACGACGCCGCCAAGCGCGGCCGAGCGCGCTTCTGTTTCTAGGTCGGCCTTGTACTCCAGACCCGGCTCACGGAAGTGGACCTGGCTGTCGATGACGCCCGGCAGGATGTGCAAGCCGGCCGCATCATAAATCTCCCCGGCATCCACGCCGGTCAGATCGCCAATATGCGCAATACGCTCGCCGATCACGCCGACATCGGTTTGGGTCATGCCGCCGGGAGAAACGACGGTGCCGCCTTTAAGGATCAGATCATAGGTCATGACAGATGGGGTGTGACTCCGGAGGGGCTAAGTCAAGGGTGGTTTTTCGGTACAGGCAAATGGCGTCGCTCCCTTGAGGTGGGTCAAAACCATACTTACAAGAGGTAGATGAAACGCATTCTTCCAAACCGCGACATTATCCGCCTGACCGGACCGGACATGCTGCACCTGCTTGGGCGCACCGTGACCCATTCGGTCGACAACTGGCAGACTGGAGAAATGCGCTATGGCGCGCTGCTGACGCCGCAAGGCAAGGTGATCGCGGATTATCTCGCCATGCTGGCGCTCGAAAACATCTATATCGACGTCCATTCCGACGCCGCCGATGACTTGGAGAAGCGCCTGAAAATGTTCAGGATGCGCAATGACGTCGCAATTGACCGGCTCACCGAGGATGTCGTGACAGAAGGCAGCTGGATCGACATCCGCTCCCCCCAATTGCCGCATCGCGCGATTACACCTGTTGGCGTCTCCGGCATCGAAATGCCGGCCCAGGAATGGCATGCCGCACGGATCGCGGCGGGCGTGCCGGAATGGGGCGCGGACTATCGAGGATCAGAGGTTTTCCCGACCGATATCAACATGGATATGATGAACGGCATCGACTACAAGAAAGGCTGTTTCGTCGGTCAGGAAGTGGCGAGCCGCATGAAGCGCAAGGGCAAAATTCGCAAGCGCACGGTGAAAGTCACTGGCGACGCGCTGGAAACCGGCATGGATATTCTCGCGGACGCCCCAATCGGCACCGTGACCAGCGTGGCTGGATCTGCCGGCCTTGCCCTCATCCGCACCGACCGACTGGCCAAAGCCGAACAGGATGGCAAATCATTCACTTGCAACGGCGCGGCCGTCACCTTTGACTTGACCGAATGGCAACGCGCCGAAGTCGACGCGCATCTGGCGGAACCAGCCCATGACTGAAACCTTTCCCTGCGCATGGGCCCCGCTTACCGACGAGCTATATCGAAACTACCACGATACCGAATGGGGTGTGCCTGAAAGGGATGGCCGCGCGCTCTGGGAAAAACTGCAACTGGACGGCATGCAGGCCGGGCTCGCCTGGATCACCATCCTCCGCAAGCGGGACAGCATTCGCGAAGAGTTCGATAACTTCGATCCGGAAAAGATTGCCCGCTGGACACCTACCCGCGCCGCCAAGGCGCTGACAAACCCCGGCATCATCCGCAGCCCAAAAAAGGTCGAAGCCGTGATTGGCAATGCCCAGGCCTATCTCGCCATGGAAGAGGCAGGGGAAGGTTTTTCCGACTATTGCTGGCGCGTCGTGGGCGGAACGCCAACCATCAATAAATGGAAGCATTTCCGGGACGCACCAACCCAAACCAGTTGGTCAGCTGCAATGTCAAAAGACCTCAAGAAACGCGGGTTCAAATTTGTTGGCCCCACAATCGTCTACGCATGGGCGCAGGCGGTTGGCATGGTCAATGACCATGATGTAGCCTGCCCCCGACACATCGCCGTCCAGGAGACCTGATTCATGAAAGCCAGTTTGATTGCCGCTGCCCTCATCGCGCTGCCGACGCTGGTCGCGTGCGCAACTTCCTCAATCGATCAGACCAATCGAGCGGAAGCCTGGAGTCGGTGCCGCACAGCCCCCAACCCGGAAACCCGCGATCGATGCATTGAGACGGAAATGGCTCTGATGACGGCGCGACAGGAACGCGAAGCTGCGTCTCGCGCCGAAAGACGCAAGGCAGCTGAAGAAAGTCAGGCCATCCACGAGGCCCAGGGCATTTCGCGGGAAGACGCGCGTCAAACCACGGATTCCGGTCTGCGCCTGCCGGACGAGTGAACAGCCACCGGCTCTTGCCAAACCCGGCATCTCGTCCAACACTGTCGGACAAGCTAAACCTTTGTAGACTCAAACAGAATTGGTCCGCACTTCGGCGGTTCTGGAATAGAGGGCAGGAATGAATACACCCGTGATTTCGGCGACAGGTCTCTGGACGCCGCCCAACTCGATTTCCAATGAAGAATTGGTTCACAGCTACAATGTATGGGCTGACAACTGGAACCGGGAACGCGCGGCAGATATCAGCGCGGGATTGATCGAGCCGAAAACCCATTCATCGGTAGAGTTCATCCAGAAGGCATCCGGCATCAAATCGCGCTTCGTGATCGACAAGGCCGGCATCCTGGATCCTGACATCATGGCACCGCGCATTGCCGAGCGTCCGAATGATCGCATTTCCGTATTGGCCGAGATTGCGGTAAATGCCGCGCGCGATGCGCTGGAGCGTTCGGGCCGCAAAGCCGAAGACGTTGACGCCGTTATCTGCGCCGCGTCCAACATGCAGCGCGCCTATCCCGCCATGGCGGTCGAAGTGCAGGACGCATTGGGGTGTGGCGGCTTTGCCTTTGACATGAATGTGGCGTGCTCGTCGGCCACATTCGGCATTCAGACCGCAGCTGACTTCATTCGGTCCGGTAGCGCAAAATCCGTGCTGGTGGTGAATCCGGAAATCTGTTCCGGCCACCTGAATTTCACGGATCGCGACAGCCATTTCATCTTTGGCGACGTGGCCACAGCTATCCTTGTCGAGGAAGAGAGCATTGCACCGGTCGGCCATTGGAAGATTCTTGGCACCAAACTGAAGACCCAGTTCTCGAACAATATCCGCAACAATTTCGGGTTCCTGAACCGCGCCGCGCCAGAAGGCATCGACGCGCCGGACAAGCTGTTCGTTCAGGAAGGCCGCAAAGTGTTCAAGGAAGTCGTGCCGATGGTGGCGAACATGATCGCGTCGCAGATGGAAGAACTGGACATCAAGCCGGAAGGCCTGCGCCGCATGTGGCTGCATCAGGCAAATGCCAATATGAATCGCCTGATCTCGTCCAAGGTGCTGGGGCGCGAAGCGACGGAGGACGAAAGCCCCACCGTGCTCGACACATATGCGAACACCTCATCGGCAGGCTCTATCATTGCATTCCACAAGAATTCCGGCGACTTCAAGCATGGCCAGCGCGGGCTGATCTGCTCGTTTGGTGCTGGCTATTCTGCCGGAACGGTATTTGTTGAGAAAGCCGCTTGAGCGACCAAGACCTGAACTAGTCGTCCAGATCGTCCATGAACATGTCGCCCCAAAGGATTTCCTTGCTGGCACGGACCGCTTCTACAACGACGATGCTACACGCAATCAGCAATACGCCGAACGCAATGGCTTGGGTAGATACAACAGTCGTCAAAGAATCCAGCATGGTCACCTCTTGTTTGGGTCGGCCGCGAATTCGTGAACGCAGCCCTTGTTTACATCCCCCTTTTGCCCGAAACGCCTTAACAGCGCATTTGCCAATCAGGGCGAAAAAGGGACGAGTTCGTAACCGGAATGCCCTCGTTTCTTTACCCCTATTACAAATGGCTTAAAGAAGGGGGTGATGACGTCTCGAGTGAAGCATTCTGTTAAGGCCCCACGAGTCTGGCAACGCATGTTGTCCGGCCGCCGACTCGATTTGGCAAATCCCTCGCCCATGGATGTGGAAATCGAGGACATTGCCCACGGTCTGGCGCGCGTGGCCCGCTGGAACGGCCAAACCCGCGGCGAACATGCATTTTCAGTGGCCGAACATTCTGTCCTTGTGGAAAAGATCTGCCGCACCTTGCAGCCTGACCTGACACCACAGCAAAGCCTGACGGCCCTGCTGCATGACAGCCCTGAATACGTCATCGGCGATATGATCTCTCCTTTCAAAGCCTTGCTGGGAGAAAGCTACAAGAGCATTGAGGCGCGTCTGCAGGAAGCCATCCATATTCGGTTTGGCCTCGCTCCCGTAACACCGCAACGCCTGAAACGTCTGATCAAGAAAGCGGACCTGATCTGCGCATGGAGTGAGGCGATCCAGTTGGCCGGGTTTTCCGAGGACGAAGCAAACAAGCTGTTCGGCAAACCGCCCGAAGACACGAAATTGCGGTTGAAACCAAAAGCTGTACCGGACGCACAATCCACATTCCTGAAGCGCTATGCCCAGATCAACAAGCAAATAGAGACTGCCACATGACACAGTCATCCCCGTTGCTGATTGGTCTGTCTGCCGTGATGGTCGCCGTGGAGGCGGACGCACCACGTGTGTTGATCACCCAACGCGAGACAGGCGAGGATGCGCTCCCATTCGGCGTCTTCGACCCAGACAGGCACCGCACTTTTGACCTCTCGCTGAGAGGGTGGGTTCGGGAACAGACGGGTTTCGAACTCGGTTATGTTGAACAACTCTACACATTTGGGGACAAAGACCGGGAGACACCCGAAGCAACGCTGGCTGGCACAGCGCCAAATGCGCGTGTCATTTCTGTCGGCTATCTTGCGCTAACCCCCGAAGCGCGCCCGGCAGGTGACTCTTTTGAGGCGCGCTGGCAATCTTGGTACAGATTTTTTCCATGGGAAGACCATCGCAGTGGCAGACCCGCCATCATCGATGCTCATATTGCGCCGCGCCTGATGACCTGGGCGGCGGGAAACGAACGTAGACTGGAGCGCGCACGCGCCGCTTTCGCGCTGGATGGAATCCGTTGGATCGAAGAACGCGTGCTCGACCGCTATGAATTGCTCTATGAAGCGGGTCTGGTCATCGAATGCGCCCGTGACGCTGGCTTGCCTGAACCCGATGTACGCCTCGGCGAGCCTATGGCATCGGATCACCGCCGCATCCTCGCCACCGCCATCTCCCGCCTACGCGGCAAGATCAAATACCGACCGGTAGTGTTCGAGCTCATGCCTGACCGGTTTACACTGTCGTCCCTGCAACGCGCCGTCGAGGGTATCTTGGGTTTATCCCTGCACACACAAAATTTCCGGCGCGCCTTGGACAAGACCGGTTTTGTCATTGGAACAGGTGCGATGGAAACAAGCACCGGTGGCCGCCCGGCAGAGCTATATAGCTATAACCGGGACAGCGCCTTTGATGCATCGACTACCGGCCTGTCAGCGCCGCGAAAGACAGCGGATTAGGCGAGATGCCTAGTCAAGCCCTTCAGGCTGGCCCACCATAATGAAGCTGAAACGGTCCGGCTGGAGGAATTCCGCAGCAACGCGGTTTGCATCCTCGAGCGTGACAGCTTCGATCAGGGCATTGCGCCGGTCAAAATAATCCACTCCCAGCTCGTCCTGGCGGACACTCATCATCTGGCCCGCGATCTTGGCGTTCGAGTCGAAAGCCAATGGATAGGAGCCTGTGAGGTAAGCCTTCGCGTCAGCAAGCTCTTCCGCCGTAATGCCTTCTTCCGCGATCAAGGCGGTTTCGGCCAATAGTGCCTCGACGAATTCACCTACACTCTCATTCTTGGTTTGGCCGCTGCCACCCCAATTCTGATAGGTGTCGTCAAACGATAGCCAAG
>Ga0207895_1000917_pt1 | contig 10552 bp, 6 predicted proteins | sample MalvirmetaMSP112_FD_184230 | JGI IMG/M metagenome (GOLD analysis project Ga0207895, IMG submission 184230) | Marine viral communities from the Deep Pacific Ocean - MSP112 (SPAdes) | ecosystem: Environmental > Aquatic > Marine > Oceanic | place: Pacific Ocean | collected 2011-05-24 | reverse complement strand
CTGCGCTTCTGGTTTTTGTGATGTTTGCTCACCACAAGCACTGATCATGCACGCGATTATCCCTGTGGCAACTATCATAGCCAAACGTTTCATTGCTTTCTCCATGTGATTAAATAAAAAGATTACTCATTCAGTCTAGCAAACTTTCAAGCGAAAGAAAGGCTTTGTTGTTATCCCAATGTTTTCATCCCTATGTCTTCATACCATAGTGTTGGATGTTCATGAATAAAATTTTTCATTAATGCGATACACTCCTCATCCTGAAGAATTTCCAGTCGAACACCATGAGATGAGAGCAACGCCTCTTCACCCATAAAATTTTTATTTTCTCCAATAACAACATGTGGAATTTTATAAAGCAGAATAGCCCCGCAACACATTGAACAAGGCGATAACGTGGTATATAAAGTACATGTTTTATAAATATTCGCAGATAATCGACCAGCATTTTCAAGGGCATCCATTTCACCATGTAATATTGAACTCGCTTTTTGTATGCGTTGATTATGCCCTCGACCGATAATTTTATGATTGTGCACGAGAACTGAGCCAATCGGTATTCCTTGTGAAGCACGTCCTTTTCGAGCTTCTTCAATAGCTGCCTCCATAAAATATGGTTCAAACATGATATTTCCCCTTAAAATCACATCCTATGTTCTATCTTAGATCACGGATTAGCATAGTTTCCACGATCCCGGTATACTGAACAGCTTTTTAACATCATAGGTTTCTAGCTCGTGAAAGCATGGTCTTCTGAAAAAATATCTACTTTTGCACTTATATTGCTTATCACGGGCGCTATCGATAGTATCCGAAATTTACCTGCTGCAGCCCTGTTTGGCTCCACCCTTATTTTCTTTTTTTTACTAGGTGCGATTATATTTTTAGTACCTATCGCACTTATTTCAGCTGAGCTTGCCTCGGCTTGGTCTGAAGAAGAAGGTGGTGTATACAGCTGGGTAAAACATGCTTTTGGTAACACTGCAGCATTTTTTACCATCTGGCTCCAATGGATCAACACCCTCGTTTGGTACCCAACTATTTTATCTTTTATTGCAGCGACACTTGCTTACTTAGTTAATCCCGCGCTTGCACACAACAAAGCTTACCTTATTTCTGTCATTCTTATTGTTTTTTGGTCACTTACATTGCTAGGGTTAAAAGGTCTACGTGCTTCTTCTGCGTTTGCAAGTTTTTGTGCCATGGTTGGTATGATAATACCCATGGGGATTATTGTTGTACTTGCAATCATTTGGTTGTTTCAAAACCATGCCTTAGCCATTGATTTAAGTCCCAAACATCTCATCCCTCATTGGAGCGACACGCAATCTTGGGGCTCGCTCACAGCCATTGTTACATCATTCCTTGGTATGGAACTTGCTGCGGTTCATGTTCGTAATGTACAAAACCCACAAAAAAACTTCCCTCGCGCCATGTTTTTTTCTGTCCTCTTAATTTTAACAACCATGATTTTTGGATCGCTCGCCATTGCATTTGTACTCCCACAGGAAAAAATTAGTTTAGTCCAAGGTGTCATGCAAGCTTTTACCAATTTTTTTGACGTCTACCATCTCACAAACATCATGCCTGTCATGATCATCATGCTACTTTTAGGTAGCTTAGGCGGTATGGTTAATTGGATTATATCGCCCGCTAAAGGCTTGCTACTCGCCGCTGATCAAGGCTTTTTACCTCCTTGGCTTTATCGTCTCAACAAGCATGGTATTGCATCACGTATTTTACTGCTACAGGCTGTTCTTGTGACAATTTTATGCGGTGGATTTTTCTTATTGCCTTCGATTAATTCGATTTATTGGTTGTTCACGGCACTGAGTACTGAACTTTACCTCGTGATGTATGTGCTTTTATTTGTTGCGGCCATCCAATTAAAACACAAATTTCCTCACCGTCCAAGACACTTCTCCGTTCCTGGCGGCCGTGTGGGTTATTACGCGATTTGCGCGCTTGGGCTTATCGGTTGCTGCATTAGTCTTATTGTTGGTTTTTTTCCTCCTGAAGAAAGCCTAGATATGGGTGGCGCACTTCAATTTCGACTGATTTTTATCAGCGGCATGATGCTTATGATGATACCCGCGGGGCTGTTATATCTTTATCGAAAAAAACGTTTATTGAAATAAGTCTGCAAGCCTTGATGCACTGCTTCAAGGCTACGATTGCTCATCACTAAAAGTGAATCGCCAGCTTTTGTCTCCTCGCCAACAGCCTCAACTAACGCCTCCGTCGAAGTAAACACTTGCCACATTTTAGGATACGTACTCGACGAATAAGATGTATCACGATTTAAAACATACACCCCATCTGCCGCATGTAATGCCTCAATAGGCCGTGTTCCATGCACCCCTGTCCGCATACTAAATGATGCAAACTCGACAATAACTAAAACACGTGCTTGTTTATCACGTAATTTAATGGCTGTCACTGTTTTTTCCATGGCGGTTGGATGATGAGCAAAATCATCATAAAGCTTAATGCCATAAGCATCCATCTTCACTTCCAATCGGCGTTTTACAGGCGAGAATTGTTCAAGCGCACGTGCAGCAACATGAGGATCCACGCCTGCATACGTACTCGCAGCAAAAGCTGCTAAAGCATTTTCAACATTAAATTGTCCCATTAAAGTCCATTTGATTTCGGCAACAAGCTCATCATGATAAAACACACGAAAATGCGCGCCAGATGCATCGAGTAATTCAGCTCGCCATACGGCTTGACCTGAGCACGCCATGCTTGCTGTATGACTGAACGCGCCTTTGGCCAACACTTCATTTAAAGCTTCATCATCACGTGGATGAAGCGCCAAACCTTTCGCCGGAATGGTCTTTAAAAAACAATGGAATTGCGCTTGAATCGCAGCAAGATCTGAATAAATATCACCGTGATCAAATTCAAGGTTATTTAAAATTGCACACTCAGGACGATAATGCATAAACTTAGGACGTTTATCAAAAAATGCACTGTCATACTCATCCGCTTCTATAACAAACCACGCACCATCACCAAGACCTGCGCTTGTCTCAAAATTTGTGGCAACACCACCGATTAAAAAACCTGGTTTTAAGCCCGCTTGATGCAGAATAAAAGCAAGCATAGATGTTACGGTCGTTTTTCCATGTGTGCCTGCAACAGCCATCACCCGATAACGCGGTAAAATATTTTCAGCTAACCACTGAGGACCTGAAATATATGGCTTACCCGCATCAAGCACAGCCTCCATCACCGGCATACCACGTTTAACAGTATTTCCAACCACCACACAGTCAGCACGTAAAGCATCCGTAGTATCGCTATAACCTTCGGTCCAAACAATGCCCTTAGCTTCTAGAAGTGTACTCACCGGAGGATAACAATTGGCATCACTTCCTGTAACCTGAAATCCTGCTTCTCGTGCTAGCAAAGCCAGTGCACTCATGAATGTCCCGCCAATCCCTAATACATGCAGATGCATGAACATGCTCTCCAATTAAATATTGCTTGTTATACAGTATAAGTCATGGATGAAGATCTTGAGTATAAATCTGAAAAAATATTTGTTGCTAAATCAGCTGCTCCTGCCCTCTTATCCACGTTATACAGCATATTAAACTCTCGATACAAAGGGCTCACTTCCAGTAAACATCCTAAGATCTGATCTTTATGTTCTGACGTGGTTTGAATGTTCTGGTAATGTTCTAAAACTTGGCGTCCTTCTTCTCTTAATTGATCTAAAAAATAATTGGCAACAAGATGACGTAAACTTCTTTGAAAAAATGCCCATGCTGGACGAAGTGAATCATCGCGTAACGGATCTTCTGAAACACCTAACTTATAAAAATTCGTAACACAAATTTCATGCTTCATTTCTGGGTCGTATTGACACCATCTTTGAAATAATTCAGAGTTTTGAAGATCATGCGCCATGGAAATATCTTTACACATATATTGTGCCAAACCAAAAGAAAATGCATAAAAAAGACAATCACCGCCACCTGGATTATTAAAATACTGACGTGAATCTTCTTTACCAGCAAGGGGGCCATCCCCCACCAGAGTCAACCAATGAACATTGTTTTGATTAATAAGTTGCACGGCTTTAATGTCGTTTTGTGCTTGCGCAGACAAAACTCGAAGGTTTAATTCAGAGGCAGGCCCAACACTTTTTATGCTTTTATTAAACGTATCTACTAGAGCGTATTTTACATTAAATAATTTAGACAAATAGTGGACATGAAGTTCGGTACCCCACGTGCCCGTGCTTTTAATTTTGGTTATACATGCAATCAGTGGTGAATCAGAGTCAATAGCCACCTCTAGTGACCTGGATTGAAGTAACTCAGGGGTTACATTATAAAATAAACACAAAAAACGTTCTAAGGGATCAGGAATAAGATCAGAACAAGGAGCAAAAATAGGCTCAGTTTGAATTTTTGTGTCCGATGCTGTTGCCGTTCCAAACCATCGCACAGCAGAAAACATCAACCCTGTGCTTAACGCGCCAACACCCAATGCAATGCCCCAAGGGCCTGAGCACAATAAGAATAAACTGAGGCCAACAACAGCTCCTACAACACCAGGTGTCGCCCAATGATGCATCACTTGAAGAAAAAACGTTGACGAAAGATCATCATTTTTTTTAATAGCCCTTTTCATGCACAGCTCACAATACAAACCAAGGCTACATTGTACATTAATTGTTCTTTAGGGCGCTAGCATTTTCTCGTTGAGGCATCGTCTTTTTGTAAATATGTACTTGTTGAACCACGGGCTCAAGCCAAGGACCAGAAACATCGTAGGTATAACCACTAATTTTTTCCATGCCCTGATTAATCAATTTACTGGCCACCCATGTTGCAATACCTGCAACAGGCCCACCTGCGATGGTTGCCACAACAGGTAAACTCGCCGTAATATGAGGCGATATATGTAACGAAATATCATATAAGCGTTTATCTAAATTCAGTGATCCTTTCATGGTTGCACGTGCAACAGGACCATCAATCGCAGCATCTTCTGTATCCATAATACCGTGCGCTAACACAAAATTTCCCTCAAATTTATCAAAACTATAACCTGACTTTGCCAAATCACTAAAATCAAGTTTCAAACGACGCGGAATGGTTTGCAAACTCAAAATACTTAAAAGCTTTCCAAGCCCCATTTTTTTTTCTGTCTCAGGACTCAAGTGAGTGATTCGCCCATCCTTAAACATAATATGCATATTACCTGTGATGGCTTTTAACGAAAAATCATTGGGAGAACCATCCCAACGCCCGCTCAACAGTAAATCACCACTTTTTGCTTCAACCACAGGTGAAATATTCCAATGATTTAACGCTTTATCTAAATCATGTATTTTTAAACGGGCATCGAGCAAGGTCTGAGATTTAGGTTTTTCTTGCCATCCACCAGAAAATGTTAAATGATAACTTTCCGTGCGTAATTCACCTGCTTCAAGTCGCCAAGCATCGTTTTCAAGATGTTTGCCTTTAAGTGATAATCGACCAGCATTCACTTCGCCTATGTATAGCGAGTCTAAGATCAAATCTATATTTGGAATTTTATTTGATTTCCATTCACCATCATGTGAAGTAGACGGCGCGATGTCCCAGTGCGATATAGAACCCCGTAAACTATCTTGCTTAGCGTTATACGTGAAATGAGCTGACACCGTGTCTTCGATCATCGTTATCGACCATGCCTTATCAGGCTCACGATGTGCATCCACTTTCATATTTTTATAATGCTGATTAAGTACATCGACTTCATCAAATCTAAGCGCGATTGAATGAAATGCACTAAACCCATTTTCAGAATCAGGCGTTCCTGAAAGCTCCGGTAATTTTACAAGAGCAGCTTGCCAAGGTTTCCAATCAAAATGATGCCATTCACCCTTAAGCGTAACACCTGATTTTTCACTTAATACAGCTTGTTTACCCCCTAATACGACTTCTCCTCGCATGAGATGAAAAGGCAAACTTTGACCATCGAACCAGACATCTGCACTTAATCGTTTATCATAGTCAACCGTCAAACGTGCACCACGCATAAGATTAAAATAAGTATCTATCTTAAGGGGTACCCTCTCATCGCGATTTTTTCCCAAAGGTGCCGGTAAAGCAATATCCAACCCTTCCAGTGACGAGATCATCGTGAGCCTATCCAAATCATCTGGATCATCTGTCATCATCAATTGACTGTTAAAAGCGATACGTCCTTGCATGAAAGCAAGCGCTGGAATCGATAAAGTTTTTTGAAGACCACTCACTGAAAAATGTCCATCCATCTCAACTGCTAAACCTGGATCCTTACCATGATGTGTACGCACATCAAGCTCCATAGGTTCATCAAATAATTGCGCCGATAAATGACTTGCGAGCACACCATGCTCATCAAAAAATAAAGCGCCAGATAGCTCATGCATGCCAACGGTTTGAGAAATATCTTTTACAAAAAGGTCATTACCTTGAAAATCAATACGCCCTTCTACATGTAACGTATCAGGACCAGGATAAAACGGGAACTCCAAGGCTAAAGTTAATGCAACAGGGCGCTTTATCATTAAACGATCAAGCTTAGCTAAGCGTTCATGTAATGGAGATGCTGAAATATACGCAAACATAGCCTCACAAGGAGCATGTGCCTCAGAGCGAACCGATAAAACCTCGTGGCCCAGCCCCAAATCAGTCACATAAAGGTTCGCGTGTTCCATGAGAACGCTTTGAAAATGAGCCTGCGATACGTCTGCTACCAACGTTCGTTTATCAAGACGCAGTGTCGCGCTTATATCTTGTGTTAATGGCCAACTTGGATTAAAACGCAAATCGACACCGCTCACAGAAGCTGTTACTAAAAATTCGCCCGGTCCTTCATCAAAGGGAAAATGCTTCAATGAACCTTGAACATGCATACGTCCTGAAGCTTGCTCAATACGTGTTACATCATGCTGAAGCCACGCATTAAATTTTGGTTTCATACGTTTATCAGGAAGATAAGGCAGCCAAAACGTTGCGTCATGAAGCGAAAAAGACATGTCGCCTTGTAGTGTTCCTGGTGAGTCGTTTGATACATCATCTAACACACCTTGTGCACTAAAAGTACCTTTAGGATGCTGCAAGACGCCACGCTCCAAGCTGACACGCCAGCCTTGACTCAGCGCTTTCCAAACCACCGTGGCATTCACCAAATCAAACACAAGAGGTGCTTTATTTTTCATCGAGAGTGTCACACCTTCACCATCCAAAGCTAAACGTCCTTCTTTGGGCTCCCACGCCAAAGCCCCTGATAGCTGCTTGACAGCTGGAATTTCTCCTCGCTCCTGCCAAGCAAGATTTGAAAAGCGCGATAAAACATAATCAAGCTTTCCATGTTGAAAACCCAATTGCGTGTTATTTAACTGCCCACATGGCTTCATGGAAAGCAAAGGCTGCAATATGTTGGGGCTGTCTTGCAGCAACCAACGTGTTGGTTCAAGCAAAATGGTTTTAATAAACATACGATAACGTTGATCTTCAGCCTTATAATCTAATGTCATTGCGTTTTCAGGCCACGTAGTTTTTCCGGCTGCCAAACGAACATGGTCTGCGCTCCATCGCCAGCCATCTGATGTACTCTCCCAAATCATATTAGCACTGAAGCGATCGATTTTTCGTGATGCATTGTTGACGCCCCCGCTCAACACCAAATCCCGCATGCGTACCACAGCCTGCGCCGAAGCCGAGCGTGAATTTTTAAGATCCAACCAAAGCTGAAATTCACCATGGCCTTCATTAATTTGGTAAGGTAGAGGGTTAAAAAAGGCACGCCACTCGGAAAAATCGACTCGCTCAGCAGATAAATAAACATGGCCACGAACACCCGAAGAAAAACCACTAGACATATCTAAATCAGCCAAAAGTGACACAACACTTGGTTGTTCACCTTCAAGACTCGCCAGTCCTTTTACGCGATAATGTCCATCGTGATTCGATGCCACAATCGTTAAGGGTTTAATCGGCGTCACACGGCCATCTTTCCAATGCAGGGTTACACCTACATGCTTCATAACTATTTTTTGATGTGCAAGCAACCAGGCTAATAAACCTTGAAAATCGGTTGACGCATCTCGTTTAATACCATGATCTCGAGTACTACCTTCCAGTTCCCAGTGTTCTTCACCTTGCTGAAGGTTAAGACGACCATTTTCTATAAATAACACACCAGGCTGAATGCGCCAATGCAAAAGAGAACGCATCAAATCAATACCAACCAACAACTCTTGAAGTTCAAGCAAAGATGACGACGCCCCTGGATCAGTCACAAGTACACCATCTAATTTTAAAACAGGCTCAAACCAATACCAGCTGGTTTTCATGTCATGAATTGACACCGGCGCACCTAAAAGCGTTGAAAGACGCATTTCAAGCTGATCTTTATATTGTCCGGCCCAAGGCGTCAATGCCCTAAAAACACTGACAAAAATTGCAAAAATTACAACAAAAATAACACATGTTATCCAAAGTCGTTTAAGCCACAGCGTCAATCTTACAGGAATACGTTCAGATAATATTTGATACATGTGCGGCCATGCTTTCATTGCTCCACCACATCAACATCTTTTGGAGGAATAAATTGAAACAGACTTTGTGACAATTTTTTATTTATTTCAATCTTACTAAAACGTATAACAGTATGTTGTCCTAATTGATCATATAACTCCATGCTTACTAAATACTCTCCCTGAAAACTAAGTGTGATACGCTGTATATTAGCTTGTTTTGCATGCGCTTGCAGTTGGAAAACTTCTATTGTATCTCTAATATCGGATTTCACATCAAAATCATGCAAAAAACGAGATTTATCATCACTGAGAAATAAGCCGACAGCAGCTCCCATCGATGCGGTTTGTTGCTTAACGGTCACTTGTTCAAGATCAACATCATACATCCATATTTTTTTACCATCAGCAATTAAAAGCTGCTCCATAGGTTTTTTCGTTGCCCATCTAAATTGGTTTGGACGCACAAAAACCATCGTGCCAAAGCTTTGTGAAATTTCCCGTTTATTTACATACATGCACTGTGAAAAAGAAGCGGTCATCGCATGTATATGGCTTAATTTATCCCACAAAACATGACTAACAACATCAGCATACACGCTCTGAATCATGAGCATACACAAGAATCCAGAAATCACTAGCTTCATAACGACTCTCCATCTGACGATGGCACGAGCACCTCACGCGTACCTCCTTCCATCGGGCCAATCACACCAACACGCTCCATTTCATCAATGAGACGTGCTGCCCGATTATAACCAATTTTAAAGCGTCGTTGCACAGAAGATGTGCTTGCTTTTTGAGCGCTTGTCACGAATTGAACCGCCTCATCATAAAGATGATCCGTATCTTCCACATCGTCTCCCATACCAGCATCACCAAGCTCATCCGCATCATCCGTGATACCATCAATATATTCTGGTACGCCACGAGCACGCCAATCATCGGCGACCCGGTGCACCTCCTGATCATCAACAAAAGCACCGTGAACGCGTAACGGAGCCCCAGTTCCTGGCGCAAGAAATAACATATCACCATGCCCCAATAATTGATCGGCACCTTGTTGATCTAAAATCGTACGTGAATCAATTTTAGATGACACTTGAAAAGAAATACGTGTCGGAATATTCGACTTAATCAAGCCTGTTAATACATCCACAGAGGGACGCTGCGTTGCTAATATAAGATGAATGCCAGCAGCGCGTGCTTTTTGTGCAATTCGTGCTATTAATTGCTCAACCTTTTTGCCAACCATCATCATCATGTCAGCAAGCTCATCAATCACAACAACAACATAAGGTAAGCTGCTTAACTCAGGTGGTTTTTCATCCATGCTCTGTGTAGGTTTCCATAAAGGATCCGTTAAAGGCGCTCCTGCGGCCGATGCCTCACTGACTTTCGCATTAAATCCTGCGAGATTACGCACGCCTAAGGATGCCATCAAACGATATCGTCTTTCCATTTCTTGCACACACCAACGAAGTGCACTTGCGGCCTCTTTCATATCAACAACAACCGGTGTTAATAAATGCGGAATACCATCATATACGGAAAGCTCTAACATTTTAGGATCGATTAAAATCAAACGTACTTGCTCAGGTGTTGATTTAAATAATAAGCTCAAAATCATCGCATTAATCCCTACCGATTTTCCTGAGCCCGTGGTACCTGCCACCAATAAATGCGGCATTTTAGCTAAATCAACTATCATCGGATGGCCTGCAATATCCACCCCTAATGCAAGTGTCAATGGTGAATGTGCTTGCTGGTAAACTTCTGATGTAAGTACTTCAGACAAAACCACCATCGCGCGATTAGGATTAGGTAATTCAAGCCCAACCACTGTTTTACCTGGAATAATTTCAACCACCCGAACACTTGTAACCGAAAGCGAACGCGCAAGATCTTTGGCAAGTGCTGAAAGCTTGCTCACTTTAATCCCTGCTGCAAGCTGTAATTCAAAACGTGTAATCACAGGCCCCGGATGAGCAGCAACCACATCCACTTGAATCCCAAAGTCTA
>Ga0207895_1000916_pt1 | contig 10569 bp, 10 predicted proteins | sample MalvirmetaMSP112_FD_184230 | JGI IMG/M metagenome (GOLD analysis project Ga0207895, IMG submission 184230) | Marine viral communities from the Deep Pacific Ocean - MSP112 (SPAdes) | ecosystem: Environmental > Aquatic > Marine > Oceanic | place: Pacific Ocean | collected 2011-05-24 | reverse complement strand
GCGGCTTGGGTAGCTACACCCAGTGGCGTGGCTTGGGCTCACTGCGTATGGGCAAGAACCGTTGGACCGGCGTCTATTCGGCGCAGTACATCGGCAGCGCGGACGACATCATCGCCGTGCCCGACACGATCGGCTCGCATGTGTCCAGCGTGGTGTACCACAGCCTGCAACTGAGCTACGGCATCAAGAAGAAGTGGGATATCTCCGCCGGCGTTGAAAAAGTGCTCGATAAGAAGGCGCCGTTCGTGAAGAACAACCCCAACACCGACACCGACACCATGACGTACGACTTGCTGGGTCGTCGCTGGAATGTCCGCTTTGGTTACCACTGGTAAGCCACGATCACGAGGAGCTACACATCATGAGAAACACGCAACTATCCGCCACACTACTGCTGTTCGCTGTGGCCGGCAGTGCCGGTGCGCACGACCTGTTTGTCGCTTTCTCCAAGCCTGGCACCGCAGCGGGCGAGGCGAACACAGCGTTGGTGAACAATGGCACCTTCGATGAAAGTGCAGGTGCAGTCACCCGAGCGCGTCTACAGGACGTTTCGCTGAGTCAGGGCGGCGCTAAGGCTGCACCGGACTTGGCCAGTTGGAAAGAGGTCGGCAAGCAGAGCCAGCTCACCGTGCATCCGGCGGGCGAGGGCACCTATCTGCTGGGGGTCTCGACGATGGCCTCCACCAGCACGCGTACGGCCAGCGAGTTCGGCAAGTACCTGGAGTTGGAAGACTTGCCCGATACCCTGGCCACCTATGATGCGAGCAAGTTTCCCAAAGGGGTCACCTATAGCTATACCAAGCATGCTCGTACCATTGGACAGGTGGGCACAAAACTGACCGACGATTTCGCTGCCTCGCTGGGCTATCCGCTGGAGATCCGCTTGGCCCGCAATCCTGGAAGCGTGAAGGTCGGCGAACAGCTGTCGTTCCAGGTGCTGCAGCAGGGCACGCCAGTGCCCAACCTACGCGTGTACGTCGGTCATCGTGCTGACGCACCGGTCAAGGGTGGGCACGGTAGCGCTACGCTCCTGCGCACCGATGCCCAAGGCCAAGCCAGTTTCCAGGTGACCACCGCCAAGACCTGGTACATCCACACCAATCACATTGTGCCCTCTACACAAAAGGGTTTGGATTTTGTGTCGGATCGGGCGTCGCTGAGCTTTGAGATTTCCCCGCACGCCGGGCACTGATAAGTAAGCATGTAGGCGGTACTCTCCCCTTTGACGCCAGTCATGACTTCTTCCATGACTGGCGTCTTTTTGTGGGGACTTACCTCAAGTGCTCAGTCTGTCTCTCATTGGTCGCCCCGCGCCGCGCGCAATCCACGTCGCCGCACTAGATAGAACGCTGCGGGAATCACCACCATAGAGAGCACCGGTGCGGTGAGCATGCCACCCAGCATCGGCGCGGCGATACGTTGCATGACCTCCGAGCCGGCACCGGCACCGACGAAAAGCGGAAACAACCCGGCCAGGATGACGGCTACCGTCATCGCCTTCGGGCGCACCCGTTGCACGGCGCCTTCGTAGATAGCCTCTTGCAGGGTAGACACATCTTCCGGCGCACCGCTGGCCAAGCGCTGCTCCCAGGCATGACGCAGGTACAGCAGCATGATGACGCCGAACTCAGCCGCAACGCCGCCCAGGGCGATGAATCCGATCACGCTGGCCACCGAAATCGCATGGCCCAGCCCCCAGATCAACCAGAAACCGCCCACCAACGCCAAGGGCAAGCTGAGCAGGATGATGGATACATCGCTAAGCCGGCGAAACACCATCCAGATGACCAGGAAGATGATCGCCAACGCCGCGGGCACCACCCATTGCAGGCGTGCCAAAGCCCGTTGCAGATACTCGTACTGCCCCGACCACGCCAGACCATAGCCGGCAGGCAAACTCACCTGGGTCTGCACCGCGGCTTGCAGGTCCTGGACCACCGATCCCAAGTCGCGATCGGCCACATCCACGTAGATGTAGCCCACCAACCGGCCGTTATCGCTCTTGAGCATCGGCGGGCCTGGGCTGATTGACAGCTCCGCCACCTGGCTCAAGGTCAGTTGCACACCGCCTGGCGCGATCAGCGGCAGATCCTGCAAGGCCTGCAACGAGTCACGCTGGCCACGGGGGTAGCGCAAGACGATGGGATAGCGTTCGCGCCCCTCGATCGTTTCCCCGATTGGATCACCGCCAACGACCGTGGCAATCAGTTGCTGGAGTTGGCCTTGAGTGAATCCGTAACGTGCAGCGATTTCCGGGCGCACCTGTACATCGACATAGCGCCCACCCGTGACGCGTTCGGCCAGTGCCGAACTCACGCCGGGCACAGTCTTGGCCACCTGCTCGATCTGCTGGCTCAGGCGCTCGATCTGCTCCACATCGGGTCCGGAGACCTTGATCCCAATCGGGCTCTTGATGCCGGTGGCCAACATATCGATGCGATTGCGAATGGGCGGGACCCATAGGTTGGTCAGACCGGGAATCTTGACCGCTGCGTCCAACTCCTGGCGTAGCTTCTGGGGGGTCATGCCCGGGCGCCATTGATCCCGCGGCTTGAAGGTCACGGTGGTCTCAAACATTTCGATCGGTGCCGGATCGGTCGCACTTTCGGCACGGCCCGCCTTGCCGAACACGTGCTCAACCTCCGGTACGGTCTTGATCATCCGGCCCGAGAGCTGGAGCAACTGACGGGCCTTGTCGGCGGACAGGCCGGGCAGGGCCGTGGGCATGTACAACAGGCTGCCTTCTTCCAAGGGCGGCATGAACTCACTGCCCAACCGGCTAAAGGGGATCAAGGTGAGCACTAGCAGCAGGCCGCTGAGCAGCAAGGTGACACCGGGATGTTTGAGGACCCACAGCAGGATGGGCCGATAGCCAGCGATCAGGATGCGATTGATGGGGTTCTGCTGTTCCGGGCGGATGCGGCCGCGGATCAGGTAGCCCATCAAGACGGGGATCAAGGTCACCGACAACCCTGCTGCGGCGGCCATCGCGTAGGTCTTGGTGTAGGCCAGAGGCGAGAACAATCGCCCTTCCTGCGCCTGCAGGGCAAAAACCGGCACGAAAGACAGGGTGATGACCAGCAAGCTGGCGAACAGGGCCGGTCCGACCTCGGCCGCCGAGCGGGCCATCAGCTGCCAGCGCTCCTCACCCTGAGGTTCCCGGCCGTGCGCCTCCCGCCAGTGCTCCAGATGCTTGTGTGCATTTTCGATCATCACCACCGCTGCATCGACCATCGCACCAATGGCGATGGCGATGCCGCCTAATGACAGCAAGTTGGCGGAGATCCCCTGGGCGTGCATCACGATGAAGGCCGCCAGGATACCCAAAGGCAGGGTGATGACGGCCACCAACGCCGAGCGTAGGTGCCACAGGAACAGCAGGCATACCAGCGCTACGACCAGAAACTCTTCGCCAAGCTTGTGGGTGAGGTTGCGTACCGCATCCTGGATCAGCTCGGAGCGGTCGTACACCGGCACCACTTCCACGCCCTCGGGCAAGCTGGATTGCAACGCCTGCAGTCGCGCTTTGACGTTCCAAATGGCCCCCAAGGCATCCTTGCCGGTCCGCAGGACGATCACGCCGCCGGCCACCTCACCTTGACCATCCAACTCTGCGATACCACGACGGAAGACCGGCCCGCGACTGATCGTGGCCACCTCGCCGAGCAGGACGGGGATGCCGTCGTTGCCGGTTACCGGCACCTGTTCGAACGCCTCCTGTGTGCGCAGGTAGCCTTCGCTGCGCACCATCAGTTCGGCTTCGCCTTGTTCGATCACCGAGCCCCCGGTAGCGCCGTTGGCCGCATCCACCGCCTCGATGAGCTCGGCCACCGTCAGTCCACGGGCCGCCAACGCCTGCGGATCGGGCTGGATCTGCCAGGCGCGCACCGCACCGCCCACACTGGCTACTTCAGCCACGTCCGGCACGGTTTTTAGCTCATAACGAAGAAACCAGTCCTGCAAAGCACGCAGCTGCCCCACATCACGTTGACCTGTCCGATCCACCAAGGCGTACTGGTAGATCCAGCCCAGTCCTGTCGCATCAGGACCCAGCGCCGGATTCACATTCGGCGGAAGTCGATCGCGTACCTGGCTCAAGTACTCGAGCACTCGAGAGCGCGCCCAGTAAAGATCAGTGGCATCGTCAAACAGGATGTAGACGAATGAATCACCGAAGAAGGAGAAGCCGCGTACCGCCTTCACGCCCGGCACGGACAACATCGTGGTGGCCAACGGGTAGGTGACCTGGTCTTCGATGATGCGCGGGGTTTGCCCCGCCCATTGCGTGCGGATGATGACCTGGGTATCGGACAGGTCCGGCAGCGCATCCAGCGGCGTGTTCTTTACCGACCAGATACCGACCACCGCCAGCAGCGCGGCGGCAACCAGCACCAGCACGCGATTGGCGATGCAAGCATGGATCAGGCGCGCGATCATGGTGTGCCCTCCATCGCTTCGGACATGACCTCGCTTGCCTGGCAATCAGCGGCTGCGGCGGGGCCGAACTTGGGTACCAACTGCATATCCATGAACGGTGACTTGCCCGGCTTGTCGAAATGCTTCTCCGGCACCATCGGGTCATACCAGTACTGCACCGGGCAGCGCGGCGGCGTAGAGGTGGAGGTGTCTGGCGCGACAGGCGCCGGCTGTCTGGACGGTGACGGCACGACAGTGCGTGGTTCGTGCCCGGCGTCATGGCGCTCGTGCACACCTGATGCGCTGGCAGGGCGTGTCGGTTGTGCAGCACCCAGGCGCTCCAACGCACCGGAGAGACTGGCTTCGGAGTCGAGCAAGAACTGACCCGAGACGACCACGCGTTCACCACCGGCCAAGCCTGCCACGATCTGCGTGCGCCCTTGCACGCTACGTCCCACACTCACCCGCACTGGCCGGAAGCTCCCGTCCGGATCCTGCACGATGACCCGGCTGTCCCGCCCGGTGGCGATCAGCGCCTCCGTGGGAACGACTGGCAGGGCCTGCTCGGCGTCGGGCTGCACCAGAACCTCGGCGAACATGCCCGGCACCAGCCGACGCTGCGGGTTGCGCAGCACAATTCGCGCCCGCTGCGTGCGACTAGCCATGTCGACCTGGGGAAGCAACGCCTGGATCTGTCCGGCAAAGCGCTCTGCCGGCCAGGCACTGACCGTGGCCTGCACTGAGGTCCCCGGCCGCAAGGTGCCCAGCGCTGCCTGGGGTACCGAGGCCTCCAGCCACAACGTGTCCAGCCCATTGATCTTGAACAGTGGCGTACCGGGCATCACCGTCTGTCCCTCGCGTGCCAGGATCTCGGTCACGACACCACTGTGGTCTGCGCTAAGCACGACGCCACTTCTGGCCGAGGCGCCAGAAGGAACACCCAACGAACGCAACCGTTGTTGCGCCGCACCCTGCAGCTCACGCGCGCCCGCGGACTGAGCTTGGCTCAGGGCATGTGCTTCGGCGATGGCCGCGTTCCATGCCGGGGCCTGCACGGTGGCCAGCGTTTGACCACGACGAACCTCGGTAAACGGCGCCTTTACCTGCACGTGGGTGATCAAGCCTTCCATGCGCGCACTGATCACGCTTTCCTGGGTCAGATCCCACGTCAGTGTGCCCGGCACGCGTACGGCAGTCCCTAGTAACTCTACCGTCACTTCCTGAGTGCGTATGCCCACGTTCTGCTGCAGGCGCGGATCGATCTGCGTTCCGCCCCCTATGGCCTCATCTGCGTATTTGGGCAGCAACTCCATATCCATGAACGGAGATTTGCCCGGCTTGTCGAATCGCTGCTCCGGCGCCATGGGGTCGTACCAGTACAGCACCTTGCGTGCTTGATCTGCGACGCTCGTGCCGGGGGGCGGGGTGGTATCAGAGGTTCGAGTCATCCAGGCGTAGCCGCCGGCAAAGCCGAGCGCCAGCAACCCGAGGGCCACGGCGAGCTGTGTGAGACGCGTCTTGGTCGGGCTCATGGCGTGTTCTCCTCATGGGGTAGCAGATAGGCCAGTGCCGCCCAGGCACGGCCCTGTTCGCCCAGCAGACGGGCGTTCTCCAGGTGCAATTCGATCTCATCGCGCCGCGCTTCCAGCCACGGCTGCAGGTCGGCACCGGCGCCGTAGGCGGCCAACGCCGTGCGTGCACGATCGCGCGCCAAAGGCAGGCTCTGCGTGTTCTGGCGCTCCAACTGGCCGGTTAACCCGCGCCATCGCGCTATCGCGCGTTGCACCGACTCGGCTTGGATGCGCCGGGCCTCATCGCGCTCTGCGGACACCGCCTCCAGCTCGGCCCGCCGTGCCGCGATGCCTCGTGCTTGGCGGTTCTTCTGGAACAGCGGCAGGCCCACACCCACTTCCACCATGAGCATGTCGCTGCGCGCCATGCCGTCGGGTGCGCGCTCGCGACGTCCGTAGGTGAGCTCCACACTCCAATCCGGGCGGGTTTCGGCCACGGCCGCATCCACCTGGGCCTGGGCTAAGCTCTCGCGTGCCTCCCAGCCCAGTAGTGGCGTGTGTTGGTCCAGTTTGGCCAGCAGTTGGGTGGGCTCCAATGGCAACTGCGAAAAATCCGGTGCCGCACCACTGGCCAAGATCGCCTCTGGTGCAATACCCAACCACCGCGCCAGGCCGGCCTGCGCGGCGGCGTGCTCCGCATGTACCTGCTCCAGGCGATTGTCCAACTGCAGTAGGGCGGCCTGGGCGGCAAGCACATCACTGGCCCCGGCCGTGCCGCCTGCCAAGCGAGCACGCGCCGCACGCTCGGCTATACGGGCCGGCTCGCGCAGACCTTCCAACGCATCTACGGCTTGCTGCGTACTCCACAGCTCGATCCAGGCCAGCGCGGCCGCTTGGGCCACCATCTGCTGTTCGGCCATCGACAGTGAGCGCGCTTGCGCCAGCGTCGCTTGCGCCAACGCGTGCTCGGCACGTCGTTTCGCACGCGCAGGAAACTCCTGCATCAGACCGATTTGCTGGGTGGTCATCTCATCGGCCCGCAAGCTGAAGGCATCGGGTCCGCTGACGGGCCAGTTCGCCAGCCCCACGATCAAACGTGGGTCGGGAAGCGCGCCAGCACGCGCGGCTTCTTCGGTACTGGCATCGATCTGCGATCGGCGCACCTGCAGGGTTGGGGCGTTAGCAAGCGCCCGTTGTAGGGCTTCTGTGTAGCTGATCGGGATAGCGCGCGATGCCGCCAGCACAGGACCACTGAGCGCCAGGGCAAACACGAACCCACACGCCATCTTGCGCCTTGCACGCAAGAAGAAAGACATCTCCATAAGACCTCCGGGAAACGACAACGAGCGCGCTGCAACGCATGCAGCACGAGCACGGGTCAATCCAGGAGGGGGCTTAAATCAGCAGGCTACAGAAGCGCTGCAGGGGAGGCGGATCGGACACGCACACCGGAACATCCCGATACAACTGCGCGTGTACCGGTGGCAACAGAGCCTGCACCAGCGCGAAGGCGGCCAGCGCGGGCTGGTAAGGCACTTGAGGGGCCTTCGCATCGGCCGTGGCGATGTGATCGCGCTGGCAATGCTGGTCGCACAACGCCGGAGCATCGGGATCCGGCGTGGACATCTCTTCGCAACCGACCATCAGGGTCGCTTGTCCAGCTTCCACCGATTCCAGCGGACAGGCGTAAGCCACCAGCGCGAGTTGCTGCAGCAGCAGCGCCCACAGTCCCAGCCATGCCAGTCGGGCACGAGAACGGGGTCGCCGCCATCGCCTCAGCAGCCTCACCATGACAGCTCCCGCACGCCCGAAGCAGCGCCTGCGGACGCTGGGCAGATCAGGGCAGGGGACGTGCGAGCTCTCATGATGGCCAGTCTAGCCCTCTTGGGGCCGACTGTCATTGATCAGGATCAAGCCCTCGCGCGGACTCAGCGGTGGCATCCGCCGCAGCAGGAGGATGCGACGGCCGGGGCGGCCGGCGTACCAGCCTCAGAAGGGAGCACCGCAGCGATCACATAGCCTTGCCGCTGGATAGCCTCAACCGCCTGTTCTACGGCAAGCAGGCCCTCGATCTTGACCACGCCACTGCCCAGATCGACGTCCACCTGGGCGTGGGGGTCAAGGGCCTGAATGGCTTGGGTGACCGTTCGGACACAGTGACCACAGGTCATACCTTCAACAACGAGATTCATGGACAACCCTCCAAAAGCATCGGCGGTTTGCCGACGGCGTGACGATGAGCCTTCCCACGGTGGGAAGGTCAAACGACAGGCAAGTTGAGTGGTAATCCGTCCCGCGTTGTTGACCTTCCCATCATGGGAAGGCTCAGGCTACCTGCTCGTTCCTATTGGCCCTCACTCCATGGACATAACGCTCACTTATGCGAATTAAGTTATTGATTATATTACATTAATACAGGAATCGCAAGGTCTGTAGTTGCACCGTGCCCTGGCCGGCCACAAACGCGATAAGCTAAGCATTCCTTAGTGCTAGTCATTCTTGATGTCATGACGATGCCATCTGAGCGCACCCGCAATGTGCTGCAGGCGGGCGCGTTCCTCAGGCAGCTAGCGGCCAGCCAAGCCGTGCCTAAAGAGGTGCGGCAAGAGGCATATCGACTGCTGCGGCACTATCCAACCGTCAGCGACATCGAGGCGATTGCTGAGCACGAAGAGCGGCTGCGAGCGCTGACCCAGTCGGCCTTCGTACGACCCTACCTGAGCAGCGAGATCGAGGCGGATTGGTTCTCCGGGTACCCGCTCGGCCCTCATCGCATCTGACCATGAAGCAACCGAGCAGGCCGCGTGGAAGAGGGACTACGTCTGCGGAGACAGCGCTGGAGGCTTCCTTTGAACGGGCCCGCGACAGTGCGGCCGAGGAACGCGCATTCTTCAAGCGACTGATGGATGCGATCGTGTACGTGCATGCGCCCATCTCGGACGACGCGCAGACACTGCGGCTGGTCCAGTTCCGCCATCCTGACGGTTTCGATGCGATCCCTTTCTTTACCTCGCTCGACAAGGCGCAGGCGGCCAGCTCGTCTGCTGTCAGAATTCTGGGAGTTTCAGGCCGTGAGCTGCTAACCGGTACTCGCGGCGCGACGTTGATGCTCAATCCCAACTACGGCGGCGTTGTCCTGTACCCGGAAGAGGTTGCGACATTGTTGGATACGGGCTTTCTGGCCAGGGTGGAACGTCTGGCGCCGGCGGAGTTCGCGGTGAGACCTGCCCAGGCCGCGCCGGCTTGGCTCGCTCCGGCCATCAGCGGCAGCCTTGAGCACGCCGACTTCGTCTCGTCGGCCTATCTCCTGGAAACTCACTCGTCAGGGGGCGTCGAACAGCCTCCCGGTCTGTTGATCTGGCTGGTGGTGGACCTGGCTTTCGCCGAGCGGGCGGCTCGTCTGGTGACCACCGCCATACAGCCCTTATGCTCAGATTTGGACGTCATCATCGACTTGGCGGTCCACGACGTATCGCTGCCTTTGCCGGCGGGCTTGGATGATCCCCAGATCCTGCCCATATTTTTTCACGAGAATCAAGCCAACTTGAGCACAGCTCATCGGCCTATGAGCCCTGAAGATAAGCTACTAGCACTCCTTCCGGGATTGACCGAGGAAGAGAAGGAACGGCGGACCCGCGAGGGTATGGCCGACGTCGACGCTGGACGTACGATCCCGCACGAGGAACTACTGCAATGGATCAGGCGACGGTCAGAGCCTTCTTGAAGGTTTCCGTTGGGTCAGGAGCGTGGAAACTCTTGAATCCAATATTCAAGAAGGGCACGCGTGCCTGAGCAGTACTCCAGGAATGCCTGTGTCACGCGGCTTCTGGTTCAATCAAGCCTAGGTCTGTAATCCACGAACTGCCTGACGTCGAGGGGTGTTTCCTCGTTGAATCATGGTGTTAGAGACGATTCGGCTGTTTTTCTCACGAATCCCTGCCGACCTTCTTGAAAAACTGAACCAGACCTACCCAAACGCTTCCGTAAGGCAGGTGGTGAGAGGGCAGGTTAAGCACATCAGGGATAGCAATCCCAAGGAGATAGAAGCGCTACGACAGGAGGCCAACGATCAACTTCCTACTATCGCCGAGCTAAAGAGGGTCAGTGCGGTTGATCCAGAGTTCCGGATGGAAAACAGCTTCTTTGGGCCCAAGCCAGTCATCACCGCCCGCATCATCAACCGCTCAACACTGCCATTGAGCGAAGCGAGCTGGAATGCGGCGCTGTACATCAATGGCGATGTACAGCCTGTAGCCACGTCGAAGGTGCGCAGCGATTTCCGTTCCATCGAAGGCCTCAAGCCCGAACACCATGTTACGGCTCGATTCACTGTCGGATTCGTCAAGGGCGATAAGGCCTGGACCACCTTGGCAATTCGTCAAGCTACATCCACACGCGTCGAGCTGGAGATGATCCCTGAGACAGCAATGGACTTTACGGACAAAGCCTATCTAAGTGCCGATCTTCAGAAGCGCATTGATTTCCTTGAGAACCAACTCAAGCAAGCGAGCGAGTTCGAAGATGTCTGATGCTACCAAGCCCCGCCGGCGGATCACCCTCCGGCGGGGCTTGGTAGCGGTACCGACGTTCACCCCCGCCAAAGAGGACCATTACACAATGCGCCCGTCCATCCTCGCCTTGG
>Ga0207895_1000907_pt1 | contig 10638 bp, 8 predicted proteins | sample MalvirmetaMSP112_FD_184230 | JGI IMG/M metagenome (GOLD analysis project Ga0207895, IMG submission 184230) | Marine viral communities from the Deep Pacific Ocean - MSP112 (SPAdes) | ecosystem: Environmental > Aquatic > Marine > Oceanic | place: Pacific Ocean | collected 2011-05-24 | reverse complement strand
GAAAGGGCGTAAACCGAGTTCTTGTGAGGTTGATGATTTCATGGTTCTCTCCTGATGGCCGCCGCCATCTGTTTAGCGGTTGCAATGTCGCGCCTTTGGCTGCTTTTATCGCCACCCACCAGCAATACATAAATGGCTTCGCCTGTCTGCAGGTAGTACACCCGGTAACCTGGGCCCACGGGAACGCGCAGTTCATGCACTCCTTCTCCCGCCTGTATCCAATAAGATACAATAAGCGCGCCTTTCTTTGCCACCCATTTTTTGGGCTCCGTTAGTCGTCATTGTCCACCTCCTTGCGTTGAGGAAGCAGGGTGCCACTGGCGTTAGCGGTCTGGCTGTGGGGAATGGCGGGAAACCGTGTCAGAAAGCTGAAAAAGCGCCATTTTGCATGCTTGGCAACGAAAGTTGCGACCCGTGCAAAAGCGGCGAGGAACCATCCCGCGGAAGGGGCAGACGAGGGGTCGTGGGGCCAGCCGGGTTGTCTCGGCTGTCGGGTGGATAATTACTGCAAGTGAAGGCGAAGTGAGCGCGATAAAGGCGAAAAAGGGACGGACAATTATAAAAATAACGCAGAAGAAAATCGTAACTGACTGATATTAAGGATGGTTTTTAAAATGGCGAAATCCTGGCAAAAATATTAATCCGTCCCGCCGCCGAAATTCTCTTCATACATCGGGCGGTAAGAGGGTAGGCTTCATAAAAACGAACCCAAAAAACAACGGAAATAGGGGGAGTTATGCCCGGCAAGGATCGCCTTCTGCTCGCGGGCCACCCGCACCACCTGGTGCGCAAAAGCCGTGATCAGAAACCCGTCTTTCTCGACGAAGCCGACTACACCCACTGCCTCGGGCAGATACGCGCGCTGAGCCAGGAGTACGAACTCGCTGTCCACGCGTTCTGCCTGCTGCCGGACGGCGTGCACATACTGGCCACGCCGCTGGGCGACCCGGGGAACCTGTCCCGGTTCATGAAGGCGCTCAGCTGCAGCGCCTCGTCGCGGCGCAAGAGACTGCACGGCGCCACGTCCGTATGGGAGGTGCGCTACCGCTCGAGCCCGGTGGAGCCCGGGCAGTGGATGCTGGCCTGCATCTGCTACATCGAGCGCCTGCCGGTGACCCAGCGGCTTGCCTCGTCGGCGTATCACTACCACCGCAGCAGCTACCGCATGCGGCTGGGCAAGACCCATCAGTACTGGCTGGAAGACCCGGAGGAGTACACCCGTCTCGGCGGCAGCATCGAAGACCGGGCCGAAGCCTACCGGATGTACATGAGCAACGGGCTGGATCCGCACGAAGAGAAGATGATCGACACGGCGGTGAAGCGTTGCCGGCTTACCGGCTCGCGGCATTTCGTGAGAGAGGTGTACCGGAAGTACGGGGTGCTGGGCTAGTCGTTCGGGGAACCGAGCGGCCACGCAAGGAACGCAGCCAGCGAGGGATCAAAAAGCAGGCCAAGCCTGGCGCTACTGCCTACTGGAATAGATCGTCCACGCTGGTGGCATCCAGAACGCGGTCAGCCAGATGTTCCAGCTCGGCCTGAGAGGCGTTCTGCAGGCGCAGGCGAAGCGTGGGGGGCACGGTGCCGAAGCGGTGTTGTACCTGGCGTAGAACCAGCGTTCGTTCGCCGTCCAGACGGCCCTGCGCCACGCCCGCGAGACGCTGACGCTCTTTCCATTCCTCGAACCGGTTGGTGATCATCTCGTACGCCTCCTGCAGATCGTGCATCTCGGGGAAGGTTTCGCCGGGAAACCATTTGGGGAGCCGGCGGCGCAGCCATTCCAGGTAAGCCCGGCGTAAGCCGGCCTGTTCCGGACCTGACAGCCACTTTACCAAAAGGTGAAGAAGACCGGCCACCTCGTCGGAGGAGCGGTGATGCTCCAGCCGGAACAGCGCGGCCACCAGGTTATTGATCGGCTGGCGGTCGTCGGCGCTGTAAGCGCCTTCATCGATCAGTAGGAACGCCTGATCGGGCTGAAAGCGTTCCAGCCCGTCCGGCGGTGGTTGGACCAGAGCTCGCACGTCAGTGGGCGCCCGCCAGCGGCGCTCGCCGTTATAGAGCACCACTGGCAGTACCGACGGCAACTTACGGTCGGCCCCCAGCTCACCACGCCGAATCAAGTCCTGATGGAGCAGGCCAGTGTAGACCATAATGCGCAACGCCATGAAGCGGTCCACCGAGGACTGAAATTCCAGCAGCAGATACACATAAAGCCACTCCTCGCCCCAGCGTATTCGCCAAACGGCATCGCCGTGCCGGCCACGCAGGTCGTCAGTGACGTAGCTGCCGTTCATCTTCTCCAGGGATTCCAAGTCCAGCGCTGCCACCCACTTTTCAGGCAGGAAGCCAACCAACAGATCCTGGATCATCCGGTCGTGGGCGAAAAGCAGCTTGTAGATGGTGTCGTGCTCGTCCATGGGCACCTCGTCAATCTAGAAAAACGAGCGTGACCGGGACGAGCCGGTCTGTCTGTCCTACGGTGCGGACAATCTTTGTAAGTAAAGACGGAAGGGACGTGGCGGTTCCTGACACCCGGCATGAATGGACCGGGTTGCGTTGTCTTCAAGTTAATAAGCTGGCAAAGCAGGGCAAAAAAGGGCAAAAACGGTGTCAGAAGCCTGAAAAAAGGCGGCTTTTGCGTGTCTGACAAGCAAAGTTGCGAGTAGAGCAAAACACAAAGCATGACCCCGTCTCCTTCTCTGAAAGCTCACAGGCTCGGTGCGCTTCGTGAGGGAGGTGTACCGGAAGGACGGGGTGCTGGGCTAGCCGTCCGGCACGTACCCGCTGACGCCTTTGATGTCCTCTGGAAAGTGGAACGAGAATTGCCCGCCGTCCTCATTCTCGACCAGCACGCTGGCGCGACGGGTGTCCTTGAACGACAGCCATACCAGGTAGTCGCTGTGGTACTCGCCCACGGGATAGCCGTTGATCGCCACGATGGTGTCCCCCGGTTTGACACCCACTTCCTCGGTACCGCTCTCGGGGAAGTCCTCGCCGACCCGGTAGCCATCCGGCGAGTCTTCGCTCACCGGTGTGAGATCAAGCTTGTTCAGAAAATCCACCACGTGTTGCGGCATCTTCGGGCCATCGTCATCGCGCGCGCGCTCGTTGTCGGCATCGTCGGTTTGAGTCCGCCCTCCGCCACCCATGAGCGCCATGCGCAGCGTGATCTGGCGGCCGTTGTCATGGATGGTCACCTCGGTCGGGTGTATCGCCGCCAACACACCGCCTTCGGGCAGCGTCTCACCGATGTTGTACCGGTGGGCGCCATGGCCCTCCGTATGGATGACCGCGGCGGCGAGAGGGCTGTTCGCCTGGAAGATGGCCAGAAGCGTCAATGAATCCGCATCCACGGCTTCCTTTGGCACCAGCGAGGACGGGGCTTCCTCATTGCGTGAGACGGCATTTTCTTCCTCGGTTTGGCGCGATTTCGAAACATCAGGTTCCGCTTGTGAGGGCGCCAGGGGAGCGGTCGTTAACGAACCTTGCTCCGCATCATCCATGCCATTATTTCCTTTCGCGAAAAAGAAAATAAGCGATAGAAAAAATAAAGCCAACAGAAACAGGCATTTATAAATCGTCTTCTGAGTGCTCATAAAGATCCAGAGAAAATCTTTGATATACAGCGTGTTTAAAAAGGAACTTAAATAATATATATCCATCTTTACAGAGGACGACAGAGAAAATAAACGTCAAAAAATATCACGGAAGTTTAAAGCTGATATCAAAACGATATCCAACAAAAACCAGGAGGAAACTATGAGAAGCATAACCTTGGGGGCACTGTCATTGGTGTTTCTCGCCGGATGCAGCCACACCCCCGCGCAAGCGCAAGCCACCAAACTTGAGACCAATCGGCAAAAGGCCTCTTACGCCGCAGGCATGTTTCTCGGCCAGAAGATTAGTAATCATATGAACACATATAATCTAGATGGCGAGCTGTTCATGCAGGCCGTTCGTGACCAACTGAAAGGAAACGAACCGTTACTCGACGAAGAAGCGGCTCGAGAGGCTTCGGGTGCTTATCAGAAAGAGATCACTCAGCGGCTGGAAGAGGAGAAGAAAGAGGTCATGGCGCGCAACGCGTCCCAGGGTCAGGCCTTTATGGAAAAAAACGAACAACGACAGGGCATCAAGACTCTGCCGAGCGGACTCCAGTACGAAGTGCTGAAGGAATCCAGCAGCGGCGCCACCCCCGGCCGGGAGGACGCGGTGCGCGTGCATTATACCGGCACTCTTCTGGATGGGACCTTTGTGGAAAGCAGTCTGGCGCGCGGTGAGGCCGTGCGCGTGAACATGGGCGTGGCCCTGAAGGGCTGGCAAGAGGCTCTGAAACACATGAAGGAGGGCGAGAAGTGGCGCCTCTTCGTGCCACCGGAGCTCGCCTACGGCGAAAAGGGCCTGCGCGACAAGGTGCCGCCGCAATCCACCCTGATCTACGAACTGGAACTGGTCGAAGTGATCGACAGAAGCTGAAAAACCACCACTGGAAGGGGGCGTACCCATGAAACCGTATTACTACATTATGAATGTTTTGCTTATCGCACTGGCCATCCCGAGCATCGCCACGGCGGATCTCCGCGAGCGAGTGGAGGGAGCGTTGGCCGTCACCAACCCGAACCTGAGCGTGGAGGGCATCACGGACAGCCCGGTGGAGGGCGTCAAGGAGATCAAGCTGAGTAATGGCGACTTTCTCTACGGCTCGCCGGGCAGCGACCACCTCTTCTCCGGCCGCCTGCTGAGCTTTACCGGCGATTCTCTGGTGGATCTTACCGAAGAACGGAAACGCGAGGACCGCGCCGAAATGCTTCAGGGTTTGTCACCGGGGACCACAATCACCTTCGCCGCAAACGGCCAGGAGAAGCATGAAGTCTTCGTTTTTACGGACGTAAGCTGCCCGTACTGCAAGAAATTCCAGGACCATATGGCTGAAATGAACGATAGGGGCATCACCGTGCACTACCTGGCCTTGCCACGCTCGGGCATCGATACCGACGTGGCCAATGCCATGGCCAGGATCTGGTGCGTCGAAGACCCGCAGACCGCCATTGATAACGCCTTCGCCGGTAAGCCCCTCTCGCAGGAGGTCATGCCCTGTCGGCCTCCGGTCGCTGACCAGTACACGATGGCGCAGAATCTGGGTGTCAATGGCACGCCCTCCGTGTTCAGTGAAGACGGCAGAAATCTGGGCGGGTATATGACCCCTGATGAGTTGATTACCGCTATAGCGAGCACCGCCGGCATCAAGAACTGAAGCCGGCTCCGGCCTGCATGCTCACCCTGACATGCAGGCCATCTTCTTACCTAATTAATATCTCCGAATTACTTTGGCTATGTGCCGTTCCGAAACAAGAATTTGTCCGGCTTTTTTGCCCTTTTCAATAGCGATGGACCGCTAACGCCCATCACAAGAAATCCGTTAAGTGACTGAATAAAAAGGGCGTCCCATAAAGTCCGTAATTAAACCTTTTCGAACTGCGGAACCGCCGCGAAATCCTTGCTAGGTTGAAATTGCAGTACACGCTGCATAAAACGGAAGACAAACAATTACGGAGATTTCATCATGAAAATAAAACTCTTACTCTCAACAATCGTCGGCATGGCCGCCTGGTCGCTTTCCAGCGTTGCGGCTGCGAACTGGGATGCGGGCGCATGTCCCGACCCTAATCCGGGTCCTGCGCCCTGTATTGAAACGGTGGTCAACGGCAACACCTACCACTTCAACGGTAGCGGCGGCCACGCTGATGTATGGCATGGCCTGCCGGCTGCAGAGGGCGGTGGAGATTTCTCGTTCAGCGGTGATTCAGTGCTGACATGCGACGGTACAGACATTGCCTGCACCTTGGAATTAACGGGCGAGGTGAAGAAATGCGAGGAACCCGATGGGACCTGGCGCATCGGCGTGCGCGTGAACTCATCCGACGTAACGGGTAGTTTCGCGTGCTCAACCATCGCACTCGGCGGCTTTCCCTGGTACTCAAAGGATTCCTCCATCACTCCGCATTGTCCCTTCGGTGACGTTTGCGGCAACTTCAACGAGTATGACCCGAGCGCGTCCACCTACACCGCGAACTTCGGCTTGATCGATATCAGCGTCTTTGGCATTCCGGAAGTGACCGATGGCCATGTGCATGATGTGGTTTTCACTCCGGGTGTTGGCGCCAGCTTTGACTTCAATTCAATCTTCTACGATTGTGACGAAAACAGCCAGAACTGCAGCGTAGACGGCACGCTTACGCTTGATAACGCTACCTCGCTGGATGTTTATTAATAACTGATCGCGGTAGTACGCCCGGCGCTGAAGCTTTCAACGGCTTCGCGTTGGGCCCCTCTAGACTTAGCCCCGGTTCGCGCCGGGGCTTTTTCGTGTTGCGTGGCTCCAGGTTAATAAGGCCCTTTTCTGAAGGCGGCATTTACGTTTCGGACTCGTATAACGGCTTGATGGCTAGCTGCCCCCACGCCCGACATATGACATAGGTATGCTCATGTGGAGGGCTGGCCGTTTTACCCTAATGTTTGTTCACGGGTTACGGCGATGACGTCACCCGTTACGTTCCAAGCACCGCCACCTACCGTCAACCTGGTTCTGGTGGCCATAGATTTATAGCGCATCCCTGGAGCTCGGTTCGCCATGCGCGCTGATTCTGTTCGTTCCTGGCATTGACGGTGATGTGGTCTGTGATTCATTTTCTCGCTGACTTGATACTCGGTTCCGGAAGTAATCAGTCGAAGTGGCACAAAAAGGGCCCCTTTCGGGGCCCCGGAAAGCGTTCTCCGCTTTACTGAAAGAGCACTACTTGATCGGCTCCGAGATCATATTGATCCTGCTGCCGTACTCTGGAATGAGCAAATCCATATAGCCCTGCCTGGCACCACCACCAGAACTCCATGTGTCGACATCCAGGTTTATCAGGTTGGTATTATACTGCTCCACTTTCATCCGGCCGTCATCAAGGAAGGTCAGCCCACCTTCCAGCACCATCTGTATTGGGTAAGACGAAAGGTTCGACGGGTTGCTGATGGGCGACCATTCGATTGCGTAAGGTGCGTCAAGGTACAGGTCCATATTCATGCTCAGTTGCGCGCCCTGCCCCTGTTGCGAGATCCAGCCGGTGATGGGCTCGCTTCGGGTCTCGCCGGAGTAGCGCATGCGCATGATTTGCGGCCCCGATAAGGTGCCCGCGCCATAATCAAAGGCGCTAGCGAACTCCGATTCGATGTAGAGATCTAGCGATGTGCCCATCACAACAGACGGCCATAACTTCACCTTTACGCGTCCATTTTCGTCCACCTCATTGGTGACTTCCGCGATCGCGGCGGACATCAAATAGGTGAACTTGTTTTCCGGGCACTCGAAGGGTTCATTGACTTCGCTGTCGATTGTGAACGGGGGGGTGTACGAGAAGCTCGACTCATAGCCGCATCCCACGTTTGCGCCATCCAGCGACCCTACATCCCCTAGCGAATCAAAGTGCGACAGCACCTTCGCGCTGTTTTTCGCCGGTTTCAAGCCGTTCGGATCAAGCGTCGGATACAGGCCGAAACCCGGATCCGAAGCCGTAAGCGGGCCTTCTGGGCCATACTCCTCGATATCGAATTCAAATTCCCCGGCTGATATTATTTCCATGACTTCGTTTGGGGGGTCCCCTGTGAGTAGCGCCCCGACGTCCCTAATACCCAACATCGCATCCAAATCCCCAGCACCGAGATTCGAACGGTCGCTGACGAAATTCCGGTTGGTATCCGCCACCGGCTGCGTTCTCAGCACTTGGAGAACATTCGCACTGGGTGCCGCGCCACGGAAGAAGTGGGTCATCGGCGGCCCCCCCGCCGTTATGGACAGACCGTATGTGTCCTTTCTGTAAGTGCGGATTGCGTCCGCATCGGGGTTTTCTATATCTCTGTATAGGCTGTAACCGATCGGCATAGTGCGCACGGGCAGGCCGTCGTTACCGCACACCGCATCCATGCCGCATGTGAACTCGCGGTGATCCGATGCTGCCGGGATTGTGCCGGTAAGGACCGAACCGCATGGACGAATCTCCGTGGCAGCGTTCGCTACAATACGGTATCGGGGGTTGGTGGCCGCGCCTTGCTTACAAAGCGCCCAGCCGGAAGACTTCAGTGTGTAGCGGTAGAGCTGATCTTTCTGCCAGGGCTCGGTCGGGCGGAACTTCAGTGTCATATCCGACACTTCCACCGTGCCGTCGACTTCGCCGTCCACCTGTTCGTCCTCGTCAATCCGCTCCACCACGAAGGTTTCCCCCAGTACCACGGAGGCCGGGTCAATGTCCTTGCCGAAGGCGATGATGATCGGCCGGTTGGCGGGCATATCCATCACGGGGATCGAGTCGTCGGCGGGCAGAACGGTTGCCCCGGTATCATCGGTGATCTTCGGCGCGCCGCCGGCGCATATGCCAGCCTCTGCCACGCCATCATTATCGCTGTCACCGAGGTCTCTGTAGGAGGTCCGTCCGATATCCTCACCTTCGTTATTAAACAGCCCGGTAACGCCGCCCTTTTCGATGAACTCCTCCTGCAAGGCGCATGGGAAGCCGGGATAAGTCGCCAGAATCACCGGCGCATGTGATGTTTCCCTGCGAGCCACCCAAATAGGCGCCGGCTCGAAGTTGGGCGACACCTCGGGATCTGTTAGGTCGTAGTCCGGCACAATGGTTGCCAGCTCGAACTCCTCGATCAATGGCATGCCGGTCGCCAGATTACCCGACACATCAGTTACGCCGTCGATTTCCACGCGATAGACGTTTGGATCGTTCGCCGGGCTAAGCTGCAGGCTGCTTACCGGCGTTACTTTGGTGCCTGAGGCGGTTTCTTCCCTTACCGCTTTGGGTTTGATCACCAGCGCCGCGCCGTCGATGTAGTAGTCAATGTCCATTGGGTTGTCGTTGTGGAACAGTTGGACATTGCCGGCCACGCTCTCGGGATCGAGGGGCTGGTCGAAGTTCAGGATCACCGGGTCGCCCGGCTTGGCGACCTGCGCCTTGTCGTCGCCGGTCAGGGTGTTGTCGCCCAGGCTCCAGCTTTGCAGCGTGGGCGGCGTGGTGTCTTTCAGTGCCGCCCGCGCCTCGGCTAGCAGGGCGTCGTTCTGGTCCTTGTAAGATTGAAGCTGGAAGCTCAGCAGACCGTAGCCGTATTCCTGCCCCAGAACATCCGGTTCTACCATGCTGGTGGCGTCGATGTTCAGTACGCCGCCGTTCGGATCCACTTCGGCCACGCCCACCAGATGGATGTGCATCAGGTTCTGGGTAAAGCCGCCGTTGGCCTGCGGGTTTTCGGTGGCGATGCCCACGTCCATGAACAGGTGCACGATGCGCAGCTGGTCCGGGTTGTCTTCCGTGTAGGGGTTGGGCACCAGGTAGCCGGTGGCGTCGGACAGCACGCGCATGGTGACGTCGCCGGAGCCGAAGCCGGCGTCCACAACACCGCCGATTTGGACCATCTCGATGGGCGTGCCTTCCAGCAGGGTGCCTTTGGGCAGGCGGATCGGGGTGACGTCGGTGTATTGGGTGACGTCCGCCAGTTCGGCGATCACCAGTTCGGATTGGGCCTGGGTGACGTTGGCGTCTTCGCCCAGCAAGGTGCCGTTCACCGGTACCTGGTTGATGCCCTTGCCGGTGAGGCGGGAGGTACCGTCCTGGGTGATGCGCTGCACCAGGAAACCCGGCTCGCCGCGCGGTGAGGAGTCCTTCGGGGTGAACTCGAGGGTCTCGCCGGCGAAGGTCTCGCCGTAGGTGCTCTCCAGGCCGCCGAGGGTGAGGGTGTAGGTTTCGCCCGGGTTCAGGTAGTCGTCCGTGGGGTCGACGGTCATGTAGGCGCCGTCCACCAGCAGGCCGGCTTCCACCACCGCGCCTTCACTGTCACGCAGCACCACGCTGTTGCCGTCGCCATAGCTGGCGGTGGCGCGGTCGATGGGCTGGGTGAACTGGAAGCGGAAGGCGGAGAAGTCCATTACCGGTTCCAGCTCCGAGCCGTTCGGAATGGTCCGGGTGAGTGCGAAGTTGTCCATGTCCTGGACCACTTCGCTCTTGGGCCCTTCCTGCAGGGTGCGGGTGGTGAAGGTGAGGGTCTGGTCCTTGGCGGTACCCTTGCCAAGCCGCAGATCGTTGATCTCGACGGTGTACTGGGTGCCGGGGGCCAGGCCGTCCGTGGGGGTCAGCAGCACGCCGCGCGGCTCGCCGCCGACTCTTTCCACCTCGAAGTCCAGGTTTTCGCCCTGGTCGTCGCAGCACAGCGTGACGCTCTGGTTGACGTTGCCCGGCGCCACGCTACTGGTGAAACGCAGCGCGATGGGGGCCTTGGTGGGCACTTCGCCCTGGCCGTTGTCCGGGTAGGCGTAGAGCAGGGCCTGCGCGCCGGATTCGCCCGGGTTGCTACCGAAGTCGTCCACCGGTGAATCGCCGCCGTCGCCGCCACAGGCGGCCAGCAGCGTGGCGGAGGAAAGCAGTAGCAATGACTGCTTCAGGATTGTTGTCTTCATTATTGTCCCTCCCTCTTAAAACTGCATGCTGATGGAGCCGGCGAATACGTTGACGTCGCCTTTGGTTTCCACCACGTCGTTGTTCAGTGCGGTCGGCTGGCTGGATACGATCTGGAACTCACGCTCTTCCATCAGGTGGTACT
>Ga0207895_1000906_pt1 | contig 10661 bp, 8 predicted proteins | sample MalvirmetaMSP112_FD_184230 | JGI IMG/M metagenome (GOLD analysis project Ga0207895, IMG submission 184230) | Marine viral communities from the Deep Pacific Ocean - MSP112 (SPAdes) | ecosystem: Environmental > Aquatic > Marine > Oceanic | place: Pacific Ocean | collected 2011-05-24 | reverse complement strand
GATTCCCAGGCAGATCCGTGCCAAGGAATCCATGTTCGATGCCATCCGCAAGCGACCGCTGCTGTTGCTGCATCCCTATGAAAACTTCAGTCCCGTGACCGACCTGCTGCGGCAGGCTGCAAAAGACCCACAGGTCCTGGCTATCCGTCAGACCCTGTATCGCACCGGTGCCGACTCGGAAATTGTCGAAGCGCTGATGGATGCAGCCCGGCGTGGCAAGGAGGTGACTGCGATCATCGAACTGCGGGCCCGGTTCAGCGAGGCGGAAAACCTGGAGCTGGCCAGCCGACTGCAGGAAGCGGGTGTGATCGTGGTCTACGGCGTGGTGGGTTACAAGACCCACGCCAAGATGATCCTGATCGTGCGCCGTGAGGAAGGAAAGCTGAGGCGTTACGTACACCTGGGTACCGGGAACTACCATGCCGGTAACGCCCGCCTTTACACCGATTACAGCTACATGACCAGCGACGAATCCATCGGTGACGACGTCAACAAGCTGTTCCAACAGCTGACGGGCATGGGCAAGGCCTTGAAAATAAAGAAACTGTTTCACTCACCCTTCACACTCCATACCCGTCTTCTGGGCCTGGTGGACCGTGAAGCGGAACTGGGGCCCAAAGGCCGGATTATTTTCAAGTTTAACGCCCTCACTGAGCGCGAGTTGATCAAGGCGTTGTATCGTGCGTCTCAGGCAGGCGTGAAAATCGATCTGATTATCCGCGGTATCTGCTGCCTGAGGCCGGAAGTGCCGGGGCTGTCGGACAACATCCGGGTGCGCTCCATCATTGGCCGTTTCCTCGAGCACACCCGGGTTTACTATTTCGGCAACAACGGCCGGCCGGAAGTCTATGGGTCCAGCGCCGACGGCATGGAACGGAACCTGCTGAGCCGCGTGGAAACGGCGTTTCCGATTGAGGATCCGGCGTTGATTGCCCGCGTCCGCGAAGACCTGGACACCTATCTGGCGGACAATTGCCAGTCCTGGGTCTTGCAGCCGGACGGTAGTTACATTCAGAATCAGGCAGCCGAGGGCGAGGATCGCCTGGCGTCGCAACTGGTCCTGCTTGAACGCCTGACCGGGAAATAACGATAACCCGCATGCGCCTGCCCCAGTGGAGGCGATGTGGGCGCTGTAATGGAGTAAAGGCAGTTGAAAAAACAATGGATGGTTGCCGGTGCAGCCGTACTGGCGGTTGGTGTGGCTGCGCCCTGGGCCGTTGGATATGTAACCGAACAGCAGTGGCAGAGGGTCACTGCGGACGTTAATCAGGCGCAGCCCCTGTTCAAGCTGCAAACCCGCGATTATGACAGGGGCTACATGGGAGCCGAGTTCGCCGGCACCATCACGATCCAGGATCCGGACACCGGTGACGAGCACTCATTCGACTATCAGGCACGGGTAAGCCATGGGGTTACCGGCAGCCTGATTGATTTTACCCCGCCTCCTGAGCTTGGCGCTGAAGTTGAGAAGATCTTCCCCGACGAAAAGCCCCGGTTGACCCTGGAAACCCGCCTGTGGGGAACGGCGATCGCCGAGCTTTCCGTGCCGGCTGTGAGTGTGATCGACGAGGAAACCGGCGAGTCCTTTGATATGTCGGAAAGCTTTAGCCGAGCAGAAATCAGTGGCAACGGTTCACAGGCTGATATCCTCATGCTTTGGCCGGGCGCCGTGATTCGGGGGCCAGACCTGCGCATCAGTATCGAGGATTTTCGCCTTGAACAGACCATGGAACACCTGACAGGCGACGTCTGGCTGGGTGACGGGGACATGTCGCTGGCGCGACTTGAAGTGGCGGCCCGGGGCGAGCCGACCCTTCGCTTTGATGACTTTTCGATGAGTGGTGAGACTACCACCGACGATGACGGCAAGAGCATTGATTCCGAGGCTGTCGTTACTTTGGAAAAGGTAACGGCGGACGACGAGAGCTTCGGCCCTCACCGTATGGAAATGGTGTTAAGTGGCCTGGACGTGCAAAGCTGGAGTGACCTGACAACGGCAATGACGGACATGCAGGCGGCTGCCCTGAACACCGCAGGCGGCGATTCGAGTGCCATGATGCAGCAGCAGATGGAATCCATGAATCGCATCAATCAGGCCATGCTGGGCCTTGCGGCCAACGGTTTCTCGTTCGGGTTTCCGGAGCTGTCCTTTGCCACGCCTTATGGCCCGGTCAATGGCGAGATCATGGTGCAGCACCCGTCGCTGTCTGACGACGAGAAAGACCAGATGATGATGGTGATGCAGCAGCTGACCGGCAATCTGGATGTCAGCATGCCGCTGGCTCTGGTGGAACAGCATCCGGAGCTGGGGATGCAGGTTGCGCCGTTGATTAAGCAGGGCATGGTGGTGCAGGAGGGTGACCGGCTGCGAATCCAGGGCACACTGGAAGATCTGGCCCTGGACATCAATGGCAACGTGATCCCGCTGCCACCCATATTCTGATCCGTTGTTCTGTGCTGCCCGGGATGGGCAGCGCTTTCCCGTCTGTCAGTCCTTGACGAACTTCTGTTTGAGCGCGGCTTCCACAGCCGGGTCGACAAATTCGGAGACGTCGCCGCCCAGTGAGGCGATTTCGCGGATCAGGGTGGAGGAGATGTACGACAGGTGGTTGGAGGGTGTCAGGAACACGCTTTCCACTTCCGGCGCCAGGCGGCGGTTCATGTCGGCTAGCTGGAATTCGTACTCGAAGTCGGAGACGGCTCGCAGTCCGCGGATAATAACGGTGGCGTTCTGTTCCCGGACGAAATCGGCGAGCAGGTTGCTGAAGCCGGTGACGCTGACGTTGGGCAGGTGGGAGGTGGCTTTTTCCACCAGCTCGCAGCGTTCTTCCAATGTCAGTAGCGGGGACTTCTTGGGGTTGTAGGCGATGGCGACGACGACTTCGTCGAAGAGCCGGCCTGCGCGCTCGATGAGGTCGGTATGGCCGTTGGTGATCGGGTCAAACGTACCCGGGTAGATGACTTTTGGCATTCGGAGCTCCTTTTCACCGGAAGCGCACAGGATAGCAGCCTTCGTCTTGAACCAAAATGTTCCCTAATCCCTCACTTCTGCGGGCTGCTGACTTTGGATTGCTCGCTTTGGTGCATGTGCCGCATGAGGAGGGCTTCCCAGGATACGCTACGAGCACATCCATGTGCGCTTGAGTAAAGCCGTCCCTGGCTTTACACAATCCTGGGAAGCCCTCCTCACGCGACACTTCGGACTGCGTACCTGTCTAAGAAGACCTCAAATTTCCTGTGGTGCTCCTTTCTTCAACTCCTAAGTTTTTGGGCCAGTCTGGTGCTATTCCTTGCAGCCAGTGCATAAACCGACAATTGCGGATTCGCGCCAATGCTTGTTGGGAAGATCGAGGCGTCGTGGACGCTGAGGTTGGCCACGTGGTGGTGTTCGCCGAAGCCGTTGACGACGGATTCTTCCGGGTTGCGGCCCATGCCGCAGCCGCCCATTTGGTGGGCGGTGAACAGGCGGACGCGGTGGGGTTCCATGGCGAGGTTGTCGATGCCGGCTTTGGCGTCGGCCCAGGAAGAGTACCAGGGAGAGTCCAGATGCATCAGGCGGACTTTCTGGGCGCCGGCGGCGAACTGGATCTCGGCCATTTTGTAGAAAGCGTCTTTCAGGCCCTTCCAGAGGTAGTCGCTGACGGGGTAGTCCAGGATCGGGCTGCCGTCGTCGCGGAGGCTGACGGTGCCGCCGGTACTGTCGGGGTGGAAGCCGTCTCTCAGCAGGGCGATGACGGAGTTCAGCCGGGGCAGTTTCGACAGGTCGCGGACCTGTTGTTCGCCGTGGCCGGGAACCACGCCGGCGGACATGGCCGGGTGCAGGGGCGGTACTTCCAGTTTGAAGCCGGCGGGACCGTCGACGCCCTGTGAGAAGTTGAATTCGTCGGAATAGATCGACTGAGGGGCACCGTAATAAGGATCGACGGTGTCAGGCATTTCCGCGATGGTGGCATTGACCGGGTGCAGGAAGGTGCGCTTGCCAATGCGGTCGTGGGGGTCGGGAATGTCTGAACGCAGCAGCAGGCCAGGTGAGCCGATGGCGCTGGCGGCCACCACGAAATGCCGGGCTCGCAGTTCCACGGTGACGCCAGACGGGGTGACACCGTCCGCCGCCATGGCCGAGGCCTGAAGGTGACTGATTTTGTCCTGCTCCATCACCAGTTTGTCGGCCCGCAGGCCGTGGAACAGTCGGGCATTGTTGTCCAGGGCGCCGGGAATAGTGGTGGTCAGAGCCCCCTGTTTGGCGTTCGTGGGGCAGCCCACGCCGCAGTAACCCAGGTTCCAGCAGCCTTTGACGTTGCGTGGGATCACCTCCCAGGACCAGCCCAGCGCCTCGCAACCCTGGCGCAGGATGTCGTTGTTCACATTAGGCTCGGCCAGCCAGGGCTCAATGTTATGTCGTTGCTCGCGGCCGTCGAACCAGGGCTTCATGGATGCCGGGGTCAGGTCGTCGAGCCCGAAACGGCTGGCCCAGTGATTCAGCGTCGGTGCCGGTGTACGGAAGCTGGACGTCCAGTTCACCGTGGTAGAGCCGCCCACACACCGGCCCTGAAGAATGGCGATTGCTCCGTCTTTGGTGACCCGGCTCATGCCTTCCTGGTAGAGGGAGGCATAGGCGTCCAGCTCGTTCATTTTGAAGTCTTTCTGGTGATACAGACGGCCTTCTTCCACCAGAATCACCGACAGCCCGGCTTTCGCCAGAATCTCCGCCGTGGTGCCGCCCCCGGCGCCGGTGCCGATGATCACCACATCGGCTTCGTGGGTCTGGTTCTGTGTCAGGGTGGCGCCGTCGGTGACCTTCCAGCCAGCCTCAAGCCCACGGGCGATACGATCCGTTAACGACATAATAATGCTCCGGTTGGCTCAGGCGTTGTCTTTGAACTGGGGCAGGGCGTCCACGGCCCAGGCGGGTGGTCCGGGGTAGCCGGAGAGGTGCCAGTGGTCTTCGTGGCCATAGAACGCCACGTTACTGACCTTGGTCAGGGCGATGTAGCCGTTGTTGAACAGCCCAACACCACTGGTGCGCCAGCGCTCAAGGAAGGCATCCACGGACTGCGTGCTGGCGTTCTCCCAACTCGACCAGACCCGGGCAACCGTCACCCGTGTCAGCCCGAAGTTCAGCAGGTCAAACAGACCCCGCAACTCCTTCTGGTTGGCGGGTCCGAACTGGTGAATCCCGGCATCGATGCGCTCAATCGTCGCCTGAATCTGCTGGCGGCGAACCACGGGCTCCTCAGTCAGCCCGGGGCCCACCATGGCCGGCAGTAGAGCTTGAAACAGCACAATGTCGTCGCGGGTCAGGAACTGGAACTCGTAGCTCTGGTCCATCGCCCCCGGCATCGGATAGTCCCGCCCGGCGGGCGCGGTTGCACAGCCGGACAGGCCAGCGGTCACACTCACCGTGCCGAGGAACATGGCTCCACCAAGCCCGGTCCGGAGAAAACTCCGACGGTCCATGGCGGAATCGGAAAGGTCCGTTTGCACGGATCGAGAAAGGCTTTCAGGCATAACGACTCTCTTGTTCTTATTGTCTTTTTTTGGCCGGCGACCAGCACCCAAGTCACCGAATAAACAACTTATATACCATCTTGTGAGCCGTCGTTCCGTGCGGCGCATACACAAACTTGCCACTGTTGAACTTCTGCTTACTGAAAATCGCCCGTTGATGAGAGAACGTCAGGAAACCTTCCTTGCCGTGGTAATGCCCCATCCCCGAATCACCGATACCACCAAATGGAAGGTCATCCTGGGCAACGTGCATCAGTGCATCGTTGATGCACATGCCACCGGAATGTGTCTGGTTGACCACATGCTCCTGCATCGACTTGTCGTAACCGAAGAAATACAGCGCTAGCGGGCGAGGACGGTCATTAATGTAATGGATCGCCTCATCCAGGTTGCCATAGCTGATGATCGGCAGAATCGGCCCGAAAATCTCATCCTGCATGATCTTCATATCCGGCGTGGTCTTCAGCGCCAGCGTAATCGGCATCTTGCGGGTGCCATCCTTCAGGTTCTCATTGGCCGGATTGATCTCAATCAGCTCGGCCCCTTTTTCCCGCGCATCGTCAAGATAGCCTTGCAGGCGGTCATATTGGCGCTCATTGATAATCGCCGTGTAATCCTCGTTATCCCGCAGGCTCGGATACATCGCCGCAAACTGATGGCGATACTCATCCACAAACGCCTGCACACGGTCTGCCGGGCACAACACATAATCCGGTGCCACACAGGTCTGGCCCGCATTCAGCGCCTTGCCGAAAGCGATACGCTGGGCGGCGTCTTCCATCGGAACATCCGGCGATACGACGGCAGGCGACTTGCCGCCCAGTTCCAGAGTCACCGGCGTGAGATTTTCCGCGGCTGCCCGCATCACCAGCTTGCCCACCGACGTGGAGCCGGTGAACAGAAGGTGATCGAAGGGCCGGCTGGAAAAGTCTGCGGCGACATCCGCTTCACCGTTAATCACACAGACCAGGTCCTCCGGAAACGCAGATTCGACAATCTCCTTGAACAAAGCAGAGGTGTGCGGCGTGAACTCCGACATCTTGATCATCGTACGGTTACCCGCAGCCAGTGAGGCCACCAGCGGCCCAACGGCCAGATACAGAGGGTAGTTCCAGGGCACGATGACGCCCACAACACCCTTAGGCTGGTAGTGAACGCGGTTGCTGGCGGGCTGGAACAACACGGACACATGCCGCTTGGAGGGCTTCATCCAGCCTTCCAGGTTTTTCAGGGTGTAGTTGATGCCCTGAATGGACGGCATCACTTCCGCAATCAGCGATTCGTCCTTCGAACGACAGCTGAAGTCCCGGTCGATGGCGTCCAGTAACCGATCCTGATTGGACAGCAGTACGCGCTTGAGGCGCTTCAGATTCTCCTGACGCTCGGTTAGCGACGGCATCGGGTTGTTGCGAAACGCCTTCTTCTGGTCCTCAAACACACGGTGGGTGTGCTGGATGTGCTTCTTGCTTTCAGTCAGCTGGACAACGGTGGCTACCATATCGCTCTCTCCTCGCGGCCCCGGCCTGCCGGGTCGCCGCCCTTATTGTTCGTGGAGCCTGCGACAGCTCCGGAATGCGGTGGTGAAAAAGTATTCAGTTTGCGCTTGGGGCTATTATTAGAGTATATACTCTAGGTAGTCAAGCTGGCCCTGATGGCTGATCGGGCCATCCACGGATCGCAGCGCCAAAGCACAGGCACCCACACAACAACACGCATTGCTGAGCCTATGAAAACCCGAGACAAGATTCTTCTTTCGAGCCTTGATCTGTTCAACGAAAGGGGAGAGCGCAACGTAACCACCAACCATATCGCCGCCCACCTCGCGATATCGCCGGGCAACCTGTATTACCACTTCCGTAACAAGTCCGACATCATTTACGAGATCTTTCTCGAGTATGAAAAGCTGGTGGATTTTTACCTGGATATCCCGGAGAACCGGCCCATTACTCTGGATGACCTGACCTTTTATCTCGAATCGGTGTTCGATGGCCTTTGGAGCTATCGGTTTTTTCACCGCGACCTGGAATACCTGCTCGACAGTGATCAACGCCTGCGCCAGGACTACCGCGAGTTCACCAACCGCTGTCTGGCGGCGATCAGCCGGATATTCGAGAAGCTGGCGGAGGCGGGAATTATCGAGCCTCAGCCTGAAGAGCTGCGTTCCGCGATGTCCCTGAACGTATGGTTGGTCATTACCAACTGGATGGCTTTCCTGAAAACCGCCCACGCCTCTGAGGCCTCTGCGAGCCTGACTCTGACCGAGCTGAAGCAGGGCATCTATCAGGTGCTGACCCTGGAAATTCCCTATCTGACGGCGGATTACCGGGAGCAGGTGATGACGTTGCGGGAGAAGTATCGTCCGCGTTTGCCGGATGCGGCTGACGCATCGGTTTCAGGGCAGGGCGAACCCATCTGGAATCATTGAGGAACTTTTGATCAATTGGCGTGTCAATAGTTACGACATCGGGGATTCGGACATTCTCGGTGTCTCCTGAGTGAGTTCTCAGGTTTTAGCACGTCGCAAACCCTGACGTTTCACCGGCCTGTCTTCTGGCAGGTCGGCTTTTTATGCCAGCCCTCCCCTCATAACCCCAAACCGACCTTCCATTGCATCCTTGTCAGAGCGTTTTAAATCCAATAGACTCGCAAATGTTACCGGTAACATATGCCGGCACAAAAACAATCAGGAGATACCAATATGTTCCCGACAAGACTCGCAGCTGGCCTTCTGTCAGCCACCCTGGCGTGCAATGCCCTTGCCGCCGATTTCAACTTCAAGTTCCAGTCTTCAGATCCTTCCGGCGTCAAGAACTTCGAGATCCAGCAGGCGTGGGCCGACCGGGTAGAAGCGATGACCGGTGGTCGTATCGAGATTGACCTGCTGCCGGTGGGTAGCGTTGTCAGCCACACCGAAACCCTCGGCGCCATGAAAATGGGCGTGTTGGATGGCCATATTTCCGTGACGGGGTATTTCTCGGGAAAGGATCCTGCATTCGGCCTGATCGGCAACACCGTTGGCGCTTGGTCCAGCCCGGACCAGCTCATTGATTACATCAACCATGGTGGCGGCTATGAGTTGATGAACGAGCTCTACAAGCCCTATGGCGTGAAATTTGTCGGCGGTGGCGGTACCGGCGTGGAGTCGTTTGTGTCGAAGAAACCGCTGGATGGCGTCGAGGATCTCAAGGGGCTGAAGATGCGCGCACCGGAAGGGCTGGTGCAGTCTGTCTTTGCCGCCGCGGGCGCATCCCCCGTGAACCTGCCGGGGTCTGAAGTCTACACGGCGTTGAGCAAGGGTGTGATTGATGCCGCGGACTACACCGTGTTCTCCACCAACCATGAGGCCGGTCTGAACGAGATTGCGCCGCACCCGGTCAACCCTGGTTTCCATTCGCTGCCATTGATTGAAATCGCGATGGACCTCAAGGAGTGGAACGAGCTGCCAGAGGACATTCAGGCCATCATGACGGTATCCGCCCGCGACTTTGCCCAGGATATCAGCACCCAGTTGGCGATGGCCGATCGTGAAGCTGTCAACGAAGCCCGGGCCAACCCGGACATTACCATCCACGACTGGTCCGCTGAGGAGCGTCGGAAGTTCCGCACCATCGCCCGTGACCAGTGGCAGGTCTACGCAGAGCAGTCGCCCAATGCCGAGAAGGTCTACCAGTCGGTGACTGAGTACCTGGAGTCCCAGGGCCTCCTCTAAAACAGGTTCCCTCGATATCAGCCTCCGGGCGCCCTATGGCCCCGGAGCGAGGAGTTCATTATGAAGGATGAAGACGTCGGGTTTACCCGGCTGGACAAGGCCATTGTCTGGCTTGGCAAGAGGCTGAGCCTGGTCTTTGCCGCCATTGTAGTGGTGTCGTTCTACGAGATTGTCCGCCGTTATGTGTTTGATTCCCCCACGCTCTGGGTGCACGAAACCGTGACCTTTGCCGGTGCCACACTGTTTGTTATTGGCGGGCTTTATGCCCTGGCTACCGATCGACACGTGCGTATTGTATTGATCTACGACGCCGTCTCTCACCGTGCCCAGCGTTGGTTGCGGGTTGTCCACCACCTGCTGGGACTTGCCTTCTGCGGCATGCTGCTGTTCGCCAGCTGGTCGATGGCGACCGAAGCCGTACTGGCGCCCTGGGGTGGCTGGCGACTGGAAACCTCCGGCTCCGCCTGGAACCCGCCGTTTCCCGCGCTGCTGAAGGTGGTCATCCTGGTTGCGGTGGCGGTCATGACGCTTCAGTTCCTGTTGCACCTTATGCGTGACCTTCGTGGCAAGGGAGATAAATGATGTTTGAACTGGCCTCCCTTGGTATCGGCTATGGCAGCCTGTTGATGCTTGTCATGCTGATTGTATTGCTCCTGACCGGTATGCAGTTGGCGTTTGCCACCGGTCTGGTCGCTCTTGTGTTCGCGCTCGGTTGGTTTGGCCCGGATGCCCTGCCCATTGTCAGCAGCCGTCTGTACAGCTTTATCGGCAACTATGTGTTCCTGGCGGTGCCGATGTTCGTGTTGATGGCCTCGCTGCTGGATCATTCCGGCATTGCCCGGGACCTGTTCGATGCCATGGCCCGCCTGGGTCGCAAACTCCGAGGTGGTGTGGCCATCCAGACGCTGGTGGTCGCGGTGATCCTCGCCTCCATGTCCGGTGTGATCGGTGGCGAGACGGTGTTGCTGGGCATCCTGGCGCTGCCGCAAATGCTGCGCCTGGGGTACGACCGCAAACTCGCCATCGGCACCACCTGTGCCGGTGGGGCACTCGGCACCATGCTGCCTCCCAGTATCGTACTGATTATCTACGGGCTGACCGCCAACGTGTCCATCGGCGACCTCTTCAAAGGGGCTTTCTTGCCCGCACTGATACTGGCGCTGCTCTATATGGGGTATGTGTTGATCCGGGTTTGGCTGAAGCCGGAGATGGCGCCGCTGCCCTCGGATCAGGACACACCTGAAACACCAATGCCGAATTTCTTCAAGGCACTGCTGTTTCCCCTGCTGTCCGTGGTTGTGGTGCTGGGCAGCATCTATGGCGGTGTGGCGTCGGTCACGGAAGCCTCGGCCCTGGGTGTGATGGGTATTGCCATCAGCACCTGGATTCGTGGTGAGCTGTCCCTTGCCATGGTGCGCAAGGCCACCATCAGCACGCTGCGGGT
>Ga0207895_1000905_pt1 | contig 10668 bp, 15 predicted proteins | sample MalvirmetaMSP112_FD_184230 | JGI IMG/M metagenome (GOLD analysis project Ga0207895, IMG submission 184230) | Marine viral communities from the Deep Pacific Ocean - MSP112 (SPAdes) | ecosystem: Environmental > Aquatic > Marine > Oceanic | place: Pacific Ocean | collected 2011-05-24 | reverse complement strand
AATCAAAGGTTTCTTTAGATTACCAAAACCACCGAGTTGAATAATATTACCTTTGGGTAGCGCAAGGTCTTCGATCATCTCTTGCACAATATCATTTATCGGAGTACCTTTGGGGTACACCTTTGTGGTCATTTGGTTCTGAGCAAACTCACCACCGTCTGTCACAACAATTTTAGTACGCCTATCAATACCATCAAACTTATCTTCTGCTGATTTAATGTTACCTCGCAAGATAACACGCAGAGGTTCATCTTCATATCCAGCAGAGAACTCTACAAAATTCATTGTTGTTGCGATTGCTTGTAAAAGTAAAGCTGTTTCATCTGCAAGGTTGAACAAGATGATCTCACCCTCATTACCTTCAGAAGAGTTAGCGCCTACTTTTTCTACATCAAACTCAACATGGTGATCTTCAATAATAATATTGTTGTTATCAAGGAATCCCGCGAGAGAATCAAGGTTGTCTGCATCATCATAGATGAGGTTTAAATATTCCCCCTTCAGACCAATGAAGTTTTCTAAGATAGCATCTTGTTCTGCTTGAATTTCTTCGCGAGTCTTCTGTCGCCACACACTTTTAACTGAAGCATTGTAGTAGGTTCTATCAAGTCTTTGCTCCTGAACGGTGCCCGTCTGAGGAAGCAAAGGGATAGCAGCGTTTGTCGATTGCTGTGCATAAGCTCTCCCAATAACCATTTGGTAACGTCTGCGAAACATTATGCCTCCTCAAAGGGATCAGCTTCAGTTGATCTGTAGTAAACCAGTCGAAACCTCTTGTTAATACCAAAGTCATCTCGTGAGGGTCTTCCGTACACCTTTTCCATATCTATGAGATACAAAGAACCCGGAGGAACACCTTCAACAGACGTGTAAGGTTTCAAAAGGTTTCTTCCATTTACTAAACGAGTCTTGATAGAGTAGTCTTGGCCAGAAACACCAATATACATGAACCAAGATTTGCTTCGGGAATTCCAACGAAACCTTAGCTCATACGCTTGACCTTCCAAGTTGGTTGTGTAGAATGAATCAGCAGAGTCAGAACCATCTAAAAATATAGCCATACTAATCTCTCCTGAATATCAAAGGCAATTCTTCTTCACCTACTTCAGAACCCGAAGTTACTCCACGGTTTGTATTAGAAGCACTATCATCAGCAAACTCAGCGGCAACAGGCACAAGAGCAACAGCACGAGCGCTCGTTACGATTCTCAATTGCTCAATCTCAAGGTCTACATGAATAGACTCTGCCTGCTGTGCATTCTGAGTAAAACCAAAGTTCTTGATGATACAATTCGGGTATGAATCAAGATCAGCCACAAGGGTGAACAAGGCAGCATTCAGGTACATCGCTTTGAGAGCATCGTACGTATTCTTTGTACGCTTGCCTGTATTGCCTGTGACATTAGCTTCATCAACCCCGAGAATTTGAGCGTTGCTTGTAACACCCCTCATGGTGAACACCGGATTCTCTCTTGTGAAGTGATCGGTGACTCGGGAGCCTTTCTCTACGGGATGCGTAGAAACATTACCCGAGAAATCCGTAACAAGCTCCACTGTACTATCAAATTCAATGAAGGGCTGTTGTGGCCCAACATTGCTCGATGGTGTTCTACCACCTGCTATGAATGATACTGGTCTTGCCATTGTTACGGCCTCGAATTTGTGTTAATGGTTCTTACTGTAGATTCTCTCTTGTTTTGTCGTAGGTTATCTCGGGCTTCGCCTGTGAACTCTACGGCTACTTTTTGCTGGTAAAGCTCTGAAGCACCGACACCAGCCGCTGTCGTTCTGTAGGCTGTGCTGTTGAGTGCTTTAGAACCCACTTGTCCGGCCTTAGAAGCAGCCCCAGAAACAGTCTGAGATGCTCTAGCCAGCATTCCACCAGCACCCTCTGCTTTGCTCATAGAGCCTGCAAAGCGAACGCTTGGGAGCATCCTAAAGAGTTTACCAATGCCTTTCACAACCCATCCAATAGCAGATGCAAGCTTGCCAAAGATCGACAGCAGGAAGCCACCAATCTGACCAATCATGGCCATATACTCATTCAGCTTACCGCCGAGGGCATCATCCAGAGCATTTACCAGATAAGCAATGGCATCTGTGATTGCTTCAAGAACGTAAAAGATTGGCTTGAGTACAGCCGTGATTAATCCGCCGAGTAATGAGATTACCGGAGACATTATCTGGAATACGTTCGAGAGTGTATTGAATATGCTTGTGAAAAGATCGCCAATACCACTCTCGAATAATGCTTTTACGAATAGTTTGGCGTTTTGGGTCATTTTCTTAAAGGCCACATTCATGCTTTGGAATGCTTTGTCAAGTCCGGGTGCAGCCATTTCCCTCAGTGCTTTTGTAAACACTGGTAGGAATTCCTCAGCTTTTACCTGTCCAGCCTCCATGGCAGCTAGGAATTCTTCTGTGGTCATCTTCATAGACTTTGCAGCCATCTGAAGAACACCGGGCATCATTTATGTTCACACAAGTTCGTCACGCTTGTGCCGCCTTACGGCTGCTCTATGTTTCCATAGAGATCAGATCATATCACGAACCAAATGGTTCTCTCCCGTTTCGACCCACTTGGGCCTACGTAATGATCGTTGCACCTTCCTAAGTGTTCTTAGGCTTGGCTCAGGATTATCTTCAGCATTACCCGATAAGACTTCCCCTGAATTAGAGAGATTTTTCAATGTACGTTACCATACAAAGCCGCTAGTGTTAACGGTCGCCCAATTGCAGTTTCCAATATGTTCAAGGGCGGTCGCTACACCGCCCCCGGTTCTCTGATGAACTCCTGTAGGTTTCCCCACAGATCGGACTATATCTTCCCCTACAGCATTACCTGTTTAGGGGGTCAGCACTTCCACCAGCAATCGCTTCTGGTGTACTCCCCGAAGGGATAGTCTCTGAACCTTCTAAAAATTAAAATGTTTAGATATATTCACATAAGCTTCTTTATCACGTATTTTCTTGATCTTTTCAATAGATACACGAGCACTGGTGCAGATCTTTTGTATCTCAATGGGCGTCATTCCATCTTCAAGTTTGTGGCATATCCACTTTGCTGTTGCTGAAGAAAAACCCAGTTCCCACAGAACTGAAAAATCATATTCTTCTGAAACACTTCTCCATGAGATGCCTTTCTTTATATCTCTAGCAACGTCCCTTGAAATTCCAACTTCGTCTGCAGCGTCCTTGTGTCTATACCCGTCTTGTAACAATTCACAAACACGTCTCACGTCTAATTCTGTTGTTTTACTTCTACCGTTTGCTTCCCCAGAAACACCGGCTTGTAAACCTGTATCAAACGCATGTGCCCTGTTGGCTTGTGATGTACACCACTCAAGGTTATCGGCATTGTTGTTCAACTTATCACCGTCCTTGTGATTGACTTGGAATCCAGTGCGCATTCCCGGCACGAAAAGTTCAGCCACCATCCTATGCACCATCTTCCCGATACGGGTTTTGTTCCGCATGGTTGTGCAAACCCTGTAATAACCTTTTACCAGATTCTGATTATACACACGCTTAGTGATTTTATTTCTCACCACACCACTGTTACTTACTTCAAACGGTAAATCTTCTGAATATATCTTAAACATTTTTCCTCCTACTAGAATTTGGAGATAATTTTTAGCTTGGCTGCGGATCGCCCAATCTTGACAAGTTTTTAGAACCGTCACGTTTATACTCTACGTATTCCGTTGTGGTCTGTCAAGCTCTTAGGGTGTTCCCGCAATTCACTGACTTTGTTTTTCTACATATTTCTATGCAGCGAATCGAAAATCCAATTCTTCCGACATGATCTGCCCTTTCGAAGCCATTTGCTCAAAACTTCGAATCACGCCGGTGATTTCTTCCTGCCGAAGACCCATCACCGTAGCGCTCTCTGCTATACCAAGGAACTGCTCACGCATTTGTTCGTTAGTAAAGCCCATCTCTTTAGCTGCAATGGCATACCTAGCAAAACCCTTTGCTGTTTCAGTAACACCAATACCCAACCGCTGAGACTGTTCGGTTAGAAACTGGAGAGTGCTTGCGGCTTGCTCTGCACCCATTGCGGTTTCCATCATAATAGCAGCATCTTCAAAAGCACCACCAATCTGCTTAACACCAGCAGCACCAGCAAAAGCACTATAAGCACCCGTGGCGCTTGCCACAGCCGTCCGGAGTTGTTCAAAACTCATACGACTTCTTTGGACCGTCCTAGTCTGCCTCTGAAGAATCCCTGTCAATCTCTGAGACTGAGTATTGAATTGACTCACAGAAATACTACCGTCACGATAAGCCCTGTTGAGCCTCTCCTGAGCGTTTCTGATACGTCCTAGAGATGCTGGTGTGATCTTCCCTCGCTGCATCCCTATACCACCCATACGAGCTACCTTAGCCCTTTGTGCGGCAATCTTCGATTCCATCGCAAGCTGTTTCTTCTGAGAATTCTCAGCAATCTGTGAAGACCTCTTTTGCAACCTTGCTTCCCTTGCTTGGTTCTTGAGAATCTTCTCTTTCATTCGCCAGACTTTTGCTGACCTTTCAACTTCATCTGAAGATGCTTTAGCGGTCTTCTCAGTAGCCCGTTGAACCTGTTGAGATACTTTGGCTTGCTTTGTACTAAAGCCTAGTTTAACATTACCTTTAGAAAGTCTTTTGATAGCACGTATGTTATCTTTGACTTCCATTAAATCCCTTTTGAACTTCCGTAGCGTCTTTATACTCTTTGGATCAAACCTATATTGTACCTCTGAGTATATCCCCGCCACTCTATCCGATTCAGCCATTAGCGACCTCCTCTCGGCATATTTTTCTTCTGAGCAGCTTCCATTTCTTTCGAATGCTCCTCTTCAATCGACTCTTTAATATCAAGAAATTCATTCACCTTTAAAGTGAACTCTAACGTACTATTAAGCAAATCTGTCAATGTCACAGAACTATGTTCAGCAAAGACGGGTCTGAACACAAGAAGTTCCATTTGCTCTAATGAAGTATCTCTGTCGATTGCTTCATAGAGTTTCTTCATGCGTCTCGTTTGACGATCTACATTCCCGTCAGAAACCCTTGTAAACCGTCTTCGAATAAAGGGCCAACATTAACCTTGATCACCTCTGCACAAATCTTGAGAACGTGTGCGAAGTTCATCCCATAGACTTCCTCAAGACTTTTCAGTGTAACCATCTGAGGAACACCGTTGTCATTTTCAACAACAACACCTTCGAGAAGCAATGGAATGGTTGTCTTCAAATCTGCTGCACCAAGACTTTTGACAACACCGTGGATAACAGCAGCGGCATATTCGCCTTCTGTAGTATCTTCTTCACCACTCATAGCAGCAGCGTTAGCCAAAGGTTCTGCCACAAGAGGCATTACATATTTAGCATTGTTGATCTGCTTTTGCATATTCCACTCAGGGATATACACATTGCGACCTTTAACCTCTACCCTAGTGCCATTAGGAAGAGGACTATTGTTTTGTTCTGTCATTTAAGACTCCTTGTGAGGATTACTACACACCTTAGGACATACAATAACTTTATTCAGAGATAAAAAAGGAGAGCCGAAGCTCCCCTTAGTTATTCTTAGAGAGCGTTATTAGCCAGAGAGAACGCAAGGTTCTCTGCAAAGTTCTCAATGTATTGACCAGCGCGAACACTGTACAAGAAGAACGTATACTCACGAGTACCAACTTCATCACCAAAAGAATGTGATGCGTCAGTCTTGAGCCAAGCATAACTTGAGCTAAACGCTTCAGCAGAAGAAGGATCACGGACTGCCACCCGAACAACCGGGGGATAGTCTTGGTGAGCCATTGCTTCAATCTGAGCAACGCTTGGGCTGTTATGCTGTAGAGAAATCGTTAGTGTGCCTGTTGCATTTCGATTGATTGCACGAGATACGTCACCTTTGATACCAATGGTTTCATTAGTGAAGTCTTCATTACGTTCTACAGTAATGGCATCACCATCTTGAAAACCCAGAATTGGTAGGTCATCAATTGTGACAATTACTTGTTGGGGATCATATGTCCCAAGGAACAAACCGCCTGCGGCCATGATGTACTCCTAGTTATTCCCGAATTAAGAAAGTTTCAGATACCCCCTCACTGGCTGCAAGTAATGCACAGCACCAGCAAGGACAGCTTCAAATTGAACTTCATTGAGTTCTCGATTAGCCTTATCATTGTCAGGAATGTTAGCAAGGTTAGGCATAATGACAGTCGGTGCTGGATCAGCAGCAAGGAAATTACGTGCTACAGCAAGACTCAGGCGCTCATAAATAACACCTTCGATAACAGCAAGGCCAACAGCATCGTAAGAAATCTTACGACCAAGATCAGATTGGCGCTTCAGCAAGCCGAACAAATCTTCTTCGAGCCGTGCTTCGAGCCACAAAGCGCCCCTAGTAACATCGAAGAAACGACCGCTGACCATCTTGCCATCAAGAGCAAATCCTACACCACCAATGTTTACATATTGGAAACCGTTGTTGTCTTGGATGTAGTTCGCCTGAGTACGTGTCCATTTATTTGTCGGGACGCCACTTAGGGTCTTACCGTGCAGAGTAGAGCTACCCTCGCGAAGACCAGCCATAGCGCCTACAATAGCACCTTCAGGATAAACAGTATCAGCATCAGCGTGAGGCCAAAGCAGAGTATTGTCATACTGAAGATCTTTAAACGTTTCCAGAAGATTTCCAGCAGTGCCATCAGGAATATCAGCAGAGGAAGAAGACGTAATATACATCTTGCGTTCTGCTTCGGCGTATTGTGCCAGAGCTTCTTGTTCAGCTTCTGTATGAGTATCTGCGAGAATAAAGAACCAATCAGTAGTCTCAGCTTCGATAGCCGCAAGAGCTTCAATGTAAGTCTCGCTAGATCCAGTTACGTCCACGTTACCAATGATTGCTTCACGAGGCGGATTATCACCTCCGAAAATTAGAGCAACCATTTCATAAGCAGCATCACCATCGGCATACCCTGCTGAAACCATATCTTCAACACCAGTAACCGTAAGAATACGATCAGGTGCAAAAGGAGCATCTGCGGATAGAATCAGTGGAGTGCTGAAGTTGCTTTGGGCAATGGGACGATCACCGAGCGTAATATTTACGTCAACAATGTCCTCAATAGTGAAAACACTAGCCATTAAGTTTCTCCTAAATTTGTGTTAGCTAACTTTAATATCTTAGGGGAGAGGATTCGGGTCAGATGCAGAAGGGAAGATCTCTTCAATGATATTTCCCTTGTGATCCGTAAGATCACCCTCAGTATTGATATGCTCAATAATACCGTCTGAGTTAACCCCAGAAAGTGATTGAACAAAGTTGAATGCAATGGAGAACTGCGCCCGTTCTTCCATCTCTGTTCCGCTGATTGCTCTAGAAGCATTGCGGACTCCACTGGTGTTACTTACACCAATTCCATTTTCAACAAGAAGTTTCCTTAGATTGTTATCCTTGGTTGCAAAGGCAATCTTTTGTGCTTTGCTGAGTGCTCGTGAACCGTATGTGTATACGTTTGCAATTCCAACAAAGTTATTGTAAGTTACTTGCTCAAGTGTTTCGTCAACGATAGATGTCTGCCAACCAGTTTTAGTCGATACTGGAGTAATCTCATTTAACTTGAGAACAACATAAGGACCAACAGGGGGGACAAAGTTGCTATCCATGAGATACACAGGATCTTCTAGAATCTGACCAGAGAACTTGTTGAAGATTTTATAAACAGCAATCTCAAGCTCATCTGTAGGATCATACACAATTGTCATCGCTCATTAACCTCCGCCATATATGCTAGGTAATGAGATTGCAGAGAATATCCTTGCCACGCTTCTACTTTAATAACCTTGAACCATTCCCCCGGTAACACTTCAATCTCATCAGAGAATTGATCTGTACCTTCTTCAGCAGAATACACAGGAGTAGTTGTATACACCTTATAGACCTTACGATCTCTGTAGCCTTCTGGAAGAACTTCTAAGTGATGCCCTGTGACTGGCTGTGCGTTTGCTTGTTCAACTGTAAATTCAACAGTAATCTCGGAGGGAAGATTAAATTCATCTAGCGTCTGACTTACTCTACGACCATTAAAGGTTCGCCTTGGTAGCAACTTGGGATTCCAAGAACCCATCTAAACCTCCTTAGTCGTATTTGATGTCAATTTGTTTCTGAAGCCAACCTGTTTCGAACATTGGTGAGTTAAAACCTTTGCTTGCTACAGTCGCTTCAGCATTTCGTGCGTATTGGAATTGAGCAAGAACCAATTGAGCGCTTATGTAATTCTTTTGAATCTTTGCTGCTTCTCTGATCTCTTTGTGATACGTACTAGCGCCCTTGTGAATCTTTCGAACACCACGCTTCATACTTGCAGATGTCGGAAGCTCACCCTCGAAAGCACCATCAGTTACGAAGGGACGTTCTGGGATATTACTCTCAGGAGCACCAAAATTGTTTATAGCAGCAATCTCATAAGCTGTAGCACCGCTTCTGGGATGCTTACCAGAGTCATCGAAGTACCCTATAGCAGCCCCCTTGTCACCTTTAGAAGTCTGTCTAATGAGGCTGTCAAGGATTCTAGTGTCACACTTAAGAGTCATCAGTAGAGTCCTTCAAATTCCTCAGGGATATACCGAGGCTCTTGCTCGTAAGTTCCATCAACCTCAGGATAAGGTCTTGCAGAATCAGGATCATTCTTAACACGACTCTTCTCATCCTTAGATACACCACCGAAGATATGAAGGTCATACCCATAAGCAGTAGGCATCGGAGGATTGCTTTTGTAATAGTCGAGAAGATCGCTGATAGAATCGTAGGTGAGGTTGCTGTATACTTCTACTTCTACAGAACCTTCACGTTCCCTACGTCTTTCTGAATTCTTAGCAGCAATGCCTTTCAGGATATAAAGAGCATCTACTGTAGCAGACCAAATGCGAAATGCTTCGGATTCTGCTGCATACTTGGCAAGAAGACCATCAATGACAACATCGGAAAGAATATAGGGTTCTTCGATATCACCAATGTTGAATCTCACCTTACCGTTTTCTGTTGTAAAATCTGCTGGCATTATTTATTCTCCTAATTGCTTTCCAAAGAATACTCACCAGAATACTCTCAAGAAAGCTAGAGGGAGCCGAAGCTCCCCCATTGGCCAATTCTTAGGTAGAAGTGGTCAGCTTGTAAAGTACGCCGGGCTTGGTTGCGAAGAACAGCGGGGCTGTTTCCACTTGAAGCTCGTGATACTCATCTTTCGGATCGGTGTACTCAAATGCGAACATCTCAGCACCGAAGTTGTTAGCACCGCCCAGTTTGTTGTTCGGGCCAACGTAGCCACGGAACAGATCACGTACACGCGGGATAACGTGTGCTTCGTCATCAGCTACAGACTGCTCAGAAGTACCGTCAGGCAGCAAGAACACAGCCGGATAGGTGAAGAAGCGAACGCCACGATAAACGAACACATCAGATACACCCCAAGGCATATACTGAGAAATGTCACGTTGATACTGCGCGTTGGAAGCAGCGTTCAGATATGCCTCACGAACCTTCGGGTGGTCAATCAGCTTGTCGAAGAAGCCTTCGCCACACATGATGTCCAGACCTTGGATACTACCGCCAGACTTCAGGTTAGCAGTAACACCACGCTTAACTTCAGCAATCTTAGCATCGATGTTGGTAGCAGCAGTACCAAGATCAAAGTCTACGGTAGGTTGTGCTACACCAAACTCGGTAAACATATTGGCCAGAACAGTACCGTCAGGAGTCGTAGAGATACCCTTCAGTGCTTGAATCTGCATGTATTCGTGAGTCTGGTCAACAGCACGGCGCATATCTTCCAGCTTCTCCATGCGAACATTCGCCAGAGTCTCAGGCTGGTCGGGAGTACCCGGCATACGCTGACCCTGAATGTCCTCAGGAGTGATGTAATCGGTATGCTTGAAGTATGCCAGCGGCAGACTGAAGGTTTCAACCTTACGATCTTTACCTACAGTAGTCTCACGAGAACCACGAGGCACCTGAGGCAGCAGAGTAGTTTCAGCTTCGTTCTTGTCGAAGATGATCGCTGTCTGGGTAGTCGGGCGAACATTGAAGATGCCCTGATTCTTTACCCAACCGTATTGGTTCGGGATTTCATTGATTTCTTGAGTCCAATCAATAATGCGATTAAGATTGGATACATCGCGGGTAATAGCCATTGTAATCTATAACTCCTATTTGTTAGATTCTGCTGAAACGTGCTTTACACACGTTCCATAATTTTGATACCGAGTGCTTCAATTGCTGCGTTAGCATCTGCTTGAGTATGATCACCCAGAACCAAAGACTCATCAGCAACGCCAGCAGGACCACGATACAGAACAACTACGTCAGTAGCGGTAGCGGCTTCCAGAGAAATATCTTCGATAACAATTGCAGCAGGAACTTCAGAACCGTCAGTTGCAACAGGATCAGAGATAAACCAATCAGTACCGTCAGTACCCAGCAGAGTACCAATCACATAATCTGTAGCTGCTGATTCAGTAGCAGATACAACCTTGCGGCAGTAACCGATATGAGTACCTTCTTCGTACTTAATCAGATTACCGAGCTTATTACCGCGCTCACCAAGTTTAGCCATTTGTAAAAACCTCCAGAGGATTAATTATTTTGCGTAACGCTTTTTAATTTGTTCACGAACAA
>Ga0207895_1000899_pt1 | contig 10726 bp, 11 predicted proteins | sample MalvirmetaMSP112_FD_184230 | JGI IMG/M metagenome (GOLD analysis project Ga0207895, IMG submission 184230) | Marine viral communities from the Deep Pacific Ocean - MSP112 (SPAdes) | ecosystem: Environmental > Aquatic > Marine > Oceanic | place: Pacific Ocean | collected 2011-05-24 | reverse complement strand
GCGCACGGCGCGCACCGAGTGGCCACGCTCACGCTGGGAACAGGCGCAGGCGGTGCAGGAATTTGTGCAAAGCCGTGGTGTCGTTCACCCGCGCGAGGTGGACTCAGCCTTCGAGCATGGCACCACTAAGAATTGGTTCGGCGGTAATAGCCGTGCCAGTACGCAGCTCCTGGACGGCATGCATTATCGTGGGCTGCTGCGTGTGGCAAAGCGCGAAGCCGGGGTACGCCTTTATGCGCCGCCGCTCGCTGATGAGCACGACGCGGTGAACCCGGATACCACACTGGACGCATTGGTCGACGTAGCAGTCGCAAAGTATGCCCCGCTGCCTGCGGCTACGCTCAGCCGCCTGGTAACGAGCGTGAGCTCTTCAGCGGTCCCGCAGTGGCGCGAGCGTCGTCGTGAAGCACTCGCGCGTGCAAAGGCTCGCCTGCCCCAGGCGACCGTGGATGGCTGTCGCTGGTTTTGGCCCATCGGCGAGAATCCTGGCAGTCGCCGCTTTGCGGGTAACAATGTGCTGGATGACCGCCTGCGCCTACTGGCGCCCTTCGATCCTTTAGTTTGGGACCGCGATCGCTTTGAGCGTTTCTGGGGCTGGGCCTACCGTTTTGAGGCCTACACTCCGGCACCAAAACGGGTGCGTGGTTACTATGCACTACCTATGCTGTGGCGCGGTCATGTCATAGGCTGGGCTAATGCCGCCGTACGTAATGGACAACTGGAGCTAGAGCCAGGGTACGTGCGCGGACATGCCCCAGACGACACCGCGTTCAATCCAGCGTTGCAGGACGAGCGGGTACGCCTCGAGCGCTTTCTTTCGCTGTGAGGCTCGGTGTGCGTGCGTAAAATGAGAGCAGTGTACTTGAAGTGACACCCTCCACCTGGGAGAAGCCCCGATGGGTCTGAAAGAACATTTCCAATTATTGGCCGCTTACAATCAGTGGATGAACGCAAAGGTCTACGAAGCGGCCGGTCGCCTCTCCGCCTCGGAGCTAACCAAGGACCGTGGGGCCTTCTTCGGCTCCATTCTGGGAACGCTCAATCACATCGTTGTGGCTGACACCCTATGGTTCAAACGTTTCGTGACCCACCCATCCTGCCTGGACTCATTTCAGGCTGTCGTTGATCTTGAAAACCCTAAGAGCCTGGATCAGATTGTCTTTGACGATCTGGACGGCTTGAAGGAACACCGGATCTGGCTGGATCGCCAGATAATCGAATGGACATCCCTGCTTTCAGAAGAGGACCTGGATTTTGTTCTCACCTACCACAACATGAAAGGTATTCCTGCCAGTAAGCGGTATTCAATCCTGGTTCTTCATTTCTTCAACCATCAAACCCACCACCGCGGGCAAGTTTCAACGTTGCTGTCGCAGATGGGCGTGGATGTTGGCGTTACCGACCTGTTAGCACTGATACCAGATGAAACCCAGGGATAACCAAAGCCGGTTTTGAGGTGACTCCGGACTGGCGAACAGCCACGCTGGCCTCAGGATAGAAAATCACGTCTACACTCAAAGTGGTGAAGGGTTAGCTGCGCCCCAATATAGGAGCAAGAAGTGCAGCACCATTCGTACTGGGAATAATCACGATTGGTAATGATTAAGGAAGAAAACAATGTCTGCCCAACTACTCAAGATTTGTCTGCCTGCCCTGCTTCTCCTAAGTGCCTGTGCTGTGAAAACCGGCGGCCTACCCGGAGATCCCGCCCATCTAAAAGTTGAGCCCAAGCTGTTCTGCCCGGGCGATGAAGTAACCGTCAGTTGGGATGTCGGCAATATCCCGCGAGATAGATCTCATTGTGTTGTTCTGGGCGAGGATTACACGTCCGACGCTAGCTGCGGCAGCACGGCTGAATGCCCTACGGATGGCAGTTGCATTGATGGGTTTTGCTGTCCTTCCTCGTTTCCGACCGGCATTGCGCAGTCCTGCCCGAACCATAATGGATGCTACCCGCCGTTCGAACTGGCCGTTACCGCAGATACGCTCACGCTTACCCCACCGGTGAACAACGAGAACGAGGAATTAGCCGGCTCGCGGACCGTTATGCCCACCGCCACCACTATTTTCAACGGCCAGGTCAGTTTTGAAGGCGAAAACTACACCATGGCGGGAACCACAGAAATGGTGCAACTCACCCCGCCATCCACCCCGGTCTATGAGTTTCCGTTTGTGTGCACCGGTGCAAATCCGGGATGGCTACCGCTCGATCTTGATGAGGAATTTGGCTGGAGAGAGCGTCGATATGCCAGCGACAACGTGCGGGTTGTCAATGTGCGTAACACAACGGGCCACACCATCCAGCTACGTACGAACAACCCGGCAGTCGGCCCGGTCACGCTGGAACCGGGGCAACGCACTGACGCCTTTAATGGCCACCCGCAAGGAGAATGGTCTGCGAGCCTGTCTCCCAGTGACCCTGCTTCTCTTGTACCTCCGCGCTGCGGAGCCACCGACATTTCCGATCCTTGGCCCGACCTGCAGGTCGAAGCGACCTTGGAATGCGCGAATCCCGATATGGATTAGATTCATCACTCCGTAGGCATACTGAATGAATGTAGAAGTCTCGATCACAGAAGGAAGAACTGAGCACCTATCAGAGATACGCGGCCTGATCCTGGAATGGGGTTACTCCGTCAACGAATCCCAGGCTCGGGAATGGCTCATGGCATTACTGGAATCCCCGAGCCATCAGATATGGGTAGCTATTTCAGATGCCGCAGTGGTTGGGTGGGCGGTCGCCGAGAGGCGTATTTCTATCCGTGAGCTGTTTACCTCTGAGATCACTGGGCTGGTTGTGAGCGCCAATGTTCGACGGGCGGGTGTTGGGCGCTTGCTCGTTCAGGCTGTTGAAGACTGGTCCCGCGCCAAAGGGCTGTCACGGGTTGTGGTACGATCCAATGTGAGTCGTTCGGAGTCCCATGGGTTTTACCCGTCTATCGGTTTCGAGCATACAAAGACGACTCATGTTTATGTGAAAGATCTGGATGGGTCCACGCTATGAAGTGTAGTTGCCCCCGCTAAACCGGACACCACCTCATCAATTTGATGCCAGTTCTGCCCGGTACTCCCAGGGCGACTTCATTTTCAACCCCTTGTGCGGGTGGCTGCGGTTATAGTCCTCGATCCATTCCGGCAACCTGGCCATCACCGTGGCGACATCAGGAAGATCGTTCAGGTACACATAGTCCCGCTTAAACGTCTTTACGAAGGCCTCAGCCATGCCGTTACTCTGAGGGCTTCTGACCGGTGTGGTACACACCACAAAGCCCAGAGAGGACGCGAAAGCCCGCGTTTCTTTGGCAATGTAGCAGCTGCCATTATCCGTCAGCCATTCGAGTGGGTGCGGAACACGCTCTGACTGGCCGAAGCGGTATTCCAGGCTTTCCAGCAGTAAATCCTGCACCATCTCAGCGGTGATGCCGCCGGTGGTCGCCACGTAGCGCATCAGTTCGCGGTCACAACAGTCCAGGCTGAACGCAACACGCACAACTTCCTTGTTCCAGCAACGGATCTCGAAGCCGTCTGAGCACCAGCGAAGGTCTGGCTTCAAGGTGATGACCTGGCCGTTATGGCAGCGCTCCTGGGGCCGTCCCGTATAACGGGGTAACAACAGTCCATCCTGCTTCATCAGTCGATACACGCGCTTGTGGTTCACTCGCTCGTCGTTTGCTGCCAGCAACCGATTCAGCCGAGCAGTGATCCTTCGATAGCCATTGGCAGCACGGGCATCGCACAGCTCTCGGATAAACGGCAAATGCCGGTCATCGTCCTGCTTGTTGTATCTCGGACTTCTGCCTTTCTGGCGACCATGAAGGCGATCCATAAGGTTGGAGCGCGATACCTTCATTACCTCCGCAACCCGTTTCAGAGGGTATCGTCCGGTGGCAGCAACGGCATGCGCGAGATCAACTTTTTTGACTGAGCCACCTCCAGGGCTTCCCGGAGTATTTCAGCTTCCATCGTCTTGCGGCCCAGCATCCGCTCCAGCTCCCGGACCTTCTTGTTCAGGGCTTTCATCTCGGATGCACTGACAACCTCATCACCAGATTCAATCGCGGACATGCCACCGTCTTTCATCAGCTTCTTCCAACGGAACAACAGACTTGCTGATATACCATGACGTCGTGCGACAAGCGATACCGACATGTCAGGCCGCTCACACTCCGCGACCATGAATGCCTTCTCCTGCGCGGAATACCGGCGACGACGCTGCACTCCGGTTATGACTTCGATTCTCTCCACCTTGGACACTCCTTTGCACTAGGTCTATGCCTAGGCCTTTGCTTCTACCAAGGTGTCCGGTTTAAATGGGGGCTACTACATGTAGAAATAAGGTGCCTATTTTGGCTGATCACTAACGTATTGTCATACACTCAGGCTTTTATTTTGTTACCCCTGGGTTATCCTTGGGCTAATCACAAGCCCAGTTACCGGACACGAATTAACGGAAGGACGCCAAAATCATGAAAGCTGTTCGCTATGTGGCTCTTGCCATCGTTGGCCTGCTCATTCTTGCCGTTGCCGCGGTCGCTATCGCGGTCGCCGTTATTGACCCAAACACCTATAAGCCACAGATTGAGGAAGTGGTCGAGAATAAAACCAACCTTGACCTGATTCTGGCCGGGGATATTGGCTGGTCTTTCATCCCACTGGGCTTGGAACTGAACGACGTTGAGGCCACCCTGGAAGACGAACGCCTGGTCAAGCTTGACCAACTGGTGGCGCAGGTCAGCTTCTGGTCCCTGGTAACCATGTCGCCCCGGGTGGACACTTTCCTGTTGAGCGGGCTGGACGCCAACCTGTCCGTTGATGAGAACGGTACCGGTAACTGGACCCGCGTCATGCCGGAAGGCGAAGAGCAACCGCAGCAGGAAGAGCCCGACGCGCCAGCCGAAACCGCCGAAGAACAGCCAGAGGGCAGCGGCACCAGTGAGCCTTTGAACTTCAACGTAGAGAGCGTGGAAATCAGCAACGCCCGCGTTCATTACGAAGACAAGGGCACGGGCCAGGCATTTACCCTGGAAGATTTCACCGTAAACGCCAGCGAGATCACCCTGGGTTCAAGCTTCCCGTTGGACGTCTCGTTCCGCTTCGCCACCAACCAGCCGCAGTTTGAAGTTCAGGGCGACATCAGTGCCCGCCTGGCCGCCAATGAAGCGCTAAACGAATTTGGCGTGTCCGACCTGGAAGCCATCTTCGACATGAACGGCGAGCCTTTTGGCGGCGAATCCGTTCGTGCGGAAATAGCTGGCTCCCTGGAAGCCAACCTTGAAAACGAAACCGCCACTCTTAACGGCTTTACCGCCAGCCTGGCCGACCTGACGCTGAATACTGACCTGACGGTGAACGGCTTTGGCGACAAGCCGAAACTCGAAGGCAGTCTCAGCATTGACGAATTTTCCCTCAAAGCGCTTCTGGCGGCCCTTGGCCAACCCGCCATCGAAACAGAAGACCCTGACGTCATGAAGGCCGTCGCTTTCTCCACCAACATCGGTGGCCCCGCCGGCACCGTGGAACTCAGCGACCTGACCATCAGCCTGGACGACACCACCTTCCAGGGCAATGCCAGTTACGCCCTGGCCAACAGCGGTATTGGCCTGAACCTCCAGGGCGACGCGATCAATGCCGACCGCTATCTGCCGCCTGCCAGTGAGGAACAAACCGATGCCGCCGCCGAGGAAGCCCCGCAAGGTGGTGGCGCCCCGGCGGAAGAAGGCGACTTGCTGCCCCTGGACACACTCCGTTCGCTAGCGCTGGATATCAATCTCGGGCTGGGCGAACTGATCGTCAGTAATCTCACCATCAAGGAAATCAAATCGGTGATCACCGCACGCAATGGTGTGCTGGAAGTGCAGGACTTCAGCGGCAAACTATACGAAGGCTCCTTCGGCGCCAAAGTGACCCTGGATGCCCGCACCGACAATCCGAAGTGGAGCATCGGTTCCAAGGTCAACAACGTACAGACGTTGCCACTGCTGACCGACCTTGCCGAAGTGGACATGCTTGCCGGTGGCGCCAACCTGTCCGTGGATGTGAATACCACAGGCAATCGCATTTCCGCCCTGCGTAGCAACGCCAAAGGCGACATCAACTTCAACCTGGCCGAGGGTGAGTTCACCCGCATGAACCTCACGCGCATGGCGTGCCAGGGCATTGCACTGGCCAACCAGGAAAGCCTCTCTACATCAGACTGGGGCACCAGCACGCCGTTCAACGACATGAAGGGCACCCTCAAGATTGACGGCAACACCCTGAACAACACGGACCTTGTGGCTGCCCTCGCCGGCATGAGACTGGAAGGCGACGGCACGGTGGACCTGGCTGCTTCCGACCTGGATTACGAAGTTGGCCTGCGGATCGTGGGCGAGATCCACCGGGACGAAGCTTGCCGAGTGACCGAATACGTGGAAAACGTGGTGATCCCGGTTGAGTGCCGCGGCGACTTCGCGGAAGACCCGGCCGGCCTCTGCTCCTTCGACGGCTCACGCTTCCGCGACACCCTGAAGACCATTGCCGCCAACGCTGCCAAAGCCAAGGCGCGCGAAAAAGTGGACGAAGCCAAATCCAAAGCGGAAGACAAAGTCTCCGAAAAACTGAAAGAGAAGCTGGGTGAAGAGAGTGGCGAAAAGGTGAAAGACGCCCTCAAGGGCCTGTTCGGTCAATGAACGACGTTTTTGCCCAAAAGCTTCTCGCCTGGTACGACGAAAACGGCAGGCACGACCTGCCCTGGCATCATGACCGGAACCCATACCGCGTGTGGGTTTCGGAAATCATGCTGCAGCAAACCCAGGTGACCACTGTTATTCCCTACTTCGAAGCCTTTATGCAGCGCTTTCCAGACGTGAAAGCGCTCGCTTCTGCACCGGTGGATGACGTTCTCAGCCATTGGTCTGGCCTTGGGTACTACGCCCGCGCCCGCAATCTCCAGAAAGCGGCGCAACAGGTGGCCAACGAGCACGGAGGCGAGTTTCCCGGCAACCTGGAACAGCTCCAGGCCCTGCCCGGCATTGGCCGCTCCACTGCCGCGGCCATCCTTGCCCAGGCCTTCCAGCAACGGGCAGCCATATTGGACGGCAATGTAAAACGGGTGCTGGCCCGCTACCACGCCATCCCCGGCTGGCCGGGCAAAACCGACGTGCTCAACCAACTTTGGGAGCGCGCTGAAGAACACACGCCCGATGCACGCATCCGCGACTACACCCAGGCCATCATGGATCTGGGCGCCATGGTCTGCACCCGTAGCCGTCCAGCGTGCGACAGCTGCCCACTACAGAACGAGTGCAACGCCTATGCCAACAACGAAACCAGCCTCTACCCCGGCTCAAAGCCGAAGAAAGCCAAGCCCGAAAAAACCACCTGGATGGTGATACTGGAAGATCACCAAGGTCGTATCCTGCTGGAACGCAGGCCTCCCAGCGGCATCTGGGGCGGCCTCTGGAGCCTTCCGGAACTGGACCCGGCCTACGGCCCGGAAGAACTGTCAGACGCCTGCGAACAGGCCTTCGGCTTCCACTGTGGCGAACCGGAACTTACCAGCGGCTTTCGGCACACCTTCAGCCATTACCACCTTCATATCCAGCCGGCACGGCTCACCGTACAAAGCCCCGCTCACATCAATGATCGGGACAGCTACAAATGGGTCCACCGGGACCAGGCCCTTACCCTCGGCCTGCCGGCCCCCATTCGCACACTGCTGACCGCGCCGGAACAAACCCTCTTGCTTTGATCTGTTATCATCCCAGCAGATTCAGCAACACCACCTCCAAACAGGAGCAGACATGAGCCGCACCGTATTCTGTCGCAAATACCAGGAAGAACTCGAAGGGCTGGACTTCCCCCCCATGCCCGGCAAGAAAGGCGAAGACATCTACGAAAACGTCAGCAAGAAAGCCTGGGACGAGTGGCAGGCCCAGCAAACCATGCTCATCAACGAAAAACACCTGAGCCTGATGGATCCCAACACCCGCAAGTACCTGCAGGCGCAGATGGAACGCTTCTTCAACAACGAGCCGTTCGACAAGGCTGAGGGCTATGTACCGCCAGAGAAGTAGGCGCACCCAACTTGTGGAAGCGCCTATCAAAATTTTCCCGGAACGGCCTTGACTCAGGCAACCTAAACCGGTTTAATAGCGCCCCGTTGCAGCAGCACCGCAACACGCCCGGATAGCTCAGTCGGTAGAGCAGGGGATTGAAAATCCCCGTGTCGGTGGTTCGATTCCGCCTCCGGGCACCATTAAGAATTCTGACAAAGCCCGCCTTGTGCGGGCTTTGTTGTTTCTCGGATTCCGATTTGTAAGCAACATGTAAGCAAATTCCTGCATCCCTGACGCACTATTTTATTAAGGTTTGACGCCCCCTACCGATTTGGCGACGATACTTATAACTGGACTGTCGTTCTGTATACCGCTTCTCAGAGCGGCAATGCTTGAGCGACCACCTCGGCACAGGAAAGACTGTGAAGAAGTACACCAAAAAACAAAGAAAAAACGATGTAAACCGCACTTATCTACAAAGAAAGCTTGGTTACAAGTTCTATGCACGTGAATCCAGGAGTTCGAGGAATAGAAGGGAACACCTCTTCCGGACAATAAATAGAAAGATCGACAGGCTTATTGCAGAGGGCTTAAACGCACGCTCGAATATTGATGGTCGAGTCGTTCTCAATTTACCTGAGAAGATGAATCTTTCCTCCAATTATAATGAGACCATGCGTTACATAAACGCTATTCGCGCCCTATCCCATAACCCTAGGTCAGCCAGATTCTACCGCCTTGCATCAGTCAGATTTGATGCATTAAAAGACATTTCTTCGTCTGCTGCTCTACTTTTAACATCCGAACTTTCACGGTGGGACGATAGCATTCGAAATAACCTCACGCCGCAGACCCACAACTGGGATCCAATCATATTTGAGAAATTCCGTTCACTAGGATTTTTTAATCTTTTCCGGAAAGCTAGCGTGAGTGCACCGAGCGATCAAAAGGAGTCTGACGTTCACTTCGTCAAATACATAAAAGGCAACCACGAAGACAAGGACTACCGCCGACTCCGTCGCCAGCTTCTTCAAATAATAGGTGAAAAAGTTAAGAAGTGGCCCCTTCTACATGGCGGACTTGATGAAGCCATAACAAACGTCTGTCACCATGCATATCCGAGCACACTGAAAATCCGAGAGAAAGATAAAAACTGGTATTTGACTGGCGCGTTCAACGAAAAGACAAGAGAGCTTAAGATAGTTTTTTGCGATCAAGGGATCGGTGTACCTGCCTCTCTACCAACGTCCAAAATCTGGGAGAAGGTTCTCGAGTCAATCTCTTCGTTACCGTCTTTTAATCGAAGAAAGCATGCCACCTTGCTAAAAGCTGCGATGGAGGTCAGTAGGACAAGTACGGACCAAAACGATCGTGGCAAAGGATTGCCGGACATGAAAGAATTCATCAGAGAACGGGGAGCTGGCTACCTGGCCCTGATGAGCGGACACGGGCTTTACAAGCTAACCGTCAATGGTAGTGGTGAAGCCAACAAAACGGACACCTTAGACTATCCGGTAGAAGGGACTCTGATCATATGGAGAGTTCAGCTTTGAGGTATACACTATGCAAAGCATAAATGTAGGAAAGGACTTTTCTGACCACCCCATTGGTCGGTATCGGGACGATGGTCCAGAAAGTGGAGAAGTCTTCAGGGAAGACGTACTAATTCCCAAGCTTCAACTACTCAAAGGCTCGGAAAAGTTAGAAATCATACTCGATGACGATGTTGAGGGATACGGTTCATCATTTCTAGTTGAAGCTTTTGCGGGCGTTGTTAAGGTTGGTTTTATGACCTCAGAGCAATTACTGGAAAAGTTGACTTTTAAATACTCTGATGAGGACTTTGAGTTTTTTGAGAAAAAGATCAAGGAGTATATTTCCGAAGCCTCAACCGGAAGTGCTAAAGGAAGCCGGTAATGGAAGATGAATTACTTAAAATAATTATAAATCAGGGCGAATCGATCAAGGCTTTAATCTTAGCTAACAGTGAGTCATCTCATTTACGGTTTATATATTTCGCCGGAACAAGCCTGATCTCGACTGCTCTAGGCGCCTTACTAGCATACTTGGTCGGCCATTTATCTCACAAAAGGCACCTGAAACCCGAGTCAGCAAAGTCCTTCGTCAAGCTCCTCAATAGATTCGAAGAACAATGTCTAGAGTACTGGAGCAAATCCCATGATCCCAAGGAAAGTCTAATTGAAGAGGCCAAAATAAAGGCTGGACACAAACAGCTCAGACTTTATGCCGAATACGGGAAATTTGGATTGAGAAGCTCAAGGAAGCATGAACTCGAAAAGTTGATTTCAAGACTCTTTGACGAGGCTACTGGCGGAGACTTTGAATCAAAGAAACGTGGGCCCTCTCGGACCAGGATCCAGAAAGTAGCAATGATTACCGCATCCATTTCCCCGATACTCATCGAGAAGAGTTTTGAGTAGATCGTCAGATATGATGCCTAATTTATAAAACAATTCAACTTGACGGGTCCTTCCACCGCATCACCGCCTACCACGGGGATCGCTGAGCGCGGTTTGTGGGCATTTTCAAAGTTTCCCTGGCTTGGGTTCTACCCCGCTACTGCGGACATTCCTAAAAAGAGGCACACTGTGCCAAAGGAGTGTTCATGTCCAGACGCAGAAAATATAGCCCAGAGTTCAAACGCGAAGCCATTGCTTTAACCCGTCAAC
>Ga0207895_1000882_pt1 | contig 10906 bp, 11 predicted proteins | sample MalvirmetaMSP112_FD_184230 | JGI IMG/M metagenome (GOLD analysis project Ga0207895, IMG submission 184230) | Marine viral communities from the Deep Pacific Ocean - MSP112 (SPAdes) | ecosystem: Environmental > Aquatic > Marine > Oceanic | place: Pacific Ocean | collected 2011-05-24 | reverse complement strand
GTGATAGCTGAGGTTGAAAATCCAGTGATGCTTTATTCTATTGGAAAAGATAGCTCGGTAATGCTGCATTTAGCATTGAAATCATTTTATCCAGCAAAGCCTCCGTTTCCTTTATTACATATAGATACAACATGGAAATTTCGAGATATGATTGCTTTTCGTGATCGCACTGTATCAAAATTAGGTCTCAATTTAATTGTACATACGAATCAAGAAGGGGTGAAAGAAGGCATTAGTCCATTTACTCATGGTTCGGCGTTATATACCGATATCATGAAAACAGCCGCTTTAAAGCAAGCGCTTGATAAATATGGTTTTGATGCAGCTTTTGGTGGTGCCCGACGAGATGAGGAAAAATCACGAGCGAAAGAGCGAATTTTTTCGATACGTGATAAGAATCATCGTTGGGGTCCTAAACACCAACGGCCTGAACTTTGGAGTTTATATAATACACGTAAACATCAAGGAGAAAGTTTACGTGTTTTCCCTTTATCCAATTGGACAGAGCTTGATATTTGGCAATACATTCATCAAGAAAAAATAGAGATTGTTCCCCTTTATCGCTCTGCTGTTCGTCCGGTTGTTGAAAGAGATGGGAATTTGATCATGCTAGATGATGGCCGCATGCCATTAAAGCCAGGGGAAGAGCCTAAACTGCGAGAAATACGTTTTCGAACCCTCGGTTGTTACCCTTTAACCTGTGCTATTGAGTCCAGTGCGAGTACCTTACCTGGCATTATTGAAGAAATGCTACTGAGTCGTAATTCTGAGAGGCAAGGCCGAGTCATTGATCACGATAGTGCCGGGTCGATGGAAAAGAAAAAGCAAGAAGGATATTTTTGATGCACGATCTTTTAGAAGTAACCTCTGATTTCACGTCATATATCAATAAAAACGATACCAAAGATTTATTGCGTTTTATTACCTGCGGGTCTGTTGATGATGGTAAATCGACGTTGATCGGCCGATTGTTGTATGAATCAAACGTACTTTACGACGATCAATTAACGGCACTTGCATCGGAGAGTAAACGATTTGGAACGGTAGGAGATGAATTAGATTTTGCTTTATTAGTTGATGGTTTGAGCTCTGAACGTGAGCAAGGTATTACTATTGACGTTGCGTATCGTTTCTTTTCCACAAATAAACGTAAATTTATTGTTGCCGATACACCCGGCCATGAACAATACACCCGTAACATGGCGACGGGTGCATCAACTTCAGACTTAGCCATTGTCATGATTGATGCACGTAAAGGCGTGTTAACGCAAACACGGCGGCATAGTTTTATTGCGTCGATGTTTGGTATTAAGCATGTGATCTTAGCGATCAATAAAATGGATTTGGTGTATTATAATCGCGATATTTATGAGCAAATTAAAGCTGAATATCAAAAATTTGCCGAATCACTTGCAATTGATGTTATCCAAGCCATTCCTATATCAGCATTAAAAGGGATAAACATTATTCACCCTTCTTCTCATACCTCATGGTATCAGGGTCCTTCTTTGTTGAGCTATTTGAATACAGTAAGTGTGGCTATTTCTCAAAAAAAACAACCCTTTCGAATGGCCGTGCAGTGGGTCAATCGTCCTGATTTAGATTTTCGTGGTTTTACAGGACGTGTTTCATCCGGCGTGATTCGTCCTCAAGATAAAATAAAAATACTCCCGAGTGGCCAGGAAACAAATATAACACGCCTGGTTACGTACGATGGTGATTTGATGGAAGCCGTCGCTGGACAATCGATTACTTGTATTGTGGGCAATGAAATTGATATTTCGCGTGGCGATGTTTTTGTTGCATCTTCATGTCCATGTGAGGTTGCTAAGCAATTTGAAACGAAACTGTTATGGCTTTCTGAGCAACCCATGATCGCCGGACGGCAGTATCTTTTAAAGCTTGGTACAGCGACAGCTTTATGCACGCCAAGCAAGCCTAAGTATCGTATTGATGTGAACACAATGGAACATTTGGCCGCAAAAGAGTTGTTATTAAATGAAATAGGTTGTTGTCAAATAGCGTTGGATCGATCAATTGCATTTGAACCGTATGAAAAAAATCGAGAATTAGGCGCGTTTATTTTAATCGATCGCAAAACACATGCAACTGTTGGAGCCGGTCTGATTCATTTTGCTTTGCATCGTTCAACGAATATTCACCCACAAGCTTTATCGGTAGATAAAGCCATGCGATCCGTGATTAAAGAACAACAACCACGCGTTTTATGGTTTACCGGGCTCTCAGGTTCAGGTAAATCAACCATCGCTAATTTAGTCGAAACGGAGCTTAATACTTTGGGTAAGCATACGATGCTGCTTGACGGTGATAATATTCGTCATGGTTTGAATCGAGATTTAGGCTTTACAGAAACAGATCGCGCTGAAAATATTCGACGTATTGCTGAAGTTGCTAAACTCATGACCGAAGCAGGTTTAATTACCCTCGTTTCATTTATCTCTCCTTTTGCTGCTGAGCGTGAGATGGCGCGTAATTTAATAGGGCAAGAGCAATTTATTGAAATTTTTGTTGATGCATCTTTGGATGTTGTTTCATCACGTGATGTTAAAGGTTTGTACAAAAAAGCCTTTGCAGGGGAGATTAAAAATTTCACGGGTGTGGATAGTCGGTATGAGAAGCCAAATGCCCCTAATTTGCAATTAGACACAGAGCGTCTTTCTCCTCGCGAGGCCGCAGAGAAAGTCCTGGCGTTGATAAATAAATGGTGACAGCAACGGCAGAGCTGCTGGATAAAGTTATTGATATTGCTTGGGAAGCCTCAAAAGTTGTGCTTGATATTTATCACTCTGATTGTAAATATGCAATCAAATCTGATGGTAGCCCACTGTCTACAGCTGATTCTCGTTCTCATGATATTATTTTTGAAAAACTTCAGCGATTATCTTCAAGCACGCCAATTATTTCTGAAGAAAGCACTGATTTAGATAGAATCGCTTATCAAGACGCTCACTCATTTTGGTTGGTTGATCCATTGGATGGAACGAAAGAGTTTATTAAGCGTAATGGTGAGTTTACCATCAATATTGCTTTGATTGAGGCCAATAAACCTACATTAGGTGTGGTTTTAGCCCCAGTTTTGAAAACATTGTATGCCGGCCTGAATGGTCATGGTGCATTTAAAGTAGATACTTTAGGAAGAAAACAATCGATTCGAGTCAATGATAGTTTTGAAGACGGAGTGAGCGTGGTATGTAGTCGGTCTCACGCCGATCAAAAACCTATAAATGCTTATTTAATAAATCAAAAAATAAATCAAACACTTGCCGTTGGTTCTTCTTTGAAATTTTGTAAAATAGCTGAAGGGACTGCTCATATCTATCCTCGTTTGGGTTGTACAATGGAATGGGATACTGCTGCGGGGCATGGCGTTTTACTTGCTGCAGGAGGCGTTGTTGAGTGCTTAAATGGAACCATGCTTTCTTATGGAAAAAAAGGTTTTACGAACCCGCATTTCATTGCAAAACCTCAATCATTTGTCTTGGATTAAGTTAAATGGATTTTGTTTACCCTGTTGCTGGAGCATTCACCGGATTTATAGTCGGATTAACCGGTGTGGGTGGGGGTGCTTTGATGACTCCAATACTACTGCTTATTTTTGGGGTAGCGCCAACCACTGCGGTTGCGACTGACTTATGGTTTGCAACGATCACCAAGCTTGCTGCGCTCATCATTCATTACCGTGAACAGAAAGTTGAATGGCAAATCGTACAGAGGCTATGGCTCGGTAGTTTACCTATGGCATCGCTGATGGTATTTGCATTATTGTCAGGATTTTTTACAGCAATCAGTTCAAGATTTTTAACAGACATCATTGGTTTCACAATTTTATTAACGGCACTGGGTTTGTTTATTAAGCATAGGTTAACTTTAAATTTAAATAATGTTATTGCTAATAGGGAACAGATTAAAAGATGGCAAAAGCCTCTGACGATTCTTGGAGGGGCTACTTTAGGTGTTTTAGTTACGCTTACGTCTATAGGAGCTGGCGCTCTTGGGAGTGTTATGTTTTTATATCTCTATCCCGTACGTTTAACACCTGATAAATTAGTTGGTACGGATATTGCTCATGCTATACCTTTAGCACTACTTGCCGGGTTAGCTTATCTTATTGCGGGTCATGTTAATTGTCATTTATTGGTTTCTCTTCTATTAGGCTCTATCCCTGCAGCCTTATTAGGCAGTGCTGTTGCCACACGATTTAGTCATAGCAAATTACGATTTTGTCTTGTTGCTATTTTGAGTATTTCGGGCTTAAAGTTGATGATGTAAGCTACATCTAAATTTAGGTGCAATAGACCGCACCTAAATTTAGACGTTATTAAAATGGAATAACATACATTGTATTATACTCTTTTGTACAGATACCGTTAACACATGTATTCCAAGGAATTCTACCAAAATAACTTAATCCAGAAGCATCTTGGTAAAGCCAGTCTTCTTTGCCGTAATAACCGATATAATACCGTGTCTGTATGTGGTTCAAGTCATAGATTGAATAACCGCCACGCGGTGCGAGAACTCTAGGATTCATATTATAGATAAGATTAAGGTCATGTGTTTGAGTCCCTGAGGGGCTAATGAATGTGTTATAAATCTTCATCTCACCCGTGTCTACAGGCACAAATAATAAAGGCCATTGTCCATTAATATTCACATAATAAGCCCCCCTCAATTTATTTAACTTTGTCATATCTGGTGTGTGAAGTCGTTTTTCAATGTTATCTACAATCTGAGGACAATTTTCTTGGGTTTCAGGTAAAAAGCACTCGATTGCTTCTGACGATTGAATGGTGTTTGAGTCGAACTTGAGTATGGATGAAAGTTTTTTTAGTTCGAGCTGAGTTGCTTGTTCAAGCAATGGAAAAGGTGCTGAGCGTAAAATAGCCTCTGCAAATGAATTATTAGCTTCATTTTGATCATATAACATGTTCAATTTTTTTCGAGCAGCGATTGCTTCGGATGAAATGATTTTTTTAGGGATAGGAATACCAAAATTACGGTAAGACGATAATCTTACAAATGAAGATTGGATAGGATGAAGGCTTTCGGCTCGTAAGGTTGTTTCATCCAATTGAATTTGTTTGGCAAAACCGGTCTTTTCCCATGCCCCAGAGGCTTGAGCATAAGCGGTTACATCATCCAATATATTAACACAGTTATCATTTTGGCTTGTGGTGCAGTGTACAACGTGATGTCCGTCTTTATTCGAGCCTAAGACGGAATTGAGGTACATCGGTTGTCCTCCCATTTGAAACGCAATAATTTCGATGGAAGCAGAAGATCCATTCTCCTGAAGCGCTCGATTTAAGTTGATGTAGGTTCCCGCAAGGTTGTCAATTTTACCCTTAAACGATGCTTCAAATTGGTTTTTTTGAAGTTGGGTTTTAAAGGTAACTTGAATGGTTACGGCAAGTGTTGCGCCAAGACGTGCTTGATCAACGTAGGTATCACCGCATGCCGCAACAAATTCATCAACGCCTTGACGGAATAACGCAAGGCCTGTTGCATTAAGAGCATCTTCTCCAAATGTGTCACCAAAATTGAACGCGGCGTCTGTTGATATGGTGTTGAGGTAGGTGAAGTGGAGGGAATGGGTATTGTTTTGAAGCGCGCGAATGTATTTTGCAGCCGCACTCATAGAAAATTTTCCCCAACCGATATCGGATGACATATTAACATCAAGTTGCTTGGCTAGATCATCAAAGTCTGTTGTTTGCTGGAGAGAGAGCTCGGCTTGCATGTTTGATAAAATCACATCTGTATCTTTTAAGCAATGCTGCATGGGGTAGCGTGCATTGGCAAGATAGCCTGAGCCGATGAGTGTTCTGTGTTGGTCAGGGTTTGCTGCCAAAGCATTGATTTTTGCTGAACTCATCGTAATCGAATGAGCATATCCAACACTTGAAGAGGTAATTAATAAAGAGAGGGCGTGAGCAAGCGTTGTTTTTTTCCTATCCATGGATTTTCCTTGTTAAGTTTTAAAAATTTGATTAAAAATATTTTCCTCCGGGTATAGTAAAAGCAAGCCCAGCTTTTGGCAAGTGGGCTTGAATATTTTTTATCCTACCGTTCGAACAGCTTTTCCTCGAAGAGGTATAAATTTAGTTGCTCGGTTATTTTTGTAGTGAACTTCCAGCTGATTTTCTTCGCCATTCGCAATGCCTTCGATCGGTGTGCCAACAGCTTCCCATAGAAAGAGTGTAGAGACGTCTGCAATTCCATGACCGACTGCTCGAGCGGCTTTTGTGAGCTTAGAATAACCTTGAACGAATTTAAACACATCGACTGTTTCATCGGCCTGCACTTCGGTATGCACAGGCTTTCCAAGTTCTGCAATCAATGTTGAACGATGTGCACCTACTCGAATAACAGAAAGGTCTTTTTTTTCGGGTTGTTTGGTGGCTTGAACAACAGCGCAAGAAGGTAATGCACTTATGGCTATCGATACAAGTGTTGCCGTAAGGATTTTTTTCATAAGATTTATTCCATTAGGTTGATTTATAAAAAGCACAAAATGAAGCGAATCATAACACTTTTGGGGGTGAAAATTAAGTCATCGACCCCATTATTGTATCGTTAATATGCTGCACGCATGTGTTGCTCTGTCTCACGGAACGGTAAATAACTCATGTTACGCACTGCAGTTTTGCCTCATAGTTAAAACTCCTTAAAATTTCCGTTTCATTTTGAGGAGGGCTGTAACATGGAAATGCTTGATATTTATACTGATTACCTGATTTGCCAAAACAAGCATGCAACAGCGACAGGCTTGTCCGATATGCTCGATGGCGAGTTCAAACACGATAAAGTAACGCGATTCATTCGGTTAAGTCATTTTGATTCAAAATCTTTACGGGGGTATGTAAAGTCAGCTGTACGCTCACAGGAATGTAAAGATGGCGTATTTATTCTCGATGATACCATCGAAGAAAAACCCTACACCGATGAGAATGATGTCAATTGTTGGCATTACGCTCATGCAAAGGGCGATGTTGTGAAACGCATTAACCTGCTGACTTGTATGGTTCGCTATGGTGATTTTAGTGTGCCGATTGGGTATGAAATTATCAAAACTAGGCAAGTGCGCAGAAAATCAGAGGTCAACAAGAACCAGCTTTTTCGCCAATTCGTTCAGCAAGCATGCTGACATGGTCAAGCAAATTAGGGCCTGTCGACAATCAATAAATTAGTTTAAAATTCAGTCTAATTTATCGACAATTAATGCATTGATGCGTCGACATGAACTAATAGATATTCAATTTGAAAAAATAGAGTCATTTTTATCTGGGCGTAAGGAATCTTGCGGCGTTACAGCAAAGGATAATCGCCTTTTTTTAATGCTGTTATCTGGATATTTAAAACGGGCGCACCATGACGCGATCTTCCGGATCGCTTTGGCAATTGGAGTAGCGTGCATCGACGATTTACTCGCTGGTCCAAGACAGGAGTGTTCGATCGCGTATTTCGTGTGCTATCAGAAGATGCAGACATGGAGTTTTTATTGATGGATGGCACGATTGTTAAGGCGCATCAACATTCTTATGGCGCCAAAAAAAAGAAGGCCAAGACGAATCTATAGGTCGTTCTAGGGGTGGGTTAACGACTAAAATACGCTGTGCTGTTGATGGACTTGGAAATTCTGTTGATTGTATTTTAACCGATGGTGAAGTACATGACAGTGTGTTTGCCAGTGCGTTACTGGATGGAACAGAAGCTGATTTTGTTATGGAAGACAAAGCTTATGATCGTGATAAAATTCTTAATGAAATTGATGCCATGGGAGCTGTTGCAGTAATTCCTCCCAAATCTAATCGTTTGGAACAGTGGGATTATGATAAAGATTATTACAAAGAGCGTCATTTGGTCGAGCGATTTTTTTGTAAATTGAAACAGTTCGAGGGAATTGCAACACGCTATTGTAAGCGTGGAGAATACTTCCTTGAGGCTGTGAAATTAGCATCTTGCTTGATCTTGATGCATTAATGATGTTGATTGTCGACAGGACCTAGCACCGCGATATGAGTTGTTTAAATTTATCACCGGAACATCATATTTTTTAGATGCTACAGTATAAAAATCATTGTGAGCATGAACTTGATTATCTTTTGGCGTGTGAAGGAGCTTTTCAAAAGCTACTTGCTCAACGATATCTTGGCGAATTTGTATTAATAGATAAGTAAATCGTTGTGCAACACCTGTTCTCATCAAAAGCAATTGCTTCACGCGATTATGAAAACCAGGGGTACAAGTATCAGGATTATTCATTTCCTCCATTAATTTGCTTACAAGGATGGTTTTGCTATCATCTGAAATTTCAGTGTTTTGCAATAAGTGCGCATCAAGCTCTTGGAGTGATCGCTGAAGCTCTTTGCCTTTTGTATAATGGATAATGGATCTCATCAAGGTGTTTGTTTAAGGCAGTCAATATGGTATCTACTGTTGTTGTGGCGTCAGGTGCATATTGATGAATTCTGGAGGCGATGTTTTGTAAGGTATCTTGTTCTATCAATAAGAGTGATTATGCTTTGTTGATGAACAAATTTGATTCATTGTGAATGAACCTTATTTTTTGTCAAGTGTATAATAGCATGTATGTGTGCTGAAAACGGTGAAGGCGATAAGCGATCAGGGCGAGATTACGTGTGATCTCATATGTTCCCAATCGCCTTTAATTTGGCTGTGCTAATGCTTTGTTGTTTGATATCTAGTCACACGTGCGGTTGCTCTGGATAAGCGATAAAAGAGTGGCTCAGAAATAATTTTACTTAATACCTGCTGGAGTTCTGTTGCTGAATGGTTTTATAAGCAGGGTAAAATTAGAGATCATGGTGTGATTGATTCAGCTAATGTTGTTGAAGATATTAATGCCGCACTTGAATTAGTAAATAAAAAATCGTTTGCACATAAGAGAAAAATACTCGGTGAACTTGAGAAGGTTCGGGTTGCTTGAATTAGCGACAGTATCCAGTCATCTAAAGGTGATAACTGTGATTTATAATTTAACAGAAAACTCTATTTATTACTTGGGGAATTTTAAGGGATGGTTACCGCCTGGAGTCAGCACCGAATAGTTTAGGATGTTATAAATTTTTTACGTACATCGGAAACAATTTTGAATGTGATCATCAACCATACCAACAGCTTGCATGTAGGCATACATGATGGTTGCTCCGACAAAGCTCATTCCTCTTTTTTTCAGATCTTTAGATAATGCCTCTGATTCTTTTGTTTGTGTAGGAATATTTTGTAGTGATTGAGGTCGGTTTATTCTAGTTTCATTGTGAACGAACTGCCAAGCGTAAGCATCAAATGATCCAAATTCTTTTTGGATATTTATAAATACACGTGCATTTTGACGAGTAGAAAAAATTTTTAAACGATTACGAATAATATTGGGGTTTGTTAATAGTGTTTCTAAATACACATCACTTAATTTGGCGCAGGCGTTAGGATCAAATTGTTTAAAGGCTTCACGATAGCCCTCTCGCCGCTTCAAAATTGTTTCCCAGCTGAGACCTGCCTGTGCTCCTTCTAAGATGATCATTTCAAAATGTTTTTGATCATCATGTACTGGAATACCCCATTCTGTATCGTGGTAATGTTCATAATAGGGTTTGTTTTGACCCACCCAAGGACAACGGATCATAATTTTTCCTTAGAAATAAATTTTTAAAATAAAGCTATGTTGCTATGACGAATATTTATTCTTTCGTTCATGTTTAATTTGAGTCATGCATCTCAAATTGTAACCCAAGAAGCTTTGTCAACTCCAAGTTATTTTTTTCATTGATAGCTCTCTTTTTTTATGGGGTCATTGTTTCACGTTTAGCGTATTTATGATGTTGTTTCATAAAAAATTATATCCAAATTTTACCGCATCACTGCTGGAATTTATCATCGCGTGTATTCTTTAAATATTCATCAATTTAAAAAAAAAGAAGCTTAAACGTACGAATAAAAAACTTTTGCTCCAATATTTGACTTTCATGATTATGGTCTATACTTACTCGTAACAGTCAAGGTTTAGGAGAATATGATGCCTCGTAAGATAACTGTTGATGGCAAAAAATACGGAGCTTACGTAAAGGACGAGAAGGCTTTCTATAAGAGAGCGAATGGTGATGAAGTTGAAATTTCTTTTAGTGAACAGAATAAAAATAAAGCGTTTCGTTGGTTGGAGCAGATAGATCTTTAAAATGCGTATATGAATCAAAAAGTCGTAAAAGCCGTACGGAAAGCTATTAAAATGAAAGAAAACGAATTAAATAATCAGCAATTTAAGGAGCATGATATGAGCGACGATAAAAATGAAAATAACAAACCAGAAAATAAAAAATCTGGATCGCCAACAAGTGTTGCCACTGGCCACGAAGAGGTTGCTTCTCAACCTGTTCAAGAGAGTGCTGTTTCTATAAGAAAAGCCAAACTCAGGCATTATAATAATGAAGCAGTTCGTGAGGCAGTAAATCTTTTAGGTTTACCCGAGGAAGACTCATATCATACAAGCGAAGCGATCAGTAAAGCATATAGAGAGCAATTAAGAAAAAATGGAATTCGTTCTTCTGATTTGCAAGATGGGGAGAATAAATCATTAGTAGATAAATTAAATGCTGCTAAAACGTTATTAACGGATCGTTTTGATAATTTGTCGAAAGGCGTGACTAAAATACAGGCCAATTTTCGAGGTGCTAAGATACCTAAGCATAATCGTTATGATCTGACAGGGAAACAGCAAGGTGCTCTCGGTGTTTTAGAAGCTGCTAGAGTAAAAGTTCTTGAAGGGAAAATGGTTAAATTAGGCTCGGAAATTGCAAAAATAAATCCAGAAAGCACAAGAAGTTACTACGAGCAGACGAAGTTGATTGGAAGTTTAATTAAAGAACAA
>Ga0207895_1000881_pt1 | contig 10907 bp, 6 predicted proteins | sample MalvirmetaMSP112_FD_184230 | JGI IMG/M metagenome (GOLD analysis project Ga0207895, IMG submission 184230) | Marine viral communities from the Deep Pacific Ocean - MSP112 (SPAdes) | ecosystem: Environmental > Aquatic > Marine > Oceanic | place: Pacific Ocean | collected 2011-05-24 | reverse complement strand
CCAAATATTGAAACAAAACTCTTTTATTACCTCGCTACTGGAAGTGATGATATTAAAGACTTAATGGAAATTTCAATCGATTTGGACAAGAGTCTTTCCCCTTTAAAATCGGATAACTTTGCGTATTATTTCGATAATTTTGAAGGTGCCACCCATTATTCTTTGGTGGCCCGTGCCATTCCTTCAGCGATGGAAAAAATCTTTTCGGTGTATCGACCCATTTCAAAAGAGGAATTTAATAACAAATTGATGAAAATGGACACGCCTATTCATCAATATTTATTGGATAAATACAAAACCATCGAAGATCTATTTGGACTTACCAACCCCATCCGCATCAACGATTTTATCGCGACCGCAACGGCTTGTGAAAAGAAAAAACAATGGGAGTCTCTTCGCGAAATAGCCACTTTGGCAAAAAAACAATATCCAGATACGGTTATGGGCGATTATTATTTAGCCCGCTATTATGAAGAAATGGGAGAGCCCAAAAAAGCCATGCGTACCTATCAAGGAGGATTTGATAAAGAAGAAGTAGACTTTATCACCGTGGATTTAATGCTGGAAAAAGCAGATAAGATTAAAGAAGATTTTGGGTATTAATGGCAAAAGTAAAAACCACTTTTTTTTGTCAAAACTGCGGGGCACAATTTGCCAAATGGCAAGGACAATGCACTTCCTGTAAAGAATGGAATACCATTGCCGAAGAAATTATCCAGAAGGCAGCGCCTAAAAGTTGGAATCCCGAAGAAAAGACCACAAAAAGAGTCGCTAAGCCTCAACGTGTTTCTGAAATATCGAATGCTACGGAGCTTCGCCTCAAGACCCAAGATGAAGAACTCAATCGTGTGTTGGGTGGTGGCTTGGTACCTGGCTCCTTAACCCTTTTGGGTGGTGAACCTGGCATTGGGAAAAGCACCCTAATGCTTCAAATAGCTCTGAAACTTCCTTATAAAACCTTATACGTTTCGGGGGAAGAAAGTGCCCAACAAATAAAAATGCGTGCCGAGCGTATCGTTCCCAAAGCTGAAAATTGTTTCATTTTAACCGAAACGAAAACGCAAAATATTTTTAGGCATATTGCTGATATGGAACCCGATATTGTGGTGATTGATTCCATTCAAACCTTACAAACTGATGTCATTGAAAGTACTTCGGGGAGTATTTCGCAGATACGTGAATGTACTTCAGAACTCATCAAATTCGCGAAAGAAACCGATACCCCTGTGGTGTTGATTGGGCATATCACCAAAGATGGAAACATCGCTGGGCCTAAAATTTTGGAACATATGGTGGATACCGTACTCCAATTTGAAGGCGACCGTAACCACGTGTACCGAATTCTACGTGCCCATAAAAATCGTTTTGGAAGCACCAACGAATTGGGGATTTATGAAATGCAAGGCAGCGGATTGCGAGAAGTCTCCAATCCTTCCGAAATATTAATCTCCAAAAACGATGAAGACTTAAGTGGTACTGCCATTGCTGCTACCTTAGAAGGCATGCGCCCACTTATGATTGAAATACAAGCTCTAGTAAGTACTGCGGTGTATGGTACGCCACAACGATCTGCTACGGGTTATAATGCCAAACGCCTGAATATGATTTTGGCGGTGTTGGAAAAACGCGCAGGATTTAAATTAGGAGCCAAAGATGTCTTTTTAAATATCACGGGCGGTATTACCGTGGACGATCCCGCTATTGATTTGGCAGTGGTGGCTGCGGTGCTATCCTCCAATATTGATATGGCGATTGATAAGTCCTTATGCTTTGCCGCAGAGGTTGGGCTTGCTGGCGAAGTACGTCCTGTCACCCGTGTAGAACAACGTATTTTGGAAGCAGAAAAATTAGGTTTTGGCAGTATTGTGATTTCCAAATACTGTAAACTACCTAAACAAAACTACACCATTACCATAATTAAAGTAGCCAAAGTCCACGATGTGGTAAAGCATTTGTTTGGTTAGTTGAAGATTTTTGTAATTTGTATTGATAAATTATTTATCTTCAATACATTAAACAACCATTAAGTATTTAAATTATGAAAACAATTATTTCTCGGGGGAGAGAAATTAAGATTTTTCTACTCCTTTTATCCATTTCAATTTTAAATAACCTTTCTTTAAATGCTCAAGAAGAAATACTTTGTGCGACAGAAAATGCATCATCATTGGCAGATGTTCCTGATTTTCTAGATTATTCACAAAATATCGAGGACATGTCTTCTCTGGAGCCACTTGTCTTAAATGTATATTTTTGGCAATTATTAGAACCCAATGGTTCTTACGGAGGTATTACTTTTACAGAAGAAAAATTATTAGAAAGCATTGCAGCACTTAATATTTTTTATAACCAATACAAAATATATTTTAAATACCGTGGGTACGAATCTGTTCTAACACCTAATAATTTACCGAGACAAGAGAGGGTGTGGAATGAGGTAACACAAGAATATGAATGTATAACTATTCAAGGTGAGTTTGACCCTGATGGGTATGGACATATTAATAGATGCCAAGCTGGTTCTTTTTTTAGTTGGGCTTCTAGTAGTGGTTATAGGAGAAACGATGCCGTTAATATTTATGTTCCATATGGAGCAGGGTTTGGAGGTGTGGCTTCGAGTGTAATAAGTAATAGGACAGTTTTACCGTTTAATAATTTAGTAACACCTACTGCTACTCATGAATTAGGTCATAACCTAGGGTTATATCATACTCGTTCAAAACACAATGGTTCGTCCAATAAAGAGCACAACACAAGAGACGAATATTTACCAAATGGAGATCTTAATCTCGATTTTAATGCGCGTACAGCAGATGACAACGTGGTAGATACAGCGGCAAATACTACTTACCTTTATTTCGATGCCAATGGGCAAATAACCTATCCTTATGTTACTGCTGATTGTGAATATGAACTTAATGATATTGAAAAAGATGAATTAGGGTTTGCATATACCTATATTACCGAATTGGATATTAGAAATACGATGAGCAATGCCTATGAGTGCCTTACAGATTATCTTACTACGGGTCAAGCTTACAGAATGCGCGATAAAATTCAAAATATAACTACATTGAGTAATACACTTACAGAAGTAGCCTCCTTGTATGAACCCTATACAGGTTCCTATCCCACGTATTATCCTCATCCTCTGCCTTGGGAATATCCCTTGTTTCAACCAGGATTTAATTACAGATTTGTTGAATGCCAATGCGATTGTAATGATATTGATACAGAAGGACTGCCAGTTCCTTATGACTATACTAATTTCAACTCTACGTATACTTCAATTTTAACGATAGGAAAATATGAAACCGATTATAGTTTAATATCGCACCCTAATCATAGCGCAATACAAATTGATTTAGGTTTTTTATTAGGAGAATATGCTATCCCAAGAAGATGTTACGATAACTGGAACAGCCCACCAATTATTGGAGGTGATGTTGTGAAATTTAACGATAATGTATTTAATAACAATGTTACTATAACACCTCAGGATTCTACCAGTATTAATAATCCAAATTTAATTAATGAATTACAACCGGGCTTGTATAACATTATTAAGACTGATGTTAATGGTAATAATCAAGAAACAGTTATTTTAAAAGAGAATGAATAATAAGTTTGGGATGTCGAAAGGCATCCCAAATATACTATTGCTATGAAAAAACTATATATCTTTTTATTTTTTTTAATTTCTCAGACTATTGTATATGGGCAATTTGGACCTGAACAGTTGATCACTGCAGAACTTGAGAATCCATCTAGTCTTACTTTAGGAGATATTGATGGTGATATGTTACCCGATATCATTATCGGTTCAGTATCTACAACTGATCTTATTAATTGGGGTAAAAACATTGACGGACATGGTATATTTGATCCTTTTAAAATTGTAGGACCTGGTGAGACTCTCAACATTTCCGTTTCAGATTTGGATGGCGATAACGATTTGGATGTACTCACTGCCTTCCGTTTTGAAGATCAATTTGTGTGGTATGAGAATCTCGACGGGCAGGGGAATTTTAGCGCAAAAAAAATTATCGATAATGCCGCAAATGGTGCTTATGAAATCATCGCAGCTGATATGGATGGTGATAATGACAACGATTTAGTAGCCACCATAGATTTGGAAGGAGATATTGTTTGGTACGAGAACCTGGACGGCCAGGGCACCTTTAGTACAAGAAAAGAAATTGGATTCTTAATCAACGGCTCTAGGTCAATAGTTGCTGCAGATATTGATGGCGATGATGATTTGGATGTAGTAGCTGGAACGGGAGGGGATAAAACCATTGTTTGGTATGAGAATCTCAATGGCTTAGGAAATTTTGGAGCAGAGATGATTATTGCAGGTGCAGCATCTGCAGTATCTGATATTTTTTGCATTGATCTAGATAATGATGACGACATCGATATTGTTGGTGCTTCAGGAGATAATAAAATTTCTTGGTACGAGAATTTAGATGGACAAGGTTCGTATGGAACCCCTACTGTTATAGTTGAAGGTGTTTTTTGTAGTAAAATTCATTGTACTGATTTGGATAACGATAATGACAATGACTTACTATTTTATAATTCTCCATCTGTAGATATAGAAAATTCGGAGGTATTGTGGTCAGAAAATTTAGATGGACAGGGTAACTTTGGGGTAGAAAAAGTTATAGGAGGTTTACTTATTAATGTTCGTTCTGTCTACTCAGTTGACATTGATAACGACAATGACCAAGATGTTTTCGCTACCTGCTTGGGTGATGATGAAGTAGTTTGGTACGAGAATCTTACCGTACTTAATGTAACAGATATTAAGGCTTTGGGGATTAAATTGTATCCCAATCCTGCAAAGGAAGTGTTGAATATTGAGAGTCTTACAGTTATAGAAAAAGTTACTATTTACAATACCCTAGGCTCTACATTAAAAGAGGTTACTGCTAATTTTAACGAAATCTCATTAGATAGTATTCCAAGTGGTTTACTGCTTGTAGCATTAGAAACTGAGAAAGGAAAAGTAATACAAAAAATAGTGAAAGAGTAATTTATATTCCCTCCAACAATTTACTTATCTCATCCAATTTAGGCGTTAAAATCACTTCAATTCGGCGGTTTTTGGCACGACCTTCACTGGTGTCATTAGTCGCAATGGGAGCAAATTCCCCTCGACCCGCAGCGGTTAAATTGTCTTTGGGGATGCCTTTATTTTCGGTTAAAATGTTGACAATAGCCGTAGCGCGTTTGGTCGATAAATCCCAATTGTCTTGGATGTTCCCGTTGGCAGAATAAGGAACATTATCGGTGTGTCCCTCAATTAAAACTGCTATTTCGGTGTTCTTGGCCAACACATTGCCTAAGGCATTTACTGCTTCACGTCCACGGGTGTTCACGGCCCAGCTTCCACTTTCAAAAAGGAGTTTGTTTTCCATAGAGACATATACTTTCCCGTCGCGCTGTTCTACCGTGAGTCCGTTGCCTTCAAAATTGGTTAAAGCAGCAGAGATCGCGTTTTTCAGTTTTTTCATTTGGGCATCTTTGGCAGCAATCATACTTTCCAATTCTTCCACCCGTTTGGAGCGGTCTTCCAATTTTTTCTGAAGTGTGTTCAATCGAGCGGCTTCTTCAGCTAAGGCTTTTTCTTTGGCTTCCAATTGTTCTAGCAACTTTCGGTTGCGCTCCAAATTTTCAGTGAGTGCCGAGCTACTATTCTCTTCCAAGGCATCGTAAGAGTCTTTCAATCGTTCATAATTACTCTTAGTTGCGGAAAGCTCCATAGCCAAAGCCGTTTTTTCGGCATTGAGTTTTTCTATTTCCTTTCGCAGATTTGCTACGGTATATTTTTCACCATTGCCTTCTTTTCCGTCTAATTGAGACATGAGCAATTCGTTTTCGGTTTTTAAATCGTCGTATTTAGCTTGTAAATCGTTATAGATTTTTGGGGAAACGCAGGAAATTAGCAACAATGTAGTTCCTATTCCGAAGAAAATTTTATTCAGCATATCGTAGGTTTTGGGTATTAAAATGATAATTCAACCAAATGTGGACAGTGATCGCTATGTTCTGCCTCGGGTAATATAACGGCTCTTTTTAAATTATCTTGTAGCGGTTGTGCTATCATATTGTAATCGATGCGCCACCCTTTATTATTGGCTCTAGAATTAGCGCGATAACTCCACCATGTATAGTTATGAGGTTCTTTATTAAAATGACGGAAACTGTCTATAAATCCACTTTTTATAAAGCCATCAATCCATTCGCGTTCCACAGGTAAAAATCCACTCACATTTTTATTTCGTACCGGGTCGTGAATATCAATGGCTTCGTGGCAAATATTGTAATCACCACAAATCACCAAATTGGGGAGCTCCTTTTTTAGGTTGTTGATGTAGTCCTGGAAATCTGCCATATAGGTAAGCTTGTGTTCCAATCGGTCAAGGTTAGTACCACTTGGGAGGTACAAACTCATCACCGAAACATTGTCAAAATCTAAACGAATGTTTCTTCCCTCAAAATCCATGTACTCGATTCCAGTGCCGTATTCCACGTGCTTGGGCTTTGTTTTACTAAAAATCGCTACCCCACTATAGCCTTTTTTTTGTGCACTAAACCAATAATGATAGGGATAGCCTGCCGCTTCTATTTCGGCAACTTCCACTTGGTCTTCGTTGGCTTTGGTTTCCTGAATGCAAATGACATCGGGGTTAGCAGCTTGTAACCACTCTAAAAAACCTTTGCGCATGGCAGCGCGGATTCCGTTTACGTTATAAGAGATTATCTTCATCTTTCTTTTGTTTTTCTCAAACCACTAAAATAAATAACCCCGTATATTTACCCATAAGAAGTTGGGAAAGGTTTTCACAAAAGAATGAACAATTGAAAATTTAATTCAACTATTGATAACCTAATTATATTTTAAATTTTGTAGGAGACCCCGATAGGGTTTCGGGGTTAGTTCAATCCACTATTTTGCGTATACATAATATGTCTAGCAAAATAGGGTTTCACTAAAATAAAACCTTCGGCAAACAGTTTTAGTATTGATGAAATTATACTACTTTTTTTTATTCATTTTCGTAGCCTTTTCGGTGCAAGCCCAAGATACGTTATCGAATTACCGAACCAAAAAAGTAGCTGTACAAGACACTGTTTTAGTCGATTCATTAAGTATCAATCCTTCTCATTTTAGTATTCTTGATAAAAATGGAGCGACCCTACCTTCCTCATCATATTCGGTAGATTTTGTAAACGGAAGTGTCACTTTTTCGGAAGAACTTCAGCAACAATTAGATTCTGTTACGGTAAATTACCTTCGGTATCCCGTATTTTTAACACGGGAGTATTATTTGCTTGATTCCAAAATAATTGTAGATAATAGCAGCTCCATTGAAAAACTCTATGCCCTAGAAAGAAGCACTGCGAAAACGGGCACTTCTCCTTTCGAAGGTTTAAATACTCAGGGTAGTATCTCTCGTGGAATTACCGTTGGGAACAATCAAAATACAGTGGTCAACAGCGAATTAGACCTTCAAATTACAGGGAAAATTAGTGAACGGGTTTCCATTAGAGCATCGCTACAGGATGCCAATATCCCAAGTCAGGAAGGGGGTTATTCGCAGAATTTAGATGAATTTGACCAAATTTTTATCGAGCTTTTTAGCGATAATTGGAACATACGTGCCGGTGACATCGATTTACAAAACTCGCAAAGCTATTTTGGGCGGTTTACCAAGAAAATTCAGGGGATATCGCTATACGGTCAACTTATTGGAGAAGATGGCTCTAAGTCCTCTGCATTTGCTTCAGCGGGGCTTGTAAGAGGGGTTTTTCAACGCAGTCAGTTTACGGGGCAGGAAGGAAATCAAGGGCCGTATAAATTGATGGGACCCAATGGTGAATTGTTCATCTTAATTGTTTCGGGAAGCGAACGAGTGTATGTAAATGGATTACTACTGAATCGTGGAGAAAATGCCGATTATATAATCGATTATAATGCAGGGGAATTGAAATTTAACCCCACCTATCCTATTACCGCCAATATGCGTATTACGGTGGAATATCAATTTACGGAAAGAAATTACACACGATTTATTGGCTATGGAGGGGGGAATTATGAAAGTGAATCTTTAAAAATTGGTGCCTATGTTTTTTCTGAAAGTGATGCGAAAAATCAACCGCTGCAGCAAAATTTAACGCAGGAACAAGTGGCAATTTTGGTGGCGGCTGGTGATGATCCCAGTTTAATGAATGCGCCTTCGGCAGTGTTGGATTCTTTTTCCGAAAATAAGATTCTATATAAAAAAGAAATCGTTGGCGGTGTTGAAGTTTTTGTGTTTTCAAACAATCCTGAAGACGAGTTATTTAATGTACGTTTCAGTTTGGTGGGTGCCAATCAAGGGAATTATATCATCACTTCCACCGAATCTATCGCCAATATTTTTGAATATGTAGCCCCAGTAAATGGTGTGCCACAAGGAAGCTACGAACCCATTGTGCGATTAACCCCTCCCGAAAAATTACAGATAGGTGGCGTACATGGAAGCTATTCCCCTTCCGAGAAAACTGAAATTGGTTTTGAACTGGCAGGAAGTGTTAATGACCAAAACTTATTTTCGAATATCGACAATAATGACAACGACGGTTTTGCCGCCAGACTCGCTGGAAGGCAAACCTTACTTAAAACGGCTGACACTTTACAGATAATTGGTTTTGGAAGTTTTGATTACCTCCACAAAGATTTTAAAACCATTGAGCGCTTTTATAATATTGAATTTAATCGAGATTGGAATTTAGAAATCCCGCTTGGCAACCAAAGTTTTATTACTACAGGCGTTGAAGTAAGTCGCCCCAAAAATGGAAGTCTTCGGTATGAATTTCAGCATTTAAACTTTTCTGAAAATTTTACAGGTAGTAGGCATGTAGCTTTTGCCAATGTGAGGCTTCAGAAATTACGAGTAACAAATTCAACTAGTTATTTAAACAGTGAAAGTGATAACCAAAGGACAACTTTTCTACGAACCTATAATAATGCAGTTTATGGTTTTAAAAAGGCTTGGGTGGGAGGCAAGTTGATGCTAGAAAACAATCAAGCCAAGGTAGTGGCTAATGATAGCTTGACCCCTTTAAGTCAGCGATTTTCACAATACGAAGTATATACAGGCATAGGGGATAGCACGCAGGTATTTGCTGAGGTGGGCTATCGTTATCGGGTAAATGATAGTGTTAGAAATAATCTGCTAAAAAAAGTAAATACCTCTAATGACTATTATATAAAATCGAAATTGATTAATAATCAATATACGCAATTAGCTGTATTTGCCAATTATCGCCTCATTAATTACGAAAATACATCGATTGAAGATGAAAAAAATCTAAATACTCGATTGCTTTATTCACAATCGCTTTGGAATGGAAAAGTGCGACTTAACAGTGCATTTGAAACCAATAATGGGGTACTTCCGCAACAGGAATTCACCTTTATAAAAGTAGAACCTGGTCAGGGAACATTTACTTGGATAGACTATAATGAAAACGGAGTGCAAGAATTAAACGAATTTGAAGTTGCGCAGTTTCAAGATCAAGCCGAGTATTTAAAAGTATTGTTGCCTAACCAAGTTTTTATACGTGTGAAAAATAATCGGTTTAGCCAGATTGTTACCTTACAGCCTCAGGACTGGGTGAATGAATCTGGACTAAAAAAAGTCCTTTCAAAATTTTACAATCAAACATCCTATGTCATTGACAGAAAAATACGCCGAGACAACGATTTAGCATCTATAAACCCTTTTAAATCGGGTGGTGAAAATGAATTTGGACTGAACTTAAACTTCAAAAACGTGTTGTTTTTTAATCGCGGAAAGCAGCGGTATACAACCAGTTACACGTATTTATCGACTTCCAGTAGGAATTTAATTTCGTTGGGGCTTCAGGAAAATAAATTGAAGAATCATCAACTTAATTTTACACATCAATTTGAAGAAGTTTGGCTGGCCAATTTGAAGGGAGGCTTAGGCAGTAATGAAACCCTTTCAGAAAACTTTGAAAACCGAAATTTCAATTTGGAAAATTATCAAATCAACCCTAAGATTTCGTATTTAGCAAGTCGTCAAACTCGATTTGATGTGTTTTATCAGTACATGAATGAAGAAAATACTTTAGGTGATTTGGAACAACTAAAGCAGCAAAAAATAGGCTTTTCCTTTGCCCACAATAATGTGGAGAAGATTTCTATTTCTGGAGAATTTAACTATATCGATAATGCGTTTACAGGGAGTGCTTTTTCACCAGTGGCTTATACCATGTTAGAGGGGCTTCAGCCTGGCACGAACTTTACTTGGAATTTGTTATTTCAGAAAAGGATTACAAAATACTTAGATGCTAATTTATCCTATTTTGGAAGGAATAGTGAGAACGCAAAAACCATTCATACTGGGACAATCCAGCTTAGAGCATTCTTCTAAATAAAAAAGAGCGGGACAAGCCCGCTCTTTAAATTATTAAACTTTAAAATTACTTCACAATAATTCTTGCAGTTTTATAGGAGTTACCGTAGATATCTCCCATCTTAATAATGTATATACCTGTAGGGGCATATGACATATCTAGTTCATACTTAAATCTATCTCCTTCTTTGTCAATGTTATTATAAGCAAGTGTTTGCCCTAACACATTGTACACAGCAATTGCTGCTCTTTCGTCATAATCGGTAATTAAAGAGATGTTAAATTGATTGTTAGGTAATGATTCTACAATTAATTCTGAAGCATCAGTAGCAAAATCACTAATTCCTAATGTACCATCAATATTTACCGTATAATCGTGAGTAGTACCGTATTGCATAGAATCACATGGATCATTTAAATCACCTGCAAATCCAGTATCTCCAGCACGAATACGTAGTCTACGATCACCAGAGG
>Ga0207895_1000866_pt1 | contig 10980 bp, 8 predicted proteins | sample MalvirmetaMSP112_FD_184230 | JGI IMG/M metagenome (GOLD analysis project Ga0207895, IMG submission 184230) | Marine viral communities from the Deep Pacific Ocean - MSP112 (SPAdes) | ecosystem: Environmental > Aquatic > Marine > Oceanic | place: Pacific Ocean | collected 2011-05-24 | reverse complement strand
TCAAAAGAAAAGGGTTTCGTAACGACAGCGACGGTTAAAATACCTAAACTCTTGGCAACTTCAGCAAAAACAGGTGCTGCTCCTGTTCCGGTTCCCCCCCCCATCCCGGCAGTAATAAAAACCATATCAGCGCCTTGCAACACTTCTTTAATGTATTCACGATCTTCTTCGGCAGCATCTCGACCTATTTGAGGGTTAGCGCCCGCACCTAAACCTTTGGTAAGTGCATCACCGAGTTGCATTTGAACTTCAGCTTTAGAATTACGAAGCGCTTGAGCATCAGTATTCGCACAAATGAATTTAACGCCTTCGATACGTTCTGCCAACATATGCTCAACAGCATTTCCGCCGCCACCACCAACACCAACAACTTTGATGACAGCATTATCTTGCTGACTGCCTATTTGCTCACTCATGCTTATCACCCCCGCAAAAAATTAAGTTTAGAAATTCCCTCTAAACCATTGTTTTATTTTCATCCAAACGCCATTGACCGAATCACGTAACGCAACTCCATTATACCCAGCTTCGTATTGTTGTTGAAAGCCATGTAATAATAAACCAACGCTTGTCGCCCAACTTGGATCCATCATTTCATCTGATAAGCCAAGTAGCTCGGGTGCAAGGCCTTGCCTCACAGGCATATCAAAACACATTTCCGCTAACTCAATGGCACCATGTACATTCGAAGCCCCTCCCGTCAACACCATACCTGCAGCAATCAATTCATGAAAACCACTGGCATGCAACTCGTGTTGAATTAAAGCAAACAATTCTTCATAACGTGCAGAAATCACCTCAGCCAACGCCTTGGTTGAAATTTTTCGACCCGATCGTTCATTCACACTCAATACTTCGAGCATTTGCCCTGGGCTTGCAAGCTCAGGCATAGCGCAACCATGCTTAAGTTTCATCGCTTCTGCAGCTTTTGTTGGTGTACGAAGCGCCATAGCAATATCATTGGTTACTTGATCGCCTGCAATCGGAATCACTGCGGTCGATTGGATAGCACCATGAGAAAAAATAGCCACATCGGTGGTTCCTCCTCCAATATCAACCAAACACACGCCCAACTCTTTTTCATCATCGGTGAGCACAGCATGACTCGAAGCCAACTGTTCTAAGCTAATATCATTGACCTCAAGACCACAACGCCGAATACATTTGATAATGTTTTGAGCCGCACTAACTGCCCCGGTAACAATATGCACACGTGCCTCTAAACGCACCCCAGCCATACCAATCGGTTCACGGATATTTCCTTGTCCATCAATAATAAATTCTTGTGGGAGCACATGTAAAATTTTTTGGTCGGCTGGAATAGGAACCGCTTTAGCAGCATCAAGCACACGCTCAACATCTGCACGAGACACTTCTTGCTCGCGAATTGCGACAATACCATGTGAATTTAAACTTTTAATATGACTGCCTGCAATACCGGTATAAACCGAGCGGACTTCACATCCCGCCATGAGTTCTGCTTCTTGCACGGCACGTTGAATGGAATTAACTGTCGCCTCAATATCGACAACCGCACCACGTTTCAATCCATGCGATGGGTGACGACCGGTTCCAATCACTTCAATTGTGCCTGCTGGCGTTACCTCTGCAATCAATACAACAATTTTTGAGGTACCTATGTCAAGCGCTGTTATGATATTTTTTTCTGTTTTTTTAGCCATTATCTTCCCGTTTGCTGCTTCCATTGCACTGCCATCCCACGTGGATAGCGTAAATCAACACTCGACAGCAGTTCTGGTTTATCACCAAAAACGGCTGGATAAGCTCGGCAAAAGCGACGCAATCGTGGTTCTAAATCCTGCTTACCGAGGCGTAATTTCACGCCATTGATTAATATAAGCTCCCAGGCCTGATTATTACGCAACTCTAACGAGGCTACATTTAAACCATACTTAACTAATAGCTTACTCAATTTTTCGTACATTTGTAAGACTTCATGCTGTTGTTCTTCTGGACCGCGAAGATAAGGCCCCAAATAACCTCCCCCTTCCATCACTTTACCTTGATTAAATACAACGCCTGTTGATGTAATAAAAGCGTCATTCCACGCGGCAATCGGTTGTCGCTCAATCAAAGTTACTTTAAGTATATCAGGCCATACTCGCGATACGTTAGCCGTTTCACACCAATCCAACGCAAGCAATTTTGTTTTTAATTGTTGCGTTGATAACACCCAAAAACTTTCTTTTAAGTGTGGTGATAAAATAGCCTCCAATGTTTCTCGCGTAATATGCTCATACGTTGCTTCAATTTGAACCGTGTGAATAGGGAAGCGGGTAACATCTGACAGACCAAGATAAACCAATCTCCCCGTCAACAAACAGGCACACGTCACCAAAAAAACAAGACGTGCTGAAAATGGGAACTGTAATATATTAGACCAGCGCATCATGTGACGCGCTTGAATAATCTGTGACGAGTCTTTCCCGGCTTCGTTGTCGCTGTTGAGCCAAGACAATTAATCGATCGAGCAAAGCGGTATAACCTAAACCACTCGCTTCCCATAGCTTAGGAAACATACTGATTGCTGTGAATCCAGGTAAAGTATTAATCTCATTGAAATAGATTTTTTTTGTTTCGTCCTGAACAAAAAAATCAACTCGTGCAAGCCCGTGACATCTAAGTCGTACAAAAATTTCTGCCGCAGCCCTTTGTACATGTCTCGTTGCCTCTTCCTCTAAAACCGCAGGAATACAAAGCTTACTGTCATCAGAATCAAGATACTTTGCAACATACGAGTAAAATCCATCCGTATGCCCTACTTGAATCTCACCTGGAACAGTAACATCCGGCAAACCCTCATGCAATTCATGCTCCAACACACCCACTTCAATCTCACGTCCAGCAATAAACGCTTCGATGAGAACCGTTGTATCGTAACGCCTGGCATCACGCACAGCCGTAAGCAATTGTTCCATGGTATCCGCTCGATGAACACCCACGCTTGAACCCAGCGAACAAGGTTTCACAAAAACAGGCCAACCTAATTTCTCTACAGCAGCTTCACATCGGCCCCGATCGTGCTCAAGTATTTGGGTATAAGGTAAACGATAGTAAGGCACTGTATGTATGCCCTCAATATGCCCCACCAACTGTCGAGCAATGTCTTTATCCATACTTACTGCTGAGGATAAAATATCACATCCGACATAAGCAACATTTGCTAAATTTAATAAGCCTTGTAACGCACCATCTTCACACAACGGGCCATGCATAACAGGAAATACAATCTCGGCTTCTACAGCTAATTTGCCATTCAACAGTAGACTTGGCAAACGTTCAGCATCAGGAAGCGCCACCGGCAAGGCCTCAACATGCTGACGTCGCAAGGCATCTGCATCATTAATATACAAACAACCTTGTTTATCCATACCTATTGCAATCACATCATAGCGCGAGCAATCTAACGCAGCTAAAACTGATGCAGCCGACCGTAATGAAACCTCGTGCTCTCCTGATTGCCCGCCATACAGTAAAATGATTTTTAAACGAGCCATCATTTTTCTCCTACAATATGTACTTCTCGAATCAAATCTACACCTGTTCGCTGTAAAATTTCAGCATGCACATGCAACATTAACGTTTCAATATCATGCGCTGACGCTCGCCCCTCATGATTAATAATAAAATTGGCATGCTTTTCTGAAATTTTGGCACCACCCTTGAAAAAGCCCTTCAACCCACATGACTCTATTAAGCGCGCCGCATAATCTCCCGGAGGGTTACGAAACACCGATCCACAATTATACTCACTGGTTGGTTGTGTATTTGCTCGTTGTGTAAGCAATGTTTTAATGCGTTGCAATGCTATTTCTTTTTCACCGCTCACCAAACGACATGTCGCTGCAATAAACCATTCATCGGTTTCAAGCCCCATCAAAGAGCGATAAGCAATGGCGAACTCAGAAGGTTTTCGACGCCGAATTTCGCCGGTACGTGTGATGGTTTCCACCTCAATCACTGAGTCCCAGGTTTCTCCCTGAAAACACCCTGCATTCATGCGTAAAGCGCCGCCCATAGTACCAGGAATGCCGGCCCAAAATTCACCACCATGCAGCCCCAAGCGCGCGGAAAAACGTGCCATTTGTGCACATGACACCCCAGCTTCAACACGAATTAAACCATCATTTAAAAGTTCTAAACCTTTTAAACAGCCTTGTGTTAAAATCACGGTTCCGGACACACCACGATCGCGTACCAACGAGTTGCTACCAAGACCAAGCCAAGTTAAAGGCTCATGAAGATCACATTGTTTTAAAAAAAGCACAAGATCATGGATCCCAGCAGGCTTATATAACTTATCGGCAGGCCCACCAATACGCCAAGTAGTATACTTCGAGAGAGGTTCATTGATCAATTCAAGCCCAGATAACTCGGTTATAGGACTCATGCTTTCGCTCCAAGTTCACCAACAAGATGAATCGCCACTTGACCAATATTCCCCGCACCTTGCAATAAAATCACATCCCCATTTTGAACCTTAGCATCGAGATAGGGGTTAAGTTTTTTTTCATTCACGAGCATTACATTTTTACCGTGACACGCATGAACCGCTTTCGCTAAAACAGCGCTACTCATACCCTCCATCATCGATTCACCTGCTGAATAAATATCAAATAGCAATAATTCATCGGCCAAACCGAGTACATTAACAAACTGCGAAAAAAGCTCTTTTGTTCGTGAATAACGATGCGGTTGAAACACATGTATTAAGCGCCTGTCGGGCCAAACAGCACGAAACGCTTCAATTGTTGCACGAATTTCCTCAGGGTGATGCCCGTAATCATCAACTACCAAAGCTCTACCATGCTCAAATTGACGTTCGCCTAATACTTGGAATCGCCGCCCCACACCTTGAAAGGTTCGTAGACCTTTTACGATAGCTTCGTCATGAACCCCGAGCTCAGTGGCAAGGGCTATGGCGGCAAGAGCATTCAAAATGTTATGTCGTCCTGGTAAATTTAAATCTATGCTCAATGAGGCATGAGGTGCTGGGCGTGTCACCGTAAAATGACTTAACAAACCTTCTTGTTTCCAGTTTTGTGCACGATATTCTGCATCCTCAGAAAAGCCATACGTCAATGTAGGACGTTGAACAGAAGATAAAACATGACGAACATTCACATCATCGATGCATAACACGGCCAAACCATAAAAAGGCAAATGATGTAAAAACTCAATAAACGTTTCTCGTAATTTATTAAAATCTCCCTGATAGGTTTCCATATGATCGGCATCAATATTCGTGACCACCGCCATGGTCGGCTTGAGAAACAAAAACGAAGCATCACTTTCATCGGCTTCAGCAACCAAATACGCGGAACTACCGAGTTTTGCATTACTATCACTGCTTGCTAATTTTCCACCGATCACAAAACTTGGATCAAGCCCACCTTCAGCTAATAAACTACTCACTAAACTGGTCGTTGTTGTTTTTCCATGGGTACCCGCAATCGCGATACCTTGACGAAAACGCATCAGCTCAGCCAACATCATTGCACGAGGAATGACAGGAATACGTGCGGTACGAGCTGCAATCACCTCCGGATTATCTTCTTGAATGGCTGTCGAACGAACCACAACATCAGCTCCTACGATATTATCCGCTTGGTGTTGAATAAATACCAAAATTCCTTGTTCACGAAGATGCGAAACCGTACTGTTTTCATGCATGTCAGAACCGGTGACATGATAGCCTTCGTTATGTAGTACCTCGGCAATACCGCACATGCCCGCACCTGCAATGCCTACAAAATGAATGTGGTCAACACGCCCCATTCTTGGTAATAAGCATGTATTTGTATGATCCACAAAGCCCCCTAGTTATCTAAAACCTAATGACTGCCAGCGTGTTTCGTGATCAATACGCAATAAAAGAGCAAGTGCGATACAATTAATCACCAAACTTGCGCCCCCATAACTTAAAAGTGGTAACGTCAAGCCTTTCGTTGGTAACAGCCCTGCATTCACCCCTATATTAATCATTGCTTGCATACCGAGCCAAAAAGTAATTCCGCACGCGGTATAAGCTGCAAAAAAACGCTCTGTTTGATATGCCCGGAAACCTATACGTAAGCCTCGTACTACCAGTATACTATACAACATCAAAATCAGGAGCACACCAAACAAACCAAGCTCCTCTGCGAGCACAGCAAACATGAAATCTGTGTGTGATTCAGGCAGGTAAAGCAACTTTTGTACGCTTTCACCTAATCCTGTCCCAAACCAACCCCCACGTCCAAACGCAATTAAAGACTGAGTTAGTTGATAACCACTATTAAATTGATCGGCCCAAGGATTTAAAAAGGCTGTCAAGCGTGCCATACGATAAGGCGATGATACAGCCAGAACACCCAGTGAGACCACCATTAAAAACATAAGCCCGGCATAATATCTTAGTTTCACTCCTGCTAAAAAAAGCATCACCATCACGGTTGTGCTGACCACAACCGTCGCTCCAAAATCAGGCTCAGCTAAGAGTAGCACTGCAATGAAAGCAAGTAATCCCAACGGTTTAATAAAACTCAAAACTTCACTTTGCGCGCGCTGCTTTTGTCGCACCAAATATCCAGCCAAATATAAAATCATGCTTAATTTCAACATTTCTGACACTTGGATTGAAATCGGCCCAAGCGTCAACCAACGCCGGCTACCGTTTACAACCCGCCCCACCCCTGGGATCAAGACAAGCACAAGCATGACAAGGCACACAAGCAAACATGGGGCACTCCATTTTTCCCACACGTTTGTATCAACACGCATCACAAACATACCTATAAAAAGTCCAAACACCAAATAACACATTTGACGAACTAAAAAATGGAACGGCTGTTGATAATATTTTGTTGAGATCATCACAGAGCTTGAGGCAACCATTAAAAGCCCAATACATAATAAACCAATGATCGCAACCAATAGCCATTTATCATAAAGGGCCAATGATTCACGCGAGGCCCGAGATCGTGCCGTATACCCCACGCTAACACCCATCATAGAGCCTCTACCAGGGTTGTAAATACTTTCCCTCGATGCTCAAAGTTATCAAACATATCAAAGCTTGCACATGCTGGAGATAAGAGCACGGTATCTCCTGGTTCAGCATATAATTTTGCAATATTTACGGCTTCACTCAAGGACGCAGCATGATATACCTGCACAACATCCCTTAAAGCTTTATCTAAAAGACTGGCATCCTCACCTATCAGAATTAACTGTCGAACATATTCAGAAATAGGTTGCCGCAATACCTGAAAATCACCACCTTTAGCTTGCCCACCTGCGATAAGCACAAGTTTACCATCCGTCGAGGGACCAAGACCTGCAATCGCTGACTCCGTTGCTCCTACGTTAGTACCTTTTGAATCATTGATCCAAGTCACATTATCCAAAACACGAACTTTTTGACAGCGATGAGGTAAGCCAGTAAATGTTTTTAACACAGCAACACAAACATCTCTGGAGATGCCTAATACATCAGCCAAAGCACACGATGCAAGCGCATTCATCCAATTATGACGACCTTGTATACCTATATCATGCACTGGCACAATGCATACATTGCCTTGAGCCAGGCAAAGTTGATGAAACGAGTTATGACGTAATCCCCAAGCATCTCCTGAAGAAGGTTCATCGGAACCATAACTGATTATACGTGCATCTTTTTTAAGGTGCTCCAGATCCGGGCTTGTTGCAACATCATCACGATTAAATACGCACGTTTGAGCACCGAGATATACACGTTGTTTAGCTGCACAATAAGCTTCTTGACTGTGATGTCTATCAAGATGATCAGGTGAAATATTTAACAAAATCCCAACAAAAGGATGAAGTGCGCTCGTGAGTTCTAGCTGAAAACTGGAAAGCTCGAGCACCCAAACGTCAAACATACCGGGTTCATCTAAAAATACATTTAAAACAGGTATGCCAATATTACCTGCCACCGCTGTTTTCATGCCAGCAGCCTTGGCCATTTCGCCCAACAAACTCGTCACAGTAGATTTTCCATTTGTCCCTGTAATGGCAACCATCGGTGCATTCACCTCACAAGCAAGGCAATCAATATCAGTCTCTATTGGAATATTACGTGCGCGTGCTTCTTGTATCAAAGCAATATCTAATGACACTCCAGGACTACAAATCAATCGTGAAATATTTGCATATAAATGCTCTGGGTATGTTTTTAAATAGAGCTGATGATGCGGGTAGGTCTGACGAAAAAACGCTTCTCCAGGCGGCGATTCTCGCGTATCAAACATCGCAAAAGGTAAATTTTTATGATGCAAATAACGCGCTACTGATTGCCCAGTTTGCCCAAGCCCCACAATCAAGGTAAATCTATCCATGTACTCACCTCTTCTGGCATTAACGAAGCTTAAGCGTCGCCAAACCGCACAATACAAAAATGACGGTGATGATCCAAAACCGGACAATCACTTTGGGCTCAAGCCAACCTTTGAGCTCAAAATGATGATGTAACGGCGCCATTTTAAAGATACGCTTTCCACCCGAACACTTAAAATACACAACTTGCAAAACAACTGAAAGGGTTTCTAATACAAAAAGCCCTCCCATAATCAACAACACCAATTCTTGGCGAATAATCACCGCAACAATGCCAAGCGTTGCCCCGAGAGATAACGAACCAACATCACCCATAAATACTTGAGCAGGATAAGTGTTGTACCACAAAAAACCAAGACCAGCCCCAACTATAGATGAGCAAAAAATAGTCAACTCCTCGGTGTTAGGAACAAAAGGAACCGATAAATAATGGGCATAAACTGCATTGCTGGTGACATAAGCAAACACACCTAACGCCCCTGCCACCATTACAATGGGCATGGTGGCCAAACCATCAAGCCCATCTGTTAAATTGACAGCATTACTACTCCCCACAATCACAAAATATGCAAACACTGGGAATACAAAACCCAACGGTATCAAGCAAGTCTTGAGAAAAGGCACGGTTAATTGTGTATGAATGGGTAATTCGGCCTGAAAATATAAATACAGCACCGCGGTGAGTGCAACTAACGACTGCCAAAAGATTTTTTTTCGTGCGGATAGACCGTTTGTATTTTTAAGTACTAATTTTCGATAGTCATCAACCCAACCGACCAAACCAAAACCTAACATAACAAACAATGCAAGCCATAAATTTGACTGGCCTAAATCACCCCATAAAATACTACTAAGTGTCACAGAAAATAAAATTAAAACACCGCCCATGGTAGGTGTACCGGCTTTGGTTAAATGCGTTTGTGGCCCATCATCTCTTACCATCTGGCCAACTTGAAGTTTTTTAAGCCATCGAATCATCATTGGACCACAATACAACGTCACCACTAACGCCGTCAGCGCAGCCAAAATAGACCTAAGCGTTAAATACTGGAACACTCGTAACGCATGATAATCACTTTGAAACAACTGTGTGAACCAATAAAGCATTGTTTTCTATCCTAATTTAAGAAAATTCCATAAACACAGCATATCACATTATTTATCGAGCGCACCTCAGATTATAGTATCTCTACATATCAAGATAGCATCCCAATTTTTAAATCCCATATTTAAACACAAAAATCATCAAACAAAAAAACAGATTGTTTTTGATGTGATCACATAAAATTATTTCATGTATTATTTAGTCTCCTTTATTAAAAGTGATCCGCCCCGCTAATTTCGAGAGCGGCTAATTAACCACCTTCTGTTCAGGAGGAGTATCGCGAAAATTAAAGCAAAGCATTAGATAATGTTAACTAAAGGCTCTCCCTGTTTTGCAACACGGCACATTGATGTCATAACTCCGATTAGGAAAAAGAGTGCGGATTTACTTTAGGGAACAAGCTTAGCTTTGACGCCGAATATACGACAGTAACTTAAGCAGCTGCGCTGCTACTTAGGCCTCCTATCGTCGGCAGCCCCATCAGCCCCCTTGCTCAGTGACCTCATGCTAATAAGAGGTCATATTTCATTATGGATGCTTTAAATCCGATGTTCCGCCCGCAGGAATCGCTGCAAAAGCCTGGGTTATTGTAGAATAATCTTTCACGATCAAGACAAAATACATAAGGTACCTCTTGATGTGACGGGCCATACCACAAAAGTAATGAAATGATAACATTCGGACATAATTAACAGGGCAAACGCATGAGTGCTCAAAATATACCATATAACTCACGCAAGTAACTGATTCACCACGTTTTCCATGGCACTCGAGCGTGAGCCTTTTACCAAGATTATCGTTGTTGCGTCCAAGCTACATGATAGGGCTTCAATCAAGGCGTTTTGCGTTGAAAAATGAAGTCCTTGCTCACCAAACGCACGTGCCGCCACAGCACTATGCTCACCACAGGTCATAAGCCCATCAAGACCTTCCGCGCGCGCAACCTCACCCACCTCTTGATGAAAAGCAACCGCGTGTTCGCCAAGTTCTCCCATATCACCTAGCACCAAAATTCGCTTGCCTGTCCGTGCCGCAAGCACATGAATACCTGCCAATACGGAGCCTAAGTTTGCATTGTAGGTATCATCTAAAATAACTGCGCCATTTTGACCTGCACGCAGCGTAAGTCGCCCCGGAACACCTGTAAATCGGGCAAGACCCTCTGCAATGTCAGACAACGAAACATGGAGAGCATAAGCACAGGAAGCTGCAGCAAGTGCGTTAAGTACATGATGCATACCTGGAACATTCAGGACTATGTCTACCTGACCTTCAGGCGTCATCAGCTTAAATTGTGGGCCATCGACATGATGAAGATCAACATCGGTTGCATAAATATCAACATCATGTGTTTGTGTTGCAGAAAAACGTAATACTTGTTTATCAACTAAATCATCATCCCAAAAATGTGCATAGGCATCGTCCGCATTAATCACGGCTGTACCACCGGATAATAAATTTTGATGAATTTCACCTTTCGCTTTTGCTATCCCTTCAACCGAGCCAAAACCTTC
>Ga0207895_1000860_pt1 | contig 11038 bp, 12 predicted proteins | sample MalvirmetaMSP112_FD_184230 | JGI IMG/M metagenome (GOLD analysis project Ga0207895, IMG submission 184230) | Marine viral communities from the Deep Pacific Ocean - MSP112 (SPAdes) | ecosystem: Environmental > Aquatic > Marine > Oceanic | place: Pacific Ocean | collected 2011-05-24 | reverse complement strand
GTCGTTCCCTTCTTCCAATTATCGGATTTTGTTAATGGGATATCTTCACGCTGCCGCGCTGCTCAGACCATCTTCCGGCATTATCAACCAAATGAGGTGGGAGCACCAAGCTGCCAATGAACTGGGCATTGATTGGGGTGTGAAGCTTTTTTGCCCGAAGGGCTGGATGGAACCGGAGGGCTTCATTGAGGAATCGCCGAAAGTTAAGGCTGGGGACCCGGGTAAAGGCAAGCCAACTGACTGGATTAGGTTCCGCTACGGCTATTATCAGTGGTTGTTGTCTCAAACAGAATACTATGATGCTTTTGTGCTGCGCTATTACGTGCATGACCCTTTCCAGATGATGTTCGCGCAGCGTTGCAAAATACCGGTTTATTTCGTGCACCACACGTTGGAAGAGCCGGAACTACGCTTAGCTGGAACCTGGTCTGCCAAGCTTTGCGCGGCCCTTGAGTACCTCACCGCAAAGCCAACCCTCAGGGCTGCTTCAGGGATAATTGGTGGGACACAAGAAATAGTGAATTACGAGGTCGCCAGAGCCGGTGTTGTCAATGCTCGCACCTTTGTTTACCCCAACGCCATTAATTTCAATGAGGACCCGGTTGCAGATAAGCGAGGGGAAATTCCGGAGCTGTTGTTTGTAGCTGGCAGGTTTGCGCCATGGCACGGGCTAGACTTGCTTCTGGATAGCATTGAAAGGTCAGATGCGCAATTCAAGTTGCATTTGGTGGGAAGTGTACATGAGCCCAACCTGAGTAGAGCCGTAAAAGATTCGCGTATCGTGGTGCATGGGCGCTTATCGTCGAAAGAAATAAGTCACCTTGCAGAAACCTGCTGGGTGGGGCTGTCTTCGTTTGGTTTGCATCGAAAGAAGATGACAGAAGCTTGTACCTTGAAAGTGCGTGAATATTTAATGATGGGGCTGCCCGTATATTCAGAGCATCGTGATGTAGTCGAGAGGAAAAGTGTGTTTGTTTTTTCCGGGCCGGCGGATTTAACTACTATATTAGATTTTGCAAAAGATAATTAAGAATTCAAGAGAAGTGGTAGTTAAAGTCTCAAAATAAAGTATATGTAAAGTAAGTCTGTTAAGTAAGTTAAATTGTTATTTGAACGATTTGAGCTCTAATTGTTTATAGTATAGGATTTATATGAGTACTGTTCTTTTTGTTGCCAATCGAGGATTTGCGTTGACGAGTTCTAGGTTAGGTATTATTGAAAAATTGTTAGGGTCCGGTTTTGAGGTTGTTGTATGTATTGGTTTTGATGGGCATGAGGAAAAACTAAGAGATTTGGGGGTGAGTGTTGAAAATATTTACGTAGATAGAGGTGGCCTAAACCTCGTTAAAGATTTTCAGCTTTTCTTAAGGCTTGTAAAACTATATAGAAAATGGCGGCCTGATCTTATTCATAACTTTCATGCTAAATCAATTTTTTTTGGTGCTCTCGCCTCGGTTTTTTCTCGAAAATCGAAAGTAGTCAATGATTTTGAAGGACTTGGGTTCCCTTTTGTATCTCGGGGAATCGCGTACAAGTTGTCATCTTTTGCATTTAAATTTGCTCTTTTGAGGAGTAGCCAAAATATATTTCTTATATATAGGGCGTGGATTGTTGGGAAATGTTATAAATATTTATGAAAATTATACATATTACTACCTGTAAGACTTTGTCTGCTGGCCAGAGGAAGCAACTGATCTATGAAAGTGAGGCTGCTGGCAATGTTTCGAGTTTTAAGTGGGATGTTCTTGCCTATCACACAGGAAAAGTGGCTAATGAGTTTGAAAGGAAGGTACCTAAAGTCTTAAGTTTCAGGTTTCTTAGAAATATTTATTTTTGGTTTAACGTTATTCGGTTGTCAAAAAAATATGACTACGTTCTTCATCGTCATATTTGCTTTGACCCGTTTTCTATAATATTTTCTAGATTCATAAAAAATCGAGTTTCGGTTCACCATTCTAAAGAAATTGAAGAGTTAAAGCTTATTAGGTCTGGATTTGTGGGGCGTGCTGCTTCAATGCTTGAAGAGTTATCCGGGAAATATTCTTTAAATAAAAACGCTGGCATCCTTGGGGTTACTAGAGAAATTGCTGAATATGAGTGCGCTGAAAGAGGGTTGTCAATACCGTTTTTTTATTATCCGAATGGAGTTTCCTTTCAAAGAGTGAGACCTGTTGGTGATGAAAGGGAGGATGGCTTTGTAAATGCTGTTTTCATGTGTGGAAAGTTCTCGAAATGGCACGGTTTGGATATTCTGATTGATTCATTGCTGGATGAGAATGGTTTTTCAGACATAGAGGGCTGGTGCTTGCATCTAATCGGAGATATGTCAGCGGTGGATTCGGAGATTCAGAAAAAAATAAACTCCAGCCCATTTGTTAAAGTGCACGGATATTTACCAGAATCTGCATATGAAAAAATTATAGAAACCAGTGATGTCGGCATAGGTTCATGTGCGATGTGGAGAGAAAATCTCTCCGAAGGCGCAACCTTGAAAGTTAGAGAACTTTTGGCGATGGGCGTCCCCGTGCTTTCAGGTCATCGCGATACATCAATACCTGAAGATTTTGCGTATTATAAGTGGGTAGATAGAATCGGCCCCGAGTTGTTAAAAGGATACGGCCTGGCGCTCAAGGGCATATCCAGAGAAAAGGTTCGTGAGGAATCTAAAGTCTATGTGGAAAAGCAAAAATATATGGAAAATGTAGTGAGTTGGGTGAGAGCTGAACTTGGTTAGCTCTAATCCATTACGTGTGTCTTAGGTTGTAAAGCTGAGATGATTCCTGCTCGAATAGATTCGGTAAAGTATATGAATAAAATCGCTCTCTTCTCTGCCAATCGTGGCTATGCTCTTTTGAGCTCACGCAAAGAATTGATTGAAAAGTTTTTGGCTAACGGCTGGCGAGTTATTGTAGCAACGGCTAAAGATGATGAGAGTCAAAAGCTTGTTCAACTTGGGGCTGAGTTGGAGCCAATTTCATTCAGCAGGGGAGGCTTTACTCCGTTCTCGGACTATGCTGCACACCAAGCTTTGCGTTGCATTATAGAGAAATACTCTCCCCATCTTAGTCATTTTTTTCACGCAAAGCCTGTGATTATGGGAGCTCCGATTGTTAAAGACAGTAGCAAGGGCCCCTCTGTAGTTGTGAATACTATCACGGGCTTAGGGCAAGGGCTCGTGAATGGCGGTCTCATAGCTAAACTTGCGAGTATTGGCTACAGAAAGGCTCTACCTAAAGGCGATGTTACCATTTTTCAAAACCGCGATGACAGGGACTTTTTTCTGGAACGTGGTTGGTTGAGAGCTTCTCAAGCTCGCTTAATTATAGGCTCCGGCGTCCGGCTAGATCGTTTCCAGTTTGTTGATCGTTCAATGAGGTCTAATGATGCGCCGTTAGTTGTGATGCTAGCCCGTTTGTTAAAACAAAAAGGCATTCCTGAATTCGTAAAGGTTGCAGGAAAAGTTCGACAAAAATATCCTAGCGTGAGGTTTGTTTTAGCAGGTGAGGAAGAAACTGCTCATCCAGACAGTATTGACGTGCCATGGCTTAAAGATTCTCACGATGTTAAGTATGTAGGTAGGTTAACAGACGTGCTTCCGCTGTTGTCTGAATCAGATTTATTTTTATTTCCTTCCTACTATCGTGAGGGTGTGCCTCGTGTCGTTATGGAAGCTGCAGCAACGGGTTTGCCAACTGTGGGATTTGATGTTCCTGGTGTGCGAGAGGCAGTAGAGGATGGGAAAACTGGCTTTCTTGTGCCTTACAGGGACGTGGATTCTATGACAAAGTGTGTGCTTAAACTATTGGAAAATAAAGATTTAAGGTTAGATATGGGCAAAGAAGCTTTCGAGCTCTCTCAGGCATCTTTCGATATTCGTGTGGTGCAAGAAGCCTATTTGCACATCTATAGAGAGCTAGGGGTAGACATTTAATGGATCAGCAGTCTGTTGTTATTGTGGGCGCCCCTCGCTCTGGCACCAATATGCTCCGCGATGTTTTAACCTCTTTTGATGGCATCTCCACTTGGCCCTGCGATGAAATTAACTATATCTGGCGGCATGGAAATGTTCGGTACCCGTCAGATGAGATTCCTTCTTGCAAGGCCTCGCCTTCGATTAGGAGTTACATCCAGCAGCGTTTCACCGATATTCGAAAAAAATATGACGCAGACGTAGTAGTAGAAAAGACCTGTGCCAACTCACTGCGGGTACCGTTTGTAGACGCGGTGGTGCCAGATGCCAAGTATATTTTTATCTACCGCGATGGCATCGATGCAACTGGTTCTGCGAAAGAGCGTTGGACGGCTGAGTTGGACATTCCCTACATCCTCGAAAAAGTAAAGTTCGTTCCGAAAACAGATCTGCCGTACTACGGGCTGCGCTATTTCTGGGCTCGGGTGTACAGGTTTATCTCACGGGAGAAGCGTCTTGCTTTCTGGGGGCCGGCTCTGGATAACATGCAGGACATTCTACAGAACCACACCTTGAACGAGGTATGCGCGCTACAGTGGCAGCGTTGTGTGGATAATGCCGAAAAGGCGTTTTCCGAAATGCCGGCTGATAAGGTGGTTCGAGTGCGATATGAAGACTTTGTTCGTCAACCAGAGCAGGAACTCACTCGTATTCTGAAATTTATGGGTAAAGAGGTTGAGCCGGACGCTATCGCCAAGGCTGTTGAGGGAGTTTCACCGCGTAGTTTGGGGAAAGGGCGTAATGCATTGGGTGAACAGGAAGTGGCAAATCTGGAGGCATTGGTAGGGGAGACGTTGAAGCGTTATGACTACCTGTGAGTCTTCCGTTTCTTCGCCTACCGGTCTGAGAGCTTTTCAGGCATTTCAGAAAAGAACGTTTGACCTGGTTTTTGCAGCGCTGGGGTTGTTGGTAGCCTGGTGGCTCATTCTCCTCGCCTGGGTAGTCGCAAGTATCGATACTCGTTCCAACGGCTTTTTCATCCAGAAACGGGTAGGGCGTAATGGCAGGGTTTTCCGGGTAGTGAAAATAAAGACCATGCGCCCGATTGCTTCGTTCGATACCACCGTTACCCGTCGGGGTGATCCTCGTATTACCCCGCTTGGGGCCTTTTTTCGCCGTACCAAGATAGACGAACTTCCCCAGCTCTGGAATGTGCTTTTGGGTGATATGAGTTTTGTTGGCCCGAGACCAGATGTACCCGGCTTTGCCGATCAGTTGCAGGGCGAAGAGCGGGCTATGTTGTCTATACGGCCCGGTATTACCGGGCCTGCCACTTTGAAGTACCGTAATGAAGAAGAGATCCTGGCTGCCCAAGTGGATCCTGAAGCCTATAATCGCGACGTTATCTGGCCCGACAAGGTTCGGATCAATCTGGATTACATTCGTGACTGGTCTCTTCGTCTTGATGTTCAATACATTTTCCAAACGGTTTTCCACTAAATGCTAAACGGACCTTTCTCACCCTGGCCCTTCTATACACAGGAAGAGGCTGATGCGGTCTCTCAAGTGCTGCTCTCCAATCGAGTCAATTACTGGACAGGCCGGGAATGCCGTGAATTCGAGCCGGAATTCGCGGAATTTGCCGGCACTGAATATGCCGTTGCTGTGGCTAACGGCACGGTGGCTTTGGACCTTGCCCTGAAGGCGTTAGGTATTGGTGCTGGTGATGAAGTTATTGTCACTTCCCGAACCTTCCTGGCCTCGGTAACGTGTATTGTTAACGCGGGCGCTTGGCCTGTGTTTGCGGATGTGGATGCGGATTCCCAGGGGATTTCGGCTGAGACGGTTGCGCCGCTGATTAACGACAACACCAAGGCGATTATTGCAGTGCACCTTGCGGGCTGGCCCTGTGACATGGATGGCCTGAATGAACTGGCGTGCCGCCATGGCTTATCGGTGATCGAGGATTGCGCTCAGGCTCATGGGGCGACCTACAAGGGCAAACCGGTTGGGTCCCTGGGGCACGTGGCAGCCTGGTCCTTCTGCCAGGACAAGATCATGACCACTGGTGGTGAGGGTGGGATGGTGACCACCAGTGATCGGGAACTATGGTCGCGCATGTGGTCCTATAAAGATCATGGAAAAAACTGGGAAGCGGTTTACGAGCGTGAGCACCCGCCGGGCTTTCGCTGGTTGCATGAAAGTTTTGGTACCAACTGGCGGATGACGGAGATGCAGGCCGCCATTGGCCGGATTCAGTTGAGGCGTATGCCTGAGTGGGCCGCACGCCGCTGGGCCAACTGTGAGGCTATCTGGCAGGCGGCGCGGGAGTGCAAAGGGCTGCGAGTGCCGGACGTTCCGGAACACATCGGCCATGCCGGTTATAAATGTTATGTTTTTGTAGAGCCTACTACTCTTAAACCAGAGTGGGACAGGGACAGGGTAATGGCAGAGGTTGTCAGCGCTGGTGTGCCCTGTTTTTCCGGCTCCTGCTCGGAGGTGTATTTTGAGAAAGCGATACAGGACGCAGGTATGGCCCCGGCAGAGCGCTTGCCGGTAGCCAGGGAACTGGGTGATACCAGCCTGATGTTCCTGGTTCACCCCACGTTGACGGCCGATGAAATCAAACTCACGTGCGAGGTGCTCGCACGGGTAATGAAGGAGGCAACCGCTTGAACAGGGACAAGTTGGCAAAGCGTAGAGATGGCAATCTTATGATCAGGTCATTTCTGAACCTTCCCAGGTTCCATAAACGGGTTGTTTCCGTTCTCTCGGATGCGTTCTTCCTGTTCTTTGCGATCTGGGCTGCGTTTGCGTTGCGCCTGGAGCAGCATCTATGGCTGCCCACTCGGGACCAACTGACAATTGCAGCCATTACGGTGGTGTTTACCATCGCGGTGTTTATTCGCCTTGGTTTATACCGAGCGGTTATTCGCTATCTGGGCGACCGGGCCTTCCTGACAATAATCTACGGGGTGATTGCTTCCAGCGTTGCCCTGATCACCCTGGGCTACCTGTTGCAGGTGTTTGTGCCCCGTTCCGTGCCCATCATTTACGGTGCCCTGGCCTTTCTGTTTGTGAGTGGCACCCGCCTGGGTGTTCGAATGATCGTGAACCACCCCAAGCAGATGGCCAAGGAAGCGGTTGCCATTGTTGGGGCTGGTGAAACCGGCATGCAACTGGCATCGGCGCTAGAGCAGGGCACGGAATACCGGCCAGTGGTCTTCGTGACATTTGACCGGGCTAACCACAAATCCATGATCAATGGCTTGCCGGTGGTGAGCATTAATCACATTGCCAAGCATATGCCCCGGCACCGTGTGCAGCGGATATTGCTGGCGCTGGATGAGCATTCACAGATTGATCGCAAGAGGCTGCTGAAGCAACTGGAGCCGTTGTCGATTCCGGTACAGACCGTTCCCTCCATGTCGGAACTGGTGGCTGGCCAGGCGCGGATTAACGATATCCGGGATCTGGAGATTGAGGACCTGCTGGGGCGGGATCCGGTTCGGCCGGATTCGGCTGTTGTTGCCAAGAGTCTGTACCAGAAATCCGTGATGGTGACCGGTGCGGGTGGTTCGATTGGTTCCGAACTTTGCCGCCAGATTATCCGCCATCGCCCACGTGTTCTGGTTCTGTTTGAGCAGTCAGAGTTTTCTCTGTACGCCATTGAGCGGGAGCTGAGTGCCATTAATCGTGTCGAGGGGCTTGAGGTAGAGCTGCACCCACTGCTGGGCAATGTGAGCCACCGCCGCCGTTGCGAGTCCGCCATGCGGGCGTTCGGTGTGCAGACGGTTTATCACGCCGCAGCGTACAAGCATGTGCCGCTGGTTGAGCACAATGTGATTGAAGGGGTTCAGAACAACGTATTTGGCACCTGGCACACGGCGGAAGCGGCTATTGCCGCCGGTGTTGAGCGTTTTGTACTGATTTCCACGGATAAGGCAGTTCGCCCCACCAATGTGATGGGGGCCAGCAAGCGGCTGGCGGAACTGGTGCTGCAGGCATTGGCGCAGCGGCAGGAGAAGACGGTGTTCTCCATGGTGCGTTTCGGGAATGTGCTGGGCTCTTCCGGTTCCGTTGTGCCCCTGTTCCGGGACCAGATTCGTGATGGTGGCCCGGTTACGGTGACCCACCCGGACATTATCCGTTACTTTATGACCATCCCCGAAGCCAGCCAACTGGTGCTGCAGGCCGGCAGTATTGGCTTGGGTGGCGAGGTGTTTGTGCTGGATATGGGAGAACCGGTTAAAATTGCGGATCTGGCCCGGAAGATGATTCATCTGATGGGGCTGGAGGAGAAAACCGAAAGCAATCCCATCGGTGACGTTGAGGTTGTTTATACGGGCCTGCGCCCCGGGGAGAAGCTTTACGAGGAATTGCTGATTGGTGATGACCCTCAGGGTACGTCGCACCCGCGTATTATGATGGCGAGGGAGGTTTACCTGCCCTGGGAGCAGGTTGAAGACTTCCTCAGCCAGTTGCAGCGGGCCAGCCAGGCCTTTGACTGTGGTGCGATTATCGAAGTGCTGAAGAATGCCAAGACGGGGTATGCGCCGAATGGCAACCTGGAGGACCTGGTGTGGTGCAATGGGCAGTCCGATGTGGTGGCCACAGATCGTCAGGATGAGAAGGTACGCCGTTTGTCCGTGTAGGTCGGATTTACCCGTGAAGGGCATAAAAGGCAAAGCCGTAATCCGACAAAAGCCGTAGCCTGATGTGTTCTGGGGGCTGGCCCGCAGGTGAGGGTACCTTTTCTTTGGAAAAAGAACTCGCTGCGCTCAGACACCTTTTTCTGGCAGAAAAGGTACCCCCACCTCCGGTCCGTTTGAACCTTCGGGTAGCGGGTCAGGCACTTAGAGAGACTGTTCAAGCAAAGCACTACACTATCGTCGCTTCGATCAGTTTGGTGGTTTATACTGGGACTGGTTTGTATTTTTAGGAGGCAGGCGGATGTGTACAGAAAAGCGGCCAGAAAATCACACTAAACGCAGAGCTGTTGTCCTGACTGATGAGATGATTCAGTACGCTGAGCAGATGAAAGGTGACAAGCGGCGAGCAACGGCTTTTCTCAAAAAGGCCGGGTTGTTGAATAAAAAAGGTAAACTGGCGAAGGAATACGCTGCTTGACAGGAAGTTACAAACTCTCGCCCCTGATAGGATTTCATGGGTGTGAAAAGGATGTCGCCGAGAGAGTATTTGCTGGCGAGACGCACCTTAATTCCAGCGAAAATGATTATGACTGGCTGGGTTCTGGAATCTACTTCTGGGTAGATAGCTACGAGCGTGCTATAGACTGGGCCAGCTCGAATTCAAGTATCAAAGAGCCTTATGTGGTCGGAGCATTCATTGATCCCGGGTTCTGTCTGAATTTGACGGATTTTGGCGTAAATGATGAGTTGAAAAAGGCGTTTTCGCTTCTTAGAACAACGTTTGAAAGCGCTGGTGAGCCCCTGCCAAAGAACTCTTTATCACAGCACAACACCCTTATGGTTAGGCGACTGGACTGTGCGGTGATCAACTATTTGCATCAGTTGCGCAATGAGCAGAAGCTGGACGCTTTTAACACAGTGTATGGTGTTTTTGAAGAGGGAGACTCACTGTTTGAGGGGTCGGCCCTTAAAGAGAGAACACACGTTCAGATAGCCGTGCGCACACCCGAATCCATTCTTGGCTATTTCCGCCCCCAGCAGTTGGCTAGCTTCTGACTAGCCACTACATAAGTGGTACTAAAAGCAAGGTTGCTGTTCATGTCTGAAAATATCGTCTGGCATCACCAGAAAGTTACCCGGGCGGACCGGGCTTCCATTAAGAACCAGAGCCCGTGCCTGTTGTGGTTTACCGGCCTGAGTGGGTCCGGTAAGTCCACCATTGCCAATGCGCTGGATGTTGCCTTGTTCGAGCGCGGTTATCACACCTTCCTTTTGGACGGTGATAATGTCCGCCATGGCCTGAACAGAGATTTGGGCTTCTCTGATGAGGACCGGGTTGAGAACATCCGCCGTATCGGCGAGGTGAGCAAGTTGTTTACCGATTCCGGGGTAATTGTACTCAGTGCGTTTATTTCTCCCTTTACTAGCGACAGGCGCCTGGTGCGTAATCTGTTCCCGGCGGGTGAGTTTATTGAGGTGTTCATGGACACCCCGCTTCAGACCTGTGAAGAGCGGGACCCAAAGGGTCTTTATGAAAAGGCCAGGTCGGGCAAGATCAAACACTTTACGGGTATCGATTCCCCCTATGAGGCGCCAGAGCGGTCGGAAGTGCGCCTGGATACGTCACAGATGTCGGTGGATGAGTGTGTAAACCGGCTCATTGACTATCTGCTTCAACGACAGCTGATTTTTACCTCGCCACAAGCCACCGGAGCGTAAGCGTTTATGGCATGGGAAGCCATTGTTACCCTGCTTACCCTTTTCTCTGTTCTCGTAGCATTGGTGATTACCCGGGTCTCGGCCGATCTGGTGCTAATGGCGGCCCTGGCGTTCCTGTTGATTACCGGCATCCTGGGGCCGGCTGATGCGTTGGCAGGGTTTGCAAACCCGGGCGTGATTACCATCGCAACGCTTTATGTGGTGGCTGCCGGCCTGAAAGAAACCGGGGCCGTGCAGTGGATTGCCCGTTTGCTACTCGGGCATCCGAAAACCGAAAAAGGCGCGCAGCTGCGGATGCTGGCACCGACCGGTATCCTCAGCGGCTTCATGAATAATACGGCCGTTGTGGCCATGTTCATCCCCGCCATCCAGGACTGGGCCCAGCGCCTGGGTATTCCTTCCTCCCGCCTTCTCTTACCCTTGAGCTACGCCGCTATTCTGGGGGGTACCTGCACGTTGATTGGCACCAGTACCAACCTGGTGGTGGATGGCATGCTGCAGGCACGCCTGGGGATTAACCTGGGGTTGTTTGAGCTGGCCTGGGTGGGTGTGCCTTTGTTGCTGGTGGGTGGGTGCTATCTGGTGTTGGTGGCCTCCCGTATCCTGCCGGATCGTGGCGGTATGCGCGAGGAACTGGAGCAGGTGCGGGAATACGGCGTAGAGGTGGAAGTGGACGCCGCTGGCCCGTTGGTGGGCAAAACGGTGGCCCAGGCTGGTTTGCGGGCGCTCAATTACGGCTACCTGACGGAGATTGACC
>Ga0207895_1000852_pt1 | contig 11101 bp, 9 predicted proteins | sample MalvirmetaMSP112_FD_184230 | JGI IMG/M metagenome (GOLD analysis project Ga0207895, IMG submission 184230) | Marine viral communities from the Deep Pacific Ocean - MSP112 (SPAdes) | ecosystem: Environmental > Aquatic > Marine > Oceanic | place: Pacific Ocean | collected 2011-05-24 | reverse complement strand
CTGGTGCGCTACCGCGAAGCGCAGAACGCGTTGATGGAAACGCCGCCCAGCCTGCCGCAGGACTTCAGCGTCGACACGGCCGCCGCGCGCGCACTGGTCGATGCCGCGCTGGCCAACGGCCAGCAGTGGCTGGACCCGCTGGCTACGCATGAACTGCTCAAGGCCTACGGCATTCCCTCCGCGCCGGTGATGCATGCGCGTGATGCGCACGAGGCGATGGACCTGGCGCAGCCGCTGCTGGAACGCGGTGCCACGGTCGCGCTGAAGATTCTCTCGCCGGATATTCCGCACAAGTCGGAAGTGGATGGTGTGCGCCTGAACCTGTCCACGCTGCCGGCGGTGCAGAGCGCGGCCAACGCGATCCTGTCGCGCGCACGCCAGCTGCGGCCGGATGCGCGTACCGACGGCCTGCTGGTGCAGCCGACCATCGTGCGTCCGAAGGCGCGCGAGTTGATTGTCGGCATCGCCGATGACGCGACGTTCGGCCCGGTGATCGTGGTCGGTCGCGGCGGCACTGCCGTCGAAGTGATCAACGACAAGGCGCTGGCGCTGCCGCCGCTGGACCTGCGCCTGGCCCACGAGCTGATTGGCCAGACCCGCGCCTCGCGCATCCTCAAGGCCTACGGTGACGTGCCGGCGGCTGACGAGCGCGCACTGGCGCTGGCGCTGGTGAAGCTGGCACAACTGGCCGCCGACATTCCCGAAGTGCGTACGCTGGACATCAACCCGTTGCTGGTCGACGGCAAGGGCATCCTCGCCCTCGACGCCCGCGTAGCGGTGGCGCCGTCGCGCATCCTGCACAAGGGCCGCGGCCATCCACGTTTCTCGGTGTTCCCGTACCCGAAGGAGTGGGAGCGCACCATCGAACTGTCCGATGGCGGCCGTGCCTTCGTGCGCCCGGTGCGGCCGGAGGACGACGCGCTGTTCCGTGCGTTCTTCGCCCGCGTCAGCGACGAGGACCTGCGCCTGCGCTTCTTCCAGTCGGTGAAGCACTTCAGCCACGAGTTCATCGCGCGCCTGACCCAGCTCGACTACGCGCGCTCGATTGCGCTGGTGGCGATCGAACCGCGCAGCGGCGAGATGCTGGGCGCGGTGCGCCTGCACGCCGATGCCGATTACCACCGTGGCGAGTACGGCATCCTGATCCGCTCGGACCTGAAGGGCCACGGCATCGGCTGGCGGCTGATGGCGATCATGATCGAGTACGCCAAGTGGCTGGGCCTGGACGTGGTCGAAGGCCAGGTGCTGCGCGAGAACAGCACCATGCTGGCGATGTGCCAGAGCCTGGGCTTCAAGACGAAGCTGGACCCGGACGACCCGACGGTGATGATGGTGACCCTGCCGGTGCAGCAGGTCGAGGTGCCCGACGTGCCATTGTAGAGCCGAGCCCACGCTCGGCTGCCTTGCATCACACGGGCACGCCTGAGCCGGGCATGGGCTCGGCTCTACAGCTTCAACGCATCGGTTCCACCACCACCGCCGTGCCATAGCACAGCACTTCGGTAAGCCCGGTCATCACATCGGTGGCGTCGTAGCGCATGCCGATGATGGCGTTGGCACCCAGCTGCCGTGCATGCTTGACCATGTCGCGGTAGGTTTCCTCGCGGGCCTGTTCGCACAGTTCGGTATAGATGGTGATGTTGCCACCGAAGAGCGTCTGGATACCGCCGAGGAAGTTGCCGACGATCGAGCGCGAGCGCACGGTGATGCCGCGCACCACACCGAGGTTGCGCACGACGCGGTGCCCAGGCAGCTCGAAGGCGGTGGTGACCAGCGCATCATCGAAGCGGAGCGCGGGTGGGGTGGGGGTGCCGCTGTTGTAGGGGTCTGCCATGGTCGCGTCCGTATCGCTGCCTTCTGAGAGTCGAGCCATGCTCGACGGGCCGTGCAGCAGTCGAGCATGGCGCGACCCTACAACGCAACCGCCTGTTGCGGCATGGTTCCGTCACCGTGCTGGCGCGACAATACCCCCATGACCGACCGTATTCCCCTGCTGCTGCTGCCCGGCCTGCTCAACGATGCCGAGCTGTGGCGCGCGCAGCTGGCCGACCTGGCCGACATCGCCGACTGCACAGTAGGCGACCAGACCCGTGGCGAGACCCTGCAGGCGGTGGCCGAGGACGTACTCGCACAGGCACCGGAGCGCTTTGCGCTGGCCGGTTTCTCATTGGGCGGCTTCGTCGCCCAGCAGATCCTGCGCATTGCGCCGGAGCGCGTGCTGCAGCTGGCGCTGATCGATACCTCGATCCACGCCGATTCACCGGAACGTGCCGAGCAGCGCCGCAGCCAACGTGCCAGCGTGCGCCTGCCGGGGAAGTTCCACGGCTTCGGCGATGTGCTGATGCGCAGCTACATCGATGCGTCGCGGCTGGATGACTACGTGCTGGTGCAGCGCGTGCGCGACATGACCGCCCGCCTGGGCGCGGACGTGTTCCTGCGCCAGAGCGCGCTGGAACGCCGCGATGGCCATGATGTGCTGGCCGGCTACCGCGATCCGCTGCTGATCGTGTGCGGCGCGAACGATCGCATCACGCCGCTGGCGGTGAGCGAGGAAATGCACGCGATGGTGCCGCACTCGCAGCTGGTGGTGGTGCCTGACTGCGGGCACCTGGCACCGATGGAGAAGCCGGACGAGGTCAGTGCGGCGATGCGTGGGTGGTTGCTGCAGGGCAGGGGATGATCCCCACCCTCTCGTAGGTGCCGACCTTGGTCGGCACGGTGTTCCAACGATCGATCAGGGCTCAGTGCCGACCAAGGTCGGCACCTACCTGTAGAGCCGAGCCATGCTCGGTTCCGGGGAGGCAGCAGCCGAGCGTGCGCTCGGCTCTACAGCACCACTGCCTCAATCCCAGGCCGGGGCGATGCCTTCCGGGTTGGCCAGGCGATGGCCGCGGTCGAGCTTGGCGATCTGTGCCATGTCTTCGTCGGTCAGGCGGATCGCTGCCGCTTCCAGGTTGCTCGCCAGGTTCTCGCGCTTGGTCGAGGACGGAATGACCGAGAAACCCTGCTGCAGCGCCCAGGCCAGCGCGACCTGCGCCGGCGTGGCCTGGTGGCGTCCGGCAATGGCCTGGATCACCGGGTCCTTGATCACCTCGCCGTAGGCCAGGCTCATGTAGGCGGTGATGTGGATGCCGTTGTCCTGCAGGAACTTCACCAGCAGGCGATTCTGCAGGTAGGGGTGGATTTCGATCTGGTTGGTGGCAATGGCACCGGCGCCGAGGATGCCGATCGCCTTGCGGGTCTGCGCGATGGTGAAGTTGGAGATGCCGATCTCGCGGGTCAGGCCCTGCGCCTTGGCTTCAGCCAGTGCGGCCAGGTACTCCTCCATCGGCACGTCGACCTTGTCGTTCGGCGATGGCCAGTGGATCAGCGCCAGGTCGACGTACTCGGTTCGCAGCTTTTCCAGGCTGGTGCGCAGGCTGGCGAGCAGCGCATCGCGCTTGAACGCGGTGATCCAGACCTTGGTGGTCAGGTAGATGTCGTCGCGCGGCACGCCGGAATCGGCGATGGCCTGGCCGACCTCGGCTTCGTTGCCGTAGATCTGCGCGGTATCGATGGCGCGGTAGCCGACCGCCAGCGCGTTGCGCACGGAGTCGATCACGGTCTGGTCTTTCAGGCGGAAGGTACCGAGACCGAAGGCGGGGACAGTCATGGGGGCTCCAGCAGAGGGGGAGGGAGGCGGGAATATCCACGAAAGGGTAGGCCAGCGGCCGTGTGCATGCCGGCAACGGTGCATTGCATCGACGTGTACGACGGCAGGTGGTGGTGGGTGCGGACCGTTGGTCCGCACTGTTCATGCCGCCACCCATGCAGCGTTGGACGCGGCCGGCCAGCGGCCGGCACTCCCCCTGTCTGCGCTCGACGGTAGTGCCGGCCGCTGGCCGGCAACCGGATCAATCAAGCCGCGCGTGCCAGCCCGCCCTTCGCCGCCGCCGTGGTCGACAGGTCGAACACATCCACCGCATCGATCAGGCGGTTGGCCTGCTGCTCCAGGCTGCGCGCGGCGGCGCTGGCTTCTTCCACCAGCGCGGCGTTCTGCTGGGTCGTGCCGTCCATCTGGATCACGGTCTGGCTGACCTGTTCGATGCCCGCGCTCTGCTCCTGCGAGGCCGCGGAGATCTCGGCCATGATGTCGGTCACGCGCTGCACCGATGCAACGATCTCGGCCATGGTGTCGCCTGCCTCGCGCACGCGCTGTGCGCCATGGCCAACCTGTTCCACCGAGGCTTCGATCAGTGACTTGATCTCCTTCGCGGCTGCCGCCGAGCGCTGCGCCAGCGTGCGCACTTCGCTGGCGACCACCGCGAAGCCGCGGCCCTGTTCTCCGGCGCGTGCCGCTTCCACCGCGGCATTCAGCGCCAGGATGTTGGTCTGGAAGGCGATGCCATCGATGACGCTGATGATCTCGGCGATCTGCCGCGACGAGGTCTCGATCGCGCCCATCGTCGCCACCACCTGGCCGACCACGCTGCCACCGTGCGAGGCGACCGTATGGGCGCCGATCGCCAGCTGGTTGGCCTGGCGCGCATGTTCGGCGTTCTGGCGCACGGTGGAGGTCAGCTCCTCCATCGATGCCGCGGTCTCCTCCAGGTTGGCCGCCTGCTGCTCGGTGCGGCGCGACAGGTCATTGTTGCCGGCGGCGATCTCCGCGGCGGCGGTGTGGATGTTGCCGGAGGCGTGCTTGATGTCGGTGACGATGGTCGCCAGCTGCGTGGCGGTGGTATTGGCATCGCCGGCGATACGGGCGAACACCCCCTGGAAATCACCGTGCATGCGCGCGCCGAGACGGCCATCGGCGATCGCGCGCAGCATCGTCGAGACTTCGCCGAGGTTCAGTTCGGTAGTCTGCATCAGGCGGTTCAGGCCTTCGACCATTGCACGGAAATCATGCTCGAAGCGGGCAGTGTCGCCGCGCTGGCTGAAGTCACCGGCGGCCGCCGCCTCGGCCAGGCGGCGGATCTCGCCATTGATCAGGCCGAGGTTGTGCTTGGCCATATCCAGCGCTTCGGTGATCACGGCCTTCTCGCCGGGCAGGCGTTCCATGTCCTGGCTGAGGTCGCCGACCGCGTAGCGGCCCATGATCGAGATCGCGCGCATCTTCACCCGGATATGCGCATCGACCAGTGCGTTGCAGTCGGCCACCATGGTGCCGAACGCGCCGGGGAAGGCAGCGGCGTCCATGCGATGGCTGATGGTGCCGGCTTCGTGCGCCTGCGCCATCGCGGCCTGTGCATCCAGCACGCTGCGCAGCGTGGATTGCACCGCCTGCATGGCCTGCGCGAGGCGACCGAGCTCGTCGCGGCTGCGCACCTGTACTGCGTGCTGCAGGTCACCGGCGGCCACCGCGCGCGCCGCTGCTTCCACTGCCAGCACCGGCTGCACCACCGCACGCCGCAGCCACCAGGCCAGACCGATCAGCAGCAGCACGGCGGCCAGCACGGTCAGCGCCGCGCACAGCAGCAGGGTCTGCCGGGCCTGCTGCGAACGTGCCGCCAGCGCCGCTTCAGCCACCTGCGTGGCGTGCGTGCTCAGCGCATCCAGAGCCATCGCCACCGGGCGATCCTTGCCGCGCACCAGGTTGTCGCCGGCCGCGGGATCGTAGCCGGCCGCGGCAAATGCCTGCAGCGCCGCGTGATAGTCCTGCTGCAGCTGCGCGTGCAGGCCAACGAACGCCTGCGCCAGCTCACGCGTGCGCGGGTCCGGGCTGGTGGCCAGACCCTTGGCCAGTTGCCCGACCAGGCGGCCTTCGCTGTCGAAGCCATCCAGGTGGCGTTGGCGCAGCGCATCGTCGTGCCCGCGCAGCAGCACGTTCTTCCATTCCTGCACCTGGCCACGGAACTCACGCTGCAGGCGTTCGGCATCGCGGCTGTGCGCGACTTCGGGCGGGACCTCGGTGGACAACTTCAACCAGGCGGAGGCCAGGCCTGCCAGCGCGCACAGCAGGACCACGGCCAAGCCAACAGAAACCGCGCCGAGCAGCTTGGACTGCAGGCGCGGAGCACGGACAGACGCATTCATCGGGAAGCACTCTCGGGAAGGGGCAATGCGGTATCGACCCGCTACGCTTCCGCTGAAGTGCGACGAACATCACATTAGCGTTTCGTTTAGTGATGTGAAGGAAGTGTTTCATAGGACAAATGTGTCCATATGGAACAAATGCGGACCCTGGACAGGGGATATAAATGTAACTAATGTAGTTACATGAAATCCGCGAACCCGCTCTCTGACGCCCTGCACGTGATGGCGCATCTGGTCGGCCAGGATGGCCCGCGCACCTCCGGGCAGCTGGCGTCCTGCCTGCCGACCCATCCGGTGGTGATCCGCCGTCTGCTGGCGCAGCTGCACAAGGCCAGCTTGGTACGCAGCACCCGCGGTCATGGCGGTGGCAGCCAGCTGGCCCGCGACGCTGCAACGATCACCCTGCATGACATCTATCTGGCCGTGGGCGCACCACCGCTGGTGCAGGTCGGCGCCCGCGACGCCGGCGGCGGCTGCCCGATCCAGCAGCTGGTCAACAGCGCGCTGCTGGAGGGGGCACGCGAGGCACAGCGGTTGCTGGAGGCGCGCCTGCGGGCGACCACGCTGGACCAGCTCGGCGCCGACTTCGCCCGCCATCTCGCCCATCACCGTTCCCTGGAAGGTCCTCATGAATCCTGATGTGCTCATCGTCGGCGGCAGCTACGCCGGCATTGCCGCCGGCCTGATCCTGGCCCGCGCCCGGCGGCCGGTCACCGTCATCGACGCCGGCTCGCCGCGCAACCGCTTCGCCAGCCATTCGCACGGGGTGCCAGGGCTGGATGGCATCAGCGGCGCCGAGCTGCTGAAGACCGCGCGCCAGCAGCTGCTGGATTACCCCAGCGTGCGCTGGGTGCATGCCGAGGCTGTGCAGGCCAACGCCAGCGCAGAGGGCGTGGAAGTACGTACCGCCGATGGCCAGGTGCTGGCCGCGCGCAAGCTGCTGCTGGCCAGCGGTATCGCCGACCAGCTGCCGGAACTGCCCGGGCTGGCCGCGCGCTGGGGCAGCACCGTGCTGCACTGCCCCTACTGCCATGGTTACGAAGTGGGTGGCGGCGCCATCGGCCTGCTTGGCGGCCATCCGATGTCCGCCGGCAAGGCGCCGCTGTTTGCCGACTGGGGCAATGTCACCTTCTTCAGCCAGGGCCTGCCGATCACCGATGAGGAACGGGCTGCCATGCAGCAGCGCGGCGTGCAGATCGAGACGTCGCCGGTGCTGGGCGTGCAGGGCGACCAGCCGACCTGGCTGGAAGTGGAGCTGGCCGATGGCCGCCGCATCGCCCAGCGTGCGCTGTTCGTACCGGCCACCCAGGCGATGGCCACGCCATTGGTGCAGCAGCTTGGCTGCACCTTGGTCGAGAGCCCGCTGGGGGTGCTGATCGAGGTCGACATGATGAAGCAGACCTCGGTGCCCAACGTGTATGCCGCAGGCGATGCGACGACGGTCGGCAACATCACCCTGGCCATGGCCGAAGGCGTGCGCGCGGGCATCGGCGTGCATCATGCGCTGGTGGCCGAAGACAGCGTGCCGCGCTGAATGTGCCGGGGTCAGATCCCTTTCGCAGAAAGCGATCTGACCCCCGACGTGACGTACTACTCTGGTAGAGGCCGGCCTTGGCCGGCACTGCTCCGTTACCCCTTCACGCACAGCACCTGGCGCAGGGTGTGCACCACCTCGACCAGGTCCAGCTGTGCGGCCATCACATCGTCGATCGACTTGTACGCGGCCGGTGACTCGTCCAGCACGCCGCTGTCCTTGCGGCATTCCACGTGCGCGGTGGCCTCGCGGTGCTGGGCCAGCGTGATCTGCTGGCGCGCCGTGCCACGGCTCATCACCCGGCCGGCACCGTGGCTGCAGCTGTGGAAGCTGTCGGCGTTGCCCTTGCCGCGCACGATGTAGCTGCGCGTGCCCATGCTGCCGGGAATGATGCCCAGCTCGCCTTCGCGCGCACTCACCGCCCCCTTCCGGGTCACCAGCAGTTCCTGGCCGTGGTGCGTCTCCTTCTGCACGTAGTTGTGGTGGCAGTTCACCGCCATCGCTGCCAGCTGGAACTTCGGCAAGCGGTGGCGCATCTCGGCCAGCACGCGCGACATCATCGCCTCGCGGTTCTGCCGGGCGTAGTCCTGCGCCCACGACACGGCTTCGACGTAGTCATCGAACAGCGGCTCGCCTTCCATGAAGAACGCCAGGTCCTTGTCCGGCAGGTGGAAGCCGAGCACGCGCCGGGCCAGTTCCTCGCGCGCCTTCTCGATGAAGTAGGTGCCGATCAGGTTGCCGGTGCCGCGCGATCCGCTGTGCAGCATCACCCACACCGTGTCCGTCTCGTCCAGGCACAGTTCGATGAAGTGGTTGCCACCACCCAGCGTACCCAGCTGGCGGTCGAGCTTGTCGGTGCGGATTCTGCGGTGCCTGTCCTTGATCTTCTCCAGGCCGGCGGCCAGCCCGGACTGCACGAGCCGCGTGTGGATGCTGTCGGGCATGCGGTGATGCTCGCCGCCGCGTCCGTTGCCGACCGGAATGCTGCGCTCGATGCTGTTGCGCAGCTGCCGCAGGTCGTCGGGCAGGTCGTTGGCGCGCAGCGTGGTGCGTACCGCCGCCATGCCGCAGCCGATGTCGACGCCGACCGCGGCCGGGATGATCGCACCGCGGGTCGGGATCACCGAGCCGACGGTCGCGCCCTTGCCCAGGTGCACGTCCGGCATCACGGCCACCCACGGCCCGACGAACGGGATCGCGGCGATGTTGCGCAGCTGCTCATGCGCCTGCGCTTCCAGCGGCACACCGTTGACCCAGCCCTTGATCGGCGTGGTGCCCTCGGCGTGCAGCCATTGATAGTTGTGTTGAGTGTCCATGTCTTCGTGTATGTCCTTGATGGGCCGGCGGCGCGTCCCTGCGCCGCCGCTACCCCCTACCTGATCGTCACCAGCTGCTTCAGCACGCCATCCAGGCCGCCGAACACGGTGAGCGTGTCGATCTTCTCGGTGACCTTCTCCAGTGCCTCCAGCTCCTTCAAGCGCATCAGCACCGGGTTGTCCTCGATCAGCTTTGCGGTGTTGAGCTGCGAACGCGTGGCGTTGGCCTCCTCGCGGCGACGGATCACGCTGGCCTGGGCCTGCTTCTCGGCCAGCACCACGCCATTGAGGATCTCCTTCATCTCGCCCGGCAGGATCACGTCCTTGATGCCCACGCCGAGCAGCCGCACGCCGTGGCCCTCGATCGCGGCCTGCACATGGGCGGCGATCTCGCCGTCCAGCGCCGCCTTGTCGCCCAGCAGCTCGTCCAGGCTGCGCGCGGCTATCGCCTGGCGCAGGCCGAACTGCAGCTGCCGGTAGACGAACTCATCGGCATTGCTGAGCGTGCGGTGTGCACGCACCGGGTCGATCACCTGCACGGTCGCGGCCAGGTTCACCCGCAGGGTCACCTTGTCGCGGCTGAGCAGCTCCTGGCCGGACACGTCCAGCGAACGTGCACGCAGTTCCACGCGCTCCACCGACACGTTGCCGTTGAAGTTCCAGAACGCGTGCAGGCCGGCGTCCAGCGTCTGCCGCAGCGTGCCATCGATGAACAGCAGGCCGACCGACTCGCTTGGCACGGTGCTGATCACCGCCACACGCGGCAGCACGCCCAGCTGGCCCAGGCGTTGCTGCACGTCCGCCGGGATGCGCGGCTCGTCACCCAGCGCCATCACGCGTACCTGGGTGTCGACCGAACCCCGCCAGTACAGACGGCGGCTGCCCGGCGGCAGCACTTCATCGATGCGGCCGTTGCGCAGCAACAGGCCGACTTCGGTGGCGCTGACATTGGCCAGCACGAAGTGCGTGTCCAGCGTCGCGCCCAGTGCCTCGATCAGGCTGTCCTGGTCGCTGCCGGTATAGGCCGCGCCCTTCGATGCGGTGTGGATGTCCACGTGCGGGCGGCCGCCGAACGGCGACAGGCGGTGCACGCCCGGCAGCAGCATCTGCTGGAAACGACGGTTGCGATACACCAGGCCGCGCTCGCCGTCGCCGATCACGACCTTGATGGTCCAGAACATGGGAGTCTCTCCTTGTATGGCTCTGGTGGTTCGACCCGTTGCGGATGAATCGCCATGACCCGGGTCGATCAGGTCGTGGCGCGGCCGCCTGCACACCACGTGCAGGCAGCGGAAGAGGGCGGCCATCGGCGGACGGTCCGCGCGCGGAGCCTTCGGTGCGCCGGCAGTGCTGCCATCGCCGTTCCCGGCAGGCAGCACCGGGGCGGAACGTGGCTGGCAGTGGCGGCGGGCCGGGGCCCGGCGTGCGGTCCGTTGCCTTCCACGCCCCGCCCGAAGGCGATGGCGGTGGACGGCGACAATGGCCGCTGGGGCTTGCGCCCCGGGTGTTGCTTCAAGTCATGACGTGACAGGTCATGTGGTTTGGAGTGGGAGTCGAACCCACGACAGACGGAATCAGGATCCGTTGCTCTACCCTGCTGAGCTATCCAGTTGGGGACCGCGCGGAATCGAACCGCGTACCGGCGAACCGGCGCCTGCCTCCAGCAGGCGATCCAGGCGATGGCATGTCCGCGACCTCCGGCATACGCCACGGCAACGCCGCGCGCACCAGCCCGTGATGGAAACGGGACCGTTGGAGAATCGAGGGTGCAGGCCACCGACATTATCGACGAGCGATAATGTTTTGATGCGATGCAGATAATGTCCTGGCGCAGCCGATCGCGCGAAGTAAATCCTTCGGCGGGGCGGGAGAAACCTGGGTCAGTGAGCGGCGGGTTGCCGCGCGGGGTGCAGTTCTGGCATCGCGGGTCCTTGTGCCGACGCAAACGAAAACGCCCCCGGGACTTGCGTTCCGAGGGCGTCGTCAGGCCTCGGAGATCGGGGTGGCCGATCTCCGCAGGGCGGGTATCAGGCCGTTGTCAGCTGGTCTTCCTTGCCGAACGCGCGCGCCAGCCCGTCCATGCGCAGGCATGGCAGCAGTTTGGCGATGGCGACGGAATGCGCGTTCAAGGGAAGTTTCCAGAGGTTGTTGAAACGAGGTGCGCACGATAAACCACGATTTAGTCGCGTGCAACCATTTTGTTCAATTGTTTTCTTCGGCACGTGGGCAATGC
>Ga0207895_1000850_pt1 | contig 11121 bp, 5 predicted proteins | sample MalvirmetaMSP112_FD_184230 | JGI IMG/M metagenome (GOLD analysis project Ga0207895, IMG submission 184230) | Marine viral communities from the Deep Pacific Ocean - MSP112 (SPAdes) | ecosystem: Environmental > Aquatic > Marine > Oceanic | place: Pacific Ocean | collected 2011-05-24 | reverse complement strand
CAATCCACCAATTACCGTGCTTATTTTGTTGATGGCGCACTCAAAGCGTTCCAACGTCAAACACAACATACCGCTCCACGCCCAGCTGTACCACAAAAGTACGTGGTGCGAACCTCGGCTTGCTTGCTTGGGTTTTCGTTGGCTTGGATTGCTCATCATCATATTACCTCATCGCAGGTGTTAGATAACGTCACGAAAGAACTTTTAGCCTATGAAAACACACATCAGCAACATCCTGGGAAAAACAATGCACTGGTTCATTTATCGAATGCCGCGGATGCCTTAGAAAAAATCAAACTGCATGCTTTATCCCCTCCGATACTTCAACAACTTCGAACACGTCTTAACTCCACCTCACAGCAACATGTGTATCATGATTTTCTACCTCAAACACTCCAAACACTTGAGCACGTGCTGCGCGATCCAGAACAACGTACGGTAGATCGCTATCATGCTCTAAAAATTTATCTTGAGTTAGGCGACCCTTCTAAACGCTCAAATAATGAAATTATGACCTGGTTTAAACACGCTTGGAACAATGAAAAAACATCTGAGGAACTCACCAGTCAGATTGGGCTTTTAAATAAAACTCTACTCGAACCTCAGCAAGCGCTAAAGATTAATCAACAACTTGTACGTGATACGCGTGCTTACCTCAATGCCTTGCCCGTGAGCTATCTCTATTATTCTCTGTTAAAAGAACACTTCCCTACGGATAAAAAAATACTCCACTGGGACGGATTTAACTTAGGCACCTCCGATGTTCCGGTTTACTTTACCAAACAAGGCTTTCAAGAAACGAGTTCAAACATTCCTCATGCAGCGCATCAATTTCAACGCGATAATTGGGTTTTAGAACGTGATGATTTAGACCCTTTACCTCACTTACTCGAACAAGCCTATGCTTATGATTATTTGACCTGGTGGAAACAATTTATTAAACATACCTCACCTCATCATGTTCAAAATTATTCCGAAGGACAACGTCTTTTAAGCATGTTTGATCAAGCTGACACGCTCCGTGAGCTTGCACATTTTATTCAGGCACAAACAAGCCCCGATCTTGACCATGAAAACACATTATTTAATAAAAACATTGCTAACCATTTTACGGAGCTTAGCTTAATCGGTGAGAGCACATTACGTGATTTAGCCTTTGATATTCGCGAAGTTCGTCAACTACTAAATATGCTTACCGTGGTTCAAGATGGAGGGCGGACCGCTTTTAATGTAACCAAAAAGCGCTTCCAAAATAAAGGGCCTCATCATGCTCTCTCAACACTCTACGCCAATGCGCAACAACTCCCTGAACCCGTGGCGTCATGGATCGCACAAATTGCAGATGATGTGTGGTTCCTTTTGTTGAGTGATACAAAAAAATTCGTGAATGAGCAATGGGTGCAGCATGTTCTTCCTGAATATGAACGCACTATTATGCATCGTTATCCGCTGGACACAAACGCCTCAGAAGACATCGAACTTTCTGATTTCAATCATTTTTTTGCCGCACATGGTACGCTTAACACCTTTGTTGAATCCTATGTTAAACCTTTTTTAGATACATCACACGCTGAATGGACACGGCAAGAAGTTGATGGCCATGTTCTGCCTATCAACCAAACGCTTATCCAACAACTGATTCATGCCAACGTTATTACAGCTATGTTTTTTCCCACAGAACAAGCGTCAAGTGAAATTAACTTCAGTTTACAAAAAATAAATTTAGATCCCATTATCGCCGGACTTGAACTCTCTTTAGGTCAGCGACGTCTTCGAGATACACAAAACACCAACAACACAACGGACTTTACTTGGCCCGAATCTAACGCGCAATTAATCTTACATTCCATTGAAGGCAAGCAATACGAATTGACCGAAAAAGGCCCTTGGGCTTTATTTAAACTGTTGCAAAAATTTAATGTTCTTCTCGACAAAAATGATGGTTCAAAACTTCATGTATTATTTGAAATCAACGGAGATTCAGGTCGCTACTTACTCAAGGCAGAAAGCGACATGAATCCCTTTACACCGGGCATTTTAGGTAATTTTAAACTAGAACATTTCATTACTTAATCAGCTCATGTCTTAAGTAAGCATCATTCTTTTATCTTGGCGCAGGACGATCCTGAACATCCCCATCCTTAAACATGTTTTTGCTCAATTGCGTCCATTGATCAAGGCTTGTTTTCAATGTGGTTTTATCCAAAATATCATAATATTCTGATGAAATATTATCTCGCAGCTTACCATTATACGCAGCAAGCCCACTAAGAGGTTTATTTTTCAGATGCTCCAAAAGCGTTTTGGAGGCCTCCAACTGCTTTTTTGGTTCAGCTTTGTTAAACAAGGTGTATGTGAAAAAATTATGTACATCGGAAAGACCAGGTGTCGACTCATTCAGTGCTTTTTCTGTTTTTTCAATAAACATATTCAACGCCTGAATCAGCCTTTCTGTCGCAATAAATAATTCTGTTGCCTCTTGTTTCAATGGCTCTTGCAGCAAGCTAATAAAGTGTTGTCGTGATTTAGGATGGCTTTGATCAACAAATGGAATAAACGCTTCTTCATGTTGCCGTAAATCTTTCCATGCTTTTTCAATCCAACCTCGATAAGCCTCCAGCTGTGTCGAATCGTGAGTATCGACAACAACATGTTCAATGGCATAAATATCGGCAAGTAATGCCTGTTCAACCAAAGGGTCCAATATATTCCGTAGACGATTCGATGCCCTTTTAAGCGTATTTAATGGTTCCTGTTTCACCGTATACAATAACAATGTGTCATCATCAGCAAGACCATCACCTATATGGCCGACAAACGAAGGATAACGCTGAATAACCGAGACCATCAGCGCCTTATCATTACGCAGCCTTTGAGATAATGGTAACAGCACAGGCCCTGCTTTTTCATTCAAAAGCCGATCCACCTCTTTTTCCTCTAATGCTCGCGCTGCATCTAACAAACCAAGCGCCGCTTTAGGGTTAGCTGCAATCGCGGCGCGCCAAAATGATTCCTTTAATTTCAGGCGATTAGAGGCTGCTGAAACAATAGGCGGCACTTCATATCCCGTATGGCGTTGATGCGCGCATATTTTAATCAAAAGCTCTTCTTCATCACGAAACGCTGGCGGTAAATAATCTTCCCCTGCACCATAATCATTAGAATGACCAGGCACAACAAATGCATTATAAATGCCCTTCACCAGACCTTTCTCAAATTCTTTTTCATAATCAACAGGATGTGTCTCTAGTTTATGGCGATACCCTCGAAAGCTCCTTTTCTTAGGCTCAAAATAATGTTCATACGCATTTTTCCAATCTTTAAAACGCTTACCTTCACCCAAAGATGCCTCAACCGAACGTTTAAATTCACGAAAAAACACCTCTGGTTTCATCAGTTCTGGCCCTGAGCTGAACGAAGAAGCGTCTTTAAAATCTAACGTTGAAGATGCATAATCAAGATCATTAAGAAGCTTAATATTGGCCTCATATTCAACACGTTCTTCTACCGTAATATTAGGATGATCTCTATTAACCCGATCCGGATGATATTTTAACCGCGCTTTGTTTACTTGCATTTTAAATGTTTTATACCGCTCATCTGGCATCAACTTATTCCATGTTGCTTCATCAATACCGACAAGATTGAGGGTTTTTCTTAATCGTTCGATAGGGTTCATTTCCCGTCACCAATCAATCAATCTAAGTTTAATCAGTATACATAAAGATCAATAAATTGTCTATTATTTAGCCTGCTCGTGCTTTAAGTGAGGGAAAAGTACCACGTCACGAATAGATGCAGCGTCTGTAAAAAGCATCACCAACCGATCAATACCAATGCCCTCACCCGCAGTGGGAGGCATACCATATTCCAGCGCCTCAATATAATCATGATCAAAATGCATGGCTTCTAAATCTCCGGCATCTTTCTCTTCCACTTGCTTTCTAAAACGCTCTGCTTGATCTTCTGCATCATTTAACTCAGAAAACCCATTGGCAATTTCACGACCTGCAATAAATAATTCAAACCTATCCGTAACCTCAGGATTGCTATCACTTCGTCTGGCAAGAGGTGAAACTTCCGTGGGATAATCCATCACAAACGTCGGTTGAATCAATTGATGCTCAACGGTTTCTTCAAAAATAATCAGCTGTAATTTACCCACACCATCCGTAGGCTTATACGTTAAACCTAGCTGCTCAAGCACAGCTCGACAAGAAGTCTGCGTGCTTAAATCTGCTTCAGCCAACGCAGGATGATATTTTAAAATCGCATTTTTTACGCTGATACGCAAAAAAGGTTTATCAAAATCAAGCTCATTCCCTTGATACGTGATGTAACGTGACCCGGCTACCTCATCACAAATTTTTTGAAATAAGTGTTCTGTGAAATTCATTAAATCATGATAGTCGGCGTAGGCTTGATAAAATTCAATCATGGTGAATTCTGGATTATGTCGGGTGGAGATTCCCTCATTTCTAAAATTTCGATTAATCTCATACACACGTTCAAAACCACCGACCACAAGCCGCTTTAAATAAAGCTCTGGCGCTATACGTAAGTACATATCCATGCCTAAAGCATGATGATGTGTCACAAAAGGACGTGCCACGGCACCGCCTGGAATCGGATGCATCATGGGTGTTTCTACTTCCAAAAAAGCATGACTATCCATAAATTGACGGAACACTTGAATCAAACGCGAGCGTAATACAAATGCGCGACGTGTTTCTTCGTTCGCAATCAAATCGACATAACGTTTGCGATATCGCATTTCCTGATCGGCTAAACCATGAAATTTATCTGGCAAAGGTCGTAGTGATTTCGTGAGCAATAACAAGCTCTCAGCACGCAGCGTAAGTTCACCTGTTTTTGTCATAAATAATGTCCCTGTTACACCAACAATATCGCCCAAATCCCAGGTTTTAAATTGCTCATAAACATCTGGCATTTCTTGAGCACGAACATACACTTGAAGACGACCCGAAACATCTTGAATATGGAAAAAACTGGCTTTACCCATCACACGTCGCAGCACAATGCGGCCTGCAATTGCTACAGAAACAGCTTGCTCAGCGAGCGCTTCTTTTTCAAAGTGACCGTAATTTTTGTTTAAATCTTCTGCAAGCGCATCTCGGCGGAACGCATTCGGAAAATCGAAGCCTTGTTCACGTAAAGCTGTCAGTTTTTGTTGACGTACTTCATAAACATCCAAGGTTTCCATTGCATCGATTGCATCAGTCATGATCACTTACTCCTGCCTTTAAGCTGGCTTCAATAAATTGGTCTAAATCGCCATCAAGAACGGCTTGTGTGTTGCTCGTCTCAACGCCGGTACGTAAATCTTTAATACGTGATTGATCAAGCACATAGGAGCGAATTTGAGAACCCCAACCAATGTCTGACTTGCTCGCCTCTAATGTGGCTTGCTCTTCCATTTGTTTTTGCCGCTCATGCTCATATAACTTAGCGCGCAATTGCTTCATGGCTTGATCTTTGTTTTTATGCTGACTTCTATCATTTTGACACTGCACCACAATATTCGTGGGGACATGGGTAATTCGAATGGCAGAATCTGTTTTATTAATATGCTGTCCACCCGCTCCTGATGCACGGTACGTGTCAATGCGTAAATCAGCCGGATTAATCTCAATATCGATATCATCATCCACTTCAGGTGTGACAAATACAGAAGCAAACGAAGTATGGCGGCGATTTCCCGAATCAAACGGTGACTTTCTCACCAAACGATGAACCCCTGTTTCAGTTCGCAACCAACCGTAAGCGTAATCACCGGTCATTTGTATTGTTGCGCTCTTAATGCCCGCGACCTCGCCAGCGGAGCATTCTAGCAAATTCACCTCGAATCCATGGTGTTCACCCCAACGCAAATACATACGCAGCAATATTTCAGCCCAATCTTGCGCTTCTGTACCTCCTGAACCGGCCTGAATATCAATAAAGGCATTGGACGCATCCTGCTCACCCGAAAACATTCGTCTAAACTCCAACCCTTCAACTTCTTTTTGGATCAAACCTACTTCGTCAGCAAGTTCATGAATGGTTTGATCATCTGATTCTTCGCGTGCCATATCTAATAAATCTTTTAAATCAATCACACTCGATGTAAGCACATTGAGCCGAACAACAACTGCCTCGAGTTGTGCCCGTTCACGACCCAAAGCCTGTGCTTTTTCAGGAGTTTCCCAAATGGTCGGAAGCTCTAGCTCGCGCGTGACTTCCTCCAGCCGCTCGGTTTTAACGTCCAGCTCCAAAAAATGACTCAGTGCAGCAATACGCTTTGATAAATCATCCAAGGTCACATTGACTTGGTTCACTTCTAACATAACGACCCTTGATATGTTGCGATGGTTGTATTTCAATACGATGAGTTATTTTACATAGAAAGCAAGCGCTGACCAACTGAAATTCTCTAAATGATACATATTAATCTTGAATACGTGCTCGAATACGATGCGTAGCTTGACCATGAAGTTGTGAGACTCGTGATTCACTCACACCTAGTAAATCACCAATTTCCTTAAGATTTAATTCATGCTCGTAATACAATGACAAAACCAAGCGTTCTTTTTCAGGTAAACCACCGATAATGTCAGTCAACTGCTTTTTAAAATTATCTTTCATGACGCGCGCCTGTGGTTCTGGCAATGCTGCCGCACCCTCACTCTTGAGCATATCATCTGTAACACCTAAATCATCAAAGCCATACAAATGAGCTCCGGTCGCATCATGCAACATATGATGGTATTCCTCAAGATTTATTCCAAGTTCTTCAGCTACATCATGATCTTTTGCATCACGATTCAACTTGTTTTCTACCTGACGAACCGCTTCCGCTATCATGCGCGCATTGCGATATACCGAACGCGGCACCCAATCATTTCGACGAACTTCATCCAACATATGGCCACGAATTCGAATACCGGCGTAGGTTTCAAACGAAGCCCCTTTATCTTCATCATAGCGCGTCGCGGCTTCAAGTAACCCCACCATCCCCGCTTGCATTAAATCCTCAAGTTGAATCGATCGAGGAAGACGTCCTAACAGATGATACGCAATACGTTTGATTAAAAGCGTATGCGTCCGCACTAACAGCTCTTTGGCTTGTGCATTTAACCGATTGTGTACACAACTCTCGCCTGAAACAGGTTCTTTAAGGTTATCCATATCCATCAAGTACGCTCACGTTAATCCTGATTCCTATAAAAATAGTATTGACCATTCTGTGGAACCTTGCAATCGATACTGCATGGCGTACAACAAAAGTTTTCAATCACGCGGTTCTTTTTTAAAATGTATTTTTTCTTGCCATGTTTGTAACATAACGTAAAATGCCGGCACAAAAACCACAGCAAGGCACGTGGACGCAAGCATACCGCTACTCACGGCAATACCGATGGAGCGCCTTGCATTAGCTCCCGCGCCACTTGCAAAGACCAGGGGCATCATTCCTAAGATAAAAGCAAATGATGTCATCAAGATAGGGCGAAATCTTGTTTTAGCTCCAATAAGTGCAGCATCCATGATGGATTTATGATGCATTTCTCGTTCTTCTCTTGCCACTTCAACGATCAAAATAGCATTTTTTGCTGCAAGCGCAATTAATAATAAAATTCCTATTTGCGTATACATATTATTTGAAATTTTCAAAAGCAGGAGCACAGCAACCGTACCAACAAGCGCCAAGGGTACACTAAAAATCACCGCCAAGGATGTTATCCAATTTTCATATTGCCCTGCTAAAATCAAATACACAAGAATCAGCGAAAGGATAAAGATATAATAGCTCATGTTTCCCGCAATTTTTTCTTGGTACGCAGTACCAGTCCACTCAAATGACATGCCTTTCGGCAAAACTTGTTTAGCAAGCTTCTCCAAAACATCGATGGCTTGTCCCGAGCTATAACCACTTGCTGCCATGCCATATATATTGCTTGAAGGATAAAGATTATACAGTGAAATGATCGAAGGCCCCACGGCTGGATACATATTCGTTAACGTGCCTAAAGGCACCATTTCCGCTTTGTTATTTCGTACATAATAATTGCGCACATCATCAATGCTCATGCGAGCATCAGCATCCGCTTGTACATAAACTTGGAATACTTGACCAAATTTAGCAAAAAGATTCACAAAAGAGGATCCTAAATACGTTTCCAAAACATCGGTCGCATCACCTACACTCACTCCCAATGATTCGGCTTTTTGTCGATCAATTGGGGCTAAAAGTTGTGGGGCACTGGCTCTAAATGAGGTCATCAAATTTTTAAGTTCAGGCTGTTTATTGGCATATTTTAACAATTCATCTGTTGCATGTTGCAATTTTTGATAATCGAAACTGCCATCCTGTAATTCGATTTGCATCTGAAATCCCCCCGATAAACCAAGCCCTTGAATAGGTGGAGGTACTACAACCAAAATTTTCGCATCTAACGTATTTTTTGCAAGCGTGTTTAGTTTGTCATACAGCGCTTTTAAACCGCCGTGTTTTCCTCGTTTAGACCAATCTTTAAAAATAACATATATTGTACCGCCATTTGCAAGTGTTGCATTATTATCCAATAATGAAACCCCATCGATACCAATAATATGTTCAACCGCTTCAATCTGATTAATTTCACGTGTTAATTGCTGCAGAAGCACCTTGGTCCGCTCTAAAGATGCGCCATCAGGTAACTGCACGTTGAGCATCATGTACCCTTGGTCTTCAATAGGAACAAAGCCGGTAGGAATACGTGTAAGCCCGATGATAGCCAGTAAAACAAGTCCTCCTCCAATAAAACAAACTTTCCCACTATGATGAACAACATGTTCAATATGATGAATGTAGTACTTTTCTAGCCGATGATAAAACTTATCAAACGTGCGAAACACGACGTTTTTCTGCTTTTCTACCTCCATAGGCCGTAACCACATGGCACATTGCGTGGGCTTAAGACTCACCGCATTAATCGCACTAATCAAAGCCGTTGCAGCAATCACCAAAGCAAATTGTGCATACATCGCGCCTGTCAACCCAGGAATAAAACCTGCCGGCACAAAAACAGCCATTAACACCAAGGTAATGCCAATAATAGGCCCCATTAGTTCTGACATTGCGAGAATAGATGCTTGTTTAGGTGAATGCTTTTGTTCTATTTTTTGCGTCACCCCCTCAACAATCACAATCGCATCATCAATCACAATACCGATGGCAAGTACAAGTGCAAACAACGTTAATAAATTCACTGAATAACTCAGCATAAGCATGGCAAAAAAAGCGCCAATAATGGTCACAGGGACCGTTGTTGCTGGAATTAACGTCGCACGCGCATTTTGCAAAAATAATAAGATAACCAATAAAACTAAGAATCCCGCCTCAAAAAGTGTGTGATACACCTCTTGAATGGAGGCCTTCACAAACATGGTGGTATCAAATGGAATGGCATATTCCATGCCTGGAGGAAAATCTTTTGCCATTTTAGCGACGGTTTTTCGTACATGCTCTGCAACATTTAATGCATTTGCTTCCGGCAATTGATAAATGGCAATGGCCGCAGCTGGTTTATTATCTAACGTGGCAAATTGATTATAATTGGAGGCGCCCAATTCAACACGCCCTACATCACGAATTCGAATAATTTTAGCGCTACGACTACGCTTACTGTCGGTAAGTTTTGCGATTTGACTCGGATGTGTAGCATCACTTTTGACAATGATATCTGCAAATTTCTCGGGATCTTCAATTTGTCCGGGCACGTTCACGGTAAATTGATACGCCTGCTTCCCTGTATCTGGGGTTCCACCTATCTGACCCGCTGTAATTTGCTTGTTTTGATGCTTAATTGCATCCAGAACATCACTAGGGTTCAGTGAATACGCATACATTTTATTAGGATCAAGCCACACCCGCATGGCATAATTACCCGCCCCAAATACGGCGACATTCCCCACACCAGGTAAGCGCGCAAGCTCATTTTGCATATTAATGGTTGCATAATTATTTAAAAACAAACCATCAAACGCATTATCTTTAGATGTTAATGTTACAAACTGTAAGATTGCCGTAGATTTTTTTTGAACGATCACTCCTTGCTTTTGCACAGGATCGGGTAATTGCGCCATGGCCGCTTGAACTCTACTTTGCACAAGCACTTGTGCAAAATTCATGTCTGTGCCAATTTTAAAGGTAATAACCAGTGTATAATTACCACCATTCGTGCTCGTTGACTGCATATACAGCATATTTTCAACGCCATTAACTTGTTTTTCTATCGGCAAAGCGACCGTCTTAATCAATGTTTTTGCATCCGCACCTGGGTAGGTTGTGGTGACTTGTATCGTGGGAGGTACTATTTCTGGATATTGTGAAACAGGTAAGACTTTGATAGCAACAACACCCAAAAAAATAATCACAATCGCAATAACATTGGATAATATTGGACGTTCTATAAAAAACTTAGAAATCATGATGTTTTATTCTCAGATATTGGATGAACTAAACTACCTTCTGATGCACGTTGAAGCCCACGTACAATGATGTTATCTGTCGATTGAATCCCATGAGATATGGCCTGCATGCCGTTTTCCAGCGGTCCTAAAACAACACGTTTTAATACAACATGATTATTTTTATCCACGGCTAAAAGATACGGACCCACTTGGTCATATTGCAGAGCCGTATCGGGTACGGTAAGCCGAGGTTCTGGAGCGCCAAGCGCTATTTTTATTTGCACAAATAAACCAGGTACTAAGGTATATTCGGTGTTTGGCAACAAGGCTCTAAATTCTAATGTCCCGGTTGAAGCATTCAGACCTGTGTTAATAAAATCAAGCTTGCCCTTAAATTGATACGTTTGGCCTGAAGGAAGATAAATTTCAACCGGCACCTGTCGGATAACCTTCTCATCCATGGCTTGTTCTTTAAAGGCTGAACGTAAAAAAATCACATCTATCTCGTTTAAATTAAAATAGACATACATCGGATCAATTTGCTCGATCGTCGCTAAAATAGTTGCTCTACCGTGCCCTACCAAATTTCCTTTGTCCACGAGGTGTCTTCCAATACGACCATCAAACGGTGCTTTAACATGTGTATAGCTCTCATTGATTTTGGCAAGT
>Ga0207895_1000843_pt1 | contig 11236 bp, 11 predicted proteins | sample MalvirmetaMSP112_FD_184230 | JGI IMG/M metagenome (GOLD analysis project Ga0207895, IMG submission 184230) | Marine viral communities from the Deep Pacific Ocean - MSP112 (SPAdes) | ecosystem: Environmental > Aquatic > Marine > Oceanic | place: Pacific Ocean | collected 2011-05-24 | reverse complement strand
CCCCCTCATTTTGGTCATATCAAAACAGCTTGTACAGTCCAGCAAAAATTAGCATTTGATAAGTTTATATTTGTTCCGTGTAAACAATCTGTTTTAAAAACTAAAAGTGTTGCAACAAGTGAGCAACGACTTCATATGCTTAAACTTGCACTTGCTCCATATTCTTGCTTTAACTTTGAAATAGATACACGTGAATTAGATCGTGATACACCATCATTTATGGTAGATACGCTTGAGAGCTTTCAAAAGGAATATAAACATAATGCTTCTTTTACACTTTTACTAGGTATGGATGCTTTTTTAGAGCTTCCACAATGGCATCAATGGAAAAAAATTTTGACACTTTGTGATTTACTGATTATGCAACGCAGAGGTTCTGATGAGCCTAAGGCAATCCCCTATTCGCTCAAAAAAATTTTAGATACTTCATCGTATATGTTTAATTTTTTTGAGGCCGGCCATTATCCTATTGCGTCAAGCATACTGCGCGAACACATTAAAACAAACCAGAAATTAAAAAAAGACTTACTTCCGGAGGCAGTGTATGACTATATTATAACGCATCAGTTATACCAGACAACTTCAGCTTAATATTAAGATTCTTCCGTTTTATTTTCATGCTTTAAAACATGCGCCTGTTCAATGATCTTTGGCATAAAACTAAACATCCATGTGGATAAAGGTATCAAATGTGGGTATATTTTTGAATGTTTGAAATCAGTATCTTGCGCAAAAGAAGTTAAATTGATCATCCCAACCAATAACGCAAGAATAAACGTACCTCGAGCAAAACCAAAAACCATACCAAGCAAACGATCTGTTCCTTTAAGTCCTGAACGATTTAATAGCAGACTTAAAAATATATTTAATAAACCACCAACGACTAAAGTTCCAAGCAATAACAGAACAAAACTTAGAATACCACGCAAAGTATCATCTTTAATGTAGGACTGAAGCGACGAACTAAGTGTCGGTGAATATTTAAAACCAAGCCAGATTGCAATAATCCATATACCAAGAGCAATAAGTTCTTTGACAAAACCACGCATTAAGCCGGTAATAACCGATAAACCGATAATCACAATAATTACATAGTCAATCCAGTGCCAGGCCATCATGAATGCGTGCCTCGTTTAACAACAAATCCATGAAGTTGCATACTTTCCGACAGTTTATCTTTTAATGCATCTGCATCATGACGATCATCCAACTGCCCTACAATAACTTTGTAAAATGAGCTATCTCCTGCTGTAATCGTATGATATAGGGCTTTGTAGCCTTGATCTCGCAAACGAGCGACAAGTTTTTCCGCATTATTCTGAACACTAAATGAGGCCAGTTGAACAGCGTATGCATCACCCATTTGTTTTTCTAATGTAACAGAATCGACAGGTATCACAGCAGGTTTAGGCATAACTTGAACAAGATTCACCTCTTTAGATTTTTTTTCAATTAGGGGTTGTTTAATTGTAGCTTTTGATAATGCCGGTTTGTTCAAAACCGGCTCTTGCTTTTTTTCTAATGTTTTAAGATTCAAACCTTCTGTACGTGCTATTTGAGAAATATGTGTAGGTTTTTTAGTAACAGGGAGTGTCACTTCAGCAATTTTAACGTTTTCAAATACTGTTTGTTTATCAGCAATAGCCACTTTAGGTGCGGCGGGTTTAAGCGGTAATTGAACAGAAACATGAATGTTTTCTTCCAATCGCTGATTTGATTTTTTGATCATAGCCGGCACAAAAATAATGGCTAAAGCAAGAATAACTACGAGACCCGTTAAACGATGTTTTGTTCGCTCATCAATACTTATATTCATATTGTTTTATATCTCCTTTTTTAAATGTGCATGCATGACGGCACTCACCAAAACAAAAGAACCGTAAACAACAATAATATCCCCCTCTTGCGCTACGTTTGCTGCTGCTTGATACGCTGTCAACGGATCATCAAAAATAGATAATGCTTCCTGAGCCGTTAAACGCGTGTATGCATCTTTAAGTACAGTCGCATTTACACCTCGTTTATCGTCTAAAAGACTTAAATACCAGGTATCTACCCATGGTTGCATGGGCTTCATCAAGCCACAAAGATCTCGTCCTTGTAACCCTGAAAAAAGCGCATGAACTTTACCTTTAACGGGTAAAGTCTTAAAATATTCTGATAATAAATTGACCGATTGCGCATTATGCGCAACATCAACAAGCGTAGGAACTGAGGTTTTTAGCCACTGTTGTCGTCCTGCAAGTGTTGTGGTTTCTGCTGCTATTTTATAATGAGTATCACTGACAAACAAACGGTCTTGTAATTTTATACTTGCCATCATAGCTACAGCAAATGCTTTGGGATGAATAGACAGCGTCGGTAATTCACGTTCTGGAAGATTTTTTTCTGTAAAAATAAATTTTGTTGCGTCATGTGAAAAACAATAATCATGATTTAAGCTAAATAACGGTGTATGAAGTACTTGAGCATGCTGAATTAAAGTACTTGGGGGATGATTATCCGCATAAAGAGCGGGTTTATATGGCCTAAAAATACCCGATTTTTCATAGCCAATTGCTTCAATTGTATCACCGAGCCAAGCTTGATGATCTAAATCAACGGTGGTAACTATAGCCAAATCTGAATCGATGATATTCGTCGCATCCAAACGACCGCCAAGACCTACTTCAAGCAAAAGAACATCTGGTTTTTGTTGCTTGAAAAATAGGAGCGCTGCAAGCGTCGTCATTTCAAAATATGTTAATGCTTCGCTACCTCTCTGCTCGTGAATAGTCAAAAAAGCTTCACATAAGGCTTGATCTGTAATCGGTGTTTGGTTAATTTGTATGCGTTCATTAAAAAACAACAAATGCGGTGATGTATAAGCTGCTACGCAAAAACCTGCTGCAGAATAAATTCCTTGTAATGCAGCAACAGTAGAACCTTTTCCATTTGTTCCTGCAATTGTAATCACCACCGTATTATCCCACGTCAACACACCCAGCGCCTCGGCAAAAGTTTTGATGCGCGACAATCCTAATTGAATAGGTTCGTGGTGACGTGTTTCAATATAGTTTAACCAGTCAGATAATAAAAAAGTATTAAACGACTTCATCATTATCGGTCTCTTTGATGCTTTGTTTTTCGTGCATAAGTTTTGATATAAATTCAGCAACCGTGTCACGTAAGTTCTTGCGCTCAACTATTTGATCAATATGGCCATGTTTCAACAAAAACTCACTTCGTTGAAAACCTTCAGGCAATGTTTGCCGAACAGTTTGCTCAATCACACGAGGACCTGCAAAACCAATGAGCGCATTAGGTTCCGCAATAATTAAATCACCGAGGCTTGCAAAACTTGCAGACACACCACCCATTGTAGGATCAGTCAAGACGACGATAAACGGTAATTTATATTCGGCAAATTTTGCAAGTGCAGCAGATGTTTTTGCCATTTGCATCAGTGAAAATAATCCTTCTTGCATTCGTGCACCACCGCTAGCTGTAAAGCAAATATATGGCCGCTTATGAAGCAATGCTTCATTGACACCGCGAACAAATTTTTCACCAACTGTCGCACCCATGGAACCACCCATAAAATCAAATTCAAAAGCAGAAACAACAACGGGTATATTTTTTAAAGTACCTTTCATCACAATCAAAGCTTCTTTTTCTCCTGTCGCTTTTTGCGCTTGCGTAATTCGGTCTTTATATTTTTTAGAATCTCTAAATTTTAAACGATCGATGGGCTCTAAATTTTCAGCCAATTCAGTATATTCGTTTTCATCTAAAAATTGTGTTAATCGCTCTCGTGCTGGAAGACGATGATGGTGCTCGCATTTAAAACAAACAGAAAGATTTTTTTTAAGCTCAGCTCGATATAACAATGCGTGACATGATTTACATTTTATCCAGATACCTTCAGGAACACCTTTTTTTTGTGATGTTTCCGTTCGAATTCTTGAAGGTAATAATTTTTTAAGCCAACTCATGTGAAAACAATCCTTCTTTTTGAAGATAATACAACATGGTATTCATTATATCATAAAAAAAATCACATTAAGTATTTTCATCCTCTGCCGATAAATTATATAGAACTAGGTTGAGGCTGATAATGAAAAAATTAAGACTGGTTTTAATGACATGTTTCTTCTATTTTTTTGCATTCGCCGCTTGGGGCCAAGCACGCTACGGTGAACGTTTTTGTAATTTACCCGATTATGATTGCATTAAAATAGAAGCAGGTGATCGCTGGGAAACCCTTTTCCCAAACCCAGAAGAAGAAGATATTATTAGACGTATTAATCGCATGAATGTAAGTTTAAAACCTGGCATGATCATCGCTATTCCAAAACATATCGAAAATTTAACAATTTATGATGTTTCGCCCTTCCCCCGTTATATCGATTCCATTGGCGAAAAAACCATTTATGTGAATCAAGAACGATTGGCTTGGGGCGCCTATGATGCTCAGGGGCAACTCATTTGGTGGGGACCTCTTTCATCAGGAAACGGCCAATGTGATGCATCGAATGGATACTGCAAAACACCCGATGGTTTTTTTCGCGTCATTCGAAAGCAAGACATTGATTGTGTATCAACAGCCTTCCCAAGACGAGCTAATGGTGTCAATGGTGGCGCTGAAATGCCTTATTGCATGCATTTTTTTAGAGGTTATGCTTTGCACGGGAGCAGAAGTGTTCCTGGATATAACGCAAGTCACGGATGTGTCAGAATGTTTATTGAAGATGCACGTTGGCTCAATGAAGAATTTATTGACCTTCCAGGGGTCGGTTTGCAAGGAACCCGTGTGATTGTTGGCGCTCCTGCGACAGCAACTCGCGTGTCTTCTCAGGGAATCTAACTTTTTCATTCCAAAAATGAAAATGCGCCGTCAAAACCTTTTTCTTTAAGCAAACTCGTCAATTGTTCAGCTTGTTGTTTGTTTTTCATAGGACCCAATTTTACGATTTGATTCGCAAGATGCTTTTCAACAATAATATGAGATAAAGGTGTGATTTTCAGTAATTCATCACGATATGCTCTTGCCGCGGCCTCTGATTTGAAAGCCCCTGCCTGCAAATAATACTGTGCTTGAGGGATTTTTTTTTGAGTATTTAATGATAATGCTTTTACTTCAACAGGCGCCGTTCCCTGAGGAAGCAATCCAAGCTTAATACCTGCTGCATATGAAAGATCAATAATACGCCCTTCATGGAACGGCCCCCGATCATTCACTTTAACAATAATTTTTTTACCGTTGTTTAAGTTTTTAACTTGAACATAACTCGGCAATGGCAATGTTTTGTGTGCTGCCGTTAAAGCATACATATCATATTCTTCGCCACTTGAGGTACGTTTTTCATGAAATTTTGTGCCGTACCACGATGCAATACCACGTTTTTTATAACCTTTCGCTGTTGTTAATACATCGTACGTTTCACCATGAACACAATAGGTGCTTGGATTACCATAACGACTCAAAGGTTCTTCTTTAGGGGATACCTCTTTAAATTTTGTTGGTAATGGGCCTGAAGGCGGTCCATCATAGCTTGCTTTTGATATGGATTGAGGCTGTTGGTTTTTGTATGCATGGGACTCTTTCCGCCCAGGTGCAGATGCTTCTTGCAACGCATGCGATTGGCACCCTAAAAGAAACAAAACACAGAACACGACAAGGCCTAAGCGGCGCATAGCCTCTCCTATTTTATTTAGAATATTTTACATTAAATTTATATTGCCGTATTGAATATACAGCTAAGAGATGGTTAGCAGCAACTTCCTATGATAAAATACTTGCACTGAAAGGTGGTTATCAGATACAACTTTAATTTGAACCCACCGTAACCATACTTTATTGAGAAGTCTGATGAATAAACGTATTCACGCCGTAACCTCTTTTCTTTTATTTGCAGCTGTTTTTGCGCAACCAAAATTTCTTCATGCTGAATCGCTTCGTACAGACCGTCTTGCGCCAACGAAACCTACTCAAGCAAGTCCTTTAATAACACCTACAGCGCCATCTATCCATGCCAAAGCTTACTTTTTAGTCGACACCAATAGCGGTAAAATTTTAGCTGAAAACAACAGCGAAACAAGGCTTCCGCCAGCAAGTCTGACAAAAATGATGACGCTCTATGTTGTTTCTAAGGCTCTTCATAATGAACAAATTCATCTCGAGGATACCGTTCATATTACAAAAAAAGCCTGGAAAACAGGCGGTTCAAGAATGTTTGTAAAAGAGGGACAAGATGTTCGTATTGAAGATTTGCTTAAAGGTATTATTGTTGATTCGGGCAACGATGCCTGTGTCGCATTAGCCGAACATGTAGGTGGAAGCGAAGAGGGCTTTGCTGAATTAATGAACCAAGAAGCCAAACAACTTGGTATGATTAATTCTCACTTTACCGATAGCACGGGCTTACCCCGTTCAGATTTATACACATCAGCAAAAGACTTAGCTATTCTTGCACGTGCTATCGTCAATGAATTCCCTGAATATTACCACTGGTATAAACAAAAATGGTTTACTTTTAACGAAATTAGACAACCTAATCGCAACCGACTGTTGTGGCGCGATACCTTCGTTGATGGCATCAAAACAGGCTATACGGCCGACGCTGGTTATTGTCTCGCTTCTTCAGCTAAACGCGGTGATATGCGCCTATTAACTATTGTTCTAGGCTCACCTACCGATTCAGCCCGTGCCGATGACAGTGAACGTTTGCTAAAATATGGTTTTCGATTTTTTGAAACACATAAACTTTATCAGGCAGGAAAATCTTTATCTGAACTTCCTTTATATAAAGGGATCAACAATACCCTTCCTATAGGTGTTCTACAAGATCAATATGTCACAATCCCATCAGGACAATATCAACATCTGACGATACGAACAGAAGTTCCTAAGTATCTCAAAGCTCCTATTGAACAAGGTCAAAGGATTGGTGAGCTTATCGTTTCGTTTAACGGCGAAACACTTTCAACTCAACCACTCTATGCGTTAACTTCTGTTCCACAGGGTAGTATTTTTTCACGTGCTAAAGATTCGATTACCCTCGTATTTAAGCACTGGTTTAGCGCTTAACTCTTATGACAAACGAATCGCGTTTATTAACTTTTCCTTGTGACTTTCCCATTAAAATCATGGGGAAAGCCACAGGCGTATTCAAACATGAGATCACGGCTATCCTGCACAAACACTATCCGGCCCTACACACAGATCACATTCGAACGAATACCAGTAAAAACGGTAATTTTCTTGCAATAAGCGTTACCATTCATGCTCAGGATCAAGCCTCATTGGATGCATTATATCAAGATTTAAGCAAGCATCCGGATATCAAGATGGTGCTTTAAATGCTTATCATTCGTGCTTTGGGGACACAACCCTATTCCGAAATCTGGAATGCTATGAAACAATTTACTGATAAGCGTACACATGACACGCCTGATGAAATTTGGCTGTTACAGCACCCTCCAGTTTACACCCAAGGACAAGCAGGTAAACCCGAACACATTTTAAATCCAGGTCATATTCCTATTGTGCAAAGCGATCGTGGTGGGCAAGTGACCTACCATGGACCAGGGCAATTGATCGCTTATATTCTTATGGATATACAGCGACGTAAGCTAGGTGTTCGAAGCCTGGTTTGTGAACTTGAACGTATTTTAATTCGTTTATTAAACGCATTTGGGTTACTCGCTGAAACAAAACCTGGTGCGCCAGGCGTATATATTAACCATACAAAAATAGCATCCATCGGGTTGCGTGTTCGTAAAGGCTGTACTTATCATGGCTTAGCCTTAAATATTAATATGGATTTAAAGCCTTTTTTAGGCATTAATCCTTGTGGTTATTCAGGCTTAAATATGACACAACTAAGTGAACATCACCCTGAAATAAATATCCAGCAGGTTGAAGCTCAACTTAGTTCGCTTTTTTCTACTCATTTTGAAGAGGATAACGATGCAACTCTTTGCTAATTATCTTGAACCACTGACAGCCTGGCTTCATCTTCACCCTTACTGGGCATTATTTTTTGCTTTTTTTATCGCATTTATTGAATCATTAGCTTTTGTAGGGGCAATTATTCCTGGAACTGTTGTCATGACAGCCGTAGGTATTTTGGCCGGTTCGGGAATCATGCGCGTTGATTTAACTTTTATTTTTGCAGCCTTTGGCGCCATCATTGGAGATGTTGCGAGTTACGCCTTAGGCCATACCTTTAGTGATCAACTATTAAATACATGGCCTTTCAATCGCCACCCAAAATGGATTAAATATGGACAAGATTATTTTGATCGCCATGGCAGCACCAGTATTTTTTTAGGTCGATTTATAGGTCCCTTGCGCTCTATTATTCCAGTTGTAGCTGGCATGATGCGCATGAAAAAACTTCCTTTTTTATCAGCAAATATTATTTCAGGCATTGCTTGGTCTCTCGTTTATGTGACTCCTGGTATTCTTCTTGGTGCTGCAAGCTCCGAGCTTTCAGCAGAGGGAGCTACCCGACTCTTTCTTTTTGTGCTTATTTTACTCGCTTTGGTTTGGTTTATTAGCGCTCTATTTAAATGGCTTTTTGCTCAAGCAAGCGTTTTTTTGCAAAAACAATTACATCTTTTTTGGGCTTGGTCAGAAAACAATACTTTTTTATCTCGGCTCACACGCTCACTCACGCCACCTAACGAAGGTAATCACGCAGAAACTGCCGCCCTGTTGTTATGTTTAGTGCTTTCTATCGGTTTTATTGTGAGTGTATGCTTATGGTGCGCTTGGATTGATGAACTTGGGTATTTTCTCGATCTTCCAATTTATTTCTTTTTCCAAAGTTTACGAACACAACCCATGGACATGTTTTTTGTTGCCGTGCGTTGCTTTATCAATGCTTATCCTTTGTTTGTTTTCTCCTTCAGCATCTCTCTCAGCCTTATTTACCGACGTAACTGGCGTCTACTTAAATACTGGGCAAGCTTAGCTTTTATTACATTGTTCATGAGTCAAGCCATGGGCACATGGATGAGTTATCTAAGACCCCAAGATGCCGCGTTATTCCAAAGTACGTTTTCTTTCCCCTCCACCTCGCTCACCGCTGCTGTAGCCTTTTGGGGGTTTTTGATGCTTCAAGTTGGTCGAACATCTATGACAAGCTTAACCCGAATATTACGCTTAATATGGCTTAGCTTGCTTGGGTTGGATGGAATATCTTTGCTTTATCTTGGCGATCACTGGTTAACAAGCACGCTGGTTAGTTATACCATGGGTAGCTCACTTGCTCTTGTTCATTGGATTTTATATCGGCGTCACATTCCTAAGAACCCATCAAAAACACGTTCGATATGGCTTGCCTTCAGCTTATTTATTGCAACGGGTGTATGGGTAACCGTACTTCAATTTAAACCAAAGCTTCTTGAACATACACCTTACCCAGAACAATATGTGCTTACCAATCAAGCTTGGTGGCATCAGCGTGAACCTTTACTACCTTTGTACACCATGAACCGTTTTGGTCGACCCAATGGCGTATTTAATATTCAATACTTAGGATCATTATTCGTTTTTCAAAAAGCCCTAGAACAACATGGTTGGAGACTTCGACCTAATTCTTTTGCCAAACGTTTTTTAGAAAAAACAAGCCATATTTCATCCGCTCCTATTCGTTCACTTAAAACACCACTTTATTTAAATCGCAAACCTGAGCTTGTCATGACCTATGATGCGAGAGGCGATCAACCATTATTAATTTTAAGTATATGGCGCTCCAATTATCACCTTCGCAATCATACAGACCCTATTTGGTTAGGTAGCCTCAACGCCATAAAAAAACCGTACCACACATCATCCAGCATCACAGCAGAAGATCAACGTGCCCTTTCATCTTTTCTGCAACTTCTGCCCGCTTTACAAGGTTTTGATTTTACAACCTTGCCTTTACCGACACAACCGTTACAATCATTACCTTCGTTATCGTACCCTCTTTTACTTATGATCAAGGAAACCTCTTAAATATGGAATTTTTTACTGAATACACGCTTTTTTTATTAAAATCGATCACGTTTGTTGCTTCTTTTTTATTTCTGATGATAGGCGTTGTTTCAATTGGACGTCGTGCAATAAAAATGCCTCTTCAAATTGACTCGCTTAACGAACAATACAATGAACAAAAAAAACACTTGCAACAAGCATTGGATTTAACTAAAGCAGATAAAAAGAAAATCAAAGAAATAGAAAAAAACAAACTTAAACACAAAAAATCCAAGACAAATCACCGTACACGTTTTGTATTAACGTTTAATGGTGATATCAATGCCACTCAAGTCAACCAACTCCGTGATGAAATTTCTGTTATTTTATCATCGGCAACAACTACAGACGAAGTTGTTGTTCGACTTGAAAGTCCAGGAGGTGCAGTCAGTGGTTATGGTCTCGCTGCGTCACAATTACAACGCATTCGCGACAAAAACATTCCTCTCACCGTATGTATTGATAAAGTAGCAGCCAGTGGTGGTTATTTAATGGCTTGCGTTGCTAATCAAATTATTGCTGCTCCCTTTGCCATTATTGGCTCAATTGGTGTGGTCGCTCAACTACCTAACTTTCATCGCTTTTTGAAAAAACATAATATTGATATTGAGCTCTTAACCGCTGGTGAATACAAACGTACGCTTACAGTACTTGGTGAAAACACCAACAAAGATCGCAAAAAATTTCAAGAAGATCTCGAAGCCATCCAAACTTCATTTCGCGACCATGTTCTCATGCACCGCACAGAAATTAATATTGATGAAGTTGCTACAGGTGAACATTGGTTAGCTAAAGATGCAATGCAACTCGGTCTTATTGATCACCTCAAAACAAGCGATGATTATTTATATGAGAGCCTAGATACATTTGATACCCTTGTTTTGACAACACCGGTAAAGCCAAGTTTATCGAGTAAATTATTTAAGCCTTTAACAGCTTATTTCTATAAGTTTTAGCATGGAATTAACCTCGTCATCATGCACGCTTAATCCACTTGCGACCACACTGCTTTATAAACATAATCGCCTAGCTCATCGTGTTTTTAGCGATGTAATTGGTTTGCACGATATTGATCATATTGCCCTGACCACCGTCAGTCACCAAAACGAACTTACATTTTTATCCTATAAACCATCGATTGAATACAATTTAATTACTTGTGGCCTATGGGCTCATGATCTTTCATATCACCCTAATTTTTTAAAAAAAAGACAATGTCAACTTTGGACT
>Ga0207895_1000839_pt1 | contig 11262 bp, 9 predicted proteins | sample MalvirmetaMSP112_FD_184230 | JGI IMG/M metagenome (GOLD analysis project Ga0207895, IMG submission 184230) | Marine viral communities from the Deep Pacific Ocean - MSP112 (SPAdes) | ecosystem: Environmental > Aquatic > Marine > Oceanic | place: Pacific Ocean | collected 2011-05-24 | reverse complement strand
TGATTATATCGAGATGTTCTATAACAACCGGCGACGCCATAGTTCTAATGAGCAGTTGTCACCGGTAGAGTATGAAAAGCGTCACCAAGAACGGCTGAGAAGTGTCTAGAGAACTGGTGGCGATTCAGGGTATCCGTTTTAACGCAGGCCCACAAACTCGTCAGGTATTTCGCATTACCGCCACTTGGGCCTGCAGTTTGGTTTTCCTGCGGGCTACCAGGGTTTCATAAAATGCCTTGGCATTCGGATCAAAGCGCACGGCTGACATGGCGGGCATATACAGCGCTGAGCGTATGTGCGCGTTGCCTGCTTTACTGATTCGAGGCCTTATGAACGCTGCTTCTAGACTGGTACAGGCGTATATCCAGCCCGGCACGACTGCTGACCTGTGAGCGAATTTCAGGTGATCCGGCAAGACGCGGAGCTCAGCCAGAAACGCGGGGGCCGTTGCCTGCGCGATACCCTTGGCCGCGCAGAAATGCCGGTATAAACGCTTGAGCTCAGGTGATTGTCTCAGAAGCGTCATCGCAGCCTGTTTCAACCGCTCAATGCGTCGACCAAGCATCTCAATCGCTTCCTGCTCATCTTCAACGAGCAGCGTGGGCGTAGATTGCGCGGCCTTCATGGCGTGGAGGCGGTTCTTTGCCTGTGTCTGGCTACCGGTCAGGCGGTTGATCTGCCTTCCGAGGCTTCGAAGGGCTTGGCGGTGCTGATCTGGTGGTGTCCACAAACGGGGCTCCATGCGCATGCCGTACTCGGCCAGCAGTGCGGCATCTATGCTGTCGGTCTTGCTGTTCTGCAGCTTGATATTGGCGAAGTTCTTGGTGCTCTTGGGGGGGATCACTGCCACGGGCAGGCCGGCCTCAACCAGAGCCACCGCCAGATCAAAGTAATACACGCCTGTTGCTTCCATGATAATGCACTTCGGTCGAAGCTTTTTCATCGTGGCAATCAGGGAATTGTGACCATCAGGGTACAGGGCTTGCCGAACTTGCCATTCTCCAAAGCTCTCAAAATCCACACAGCTAGAACCTGGAGGAGTTGGAAGGCCCCTTCAGCCACTTGATTCGGATACCTGAACTCGAATTGCAGATAGATTGCGAGCGGAATGAAGGTGACAGCAAGGCCACCTCAATCTGGTCAAGCTACTTGAATCGCTTGGCTTGGCTCATCGCAAATGAATGGAGAGGGCTAAGTTGCATGCACCAAAAGTAAACACCAATTGGTAAAATGTTTACCTTTGGTGCCAATATTGACCTTTGCTCCCATAAAACTGGCTTTAAACTTGGCATGAAGGTTGCGATAGATTGCAAACTCTATTCATGGAGATTGCAAATGAAACTTCTACGAACTTTAACGTTTAGTTCAATTATCGCGGGTTGTATTACTGGGTGTGGATCTGATTCAGATAATGAGTTAGCGGACTTAAGCGGAAGCAAAAAATTTACGCTTGAAGAAGCAACAATTGCAGACCTGCAAGATGCATTTAAATATAAAAAGGTAATCACTGACACAGGAAAGCCGGCTACTTGCGAAAATGTAGCTGAGGCTTATCTGAGCCGTATCGACATGTATGACAAGAAGGAATCAACTGAAGGGAAGTCTTTCCAATCAATTATTGCTATTAACCCCACGTGGCGTGATCAGGCGAAGGAATTAGACCGGCGCTATTCTAGTGGTGGTCCCGTTGGACGACTGCATTGTGTTCCCGTTTTATTGAAAGATCTTTACGATACCTATGACTTTCCTACTACATCTTCGTCATTGGCTCTTTTGGGATCTCAGCCGCCTGATGATGCTTTTACAGTATCAAAATTAAGAGCGCAGGGTTCGTTGATATTGGGGAAAACAACAATGACGGAGTTTGCTTTTTTTACCCAAAGTTATAATAGCAGAACTGGACGTGTGGGGAATGCATATGACCCTGAGAAAGATGCAGGAGGATCAAGCGGTGGTAGTGCCGCTGCGGTCGCTCTGAATTTTGGGCTTGTAGGTACGGGGTCTGACACTTGTGCCTCAATAAGGCTTCCCCCGTCAAACCAGTCTCTTGTAGGAATTAGGCCGAGTGTGGGGTTGTTGTCTCAAGATGGGTTGATTCCTCTGAGTCATTCGCAGGATGTACCTGGCCCTATTGCGAGAACGGTTAAAGATGCGGTTACGTTGTTGGACATAATGGCTGAGCCAGATAGTTCAGATCCCAAGACGTTAACTGCGCAGCGGCCATTTTCATATATGGAGAGTTTGAGAAAAGATGGACTTCAGGGAAAAAGAATCGGTGTGCTAAGGTCTTATGGAAGACAGGATTCTATAGGGAATAATGAAGATGTGAACGCAGTCTTTGATAATGTAATCAATAAGTTGAAAGAGGGGGGGGCAGAAATTGTTGATGATGTTAGGCTCCCGGATTTCGAATCGACTATGGTTATTCTTGAGGAGTTTCCAGATGACCTCGATTTGTATCTTTCAAAGTTTGACGCTCCGGTTAAAACTACCGCGGAGGTATCGCTAAGTGGAGATGTTCACCCGTTCATTAATACAATTATTTTGGCTTCGCTTGCAGCAAGATTAACCCCTGAGAACGTATACTTGGAAAAGATTTCCAAAAGAGAAGAAATGAGGGTTTACGTTGAAGAAAAAATGGATGAGATGAACTTGGATGCTTTGGTTTATCCACCTGTTAGAACGCCGCCTCAGCCGACAGGAATACTTCAACCAAATAACTGTGAGTTTGGATCGACCACATCACAGCCATCGATTGTTGTGCCGGCAGGTTTTACATCTGATGAGAAACCTTTGCCTATTGGTGTTGAATTTCTCGGAAGAAAATGGGATGAAAAAACAATTATTGAAATTGCATATGGATTTGAGCAGGCTACAAAATATAGAAAGCCTCCAGAAGTTGAAAAAATATTAAATTGAATTTTTCTGGGTAATATTAATTTCTAAGGAGAGCCGCCTTTTTTAGTAAAGAGGTGGCTCGTTTTTTAAGTAGGCATGTCCCATACTAAATTTTTCATCAGTTATGAAGTGTCCCTGCGCTAGCGGGATAAGAAAGCGGCGGTGAAGTTCATGGACCAGGGGGTATTAGTTTCTGATTCCCGTAATCATCGTGTTTTGATGTATCGATCGCAGTAAACCGTTTTCGAAGTGCCACCATCGCCGCGTATGGCGATGGTGGGGCTTATCTGACTGCACGCTGAATTATTCCCTCCTTAATTTGTTCCCTTACATTAACCTTCCGAGTTGCCCACGGAGAAAGGCAGTCTTTATAGTTAGGAAAACCCTTAATGAAGCTGTGTCAGGGCTAAGAAACAGCAGCAGTATAGGATGATAGGATGCGAATAAATTGGAGAATCTGCTACAAGAGGCGTAGCCAATGACTGACCTTTTGGTCAGTTTTGGAGTCATGGAAAAGCGAGGAAGCTACCCACGACCCGCGCCCGCTATACCCTGCTAAACTTGGATTAACTTCTTACGATCACTTTATTCGCAGTTGTGTACGGCAGTGCTTTCTTATATCTAGCACTGTCCATCTACATCCGCCAAAATCCACCACCCATGTGTAGGCTTTGGTGTAGCGAGCAATTAAGATGGTCGCCAAGAGCTTTAAAAGCAAACTAAACACACCCATTCATCAGAGGTGTGTTATGGGCTCTATGCGGTCAGCGACTTGTTGATGAGCTTTCTTTCTTTCATCAAAATAGTCGTATCGATCATAAATGCCTTCCACTCCTTTCAATTTATGGTTCAAACACCTTTCAGCTACATGTCCCGGCACGCCTTCCGCAGCTGCAAGGCTGCGGAAGGTGCGCCGCAGGTCGTGAACGGTGAAGTGTTCCAGGTTGCCCATCTTGTTGGGTGGCTGAACCTTGCGCCCCGCCTCGCGGCCAAACAGTTTGCTGATCGCTCGGTTTAGGGTGTCTGGGCCCATGTGAGGCCGTTTGCTGGCTCGTCGTGCCGGAAACACGTAGGCAGAACCGCAGGCATGCCCAGAAAGGATTTCAAGCCAGTTAATGGCCTGTGTGGGCAGAGGGATGGTGATGGAGGCGCCGGTCTTGCTGCGCTCCTTGGATAGATTCCAGATGCCCGAATCCAGGTCGAATTCATTCCACTGAGCTTCGCAAAGCTCGCTCTTCCTTACGCCGAGGACGAGAAATAGACAGCATGCCAAGTAGTTGTCCCTGCCAAAGCTGCTGATGTTTTCCCTGAAGACGTGGAGGGCATGTTGTAGCTCATCCAGGGAGAGACTCCTGTCCCGGCTATGCTCTTCTCCGCCGGCATCGCTTGGTGAAAATGGGGTGGCTGGATTGGTCTGAATCAGGTCCAGCTTAATGCCGTGTCGAAACAATTGTTTCATGTACATCAAGGTGTCATTCGCAATAGTAGGTCTGTCGCTGCCTTGAACCTTCTGTAGCACCGCCCTGATATCCCTGGGGGTAACGTCCGCAATGGGGTATTTCCCAATGACGGGGGCAATCTCTTTTCTGAATATCCGCTCGGGGATTTTGGGGTGCTTCAGGCGCTTTGAGAGGTCGCTGTCATACCAGTCCTGGAACAACTCTGAAACGGTTTTGAGCTCCGGCAACGCCAGCTTGGCCTTTTCTTGAATAGGATCTGAGCCTTGGCGGAGGCCTTGCTTGGCCATGACGGCCTCTTCTCGAGCTTGGGCGAGTGTCATCTGCGGATATTGCCCGAGGGTGACCTCGCGTCGTTTTCCCTGGTTGCTGTAGCGCAGCATCCAGTAGGGCGAGCCAGATGCCCGGACACAGAAATACAGGCCGCCACCATCGGCGTGTTTCTTGGGAGGCTGGTTAAGCAGCGACTTGATCTGCATGGCGGTCAGTTTGCTCATCCCTATCCTCTGCTCTTGCCGTCACCAAATGGCTGCCCACCACTATTGGATTATGGATTGCAGCTGTGGAGCGCGGCCTCTGGGGCTTTCGGTGGGGAGTGGTTATTGCTGCCCACCATTTGGTGTCGAGAATAGAGGGAGGTGGGCAGAAAGTCACGTTTTGCCCACCATTTTGCCCACCAGCATGATCTGGATTTCGGTGGGTGATAATGGATCGGTATGGACGAAGATGTTAGTTAATTACTTTAAAAACAATGAATTGAAGATTTCTGCGGATCTCTGTGGATACTATTCGATATTCTGAATCTGTTCCCTCATTTGCTCGATCAACACCTTCAATTCCACCGCCGCGGCGGTGGTCTCGGCGTCCACGGACTTTGACGCCAGGGTGTTCGCTTCGCGGTTGAGTTCCTGCATCAGGAAGTCCAGACGGCGGCCCACCTGGCCGCCTTTTTCCACCACCCGGCGCACTTCGGCCACGTGGGTTTCCAGGCGGTCCAGTTCTTCGTCCACGTCCATTTTCTGGGCGGCCAGCACCAGTTCCTGTTCCAGGCGCTCCGGGTCGGGGCTCTCCACCGCCTCCTGGACGCGCTGGCGCAGGCGGTCGCGCAGGGCCTCGCGGATCGCGGGCAGCGCCTGGCGGATGCGGGCCACCTGCTCGCCGACGCCGTCCAGGCGTTCGCGCACCATGCGCGCCAGCTGCTCGCCTTCGCGGTCGCGGGTGGCGATCAGGGCGTCCAGGGCTTCGTCCAGGGCGGCCAGGGCTTCCGCGTGCAGGGTGTCGGCGTCCACTTCACGGGTGGAGAGCACGCCGGGGAAGCGCAGGATTTCCAGCGGGTTCACCTGGCCGGCGTGGCGCACCAGGTCGTCGACGCGGCGGGCCGCCTCGGCGAGGTGCTTGACCAGGGTTTCGTTGAGCTCCAGTTCCGCTTCGCCTTCTTCGGTCTGGTAGCGCAGGGTGACGTCCACCTTGCCGCGGCCCAGCCGCTGGCGACAGCGTTCGCGCACGTCGTTCTCCAGGGCGCGCAGGCCCTCGGGCAGGCGCGGGCCCACTTCCAGGTAGCGGTGGTTCACCGAGCGGATTTCCCAGGCCAGGCTGGCGCCGGTGAGGTGGCGGTCGGCTCGGGCGAAGGCGGTCATGCTACGAATCATGGGCGTCCCTGGGGTGGTGGGTGAGTGCGGCGAAGTGGGGCTTAGTGTAGCGGGTCAAGCGACTGGAAGCATTCACCGGCGCCCCGCCTCGCGTTGATGGGCGGGGGTTCGCTACAATGGCGGGCCATTCGATCCCGAATCAAGGAGTTTTCATGCGCCCTTCCGGCCGCCAGCTCGACCAGATGCGCGACGTATCCTTCGTACGCGATTTCACCATGCACGCTGAAGGCAGCGTGCTGGTGTCCTTCGGCAATACCAAGGTGTTGTGCACCGCGTCCGTGGAGGACGGCGTGCCGCGTTTCCTCAAGGGCAAGGGCCAGGGCTGGATCACCGCTGAGTACGGCATGCTGCCCCGCTCCACCCATACTCGCTCCGGCCGCGAGGCGGCGCGCGGCAAGCAGGGCGGCCGCACCCTGGAAATCCAGCGGCTGATCGGGCGCTCCCTGCGCGCCGCCGTGGACCTGAAGAAGCTGGGTGAGCACACCATCTATCTGGATTGCGACGTGATCCAAGCGGACGGCGGCACCCGCACCGCGTCGATCTCCGGGGCCTGCGTGGCGCTGGTGGACGCCTTCACCACGCTGCTGGAGCGCAAGCGCATCAAGGAAGACCCCCTCAACGGTCTGATTGCCTCGGTGTCGGTGGGGATTTATAAGGGAGAACCGGTGCTGGATCTGGATTATCCCGAAGATTCCAACGCCGACACGGACATGAACGTGGTAATGACCCAGCATGGTGGCTTCGTGGAGATTCAGGGCACCGCCGAGGGCGACGAGCCGTTCACCCGTCAGCAGTCCGATCAGTTGCTGGGCCTGGCCGAGAAAGGCATTGGTGAAATCGTCCGCAAGCAGCAGGAGGTGCTGGGCTGGTAAGCCCGGTGGGGAACAGAATGAAAAACTACAAGAAGCACTTTTTGCGCTTCGCCGAGGAGCGCCAGGCGCTGAAGTTCGGGGAGTTCACCCTGAAATCCGGGCGCATCAGCCCGTACTTTTTTAACGCCGGCACCTTTTACACCGGCGAGGCGCTGGCCCGGCTGGGCCGCTATTACGCCGACGCCATCGTCGAGTCGGGCATTGAGTTCGACATGCTGTTCGGCCCGGCCTACAAGGGCATTCCGCTGGTGGCGGCGGTGTCCGTGGCGCTCGCCGAGCACCACGGCCGGGACCTGCCCTGGGCGTTCAACCGCAAGGAAGCCAAGGACCACGGCGAAGGCGGCTGGCTGGTGGGCGCGCCGCTGGAGGGCCGCGCCCTGGTGATCGACGATGTGATCACCGCCGGCACCGCGATCCGCGAGGTGGCGGAGCTGTTCGAACGCACCGAGGCGAGCATCGCCGGGGTGTTCGTGGCGGTGGACCGGCAGGAGCGCGGTCGTGGCGAGCTGTCGGCGATCCAGGAAGTGCAGGAGAGCCTGGGCGTGCCGGTGCGCAGCATTGTCTCCATGTCGGACATCATCGTCTGGCTGGAAGAGCAGGAAGGGCGCGATGCGGATCGCGTGGCGCTCAAGCAGTATCGCAAGCGCTACGGCGTGGAGGGGTAACCGTGAGGTGGCTGCCGTGGGGGCTGGTGTTGGCGTTGTTGGCGCTGCCGATACTGACGCCGGCGGCGCCCAAGCAGAATGAGCCCGCCGGTGAGGTGATGTACCGCTACACCAAGCCGGACGGCACCCTGGCGGTGAGCGCCACGCTCAACGAGCAGGCCATCCACGCCGGCTACCAGGTGCTCGACCATAACGGCCGCGTGCTGCGCCGCGAGCCGCCGGCGCCCCCGGAAGAGCAGGCGCGCCGCCGCCAGGCGATGGCGGCCGAGCAGCAGGCGCAACGGCAGGCCGAGCGGGACAAGGAGCTGGAGCGGCTCTACGCCGGGCCCGAGGACGCGGTGCGTGCCCGCGAGCGCCAGATCGAAGCGCTTGAGTTGCGCATCAGCTACGCCACCAACACCCTGGCGCAGCTGGAAGAGAAGCGCGACCAGGAGGTCAGCCTGGCCGCCCGCGCCGAGCGCGCCGGCCGGCCGGTGCCGGAGGGCACCCGCCAGGCCATCGAAGAGTACCAGCGCCGCATGGCCCATGTGCGCCAGGAAATCGCCGGCTATGAGAAGGACAAGCAGGCGGTGCGCGAGCAGTACGCGCCGATTATTGAGCGGTTGGAGGAGCTGGCGGGCTCTTAATCGCGGAACACCGTGGGGGCGAGCAGCGCCCATTGCTCGGGCCAGTCCTGGCCGGGGCGGATCCTGAAACCGGAACGGACGAACTGGGCGATGCGCCCTTCCACCACCGCCAGCAGCAGGTTGGCGGTGATGGTGGGCGTGGCCGCGGTGCGCTTGCCTTCCTTGAACTCGGCGTCACGGACCACTTGCTTGAGCTGGCTTTCCACCCGGTCGTAGAACTGCTGGATGCGCCGGTGCAGGCGCTCGTTCTCGCCGGTGAGGGCGTCCCCGGTGAGCAACCGGGTGATGCCCGGGTTGCGCTCGGTGAACGCCAGGATCAGCGTGAGAATCTGCTCCACCTGGGTGAGCGCGTCCCCTTCGCCGGTGATGCGGTTAATGCGTGAGAAGATCGCCTCTTCGATGAAGTCGATGAGCCCCTCGAACATCTTTGCCTTGCTCGGAAAATGCCGATACAGCGCGGCTTCGGACACCCCCACTTCCCGGGCCAGGCCGGCGGTGGTGATCCGCCCGCCGGGTTCCGCTTCCAGCATGTGCGCCAGGGCCTGCAGGATTTGCTCCTTTCTGGACGGAGTCTGTTCTGTCATGCGTTGTTCCCATTTTAAGTCAGCTGCACGCTTCAAGCTTCAAGCCGCAAGCGGATTCGAGCGGGCTTGCAGCTTTCAGCCTGTAGCTTGTGGCTTAATGCTTGCTGATCAGCGTCCCCACGCCTTTATCGGTCAATATCTCCAGCAGCACCGCGTGGGCCACCCGGCCATCGATGATGTGCGAGGTGTGCACGCCGTTCTCCACCGCTTCCAGGGCGCAGCGGATCTTCGGCAGCATGCCGCCGTGGATGGTGCCGTCCTTGATCAGCGCGTTGACCCGGTCCGCCGTGAGGCCGGTGAGCACGCGGCCTTCCTTGTCCTTGAGGCCGGCCACGTTGGTGAGCAGGATCAGCTTCTCGGCGCGCAGTACTTCCGCCACCTTGCCGGCCACCAGGTCGGCGTTGATGTTGTAGCTGGTGCCGTCCTGGTCGACGCCGATCGGCGCGATTACCGGAATAAAGTCGCTGCCGCCGAGCAGGTCGAGCACCTTGGTGTCGATGCCCTGCACCTCGCCCACATGGCCGATGTCGATGATTTCCGAAGCCTGCAGCTCCGGGTCGTCGGCGTCCAGGTTCTTGAGCAGCATCTTGCGCGCCTTGATCAGGCGGCCGTCCTTGCCGGTCAGGCCCACCGCCTGGCCGCCGTTGTGCTGGATCAGGTTGACGATGTCCTTGTTGACCAGGCCGCCGAGCACCATTTGCACCACGTCCATGGTTTCCCGGTCGGTGACGCGCATGCCCTGGACGAACTTGCTCTCCTTGCCGAGCCGGTTGAGCAGATCGCCGATCTGTGGGCCGCCGCCGTGGACGATCACCGGATTGATGCCGACCTGCTTCATCATCACCACGTCGCGGGCGAAGCTGTTCTTCAGCTCGTCGTTTTCCATGGCGTTGCCGCCGTATTTGATCACCACGGTGGTGCCGGCGAAGCGCTGAATATAAGGCAGCGCTTCAATCAGAACGCGGGCGGTTTCCTGGGCGCTCTTGGTGTCCATGTCTGCTTTCTCCAACCGGTCAAAAAGTATCCGTGTAAGGGGCGAACGCCTCGGCGCTGTTGCCCGCCTGCAGGGAGAGTACCTCCAAAAGTCGGGCGGCGGCGTAGAGGGCATCGCTGAATCCGTACCAGCGGTCGGCGAAGAATATATGCCCGTTCGCCTCTCCCGCCAGGGGCACGGCCAATTCTTTCATGCGCGCCCGCAGGCGGGCCGGGCCGCCGTCGTCCATCACCGGCCGGCCGCCCTGCTTGCGGATCAGGTCGGCCAGCGCCTGATTATCGGTCATGTTGAACAGCACATCGGCGCCCGGATTGCGCTCCAGCAGATCCCGGGCCAGCAGCATCAACAGCCGGTCGGCGGCGATCAGGCGGCCGTCGCTGGCGACCAGGGAAAGGCCGCCGCCGGCGTCGAACGCCAGGCCCAGATTCAGGTTTTGCTCGCCCACCGTGCGGGCGAGGGCGTCCACGTCGGTGCCCTCCACGGCGACCACCTTGCAGCCCAGCTCGCCGAGCAGCCGTGGCGCCAGGCCGGCGGTGGCGCCGGTGCCCTGCACCGCGACCGACATGGGGCGCGCGAGAATAATGTCGTCCGCCACGGCGTTCAGATAGCGGTCGTTGAGGTCGCGCTGTTCCCGTTCCCCGCTGCCCTCATCCAGATTCCGTGCCAGCAGCCGATCACGCAGGGTGAGCAGCCGGTCACCGTGGAGCAGCTCGCTGTTGATGACCACGTCCAGAGCCCGCTGGTCGCCGTCGCCGGTGAGGCAGACGCCGCTCTGGCTTTCCAAGACTTCGGTGGCGTAATGGAGCACCGCCGGCGGTGCCTCGCCCAGATCCACCACCTGGCGTCCGCTGGCCATCAGGCCGTCGATCAGCGCCGCCTTGGCGTCGGCCTCGCCCGTGCAGACCACAAACAGGGTGTGCTGGCCGGCCGCGCCCGCTTCGCTGCCGATTGCCCGGCCGAGCTGCTTCAGGGCGGTGTCGTCCAAAGGCGTGTCGTCGGTGGCGCGAATGCCGTCGGGGCCGAACAGCGCTTGCGGCGGGGCGGGGCCGGGTTCCGGCTCGCTGGGTGTTTCCGGCTCCGGTTCCGGGGCCGGTGGCAGGGACGACGCCGCCGGCGCCGCGGGACGCGCGGGCGCGCTGTCCGGGCGGCGAACGGCGCTGGCCGCCGGCGCGGGCTGTCGCCGGGCGAGCCGGGCGAACACCGCGTAGATCACCAGCAGTATCAGTGCCGCGCTGATGCCTGCGGGCAACAGCAGGCTTTGCCAGGACGGCGGCGTGGGGGGCACCGCCAGGGTCAGGTTGAAGGGGCCGCCCCGGGCGCTGGCGGTGGCGCTGGCGCCCCCGGTCTGGCCGCGGCGGATCAGCGTCAGGTCGCCCTGGCTCAGTGTCAGGGCGCTGCCTTGGGGCAGGTGTTGATCGAGGCTGCGCAGCCAGGGTCTCAGGTCGTGTTCCAGGATCATGGCGCCGCCGGGTGTGGTGCGTGCCATTAGCAACGCCGGCTGTTCACCGCCCTTGCTG
>Ga0207895_1000833_pt1 | contig 11341 bp, 6 predicted proteins | sample MalvirmetaMSP112_FD_184230 | JGI IMG/M metagenome (GOLD analysis project Ga0207895, IMG submission 184230) | Marine viral communities from the Deep Pacific Ocean - MSP112 (SPAdes) | ecosystem: Environmental > Aquatic > Marine > Oceanic | place: Pacific Ocean | collected 2011-05-24 | reverse complement strand
ACCATCAGGTGTATTTGGGTAATCATAAGGTTGCCATCCTCTTGGAATAGATCCTTCGGCAGGTAACATCGCTGCTTGTCCTCCTGGGAAAATTTCATATTCCCCATAGGTTTCATAGCCAACAGGAGCATACATGTTTGGCATGTATTGGTAATTGGGGTTTCCAGTATCAAAGCAAGATACCATCACCGTAGCTACCATTAATAATATTGCTATTTTTGATATACTTTTCATATTAGTGATCGTCTTCATTTTCGATTAAACTAATTTCTATCGCTCCAGTTTCTTTTAAAAATTTTGAAACTTTTTCCACATCATGACTTCCTGCATCGATTGCCATAAGGAAATGATCGTCCGTAGTTCTTGGATCTGGATTTTCGGCTTTTTTAAAGGGCCATAATTTACTTCTCATATAGAAAGTAATTACCATTAAATGCGCAGCAAAAAATACTGTCATTTCAAACATAATGGGAACAAAAGCAGGCATATTTTCTATATAACTAAAGCTAGGCTTTCCTCCAATATTTTGAGGCCAATCTTGAATCATAATGAAATTCATCATAATAATAGCGACCGAAAGCCCAACAAGCCCATACATAAAAGAGGTAATCGCAATTCTAGTCCCAGCCAAGCCCATAGCTTTATCTAGCCCGTGAACTGGAAAAGGCGTATAGACTTCTTCTATATGATAATGTTCATTACGAACTGCCTTTACGGCATTCATAAGAATGTCATCGTCGTTGTAAATAGCGTGAATTACTTTGGATGCCATATCTTAACTATTTTTAAGTTTTGAAGCTTGACCTGCCCAATCATCACGTTTTGCTCTTCCTGGGAATTCGTCAATTATGCTATCTAATAAATCATACTCTGTATCGGTCATTTTACTTACTTGTTCGAAAGTAAAAATTCCTAATTGGTGTAATTTTTCTTCCATTTTGGGACCTACACCACTAATACGTTTTAAATCGTCTGCTGTTTGAGTAGCAGCATCAAAAGTTCCAATCCTTTTCAATAAATTCTTAGTGTTTTCCGAAGTATCAGTGGCCGGTTTTGAAGGGGCCTTTTCAACTTTAGTTTTGGCTCCCGAAGGTAAATCGTAATGTTTTACATCATCTCCATGTTCTGCACGAAGTGTTTTGTATTTACTTCCAGATCCTTTCAAAATTGATTTTACTTCTGCCTGCGCAATTACAGGGAATGTTCTTGAGTACAATAAGAACAGGACGAAGAAAAATCCTATGGTTCCAATAAAAATTCCGATATCTACAAAAGTTGGAGAGAACATTGTCCAAGAAGATGTTAAATAATCTCTGTGAAGAGATGTGACGATAATAACGAAACGCTCAAACCACATTCCAATGTTTACAACAATAGAAATAAAGAAGGAGAACATAATACTAGTACGCAATTTCTTAAACCACATAAACTGTGGAGAGAACACATTACAGGTCATCATTGCCCAATATGCCCACCAATAAGGTCCAGTTGCTCTATTCAAGAAAGCATATTGCTCGTACTCTACTCCAGAATACCATGCAATAAATAACTCGGTAATATAGGCCACCCCAACAATAGAACCTGTAATCATAATTACAATGTTCATTAATTCTATATGCTGAATGGTAATATAATCTTCCAAATGTGAAACCTTTCTCATAATGATAAGAAGGGTTTGTACCATGGCAAATCCAGAAAAAATTGCTCCCGCAACGAAATACGGTGGGAAAATGGTAGTATGCCAACCTGGAATTACCGAGGTTGCGAAGTCAAAAGATACAATCGTATGTACCGAAAGTACAAGTGGCGTTGCAAGACCTGCTAATACCAACGAAACTTCTTCGAAACGTTGCCAATCTTTAGCACGTCCACTCCATCCAAAGGATAAAATACTATATACTCGTTTAGTAAATGGTGTAATAGCTCTATCGCGAATCATCGCAAAATCTGGTAATAATCCTGTCCACCAGAACACTAAGGATACCGATAGATAGGTAGAAATCGCAAATACGTCCCAAAGTAATGGCGAGTTAAAGTTCACCCAAAGTGATCCAAACTGATTAGGAATAGGTAGTACCCAATAGGCTAACCAAGGACGCCCCATGTGAATGATAGGGAACAATCCCGCTTGAATTACTGAGAAGATGGTCATCGCCTCTGCAGAACGGTTAATTGCCATTCTCCATTTTTGACGGAAAAGTAAGAGTACCGCAGAAATAAGGGTTCCTGCGTGACCAATACCTACCCACCAAACGAAGTTGGTAATATCCCAAGCCCAGTTAACGGTTTTGTTCAATCCCCAAACTCCAATCCCTGTAGAAATGGTATAAATAATACACCCTAGTCCCCATAAAAAGGCTACTAAAGCAATAGTAAATACTATCCACCAAGATTTATTGGCTTTTCCTTCTACTGGAGCTGCCACATCCACAGTAACATCGTGGTAGCTTTTGTCTCCAATAACTAAGGGTCTTCTAATAGGTGCTTCGTAATGCGACGCCATATCTATATAATCAATTTCTTAGTTTATGCTTCGTTTGTGTTTCTCACCTTGGTATGATAGAATACATTTGGTTTTGTACCTACCGCTTCCAATAAATGATACATTCTCTTGTCTTCTTTTAATTTGAAGACTTCACTGTCGTGATTATTTATATCACCAAACTGTATGGCTCCTGTTTCACAGGCAGCCGAACAAGCTGTTTTAAATTCTGAATCTTTTACCGCTCTTCCATCGCGCTTCGCATCCAAAATAGCCTTTTGAGTCATTTGAATACACATTGAACATTTCTCCATCACCCCACGTGAACGTACAACCACATCTGGGTTTAATACCATTCGTCCCAAGTCATTGTTCATGTGGTAATCGAACTCATCATTTTCTGAATACAAGAACCAGTTGAAACGACGAACTTTATAAGGACAGTTGTTGGCACAGTAACGTGTACCCACACAACGGTTATACGCCATTTGGTTTTGTCCTTGCTTTCCATGTGAAGTTGCTGCTACTGGACAAACAGTTTCACAAGGTGCGTGGTTACAATGTTGACACATAACAGGTTGGAAAGCTACCTGCGGATTATCTGCGGGATGCTCCATTTCTCCAAATTCTGAAAGAGAGCTTCCCAATCCAGAAATATTGTCTTTCTTTTCTGAATCTGCACTGAAAGAATCTTCACTTGAATAATATCTATCAATTCGCAACCAATGCATGTCACGGCTCTTGCGCATTTCTGCTTTTCCAACAACAGGAACGTTGTTTTCAGCATGACAAGCAATTACACAAGCTCCACATCCTGTACACGCATTTAAGTCTATAGATAGATTAAAGTGATGCCCAATAGAATGATCAAACTCATCCCATAGGTCCGCATCTGGTGAAGAAACTGGAATTTCCTGATGGTCTTTAGAAACCATGGGTACTGCATTCCAAGCATCTTTATCTTTTGTATTGAAAATCTCCAGGGTAGTTTCACGAATAATATCTCTACCCATCATGGTGTTATGTAATTGCACACAAGCAAACTCGTGAACCCCACTTACTTTTTCTAAAGTTACATTTTGAACTGAAGAAAAGTTATTATATAGGGTATAAGCATTAACTCCAGTTTGCATTTCTTGCTGCACAGCCGCTTTACGACCATAACCAAATGCTAATCCTACAGATCCTTTAGCCTGTCCTGGCTGAATTAACACAGGAACTTTCTCCACAACAACATCACCCATTTTAATGTTCACATAGCTTCCGTTTAACGCGCCGTTGGCAACATTAAAATTTTCTAACCCCATTTCTGAAGCATCAGCAGCAGAAACAGTTACATAATTATCCCAAGAAGCTCTAGAGATCGGATCTGGCAATTCTTGTAACCAAGGATTATTGGCTTGTTGTCCATCTCCTAAACCAGTTTTTGTATAGAGTGTTAACTCCAGACCTTCTTGAATGGGTTCTAATAAAGCACCATTTGAAGTAGATGTTTCGGTAGTTTCGGAAGTAACAGCAACAGTTTCCGCTTCAACATCACTTTCATAAAATCCGTCATGAAGCGCTTGACTCCAAGACCCACCTGCCAAAATTGAAGACTCCCAAGATTCTTTTAGGTAATCGTAATATTTTTTATCACTTCCTGTCCACTTCAATAAGCAATCTTGAAATTGCATCGTATTGAATAAAGGACGAATGGTAGGTTGCATTAATCCAAAAGAACCTTTTTTCATTTGAACATCACCCCAAGATTCTAAATAATGAGGAGTTGCTCCCACCATTTGAGCCATAGAGGCTGTTTCGTCTGCATTCATAGCGAAAGCAAGACTCATTTCAAGATTTTTATAAGCTTCGGCAAAAGCAGCATTTGGGAAAGAATACACTGGATTTACACCCACGGTAATTAATCCTTTCACACTTCCTGAAATCACTCCATTCATCACGTTTGCCACTTCTGAAGCATTCCCCATTGAGGTTAATCTTGGCTTTTCAGTATCCATGACAACACTTCCTACAGTCTTATTATAGGATAATGCGGTTTTTTGTGCCACTACATTTGGAAGCCCAGTAATAATAACTCCTTTACTTCCGGCTTTTTGCAATTGACCTTTAGCCTTATTAACGGCATCTACAACATTCTCTGGTAATCCAGAAGTACTTCCATTTCCAGTTAATGCAAGTAACACTTTCATTTGATCTGAAGGTGTTACAGGAACTCGTTTATCTGCATTGGCACCCGAAAGCGACATATTTGCTTCAAACTGAATGTGACGAGACATTTTTCCATTCTTTGGAATACGTCCTTTGGCATAACTTGCTTCATAACCTCCACCTTGCCAATCACCAATAAAATCTGCTCCCACCGATACAATTACTTCAGCTTTGCTGAAATCATAATCCGGTAATGCTCTCATTCCAAATTCGGCTTGGAATGCGTCTAATGCCTCACTTGAAGATACGGTATCGTAAACCACGTGACGAACATTAGGGTATTTTGTTTTAAATTCTGAAATTAATTTTGACGTGGAAGGACTAGCAAATGTTTGAGTCAATAAGACCACATCTTTACCTGCCATAGCGCTAAGCTTTGCAGCTACAGCACCGTGAAAATCATCCCAAGAAACATCGTTCCCATCTACTTTAGGACCTTGCAAACGGTTTTTATCATACATAGATAATACCGATGCATGAACACGAGCATTTACACTTCCGCCATTTTTGGCCAAATCATTGCGTTCAATTTTAATAGGTCTTCCTTCACGCGTTTTTACTAATACATTAGCAAAATCAAAACCATCTGCCATACTTGTGGCATAATAATTTGCAACTCCAGGAACAATTTCGTCTGGAGCTACCACATAAGGGATAGATTTAATAACAGGCCCTTCACAGGCAGCTAAAGAAGCCGCAGCAGTTGTAAAACCTACGTATTTTAAGAAATCACGACGTGTGGTTGAAGAAGCTTCAAGTGTTTCCTTATTACCTAGGAATTCATCCGTAGGGATAGGCTCTACAAATTCATTTTGCTTCAGTGTTTCAACAATAGAACTGTTTTCGTTTAGTTCTTCAACACTTTTCCAATATTTCTTATTTGATGCCATATTGCTATTTGAAAATAGTATTCAATTCTTTAATTAGTAGTGACACTTACCACATTCTAGTCCGCCCATTTGAGCCGCTGTTAATTTATCTACGCCATACTTTTTAGAAAGTTCTTCATGAATTTTCTCATAGTATGCGTTGTCTTCTACTTTTATATTAGTATCTCTGTGACAGTTTATACACCAACCCATAGTAAGGGGTGAAAACTGTTCCATAATTTCCATTTCTTCTACGGGGCCGTGACATTTTTGACATTCAACCCCAGCCACAGTTACGTGTTGAGAGTGGTTAAAATAAGCAAAGTCTGGTAGATTATGAATACGCACCCACTTCACTGGTTGCGTGTCTCCTGTGTAAGATTGTGAATCTACATCCCATCCAACCGCAGTGTATAATTTCTTTATTTCAGCATTATAATCAACTCCGTATTCTTTTTCTCCTTCCGCTTGTGTTGCCTCGGCCACTTCACTAATGGTCTTGTGACAGTTCATACAAACATTAAGTGAAGGTATTCCAGATGTCTTACTCTTTCTTGCAGAGCTGTGACAGTAGTTACAATCTATCTGGTTGTCTCCTGCGTGAATTCTATGGGAGTAATGTATAGGTTGTACTGGCGCATATCCTTGATCAACACCCACTTGCATCATCCATCCATACGCAAAATACCCAGCTGAAAGCAATAAGAAAATAGAAAATACTAATACCAAAAACTGATTTTGAATAAAGGCTTTCCATACTGGGGTACCCTTTTCTTTTTGATCGTATTCTACTCCATTAGCTTCGGCAATACGACGCAATGTTTTGTTTACCAACACCAGCATTACGACTAATAGTAAGAACACAAGTGCTAATACCGCTAAAATAATATCATTAGACATTCCTCCTCCAGAACTTGCAGCAGCAGGATCAACTGTTGGTGGTGGGGCTACTTTTTTCTCTTTATATGTATAAGCAATAATATCATCAATATCTGCATCACTCAATTGAGGAAAGGCAGTCATGACCGATCCATTATTTTCTTCAAAAATCTTTACAGCTTGAGCATCACCAGACTTTACCATCTCTTGGCTGTTCTTAATCCAACTGTACAACCATTGTTTTTCATACTTATCTCCAACTCCAAACAATGCCGGTCCAGTCATTTTCTTATATAAGTTATGACAAGCCGCACAATTAGCCTTAAACAAGGATTCTCCCTTAGCAGTATCTACTGCTTGAGTTGGTAAAACCGTTGTGGATGCAAATGAAATTTGAGTAACTGAAAAAGCTAGCATACACGCTAACCATAGAAGTGACAATTTAGAGGGTAGATTTCGGTAAGGTACCTTTTCCATACGATCGGTTATATTATTGTCCATAAGTTTGGCACACAATTGGTTATCTAGTTTACAGTTAAATTTACCTTTTGATGCCTAAAATAACTGTGCAAAAGTACATCATAAAAGTCGATTTTAGAAATCCAAATAAAGTGTTAATAACTAATTTATACTAATTCTAAATAATATTTTTGAACCTTTAAAAGTTATTAAGGTTTACATTTGCACTTTCAAGTAAATATTATGCTATTTAAAAATTCATTTAAGCTACTGATATTATGCCTATTGGCTCTTTTTTTATCTGTAAAAAGCTTTTCGCAACAAGGGACTGTAACGATTCACCAAGACAAAAGAATCCCTACACTGCTAGATTTGAAAAAGTCACTAGAAAAGGATAATAAACTAACCGATGGCTTCACCATTCAATTGTACTATGGTAATTTGAGTAAAGCTAATTCTACATTGAGTAGTTACCGAAACAAGTACGGAAAATGGCCTGCTTCCATTGAATATGAGACTCCTAATTATAAAGTATGGGTAGGCAACTTCACTAGTCGTATTGAAGCCGATAGAGTCCTACTAGAAGTACAACGCAACTTCCCCTCTGCGTTTATATTAAAACCTGGGAAGAATAAAAAAGACTAAATAAAAAAACCGCCTTCTAGACGGTTTTTTTATTCTTTATCTAAACTATTTCAGTTTCTTTTTAACAGCAACTTCTTGGAAGCCTTCAATAATGTCACCTTCCTTAATATCGTTGTAGTTTTTAATTTGAATACCACAATCGTATCCTTTTGCTACTTCCTTCACATCATCTTTAAAACGTTTTAAAGAATCTAATTCCCCTGTAAAGACAACAACTCCTTCGCGAATTAATCGAATTCCAGAATTTCTTAAGATTTTTCCACTAGTAACCATACAACCTGCAATGGTTCCAATTTTGGAAATCTTAAAGGTTTCTCTAATCTCTGCCGTACCTGTAATCTCTTCACGCATTTCTGGAGATAACATTCCTTCCATCGCATCTTTAAGATCGTTGATGGCATCGTAAATAATAGAGTAATTACGGATATCGATTTCTTCTTTATCGGCTAATTGACGTGCATTACCCATAGGTCTCACGTTAAAGCCAATTATAATAGCATCAGACGCAGAAGCTAACAACACATCACTTTCGGTAATGGCTCCAACTCCTTTATGAATAATATTTACTTGTATTTCTTCAGTCGAAAGCTTCAAGAACGAATCTGTTAATGCTTCCACAGATCCATCCACGTCTCCTTTAAGGATGATATTCAATTCCTTGAAATCACCAAGGGCGATTCGGCGTCCAATTTCATCTAATGTAATATGGCGTTGTGTTCTAACCGATTGTTCTCTTTGCAACTGTGTACGTTTTACAGCAATCGCTTTTGCTTCACGTTCATCCTCAAATTCATTAAACTTATCTCCAGCTTGTGGGGCACCGTCTAATCCTAAAATTGAAATAGGTGTTGATGGACCAGCCTCTTTTATTGAATTACCACGCTCATCGTGCATGGCTTTTACTTTTCCACTGTTTTGTCCTGCCAACACATAATCTCCTACTTTTAAAGTACCTCCTTGTACTAAAATGGTAGAAACATAACCTCGCCCTTTATCAAGGAAGGCTTCCACTACGGTACCATATGCTAAACGATCTGGATTGGCTTTTAATTCTAATAATTCTGCCTCAAGTAATACTTTCTCAAGAAGCTCTTTAACACCATCACCTGTTTTTGCTGAAATATCTTGTGATTGTATTTTACCACCCCAATCCTCTACTAAAAGATTCATGTTTGCTAGTCCTTCTTTAATCTTATCTGGATTAGCGGTAGGCTTGTCTATTTTATTTATGGCAAATACAATTGGCACACCTGCTGCTTGTGCATGACTAATAGCTTCTTTGGTTTGAGGCATGATATCATCATCTGCAGCTACAACAATAATAGCAAGATCGGTTACTTGAGCCCCCCGTGCACGCATTGCGGTAAACGCTTCGTGACCAGGTGTGTCAAGGAATGTGATTTTTTGGCCGTTTTCTAACTGAACGGCGTAAGCACCAATATGTTGCGTAATTCCTCCTGATTCCCCTGCAATAACATTCTCTTCACGAATGTAATCCAACAATGAAGTTTTTCCGTGATCTACGTGACCCATTACGGTTACAATAGGAGCACGAGGCACTAAATCTTCTGGATTGTCTTCTACTTCTTGAATAGACTCTTCAATATCGGCTGTAATAAACTCTACTTCAAAACCAAATTCTTCGGCTACAATCGAAAGTGTTTCGGCATCCAAACGTTGGTTCATAGTCACCATCATTCCCAGCGACATACAAGCCGAAATAATTTGGGTTACGGGAACATTCATCATGGTCGCCACTTCACTTACGGTAACAAATTCTGTTACTTTAAGGAGTTTGCTGTCTGCTTCTTGTTGTGCCAGTTCGTCTTCAGATTTTTGACGGTGGCTATCTCTTTTTTCTCTTCGGTATTTTGCACCTTTTCCTTTTGAAGATTTTCCTTGAAGTTTTTCAAGTGTTTCTCTCACCTGCTTTTGTACTTCTTCTTCGCTAGGCTCCTCTTTTACAACATTACTTCTTCCTTTTGCTCTGTTATCTCTAGATCTATTGTTATTAGGAGATTCCTTGCTTATTCTTCTTCTACGGTTCTTTTTTTCTTTATTGTCTGAACTTTTCTTTTTATCGTCCGTCTTTTTCTCTGGTTTCTTAAACTTAGTTAAGTCAATTTTTTCTCCAGTGAAATTAGGACCATCAAGCTTTTTATATTGAGTCTTTACCGTATCCGATTCTTCAGACTCTTCCTCTACAGAGATTTCTTTTTTAACGACCTTTTCTTCTACTTTCTTAACTGGCTTTTTATCCTCTTTCTTTTCTTCCGTTTTCTCTTCGACCTTCTTTTCAGCTTTAATTGGCTTTTCTTCAACCTTAACTGCCGGTTTTTCCTCCTCTTTTTTAACTGGTTTTTCTTCCTCTTTTTTTGCCTTAGCAGGATTTAAATCAATTTTTCCAACTTGTTTTGGTCCATTGAGTTTTGCTTCGGCTTTTATAACCTTTGGCTCTACTTTTACCTGTTTCTCTTCAATTTCACGCTCACGTTCTAGACGAAGTTCTTCTTTCTCTTTACGTTTTTCCTCGCCAACTTCTTTGGCTTCTACTTTTTTACTTTTGTCCGTCTGAAACTCGTTAAAAAGCACATCGTATTCTTCGCTAGAAATTTTGGTTGTGGGTCTTGCTTCTACTTCAAAACCTTTTGTTCCCAAAAATTCCACGGCACGATCCAGCGAAATATTAAATTCGCGGAGTACTTTATTGAGTCGTATCGTTTTTGTTTCAGCCATAAAATGCTTGCCTGTTATTTTCTTAAATTGATTTGTAAAAGTAGTTAATCTTTCTGCTACTCTTCAAATTCTTCTTTTAATATATTGATAACTTCTTGAATGGTCTCCTCCTCAAGATCTGTACTATTTACTAAAAATGCTAGGTCTTTTTCAAGAACACTCTTCGCTGTATCTAGTCCAATTTTCTTGAATTCGTTAATAATCCATCCTTCTATTTCGTCTGAGAATTCGGTTAATTCCACATCCTCTTCTGCACCTTCTCTTAACACATCTATTTCGTATCCAGTAAGTTGTCCTGCCAAACGAATATTGTGCCCACCCCGTCCAATCGCTTTAGAAACTTCTTCAGGCTTTAGAATCACTTCTGCACGTTTAGTCTCTTCATTTATGTTAATGGAGGTTACTTTGGCAGGGCTTAATGCTCTTGTAATAAATAAATTTGTGTTATTGGTATAGTTAATAACATCAATATTTTCGTTCCCTAGTTCTCTTACAATTCCATGGATTCTTGATCCTTTCATTCCCACACAAGCTCCCACTGGATCAATTCTATCATCATACGTATCTACAGCAACTTTAGCTTTTTCGCCTGGTATTCTAACTACTTTTTTAATAGTAATTAAGCCGTCGAAAACTTCTGGGATTTCTTGTTCGAAAAGTTTTTCTAAGAACAACGGATTTGCACGTGACATAATAATGGCAGGCTTGTTTCCTTTGAGCTCTACACTTTCTATAATACCACGAACGTTGTCTCCTTTTCTAAAAAAGTCTGAAGGAATTTGTTTTTCCTTTGGAAGGATAATTTCATTCCCTTCGTCATCCAATAAGATAACAGCACGGTGACGAATATGATGCACTTCGGCGGTATAAATTTCGCCTTCCATGTCTTTAAATTGCTTGTACACGATGGTATTATCGTGCTCATGGATTTTTGAAATAAGGTTTTGACGCAATGCTAAAATAGAACGTCTTCCTAAATCCATTAATTTTACTTCTTCCGAAACATCTTCACCAACCTCAAAGTCATCTTCAATTTTACGTGCTTCGCTAAGTGATATTT
>Ga0207895_1000826_pt1 | contig 11436 bp, 10 predicted proteins | sample MalvirmetaMSP112_FD_184230 | JGI IMG/M metagenome (GOLD analysis project Ga0207895, IMG submission 184230) | Marine viral communities from the Deep Pacific Ocean - MSP112 (SPAdes) | ecosystem: Environmental > Aquatic > Marine > Oceanic | place: Pacific Ocean | collected 2011-05-24 | reverse complement strand
AAAGGGTGCAGGGTATTTTTGAACAATTCAGAAATTCAAATAAAGGAGTTGAAGATATAAAGGAATTTTTCTACAATTCGGTTCGTATTTGTGATGAAAAAGGAAATCACAAAGGATGTTTATTAACCAATACCTATTATGAGTTTTCAGAAAGGGAAGACCAGTTAATAAAAGAACAAATGGATGGATTTATGAATAATTTGAAAGATTTATTTATTGAAAAATTACGAATGGATCCTACCAAAGATGAAGCAACCATTTTAAAACAAGCCAATTTTTTATTGTTAGCAAAACACGGTTTAGCCGTCGCTTCCAGAGTTAACAATCAAAAGGAAATTGAAGACTATATAGAAATGACTTTTAAAAACATATAACATTTTTTTATCCTATAACTAAACAATCGTTTAGGTATTTTACTATTTATAACAATTAAATTTAAACTATGAGTACATTAAAAATTCACACTGTTGAATCGGCTCCAGAAAAGAGCAAACCATTTTTAGAACAATCGCTTAAAGCCAATGGCAGAATTCCAGGATTACATGGGGTACTAGCAGGATCACCAGAGTTATTACAAGCTTACCAAACTTTGCATAAACTTTTTACGGAGTCTTCCTTTAATAAAGAAGAACTTACAGTTGTTTGGCAAACCATTAATGTAGAACACGAATGCCATTATTGTGTTCCTGCACATACTGGAATTGCTAATATAATGAAGGTAGCTCCTGAAATAACAGAGGCCTTAAGAAATAGAACACGTCTACCTACTGAAAAATTACAAACCTTGCACGAATTTACACTTTCTATTGTAAGAAATAGAGGTAGAGTAACCGATACTGAGTTAGAAACTTTTTTTGCTGCTGGATATAAAGAGCAACAAGTCTTAGAAATTATTCTGGGATTATCTCAAAAAGTGATAAGCAACTATACAAATCATATTGCCAATACCCCTGTAGATAGCGTTTTTGAAAAATATGCATGGGAAGCAACCACTGTATAATTAATTAGGTATAAAAAAAGGTACAAGCTATTTGGCTTGTGCTTTTGTTTTCCGAAACAAAAATGAAAGAAGCTATTAATTCCATAGCAAGTTTGACTAAGTATTAATGCTCTTCATTTTCTTTTAGCAATTCAGGAAACTTATATTTAAACCTATTTAGTCGTGGGATAGATACGTTTTGGATATAGGGATTATCTGGGTGTAATCGTTCATAGTTTTGGTGTTCAGGTTCTCCTACCCAAAATTTTTGGAAGGGCAATACTTGGGCGGCTACTTTTCCTTTCCCTAATTCTTTCTCAAGGGCAGCAATTTTTTCGTCAATGATTTTCTTTTGCGCCTCATTTTGGTAAAAAATAATGCTTCGGTATTGGCTCCCGCGGTCGGGGCCTTGTCCGTTTACCTGTGTGATATTTTGGGAACCAAAATATACATCCACTAACGTAGAAAAGCTAACCACCTTGGGATCGTACATAATTTCTACGGCTTCGGCGTGTCCTGTTAAACCTGTGTTACTCGCCTCATACGTTGGATTATCTATGTGGCCGCCACTATATCCAGAAATGGATTCTTTGACTCCTTTTACGCTTTCATAAATGGCTTCCACACACCAAAAGCATCCGCTAGCAAAATAGGCAAACTCATAGCCATCTTTGGCAGGTACATGTACGGGATTTACCTCTTTTTGCAATTTGGCTTCTTCTTTTTTATTCCGTTCATTAGATTGACAAGAGGCTTGAAAACTCAATAAAATAACCGAAAAGAATAATACCACGTATTTTTTCATAATTAGTAATTTCTTAAATAAGTCGATTTCAAGTAAAATCCTTTCAGAAAATTACAAAAAAAAGCCTCCACAACTGTGAAGGCTTTTATATCGTTTATGAAGGGGTTATTTACTTACTTTTTTAAATAACTGCTCCATTTTTTCTCTTTCTTCTTCTGCCAATGCAGGGTCTACTAAAATTCGACCACTGTGCTCATCGGTAATAATTTTTTTGCGAGCGGCAATTTCCATTTGTACTTGTGGCGGAATGGTAAAAAACGATCCACCAGAAGCACCACGCTCAACAGGAACCACAGCAAGACCATTTTTTACGTTGCTTCTAATGCGTTTATAGGCATTTACCAAACGCTCTTCGATGTTTTTCTCGTACTTTTCAGATTCTTTTAGAAGTGCTTGCTCTTCTTTTTCGGTTTCAGCAAGAATCTCATCAAGCTCACCTTGTTTGTGCTTTAAGTGATTCTCACGTTCTGCCAAACGCTCTTTGGTTTCTTCTATCACCGCACTTTTTTGTTCGATTTGCGCTTTAAATTCTTTGATGTGCTTTTCAGCCAATTGAATTTCCAATTCCTGGTATTCAACTTCTTTGCTCAAGCTATTGTATTCGCGATTGTTACGAACCTTATCTTGTTGTGTCGTGTATTTTTTGATAAGGCTTTTTGCCTCTTCAATCAAGTTTTTCTTTTCCTTGATGCTTTCCTCGATGCTTTCAAGATCGTTGGTCAATTTCTCAAGACGGGTATTCATCCCTGCCACTTCATCTTCCAAATCTTGAACTTCCAAAGGAAGCTCTCCACGAACATTTCTAATTTCATCTACACGCGAATCGATTAATTGTAAATCGAATAACGCTCTTAACTTATCTTCTACAGTGATTTCAGTTTTCTTTGCCATACTTTAAAAATAGCTTACAGGATTGGTCTTTACTTTTGATAAAACGACTGCAAAATTAGTAATTTTTTTGCTAAGGTGAGCAACTAATAACTCTTTTGTGTATTGTTCGCTTTCATAATGCCCAATATCGGCTAAAATTAACTGATTTTCAGCCTGAAAAAAGTCGTGATACTTTAAATCGGAGGTCACAAAAGCATCCACTTGCTTACTTTTTGCCGCTGAAATGGCAAAACTTCCGCTTCCGCCTAAAACGGCCACTTTTTTAATGGGTTTTCCTAACAATTTGGAATGACGAATCACGCCAGTTTTAAATGTTTTCTTTAAATGAGCGAGAAATGCTTCTTCAGAAATAGCTTCCATAAGTTCTCCAACCATCCCCATTCCAATATGCTGATGGGTATTTTCCAAAGTGGTTACTTCATACGCTACTTCTTCATAAGGGTGATTTTCAAATAGGGCGTGCAGAACCTTTCCTTCTAGGTGTTTTGAAAAAGTGACTCCAATTTGTGTTTCTTCTTCAAAATGCGTTTCTCCTTTTTTTCCTTTGGTAGGATTGGAGTTTTCGTTTCCATTAAAACTTCCTATTCCTTTTATATTAAAACTACAGTTGTCATAATTTCCAATGGCTCCAGCACCCGCTTTAAAAAGACTATCTCTAAGTTTTTCGGCATCCTTATTCGGGACAAAAGTGATGAGTTTTTTAATCGTTCCTTCCTGCGGAACAAGAATCTTACGGTTGTTGAGGTTAAGTTTTTCGCAAATCATGGCGTTTACTCCATTCCAAGCATTATCCAAAGCTGTATGAATGGAAAAAATAGCGATATCGTGTTTTATGGCTTTTAAGACAGTGCGCTCCACATAACTCTTACCAGTAAGTTTTTTTAGCCCTTTAAAAATAATAGGGTGAAAGCTTACAATAAGGTTACAATGGTTTTCTATGGCTTCATCTACCACCGTTTCCAGTGTATCGAGCGTTACTAAGATTCCTTTTACTTGGGTGTTGTAATCACCCACCAACAAGCCTGTATTGTCAAAGTCTTCGGAATACGAAAGCGGTGCCAATGCTTCTAAAACGGATAGTACCTCTTTTACTGTCATAAATATATATTTAGTGTAAAGATAAAAAAGTATATTTTCGTGGTATGAACTTTCGGAAATTCCTTTTTCCTTTTTCCATTTTATACGATGGCATTACCTCGTTGCGTAACTATGCCTATGATAAAGGGTGGAAAGAAAGTACGGAGTATGAAATTCCGGTGATTTCTGTAGGAAACCTTTCGGTCGGTGGAACAGGGAAGTCGCCCATGGTTGAATTGTTGATTTCTATTCTGAATGAAGATTACAAAGTGGCTGTGCTTAGTAGGGGTTATAAACGTAATACTTCTGGGTTTCTAGAAGTACAAGCATTGTCTACTGCAGAAGAAGTGGGAGATGAGCCGCTTCAGTTTAAACATAAATTTCCTGAGGTTACTATAGCTGTTTGTGCAGATAGGAGAGAGGGAATCGAAAAGCTGAAGCAAAAAGCTGAAGTCCTTATCTTGGATGATGCTTTTCAGCACCGAAAAGTGAAACCTGCTTTGAGTATTTTACTTACTTCCTATTCAAATTTATTTATAGAAGATTTAGTGTTACCTGCAGGTAATTTGCGTGAATCGAAAAGAGGAATGAATCGCGCCGATATTATTGTGATTACAAAAATTCCCGATGGTACGGCCTATGCCAAATTGCAGGAAATTCAGCATAGGATGCAATTAAAGGAACATCAATCTATTTACTTCTCAAAAATAGGTTATGATACGAGTATTCATGGAATTTCTGAGGGTCTCCCATTAGGATATTTGAAGGATAAACCATTTACTTTAGTAACCGGTATTGCCAATCCTACACCCTTGGTGGAGTTTTTAAAACAAAAAAACTTCAAATTTCAGCATCAAAAATTTCCCGATCATCATCATTTTTCAACGTCTGAAATTGAAAAACTTCAAAAGGAAGATATCATTCTTACGACCGAAAAAGATTTTAAAAGATTGAGTAGCAGACTTCAAAAAAGAGCCTTGTATTATTTACCTATAACCACCGTATTTTTGTACAAAGAAGAAGGTGCTTTTGAGAGAGAGGTTTTAAACCGAATAGAATACTTCAGAAAATATTAGCCTTCTATGGGCATTTTTCGGCTCTCTAACGTTTTGTAAATTTTTTCGAAGAACTCTTCTGTTTTAAATGGCTTTGGAATGATTTCATTAAACCCAGCACGGTAGAAATCGTCCAGATTTTCATCAATGGTAACTGCCGTAAGTGCGATAATTGGAAGTCCTTTATTGAATTTTCGAATGTCCTGCGTTGCCTCAATTCCGCTAATACCTGGCATATGAATGTCCATTAAAATAATGTCGTATTCATTTTCTTTTACCAATTTAATGGCGTCTATTCCATTGTCTGCAACATCACAAACCATTTTGTTCTTCTCAAGAATTTTCTTGGTTATCATTTGGTTTATTTTGTTATCCTCAACCACCAAGACCTTTTTATTTTCTAATGCAGCTAAGTCTATTTCATGAACACTTCTGGTATCTTTTGTTTCAGAATATTCTTCAGAAACTGCAAAGTTAATATCGAACCAAAACTTAGAGCCCTTTCCTAATTGACTTTCCAATTGGATTTTACTTCCCATAAGCTCCAATAGGTTTTTTACAATGGCAAGTCCTAACCCAGTACCTCCAAATTTTCTATTAATTTGAAGTGATGCTTGGGAAAAAGATTCAAAAATGCTTTTTTGTTTCTTTTTTGAAATCCCCACACCATTATCTTCAATTTCAAAATGAAGTAATACCCGATTATTAATCTCCTTCATTTTTTTAATTCGGATAAAGACATCACCGTTTTGGGTAAACTTGAGTGAGTTCCCAATTAAATTAATAAGAATTTGAGACAGTTTTAGAGGATCTCCAGATAGCTTATTAGGTATCGTTTCATCATATTCTAGATGAAGATGGTTCTTTTTATCATCGGCAGTTTTCTTTAGCGCAATGAGTACATCATTCAATCTCTTTTTAAGATCGAAACTTGTTTTTTCAATCTCAACTTTGTTTGCTTCAAGCTTGTTAAGGTCAAGAATGTTATTAATTAATGATAATAAATACTCTCCAGAAAACTTTAAGGAATTAAGGTGTTCTTTTTGGTCGGGTTTTGGATTCTCTTCTAGCAGTAAATGTGTTAATCCCGTTACTGCATATAGCGGTGTTCGTAATTCGTGTGTAATGGTAGAAAGGAACTGTGCTTTAGCCAATGAAGCTTTTTCTGCCTTTTCTTTCGCTAGTTGTAACTCGTTGTTTTTATCTTGAAGTAAATCGTTTGCCTTAGCTCTTAAATTATTGTTTTTATAGAGCGATAAGGTTAATAATGATAATATAACTATTAGGGCAATACTTAACCCCGTGGTCATTTTTCCGAAGTTAATAGACCTTCTTTGCTTGTCGAGATCGGTTTGTTGTTTATCAATTATCTCACTATAATAGCCCGCATCACCTTCCGAATCAATTCCTTTTGAAATAGCACTTAAAAAAACTTGATATAGCGAATCATTTTTTTGCTCGTAAATAGCCATGTTCTCTTCGGCTAAAGTGTAATTATTCTCTTTTAAAGCTATGTAGGATTCAATCTTATAACTATCAATTTTTAGTTTAACAAATGCATTAGCGTCAATAATAGCAAGTGCCTTTTGAAGACTTTGTTTAGATTGTTGTAGGCCATTTGGTACATCATTGCTGTTGCTATTTAATAGAGCTTCAGACTTACTTAATCGTGCGTACGCCTCTTGATAGAAAAAGTCATTGACCTCAAAAATAGGGATGGCTGCATCCAAATAATTGATTGCTACTTTATAATTGTGTTTTTTAAGCTCTAGAATTCCATATCCCAACAAAACATTGGCCCGATTTTTTTCATCGTTGGTTTTCGTAAACCAATTGTCTGCTTGTTTTAGCGCTTCTTCGGCCTGTGGGAATTTATTGAGTTGAATATTAATAAGGCCTAATAAAGTATAAGCTTCAGCAAGTTCTTTCTCCTTTTTTCTTTTCTTTAATTCTGAAATTATTTTCTTGGCTTCCTTTTCTGCCTTATGGTAATTACGTAAGTAATAATGAAGTTGAGCGATACTGAATTCTACTTGAAGTTGCTCCTCGGTGTTTTTTGATGCAAAAGCCAATTTATTAGCCTTAGATAAACTAATTATGGCTTCGTCAAATACTTGGTTTTGAACAAAGGCTCTCCCTTCGGCATGATACTTTTGTATAAGCGCTAATGTGTCCTTCGGTTGTTGTGAAAAAACACTACTACTTATTAAAAATAACAGCCATAGGGGGGCTATGGTTTTATATTTTTTCAAGAGGTAAATCATTTACTCTTATGTACTTCGCCGATAAATATAGTTATTTTATCGAAAATTGTAAGATTAAATCTACAATTCTCGACGAATAACCCATTTCATTATCGTACCAACCAATAATTTTGACCATTTTCCCAATAACAGAGGTCATTTCGCTATCGAAAATACATGAATGCGAATTCCCAACAATGTCAATAGAAACAATAGGATCCTGAGTATACTGAAGAATATTTTTTAAAGAAGTTTCTGAGGCTTTTTTGAAAGCTGTATTCACCTCTTCTATGGTAGTTTCTTTTTTTACATTTAAGGTGATATCAGTCAAAGAACCATTAGCCACCGGAACACGAATTCCACAACCTCCAATTACATCTGCCAAATCTGGAAAAATCTTGGTCAATGCCTTGGCAGCACCCGTAGTCGTAGGAACAATCGATTGTCCTGCAGCGCGAGCTCTACGTAGATCTCGATGCGGTTGGTCATGCAAACTTTGATCTGTAGTGTAGGAATGTACTGTAGTAATATAGGCCTGCTCAATCCCACATAATTCATTAATTATTTTGAGCATGGGGGCCGCATTATTTGTGGTGCAAGAAGCGTTGGAAATAATACTGTCTGACGCTTCTAATATTCCTTCATTTACTCCTAAAACAATGGTTTTGATATCATCTTCTAAAGGGGGAACGGAAAGAATCACTTTTTTTGCTCCGTTTTCAATATGCTTTTGAAGTAACGCCTTGGTTTTAAACTTCCCAGTGGCTTCAATAACAATATCAACACCCTTCCAATCTAAATTATCCAAAGTAGCTTCAGAAGAATACCGAAACTTTTTTTCATCCACGTGGAGCTGACCTTCAGAAAATGAAACATCGTTAGGTAACACACCATGGATACTATCATATTTTAACAAGTGTGCCATGGTATTGCCATTAGCAATGTCGTTAATGGCAACCACTTTAATGGTGGGATGATTTAGTAATAATCTGAAGAGTGTCCGGCCAATACGACCAAACCCGTTAATACCAATGGTAATAGGCGCTTTCATTTAAGCGATATGTTTATGGGCCTTATACGAAGAACGCACCAAAGCACCACTTTCTACGTGACGGAAGCCCATTTTCAAACCAATCTCTTCGTACTTTTTAAACTGCTCAGGCGTAATAAATTCCTTTACTGAAAGATGTTTTTTGGAAGGTTGCAAATACTGCCCTAGCGTAACAATATCCAATCCAACACTGCGAAGGTCTTCTAACGTTTGAATAACTTCGGCTTCGGTTTCACCTAGACCAAGCATAATACCACTTTTGGTTCGGTTAATGCCTTGTGCTTTTAAATAACGTAATACCTCCAAACTGCGTTCGTATTTCGCCTGAATACGTACTTCGCGAGTTAATCGTTTTACCGTTTCCATATTATGTGATACCACTTCTGGTGCCACTTCAATAATACGGTCGATATTTCGAGTCACCCCTTGGAAGTCGGGAATAAGGGTTTCTAGAGTCGTTTCAGGATTCATTCTTCGGATAGCTTTCACCGTTTCTGCCCAAATAATGGACCCCATATCTTTTAAATCATCACGATCTACCGAGGTAATGACTGCGTGCTTAATTTGCATAATTTTAATGGAACGCGCCACTTTTTCGGGTTCTGCCCAATCTACTGTTTCTGGACGTCCTGTTTTTACACCACAAAATCCGCAAGAACGGGTACACGTGTTCCCTAAAATCATAAAGGTAGCCGTACCTTCTGTCCAACATTCTCCCATATTAGGGCAACTTCCTGAGGTACAAATAGTATGTAGATTGTACTTATCTACTAAGCCACGAAGCTCGGTATATTTTTTCCCCGTGGGAAGCTTTACTCTCAGCCATTTTGGCTTAGGTGCAGGTTTTTGTGGAGTTGCAATCTGTGTTTCCATAGCTTGGACAAAGATACGATTTTAAAAATTTAAATTAGGACTCAAGTAACCAAATACCATATACTAAATCCTACCAAAATGAGTATGCCCAAAAGGCTAAAAAGACGTAATGACCCAGAAGGCCTTGCCTCCTTTGGGGTGTGTTTTCCTGTTAAAAGAATATAACTAATAATAGCATAAAATGGGGCGGTTAAAAAGGAAAGCACGGTAGCAATTTCAATAAGTAATCCCATTTCTGTTACAAAAAAGAAAAATATAGAAAGTGTTCCTGTAACTAATATAAGTAGCCAAAATAAATACCCTTGCTTAAAAGTCTTATTGAAAAGTAGTTCGCTGGTAATATGCATTACCCGTGGAGAGGCATCCAATGTGGTTAGGGTTGTGCTAAACATGGTCGCTAAAGCCGCAATCCCAATAATCCATTGTGCCCAACTCCCCAAACTTGTGGTGTACATTCCTATTAGTTGATTCGCAAAAACATCTCCTTTGGCTGAAAAACTTTCACCGCTACCAAACATGACAAAGGTGCCTAATGCGATAAAACAAATGCCTAAAATAATGGTCATAACATATCCCACATTAAAATCGAATAGGCATTCCTTAAAATTTATATTTGAATTGAGTTTCCGTTTTTCCACGGTCCAAATCGATTGCCAAATGGTAATATCCAAGGGTGCCGGCATCCATCCCATAAAAGCAATTAAAAAGGCAATTCCCATGGCGTCTTTAGGAACTATTTGCTGAAATGATAAGGTTCCTTCAAACTTTGTGGAAGCCAAAATTACAGCGGCTATGGTACTTATGGCAAGCACAACGACAATGTATTTCATTAAAGAATCTAATACCTTGTATTTTCCCAATAACAAAATAAAAAAGCAGCCCGAGGTTACCGCTGTGGTCCAAAAAACCAAAGTGCCACTAGCGAATAAAGAAGAGGCAATCCCTGCCGTAACAATTGTAACAGCGGTTTGAATGGTAAACATGGTCGCAAAGGTAATGATGAAATAGGCAACCAAGACCCACTTGCTCATTTTAGCATAGCCTTGTAATAAATTTTCTCCTGTGGCCGAAGCATATCGAGGCCCAAACTGAAAAAAAGGATATTTTATTACATTAATGAGCACCAAGGCCCAAAGCAGTCCTAGTCCAAAATCGGCGCCCGCTCTCGTAGATTGTACTAAATGCGACACCCCAATCGCTGCACCAGCGAACAAGAATCCGGGTCCAAACTTTTTAAGGAATTGTGTCACTTTTTACGATTTTCGGTAATGATTTCGGCGAGCAGTTTTTTTGCACGCAGTAAACGCACTTTAACATTGCTAAGTGGTTCTTCGAGTTGGTCGGAAATTTCATTATAACTCATTTCCTGAAAATAGCGAAGATTGATTATTTCTTGGTAATGAGGCTTCAGTTGTTTGATATAGCGAAGGAGCTCGTTGAGGTTTTGTTCTGTAATCAGTTTGTCTTCCTGAGATGGGCTTTGATCAGGAATTTTCTTTACAATTTCGGCACTGGCATCGGTGGTTTGAGAATAGATAGACGCGTTTTTCTTTCGGGTTTTATCTATCTGAATATTTTTCGAAATGGAAACCAGCCAGGTGCCAAAAGCGTAGTTTTCATCAAAGGTTTCAATCTTATCGAATGCTTTAGAAAAGGCTTCAATAGTGATGTCTTCGGCATCATGTTCGTTATTCACGCGCTTTAACTGAAAGCCATATACCAAATTCCAAAAATGGTCCAACAAAAAATTGAAGGCATTTTGTTTGCCTTCTTTAGCCCGCTTAATTTGCTTTAGAATATCTTCTTCTGTTACTTCCAACGTTTTGGTTTTGATAATGAATTAGAAATAAAGATAGTTAATTGTACCAATACTAAAAACATTTCAAAAAGCGGAAGAAGGGGAAGGAGGTCGTGCTCTTTTAAAAGTTTAGCACCTTTTCCGATAAAAATATATTGAAGGGTGATTCTGAAAATAATAAGAGCCAGAATAATTTTCCAATCTAAAAACACAAATGAAACAATTGCCAAAAGCCAAAACAAAAGGGTGCTCGCATAATAAATCCCTAAAAGTGTTTTATGTTTAGGTTTATAGTGTTTTGCGGTAGTAATATGTCGTCTTTTTTGACGAATCCAGTCTGAAAAAGTTTTCTTAGGAGTAGAGTAGGTAAAACTTTCTTCATTATAACAAAGTGCTGTATTGTTTGCATTTCCTGCCTCATTTACAAACAAATCATCATCTCCCGAAGCGACTCGCATATGACTCATAAACCCACGATTATCGTAAAACAGCTTGCAGGTGTATGCTAGATTTCGACCTACGCCCATATACGGCATTCCCACTTTCGCATAGGCAAAATATTGAATAGCGGTCATAAGTGTTTCAAAACGGATGAGTTTATTTAAAAACCCTCGTTCTTTTCGATAAGCACCATAGCCTAAAATAAGTTGTTTTTCTTCTGAAA
>Ga0207895_1000823_pt1 | contig 11479 bp, 9 predicted proteins | sample MalvirmetaMSP112_FD_184230 | JGI IMG/M metagenome (GOLD analysis project Ga0207895, IMG submission 184230) | Marine viral communities from the Deep Pacific Ocean - MSP112 (SPAdes) | ecosystem: Environmental > Aquatic > Marine > Oceanic | place: Pacific Ocean | collected 2011-05-24 | reverse complement strand
CGTGGATGCGGACGCGCTCCGCGAGGGCTGGCGCAGCCTGCTGGAGCGCGCAGCCGGGCTCGGCGCAGAAGACACGGCACTGATCGTCACCTCAAACGGCATCGCACGCTTCCTGCCAGATGTCGTGGATGTTCAGCCAGACGATCTCGACCGCAAATTGAAGACCGGGGCATGGGGCGTTGTCGAGGTCGACGGCGCCACGTCGTGCATCACCAGCTGGAACCTGCGTCCCTAGGCGACGTCCCGCGCATTGGTCTCATCGACGAGTTCGCGTGCGCCGGAGATCGGCAAGGTAAATGCCACCGTCGTGCCCTCCCCTTCGATGGAGGACAGGATCATCCGCCCCCCATGCATTTCCGCAAATGATTTCGTCAGTGCAAGGCCAAGCCCTGTGCCTTCGTAATTGCGGTCCTTGGTGCCGGAGACTTGCTCGAACGGCGTCGCGAGGCGCGGCAGGTCTTCAGCCGGGATACCAATACCGGTATCGGTCACGCCGACATAGATTTCCGGTCCGCGCTGCTCGACCGCGACCGTGATCTTGCCGCCAGCATCGGTGAACTTGATCGCATTCGATACGAGGTTCAGCACCATTTGGCGGATCGCCCGATGGTCGGCATCAATCTCAGGCATGTTGGGCTGGGCATCCAGCACCATCTCGATTTCCTTGTCCTCTGCCTTGCGACGGATCATGCGCACAGCCGCGTCGACCGGGTCCACAGGATCAATGGGCTGCGGGTCGATTGTCATCTTGCCAGCCTCGATCTTCGCCATGTCGAGAATATCGTTGATCATGTCCAGCAAGTGTTGGCCCGAAGTCAGGATGTCCTGCGCGTAGCCCTTGTAACGCTCGTCCCCCATCGGGCCGTAAAGTTCATTCGACAGGATTTCGGAAAAGCCATTGATCGCATTCAACGGCGTGCGCAACTCATGGCTCATATTCGCCAGGAAGGCTGATTTGGTGTGCGCCGCATGTTCGGCCTTGGCCTTCTCCTCGGAATATTTCCGAGACAGTTCACGCTCGCGCCCTTCAGACCGTTCAAGGTCCAGGGCGGTCTTGTGCATCTTGGCTTTCTGCTTCCTCAGCTCTTCCTCATTGCGGACATTCTCTGTGACATCCACGCCAACCGAGATTAGGCCACCATCAAGCGTGGGACGTTCCACCAGCTTGATCCAGCGCTCGGTGTTGAGCTCCAGCAAGGTCGTCTGCGGATCTTCCAAAGAGGGGTGTTCTGAACGCAAGGCCCCAGCCCGTGCAATGTTCACCGTGTGATGCGCCATGCCCGGCCGCAAGGTTTCCTCGAGTTGGAGGTCGGAGGCAAAGGCCCGGTTCCAATAGAGCAGACGCTTGCGATTGTCCCACAGGGCGAAAGGACCATTGAAGCCTTCGATAGCCGTACGCAGTCGGCGTTCGGCCGCCTTGATCCGGTCCTCGGCCTGCTTGCGCTCGGTAATATCCAGCAACACGCCGCCATAGACATTCGCCCCGGTCTCGGCATGAGGCGTCACACTGCCACGCAATTCCATCCAGCGGGCCGGTTGGAAACTGGTCACGAAACTGGTCTGCACCCAGCCGTCCTTGTAGCCTTTGCGAAAGGCGTCCTGAACCCGCTTCTGATGCTCAGGGTGAACCTGCGGCAGCATTTCATCAATCGTGATCTCGCCATCGCCCAGCATGCCCATCAACTCGGATGCCGCATCGCTGAGATAAACCGCGCTGGAATCGTCTGACCACTCCCAATAGCCTGCACGCACACCCAGCATGACCGGGCTCATGAACCGGTCGGATTCGATCTCCTGCGCGCGTTCAACGAACGTGACTTCAGGCTCTCGCGAGAGCTGGTTCATCAGTCCGAGAATGACCAGCATGGGCGCTGCCAGCAGCAGACCAAAAATCAGGAGCCGTATAAAATCGTCCAGCGTGAACAGCGGCGTGGCCTGACTGGTGCACACCTGCAAAGCACTGCCGCCCACCGGCGCGCACCCTGTCGCGGCGCGGTCGAGCAAGCCGAGGACGCGAAACTTCGTGGCAGGTAACATGCCCGCTGTGCCGGGAAGGATCGTCCCGGCACTGAGATGCTTGTCGGTGACGAAGATACCGGTACCTGCCCGGCTTGCCGGCAACCATGTGCCCGCCGGGGCAAGCGCCAAGATGATTTCGCCATCCGGGGCCGTGGTAGCCACGACAATGTCACCCTGCCCCGACAGACCGATCCGATGCCCTCCGGCCAGCATGGCTTCTGCAACCGGCACAGCCGCCAGCAGACGGCTGCCCTCTGGTGCCAGGCGGGCCTCCTGCAGAGAAACGACCACATCGACTCCTGGCGTAGCGGAGGCGACTGCCGAGCGGGACGCGCCTGCATCGGCAATCAGCCGCATCGCCATTTCAGCTGTGCCGGCATGACCGGATAGCCGCGCTGCGATGGTCGAAGAGTTGGCTTCAAGCGCACCCAGAAGCGTGGAGTCGGCCGTCTGGCGCTCTTCCCAGGCCTTCAGGCCAAGTGCGCCTGCCAGCAACAGGATAATCGCAATGATCGTCCATTTCAGCCGCCGGTCATCGCGACTGGGGACTCCCGCAGCGACAGTATCCGTTTGCGGAGGGATAACCGACTTGGACAAGGTGCTTCCTGTGCCGATTCCTTAGAAAAACAAGGGCTCAGCTTTGGTTTTCTATCGTAATCCTTGCCCAATTCTTAACAAAGGTACAGATTTCGTTAACCCAGAAAACGGGTTCCGCCGCCTAGCTCAGCGCGCGGGACACGATATCTGCAGAATTCTTTGACAAATCAGCAGCTTGCAGACGGCGGAGGCAGGCTTCTGCCTCTGCCTTCGCCTTCGGCTCCAGAATGCGCCACTGTTCAAACGCAGTCAGCAGACGGGCACCGAGCGCAGGGTTCACCTTGTCGGCCTTAAGGATAATGCCTTCGATGACTTCATATCCAGAGCCGTCCGGCGCGTGAAACCCGGACAGATTCTGCATTGCAAAAGCCGCCGCGACCGAGCGGACGCGATTGGGGTTGCCCATGTCGAAATCCGGATGCGCCGCCAGTTTTGAAACGGTTGCGGCATCACCGGTACCCGCCTGTACGCCAAACCATTTGTCCATGACCAGCGGGTTAAATTTCCACGTCCTCTCGAAATCGGCCAGTGCAGTGTCCCGCGCCGCGCCTTCCAGCCCTGCCAGGCCGCGCAACGCAGCGAGCTTCTCGGTCATGTTGGTGGCGGCGTTATAGAGACCCAGAAGGCGCTCACCCGCTTCGTCGTGGCCTGATGCTGCCAACAGGTTGATCAACGCCGTGCGCAGGGCGCGTTCACCCGCCTGCTCTGCTCCCGGATCATAAGGTTCCGGGGAAGACTTGGCGAGAATGTCATCCACAAAATCGAAGAGTTTGCTGTAGAGGGCTGCCTGCAATTTCTTGCGCGCGGTGTTCAACGCCACAGGGTCAGCCGGCTGACGTTCCTGGAACAGTTCACCCACATCCGGCAGGCGTGTCAGGAGCGACGCGAAGGCCGGGTCGTCCACCGCGCCGCGAATAGCCACAGCCATCGCTTCGACAAGCGCATCATCCGGCTCTGCCTGCGATCCTTCGGACAGGGCCAGAATTTCTTGCTTGGCGAGGTTCTGCACACTGTCCCATTGATTGAACGGGTCCGTTTCCAGTCGGATCATCGCGAGTTGGTCATCGCGGCTGAGCGCTCGCTTGATGCGTACCGGCGCGGTAAAGTCGCGATTGATCGACACCAGAGGGCGTTCAGATCCTTCCGGCAGGTCGAAGGTCATGGTCAGTTCTTCATCTTCCAGAAACGTGATCCATTCAGCCATGTTGCCTTCATCGTCGATCAACGCCATTTCCATCGGGATCAGCATCGGCTTCTTGGCTGGTTGGCCGGGTGTTGCTGGCGTCTTCTGTTTCAGCGTGACAGCAATCTCGCGCGTTTCCGGATTCCAGCTTTCTTCCATCGTGATTTCTGGCGTTCCAGCTTGCGAATACCAGAGTCGGAACTGAGTGAAGTCCTGCTCGCTGACTTCTTCGAAACAGGCATAAAAATCCTCGATGGTGACAGCCTGTCCATCATGACGGTCGAAATAGAGGTCCATGCCTTTGCGATAGGTTTCCTCACCGAGCATCCGGCGCAGCATGCCAATTATCTCCGCGCCCTTTTCATAGACCGTGGCCGTGTAGAGATTATCGATGGCCCCATAGGTGGTCGGGCGCACCGGGTGCGCCAATGGGCCGGCATCCTCGGCAAACTGGCGTGCGCGCAAGCGGATGACGTCCTTTATCCGCTGCACTGGGCGCGAGCGCATGTCGGCAGAAAAATTCTGATCACGGAAAACCGTCAGGCCTTCCTTGAGGCACAACTGGAACCAGTCTCGACACGTGATCCGGTTGCCAGTCCAGTTGTGGAAATATTCATGGGCGACGATGCTTTCGATGGCCTCGAAATCTGCGTCGGTCGCGGTGTCTTCGTCAGCCAGCACATAGGCCGAGTTGAAGATGTTCAGACCTTTGTTCTCCATGGCGCCGAAATTGAAGTCGCGCACAGCCACGATATTGAACACGCCGAGATCATACTCCCGGCCATAAGTCTCCTCATCCCATTTCATTGAGCGTTTGAGGCTGTCCATGGCCCAGGCCGCACGATCCGCATCGCCCTTGTCGACATGAATTGCCAGATCGATGGTCTTGCCGCTCATGGTGGTGAACTGATCAGAGTAGACATCATAATCGCCAGCGCAGAGCGCAAAGAGATAGGCCGGCTTCTTGTGCGGATCATCCCATACCGCAAAGTGACGACCATCATCCACATCGCCTGCCTCGCCCGGCGTACCGTTCGACAGCAGGATGGGATAGGTCGCCTTGTCGGCCGTCATGCGCACGGTGAAGCGGCTCATCACATCCGGACGGTCGGGATAAAACGTAATGCGACGGAATCCGATGGCTTCGCACTGGGTGCAGAAACGGCCGCCTGACATATAGAGACCCGACAGCGCAGTGTTCTTTGAGGGCGCGATCTCGACTTCGGTAACCAGCGTAAACGCGTCTGGCACCTCTGCCAGCGTCAGTCCGGTCTCCGTCAGCTGGTAGGCATCATCCGGCACTGCAACGCCATCAATTGCGATCGACTTCAACTCCAGCGCTTCGCCGTCAAGCTCCAGGGGCGCGTTCGCGTCACCTGTCCGGTGGACCTTCAGATCGGCGCGCACCCGCGTCGCATCCGGATGAAGGTCAAACCTCAGATCCACCTGCTCGATTTCGAAGGGATAGGACGAATAATCCGACAATTGAACGGCAATGGGGGCTTCAGTGCGCATGTTTTCTCCGGCAAACAGGATTTCAGTCTTTCAGTTAGGGAGTCTGGCTGGCAACGTCGAGGGCTAGCGCCCATGCGTCTGCAGATATCAACCCGAATGGCGAGGCCTGATGCGCGCACTTCTGTCTCATCCCCTCATCCGCAGTCTGGCGGGGCTTGCCGCAATCGGACTGGCGATCATTATCGTAGTCTATTCCCTTGTCCCGGTCAGTGAGGCCCCTGCTCCGCAATTGCCGGACAAGATCAAACACTTTGCAGCCTACGCCGCCCTAGCCGCGCCGCTCTCGGTGGCGTTCGGGGTGGGCCCACGCCCGGCTGCTTTGGCGTTCAGCATATCAGGCTTGTTCGGTATCGGGCTTGAGATTGCGCAAATGCTTGGCGAGGCCGGACGCGAGGGGTCCAGCCTTGACGTTGCGGCCAATCTGGGCGGCGCGCTGGTCGGAGTTCTTGTTGTCGGGGTACTTGGTCGACAGGGGCGGCTATTCAGCCGCGACCGTCGCTGAATCTGCCTCAGCCGCGTCATCCAGCTGATAGACAAAGCGCAGGATCGATGCGCAACGCTGGGCGACCTGCTTGAGTTCGGACGGGCAGTCATCCGGTTTTTCCTGACAGAAGTCCGCGATCTGACGTACGGTCTGCAACAAGTCCGGCGTGCAGGCGATCATGCGGGCCTGATGCTCGATACGTTGCGGGTCGCGATCATATTCGCCGCCTGTGACGCGCCAACCGCCCTGGTCATCTTCATCCGTCACAACCACGGGATAGGTCCCGACATCACTGATGCCGAGGCCACCAATACTGGCCCGCCATTTCGCGCGGCGGCGAGCGATATGCCAGTGCTCCAGCAGGGAATCGTCGTCATCCGGGCGCAGGACATGCGAATCCCTCGCCAAGCTCTCTTCAGCCGCCAGTTCATGAGACTGGAAACTGCGTCCCAATCCGCACTCATAGGTCACGCGGAGCGGTTCATCCACGTCCTTGACCCAATGCGGCACGACTTTTTCGATCAGCGCCCACGTTCCGACGGGCTTCACGAAGACGCGCTGCGATTTGTGAAATAACGCCTTGGCCATCAGTTGCTCCCGAATTCAGACGTGATTTTTGCCATCTGGGCCTTTCAACGCAGTGAAACCGATCGATGAAATTTGACCTACCGGCACGATTTCCCACCAAAAGTGGATTTTCGCGTTTCCGTTGGGTGACGGGTTTCCGCGCACGTAAACCGCGCTATTTTGCTCATCATTGAAGAAAAAGAGTGGCCCGACCGGCCACAAAGGGGAGCGCAAGCGACATGAACTTCGACTTTTCCGAAGACCAGAAATTTCTCGGCAATGAGGCCCGCAAATTCCTCGAAGCCGAATGCCCCATGACGGCCGTCCGTCTGGTGTTGAATGACGACGATGTCAGCCACAATGAAACTGTCTGGAACAAGGTGGTGGAAATGGGCTGGCTCGGCACGGCAATCCCGGAAGAGCATGGCGGCCTCGGCCTGGGCCTGCTCGAAGTGTGCGTGCTGGCAGAAGAAATGGGCCGCGTCCTGGCTCCGGTTCCGTGGGCCTCCACCGTCTACTTCTTCACCGAAGCGCTGAAGCTGGCTGGCTCGAATGAGCAACAGGCCGAAATCCTCCCGCGTATCGTCAGCGGTGATGTAGTGGGCTGCTACGCTGCCAGCGAAGGCCCTGGAAATCCAGCAGCGGATACGCTGAAAACGACCTTCGACGGCTCCACGCTTTCGGGCACCAAGGTCCCGGTCACCGATGGCGATATCGCAACGCACGCCGTTGTGCTGGCCAAGGAAGGCTCCGGCGCGAGCCTGGTCCTCGTCGACCTGACCGGCGAAGGCGTGACCCGCAAGACGCTCCAGACACTGGACCCAACCCGCAGCCATGCCGAGATCGTCTTCGACAAGGCACCGGCCACGCGTCTTGGAAACGCGGGCGACGGCGAAATGCTGAATGACCAGGTCCTGGATCATGCGGCTGTCCTGCTCGCCTTCGAACAGCTGGGCGGCGCCTCCCGCGCCCTCGAAATGGCAACCGACTATGCCAAGGAACGCTACGCCTTTGGACGCCCCATTGGTGGCAATCAGGCGATCAAACACAAGCTCGCTGAAATGTATGTGAAGAACGAGGTTGCTCGCTCGAACTGCTTCTACGGCGCATGGGCCGTCTCGACGGGTGCCGCCGAACTGCCGGAAGCCGCCGCCGCGGCGCGCATTGCAGCATGCGAAGCCTTCTGGTTCGCGTCCAAGGAAAACATCCAGACCCATGGCGGCATGGGCTTTACATGGGAGGTGGACTGCCACCTCTTCTATCGCCGCGCCAAGCTGCTGGCCGTTCAGGCCGGAGCGCCCAAAGTGTGGAAAGAAAAACTCGTCCGCACCCTTGAAAACAAGAATGCCGCCTAAGGAGGAATGACTCATGGACTTCAATGACACCAAAGAAGAAGCCGAATTCCGCGCCGAAGCTCGCGCTTTCCTCGGCAAGCACCTCGAGCCGAAGGGCGACAAGCCGCTGCGCCAGCGCGTGGACGGCAGCGAATTCATGAAACTTGCCAAGCAATGGCAGAAGACAAAATCCGAAGGCGGTTATGCCCAGATCACCTGGCCGAAAGAGATCGGCGGGCGCGGCGGCACGCCAATGCAGCAGGTCATCTGGAACCAGGAAGAAGGCAAGTTCGACGCGCCGACCGGCCCCTTCACCATCGGCCTCGGGATGTGCATCCCGACCGTCATCGCGTTCGGCTCCGACGAGCACAAGAAACGCTATGTCGGCAAGGCGATGAAGGGCGAGGAAATCTGGTGCCAGCTCTTTTCCGAGCCTTCCGCCGGGTCTGACGTTGCGGGACTGAAGACCCGCGCCGTCAAGGATGGCGACGAATGGGTCATCAACGGCCAGAAGGTCTGGACCTCCGGCGCACACTATTCCGATTACGGCATCCTGCTGACCCGGACCGACCCGAGCGTGCCGAAGCACAAGGGCCTGACCATGTTCATCGTGGACATGAAACAGGCTGGCGTCGAAGTGCGCCCGATCCACCAGGCATCTGGTGGTCGCGAGTTTAACGAAGTCTACTTCACGGATGTCCGCATCAAGGATTCCGACCGTCTCGGCGAAGTCGGCCAGGGCTGGAAAGTGGCCATCGTCACACTGATGAACGAGCGCCTTGCCGTGGGCGGTTCCCCTGGCCCGGACTGGGCGGAGATCATGGCCTATGCCAAGGAAGCCGGCACCATGTCTGATCAGGCTTTCCGCGAGAAACTGGCCGACTGGTATGTTGCCGCGCAAGGCTACAAGCTGACCAAGTTCCGCACGCAGACGGCCCTATCACGCGGCCAGACACCGGGACCGGAAAATTCGATCGGCAAGATCATCACCGCCAACCACCTTCAGGACATTTGCAACTCGGCCATCGAGATGCAGGACCATTACGGCATCCTGACGGATTCAGATCGCATGCCTGCTGATGCGATCTTCCAGCAAAGCTTCATGTGGGCCCCCGGCCTGCGCATTGCAGGCGGCACGGATGAGATCCTGAAAAACATCATCGCCGAGCGCGTTCTGGGCCTGCCCCAGGATGTCCGCGTGGACAAGGACATTGCGTTCGACCAGATGAAAAGCGGCTAGATCAAGCCTCAGGCTTGTCTGCGTGAGCGTTGATGTACTGGCTGACGAAGGCCGCCACATCGTTCACGCAGGCCCGGCCTGCTTCGCCCAGCGCCTTGGCACGGTCTGCATTGGACCCGCCAGTGGCACTGGCAGAATTCGAGACCACGATCTGGTCCAGCACATCTCGCGATCCACCGTCCATGAGCGTCGCGCGCACGCGGCACCGTCCGGTCGTGCCGGACAAGGTGAATTCCGTTACCTGCCAGGAAAGCTCATAGGGTGATGAAGCCCCCGTCTCGGGCGCAATCGCCTTGCCTGCGCCCTGCCCCTGCAACGCGTCCAGCATCGCCATCTGCATCAGGCGTGTCGACGAATCCGTCCATTCCACGTTCGGCACCAAACGTAGCGCACCACTGGAGTCTTCCGCCGCAATCGCCCGACCGGCTACGAGGCGTGACGCATCCGGCTCACGAATGAGAACAGACGCATCCAAATCGTAGGTTGTTTCCATCGGTGCAAAGCGATAGAGGCCCTGTGGCACCTTTGGCTCTGGCAAGACAGACACACATGCTGCGAGGCTGCAGGCCGCAAGGCCAGTCATAAGAACACGGATCATCTAGCGGCTCTCCTCATATGGGGCCGGGTCACCGACCACGAAGCCCTGGGGGTTTTGTTCCAATTCACGCGCGACCCGGTCGAGGCGGTTGATCAACAGGCGCAAATCTCGGCTGGCAAGACGCGCGTCGACCAGCGCGCCTGTGGCCGGGCCTTCGATGGCGTCTGTCGCCGCAAGTACCGCGAGATTGCTCTGCTCCACCGTCTTGTTCGCACTGGCAGCCACTTCGCGGATTTCGGCGACCAGCGCATTGGCCTGCGAGCCGAACTCGGTCATCTGACTGTCTGCATTCGTCCCGAAGGATTCCAACGACGCAGAGGCCGCTTCAAAGCGCGCGCTCGCCGCCGACACATCTTTCAGCGTCTGGGTCGCTTGCGCCATCGTGCCATCGGAGGCGGCGAGTTGCCCGCTGAGTGTTTCGATGTTGCGGATCGTGGCTGACAGGGACTCAATGTTCTCATCCGTGAGGATCAGGTTCACCCGCTCAATGGTCCGGTTGGCCTTGCCGAGCACTTCGGCGCCACCGGCAAAAATTTCGTCGAGTTGTGTCCGCTCGGCCTTGATGACGGGCACGGGCTGACCCGGCCGCGCACGCAGGGGCGCTGCCTTGGGTGACCCTGCCGTGATCTGAACAAATGTGATGCCCGTAATGCCGGCCAGCTGGATAGAGGCCGTAGAATCCACTTTCACAGGGGTTTCCGCGTCCACACGTATCCGGGCCCGTACCTTGGACTGATCCCCCCGGTCGATCCGCACCCAGGAGACCTCACCCACCTTGATGCCGATATAGCGCACCGAAGCCCCCTGCTCCAACGAGACCGGTCCCTCGAAGACAATATCATAGGCTTCAAAATCCTGCCGGAACTGGGACTGGCCCAGCCACAGCGTGAATACCGCCACGGCCATCGTGGCGATCAGGACGAATGCTCCGATCAGGGCGTAATTCGCTCGCGTTTCCATCGTCTCCGGGTCCTCTTCTAGTGTCCCGTCGCGGCCCGCCCACGCGGACCTCCGAAATATTCCTGGACCCACGGATGATCGAAGGCCCGTAATTCATCAATTGTGCCGACTGCCAGCACGCGTTTCTCGCCCAACACGGCAATCCGGTCACAAGTTGCCTGCAGCGTATCCACATCATGCGTCACAAGGAAGACCGTCAGGCCCAATGCGCGTTGCAGCTGTCGGATCAGCGCATCGAAATTGGCTGCTGTGATCGGGTCGAGCCCGGCGGTAGGTTCATCCAGAAACAGGAGTTCCGGGTCGAGTGCCAAGGCCCGCGCAAGGGCCGCGCGCTTGCGCATGCCACCTGACAGATCGGACGGGAACTTTGGACCGGCATCCCCATGCAGGCCCGCCATCAGAATTTTCATGTCCGCCAGTTCGCGACATAGCTGCGGCGAGAGGTCGGTGTGCTCCTTCATGGGCACCATGACATTCTCGCGCACGGTGAGGTTCGAGAACAGTGCGCCGTCCTGGAACATGACGCCCCAGCTGCGCTCCACGGCGGCGCGCTCGTCCGGGTCGAGTGTCTCCAATCGCTTGCCGAACACTTCAATACTGCCCGCCGAAGGTTCCTTCAGGCCAGTGATCGCGCGCAAAAGCACAGACTTGCCACAGCCTGATGGGCCGATGACGCCGATGATCTCGCCGCGACGAATATCAAGATCAAGATGCTCATGTACGACATGAGACCCATAGGCGGTCTTCAGGTCACGCACGCGGATGATGATTTCGTCGGTCAAATGCCCATCTCCATATAGAAGATGGCGAACAGGGCATCGATCACGATGATCGAGAAGATGGCCTGCACAACCGATGTGGTTGTCTTGCTGCCAAGCGACTGGACGCTGCCACCCACATTCAGGCCCTGACGGCAGGCAATAAGCGCCACCACGAACCCAAACACCGGAGCCTTGGACATGCCAACCCAGAACTGGTCCAA
>Ga0207895_1000808_pt1 | contig 11604 bp, 11 predicted proteins | sample MalvirmetaMSP112_FD_184230 | JGI IMG/M metagenome (GOLD analysis project Ga0207895, IMG submission 184230) | Marine viral communities from the Deep Pacific Ocean - MSP112 (SPAdes) | ecosystem: Environmental > Aquatic > Marine > Oceanic | place: Pacific Ocean | collected 2011-05-24 | reverse complement strand
GTGATCGGGCTGACCTATTACCTCTGCGCCAAGGCATTGGCCGCCCTTGGGGGCCGGCTTGAACGGCACCTGCGCAGATCCGTCGTGTGGCAGGGACTCTGATGATCGAAATCAACAATGTCGAGAAGCGGTTCGGCAGCGCCGAGGTGCTCAAGCGGATCAACCTCAAGGTCGAACCCGGCGAGGTGGTGACGATCCTCGGCTCCTCGGGCTCGGGCAAATCGACCCTGATACGTTGCATCAACGGGCTCGAGGCTCTCTCGGGCGGTGCGATCCGGGTCGACGGCCACGACGTCTCGACCTCCGCGGGCCTCGCCGCGGCGCGGCGTCGATCGGCCACGGTGTTTCAGCTGTTCAACCTCTACCCGCACATGACGGTGCTGCGGAACGTCACGCTCGCGCCGATCCAAGTGCTGGGCCAGCCGCGCGCCGAGGCCGAGGCGCAGGCGCGTGCGCTCATCGATCTGGTCGGTCTCACGGAGCATGCCGACGCCTACCCGCAGCGCCTCTCTGGCGGCCAGCGCCAGCGCGTCGGCATCTGTCGGGCGCTGGCGATGCAGCCGCGCTATCTTCTGCTCGACGAAGTGACGAGCGCGCTCGATCCCGAGATGACCGGCGAGGTGCTCGCCATCCTCGCCCGCCTTGCGGCGGAGGGCACGACGATGGTCTTCGTCACCCACGAGATCGAGTTCGCGCGGCGCATCTCCGATCGCATCGTGTTTCTCGAAGCCGGAGAGCTGATCGTCGACATGCCGACCGAGGCCTTCTTTTCCGAGGAGGGCGGCCTCGCCGTGCCGCGGATCCGCAAATTCCTCTCGAAGATGACGAAAGACTGATCCCGTGATCCTGCTTGCAAACTGCGAGGCCGAGCCCGGCTTCTTTCATTCCGTGACCGCACTGAAGGCCGGAACCGGTGCCGTCGACGCGCTGGTCGAGGGCATCGGCCATGTCGAGGCCGATCCGGCGGTGCGCTCGGTCGGCTATGGCGGCTGGCCCAACATGATCGGCGAGATGGAATGCGACGCGGGCGTCATGGACGGCACCACCCGCGAGGTCGGCGCCGTCGGTGCGGTGCCGCGCACCTTGCCCGTGGCACGGCTCGCGCGCGAGGTGATGCGCCGTCTGCCGCATGTCATGCTGACCGGAGCCGGCGCGCGCAGGTTTGCGGATGAAAGCGGTTTCATCAGCGATGAGATGCTGCATCCTGACAGCGCTAGGGTGTGGTGGGACAAGCTCGAAGGCCTGCTCGACCCGGCCCAGAGGGCGGCCTTTCCCGATCTGCCGCTCGCGCCCTTTTCCAAGGCAATCACCGATCCCGAGCGGGTGCGCGACACCACCGTGTTCCTAGGCCGCGATAGCGGCGGCGACATGGCGGCCGTCACCTCGACCTCGGGCTGGGCCTGGAAATATCCGGGCCGACTCGGCGACAGCCCGATCCCCGGCGCGGGCTTTTACGCCGACAGCCGTTTCGGCGCCGCCGCCTGCACCCATACCGGCGAAATGACCATGCGCAGCGCCACCGCCCACGCGGTGGTCCACGCCATGCAACTCGGGCTCGATCTCGACCAGGCGGTGGAGGCCGCCGCGCGCGACCTGCTGACGCTCGAAACCGGCTTTCTCGGCGAGGTGGTGATCCATGCCATCGACGCGACGGGCCGGCACCGGGTGGTCAACCTTCTCGGCCGGGCCCCGGTGTCCTACTGGATCTGGACGCCGGAGATGGCAGAGCCGGAGCGCCGGCTCTCGGAGCAGTTTCAGTCTTGAACCAAGGGAGGACCTCATGAAGACCTTACTGAAGAACGCGATGATGGCCGCGGCGGCAGCGCTGGCGTTCGGCGCTTCGGCGAATGCCGGCACGCTCGATGACATCGTCGAGCGCGGCGTGGTGCGGATCGGCGTGTCGCTGGGCGGCGAGCCGATCGGCTTCCGCGACGACCGCAACAACCCGGTCGGCTACGATGTGGATGTCGCCACCATGCTGGCTGAGAAGATCGGCGTCCCGGTCGAATTCACCGATGTCTCGGGCGATGCCCGCGTGTCAATGCTGGTCTCGGGCCAGCTCGACGTGGTGGTGGCCAACACCTCCGCGACGCTGCCGCGTGCCCGCGCGGTAAGCTTCTCGATCCCCTACAACCGCGCCGGCCTGCGGGTTATCGCGCAGACGGATTCGGACATCGACACCATCGCCGATCTCGACGGCAAGAAGGTCGTGGTCGGCCGCGGCACCACCGGCGAGGCCTTCCTCAAACGCGAGGTTCCGGGCGCCGAGCTGGTCTATACCGATACCTTCTCGCCCGACGGCGTGCTGCTGCTGCGCCAGAAGCGGGTCGACGCCGGGATCGAGGACAGCTCGCTGCTCGATTACCTCGCCACCCAGGAGGACAGCCTCAAGACCCTGCCGTGCCTGCATTCGAACGACCCGATCGGCATTGCCATCGCGCAGGGCGACCCCGCCTTCCAGCGCTGGATCGACATGTTCGTCTCCGACTATATCCAGTCCGGCGCCTACGAGGCCAACTACAAGAAATGGTGGGGCGACGACGCCAACCCGCCCGAGCTGAAGACGCTCTGGTAAGCCCGTCGACCGGGCTGGGGCCGCGCGCCTCAGCCCGTGCCGCGCGGCACGAAGCCGGTGCGGATCTCGTGCAACTCGCCGCGCGCCGAGAACCCGGCCGGATCCTTCAGAAACAGCGCCACGCGCTCGATCAGCACGCCCTTGTCGAAGCCGATGGTCGAAATGTCGTAGGCGTCGAAATTGGACCGGCTCAGCGCGTCGAAACCGTAGAGCAGGTAATCCTGCGGTGGCCGCAGCCCGGTCGGCCGCATCCCGTCCATCACCCCCATCGCCATGGAGTCCGAAGTGCAGAAGACCACGTCCGGGACATCCTTCGGATCAATCCCCGCCGCTGCCTTCAGCCCCGAGGCATAGGAGTAATCGCCTTGGATCTCTCGCGCGATCACGATGCCGCTGGCGGCACAGTGGTTGCGGTAGAAGCCGCAGCGCGCCTGCTCGACCAGCGAGGAATCCCGTCCCGTCACCAGCACCGCGCGCCGCGCGCCCTGCGCCGCCGCCCGCTCCACCGCCGCCGCGATCCCGGCGGCGTCGTCGACCACGATCCGCGCCGATTGCAGGTCGGCGCGCCCGTTCAGCATCAGCACATTGTCGCTATGAAACAGCTCGCGCACCGTCTGCGCATCGGCGAAATCCGAGAACACCAGCGCGGCATGCACGTGGTAGGCGACGCTGTTGCGCAGGAAATCCTCGATCCGGCGGGTCTCGCCCACCCGGATCAGCACGGCCTGCTTACCAAGCGCCTGGATCCGCTCCAGCAGCGGGTCGATCAGGTCGAGATCCGACAGGTCGTTGAGATGGTTGACCAGCACCGCCACGAGATCGAGGGACTTGGTCGCCAGCCCCCGCGCCAGCGGGTTTTGGTTGTAGCCCAGCTCGGCCGCCGCTTTGAGGACGCGCTCGCGCTTCTCCTGCGAGACGGGCCGGCGCACCGGCGACAGCGCGCGCGACACGATCGCGGGCGCGACGCCGGCGCGGCGTGCCACATCGGCAATGGTCGGCCGCTTGTCGCGGCTGGCAGGATCATCGGGCATTCGGGAAAGCTCGCGAGGTTCGCCCCGGGATTTAGCGAAAAACCGGGGCCAAGGAAACAGGACAGACCCGCATGATATGCGCATTCGACATCGGCGGCTCCAAGATTGCCGCCGCCACGCCCATCTCCGGCGATCCGGCCCGGCTGAAGCCCTTGGGCGAGGTGCCGACGCCCACGCAGGACTTCGACGGCTTTTGCGCGGCACTCGCAGCACTGCTGCCAGCCGGTACGCACCGCGCCGGCGTCTCGGTCGCCGGGGTGATCGGGCCGGAGGGCGACCGCCTCTCCAGCGCCAACATCCCCTGCATCCACGGCCGCGCGCTGGCGCGTGAGCTGACCGAGCGGCTTGGCCTGCCGGTCGACGTGATCAACGACGCCAACGCCTTCGGCCTGGCCGAAAGCGTTCTGGGCTGCGGCGCGGGCCACCGCGTGGTCTTCGCCGCCATCCTCGGCACCGGCATCGGCGGCGCGGTGGTGATCGACGGGCGCGTGCATGAGGGCCGCGCCGGCACCGCCGGCGAATGGGGTCACGGCCCGGCCTCCGCCGCCGACGCAGCCGCCCTGCCCCGCCTGCCCTGCGGCTGCGGCCAGACCGGCTGCGTCGACACGCTGGGCGGGGCGCGCGGGCTCGAACGGCTGCACCACCACCTGTACGGCCGCAGCGCCACCAGCCACGAAATCCTGTCAGGCTGGCACGCGGGCGACCCTGCCGCCGGGCATACGCTTGGCCTTTATCTCGACGTGGTCGGCGGCGCGCTCGCCGCGGCGGCGAACTTGATCGACCCCTCGATCGTGCCGGTCGGCGGCGGGCTTGGGCAGGACGCCCGGCTGGTCGCCGCGCTCGACGCCGAGGTTCGCGCGCGCATGATCGCGCCGTCGGACGCGCCGCTTTTGCGGCAGGCCAGTTTGCAACCCCATGCGGGCCTGATCGGCGCCGCGATCCATGCCGGGAGGTGCGGCGATGACCGGAACGCTTGAGGTATGCATCGACGATGCCGAGGGCCTCGCCGCCTGCCGCGCCGCAGGCGTCGACCGGATCGAGCTTTGCGCCGCTCTGGCGCTTGGCGGGCTGACGCCCGGCCCCGGGCTGATGCGCGCTGCGGCGCGATCGGGATTGCCGGTCTACGCGATGATCCGCCCGCGCGCCGGCAGCTTTGGCGCCGGGCCCGAGGAGCTCGCGGTGATGCGCGACGACATCGCGATGGCGCGCGACTGCGGCCTCGCCGGCGTCGTGCTCGGCGTGGCCCGGCCCGATGGCACGCTTGACACCCGCGCGCTCGAGACGCTTTGCGCCGCGGCCCAGGGCATGGGCCAAACGCTGCACCGGGTGATCGACCTCGTCCCCGATCCGCTCGCGGCGATCGACCAGGCCGTGGCGTTGGGGTTCGAGCGGGTGCTGAGCTCGGGCCAGACGCGCCGCGCGCCGGACGGCGCCGAGATGCTGGCGCGGATGCACCGTCACGCCGCCGGGCGGATCGAGATCATGGCAGGTGCGGGCGTCACGCCCGACAACGTCGCCGATCTCGCCCGCGCGACCGGGCTCGACGCCTTCCATGCCTCCTGCAGCACGGCCGCGCCCAACCCACCCGAGATCGTCGCGATGGGCTTCGCCGCCGCCACTCGCTCGCGCACCGAGGCCGGGCGCATCCGCGCCCTCAAGGCCCGGATCGCCGCGCTCGACCCGCCCGCCTGACCGGGCCACGCGCCCCCTCCCCCAACGCCGGAAGACAGACCCCATGAAGATCCTCATCCTGCCAGACCCGGACGCCGCCGCCGCGCGCGTAGCCGACATCATCGCCCGGACCCTCATCGCGCGGCCCGAGGCGGTGCTGGGCCTCGCCACCGGCGGCACGATGGAGCCGGTCTATGCTCGGCTCGTCGCGCAGGCCCGGGCCGGCCGGGTCGCGCTCGACCGCATGACCGGTTTCAACCTCGACGAATATGTCGGCCTGCCGCCCCGGCACCCGCAATCCTACCACGCCTTCATGCGCGCTCATCTCGCCGCGCCGGCCGGGCTCGACCCGGCCCGACTGCAGCTGCCACGGGGCGACGCGCCCGACGCGGTCGCCGAGGCCGCGCGCTACGAGGCCGCGATTGAGGCGGCCGGCGGCATCGACCTGCAACTCCTCGGCCTCGGCGCGAATGGCCATATCGGCTTCAACGAGCCCAGCTCCTCGCTGGCCTCGCCCACGCGCGTCAAGACGCTGAACCACGCCACGCGGGCCGCCAATGCCCGCTTCTTCGGCCCGGGAGAAGAGGTGCCGCGCCATGCCATCACCATGGGCATCGCCACCATTCTGCGCGCGCGCCACGCGCTGCTTCTGGCCACCGGCGCGCACAAGGCGCAGGCCGTCGCGGCCATGGTCGAGGGCCCGGTCAGCGCCCGCTGCCCGGCCTCGGCGCTGCAGATGCACCCCGCCGCCACCATCATGCTCGATGCCGCCGCGGCGGCCGGGCTGGAGCTGCGCGACTACTACGAGACCGTGCACCCCGAGGGCCGGGAGCCGTGCCTTGCCTGACGCCGCCCGCTTCGTCCTGCTGCCCGGCCAGCTCTATGATGGCGACGGCGCGGTGCCGCGGCCGGGCCGCGCCGTGATCGTCGGCGAGGGCCGGATCCTCGCCGTCACCTCGGCCGAGGCCGCGCCGGCCGGCCTGCCGCGCTTGCGCGTGCCGGTCGCCGCGCCGGGCTTCATCGACCTGCAGATCAATGGCGGCGACGGCGTGATGTTCAACGACGTGCCAAGCCCCGAGATGCTCGCGCGCGTCGCGCGCGCTGCGCGGCGCGGCGACACCGCGCATCTGCTTCCGACTTTCGTGACCGCGCCGGGCCGCGCCTATGCCGCCGCCATGGACGCGGTGCGAGCGGCGCTGCGCGCGCGCCTGCCCGGCATCCTCGGCCTGCATCTCGAGGGGCCGTTCCTGTCGCCCCGCCGCCCCGGCATCCACCCGCCCGCCGCGATCCGCCCGATCGCGCCCGAGGACGTCGCGGTGCTGGAGCGCGGCATCGGCGGGCCACTCCTGCTCACCCTCGCGCCGGAGGAGGTGCCGCCGGGCACCATCGCCAGGCTCGCCGCCGCCGGCCTGCGAGTCTTCGCCGGCCACAGCGAGGCGACCCTGGAAGAGGTGGCTTCGGCCACGGATGAGGGGCTTCGCGGCGGTACGCATCTCTACAACGCCATGTCGCAGTTCACGGGCCGCGGTCCCGGCCTCGTTGGCGCGCTTCTGGGCGACGACCGGCTCTTTGCCGGGCTCATCGCCGACGGCATCCACGTCCACGGCCAGAGCCTCGCGCTGGCGCTGCGCTGCAAGGGCGCGCGGCGCCTCTGCCTCGTGACCGACGCAATGGCGACGCTCGCGGCGCCCGACGCCGCCTTCACCATCAACGGCAAACGCATCGCGCTGCAGGGTGGCCGGCTCGCCGATGCCGAGGGCCGACTGGCCGGCGCGCATCTGGCGATGGACGAGGCGGTGCGCAACATGATCGTGATGGGCGGCGCGACCCGCGCCGAAGCGCTGCGCATGGCCTCGACCACCCCGGCCGCGGCGCTCGGACTCGGGCACAAGCTGGGCCGCGTCGCGCCGGGCTTCCACGCCTCGCTGACGCTGCTCGACGACGATCTGCAGGTGCTCGGCGTGGTCGTGGACGGCGCGACATTCCTCAAGGACATCGACTAGGTGTATGGTCCCGAGGTAAAGTGGCACGGCTCTCGGTGGGGCAGGTCGGGGTTGGTCTGCCATTCTCGCCAGATGAATTGCGCCGGGGTTAGCCCCTTGAGCGTCTTCAGGCGCCGGACCGTATTATAGGAGTCGATAAAACAGGGCGAGGTAGCGTTCGAGTTGCGCGTGATCGTCGTAGTGGTAGTGCTTCACCGTGGCATCTTTGATCGTTTGGTTCATCCGCTCGACTGAGGGCCAGCTTGACAAGACCGGTTGCCCCCGCGCGCCCGAAGGCCAGCATGAGCCGCCCTGCCCCGCTGCCCGGCAGCGCATGCACCCAGATTTGCTGCGCCGGCGCGCGCAGCAAATGCGCGACCAGCCGGCGATGCTGGCGGTCCGGGTCGAAACGGTCGGCGGCGCGGCTTTGAGACATGCCTCCTTGTGCCGCCCGCCCGGCAGGTTTTCCAGTGGCACTGTTAGGTTGATGGCGTCTTGGAAGCCCGGTAGCTCGGTCGGTTGCTGAACCTCGGCGATCTATCCCGCCTCAAGGGGTATCGCTTTCCGCGCACCGTCATCGGGTACGCCGTCTGGGCGTACCACCGCTTTGTACTGAGCTTGCGAGACGTCGAAGACCTCTTGGCCGAGCGGGGGGTCGTCGTATCCTACGAAACGATCCGGGTGTGGGTAGCGAAGTTCGGGACGCAGCTCGCCGCGAAGATCCGACGCGATCGACCTGATCCGTCCGCCAAATGGCATCTCGACGAGGTCGTTCTCAAGATCAACGGTGTGAAGCATTGGCTGTGGCGGGCAATCAACGCGAACGGCGACGTCTTGGACATCCTCGTACAGTCACGCCGCGACACCTCGGTCGCCAGACGGTTCATGCGCAAGCTTTTCAAGCGATGGGGCCTGCCGCGGGTAATGGTGACCGGCAAGCTCGGATCCTACTCCGCCGCGAAGGCGCAGGTTGCCCCATGCGTAGAGCACCGTCGTCACAAGGGGATCAACAACGCGGCGGAAGCATCGCATCGGCATACCCGCTGACGAGAGAAGGTGATGAGCCGGTTCATGTCGCCGCGACAGGCCCAGCGGTTTCTGTCGGTCCACGACCAGACCGCCCCCATCTTCCGCTCGCGTCGTCACCGCCTCTCCGCAAACTCCCATCATCGTGCAAGACAAGACGCATTCGACCTATGGGCCGCCTACACGGCCGAAATGTCCGCTTGAGCGGCCGCCGACGAGACATTGGCCGTCCATACAGAACAACCTGACAATCCCCAAGAGGAATAGGTCACAAGCCATTGATCTTGCTATAAAAAGTAAGCCCAAGGTAGCGGCGAGGGACTAACTTTGGGCTTGGTGGGGAGGGGACTATTTCTGCGGAAATAAACTGGGATCTACGTCAGGTAGAGCGGTAGCTCTCGACGAGTTCCTTCAATCTGGCCTCGAATTCATCTTGCAGTTCGGGCGCCACCGGCACTGCCTTGAGGGTCACCGACACGTTCTTCTTGCCGCGCTTGGCGACGAAGGATGCGCCATTGGACAGCGTCAGGGTCGCAGGCCGAGCCGCAGGCACCTTCGCCCGTGTGGTTGTCGAGCTGGAAGACTCCAAAGTGACAGGCTCGTCGGCGACAGCCTCCTGGCCCATGGCCTCCATGATCTCGGCCTTGAGGGTCTCCCGATCACTTCCGTCTCCCATATGCTTAGCGAAGCGCTTAAGGATGGGTGTGGTAGCTCCCTCCGGGAAGATGTCGCGGACCTCATCCTCGTGCTTCCAAAATTTCAGGGAGAGGGATACCTCCCACTGCCCTACCCCGATAGTCTCGGCGATCTGGGTCTGGGTCAGCTTGTTGTCTTCTGCCTTGAGATGCTGCGCAATCCTCCCGATCGACAGGTAGCGTTCGAGAGGACGGAGATCCTTGCGGACCGTGTTCTCAGCGAAGCGCTCTTCGAGGTCCGCCAGCGTGTGGTCGCCCTTCTCCGCAGCGTCGAACACGCTCTCGGTCTTCTGTCCGATGACAGCGAGGGTCGGGATACCAAGCTCGACGCAAGCGGCCAGCCGCCGCCGGCCAGACTGCAAGAAGAAGCGAGCCTGCGGATCGATCTTGAAGGGGTCGGTATCCTTAGGCGTCCACTCTGGGTTACAGGGCCTAACGCGGATCGGTTGCGTCTGCCCCCGCCTCGCGATGTTTGTCTTCAATGCTTCGAACTCGGCACCCTGCTTCCAGTCACCTAGTCGATCGGACTGAATTTCGTCTTGGATCTGGGTTGTGTCGATCTTGATGCTGACCTCACCTTTCAGGATCTGCCTCGCGATAGCCTTCATACGCTCTCTGAAGGTGTTGGTCGCCTCTTCTTCGGCAGCTTTGTAGTGACCCCCTCCTCCCCCCGGAAGCTTTCCCTCCATGGGCCTGTCGCCTACAGCCACCTCAACTTGCTGTCGTTGTGCAGCGACTTGGTCGCGCCTCTTCATCGGCATCTTCAGCTCCATTTCTGCTTAATGAAGGTGTCGGCGAAGCCCTTGCTGGGGAGCTTACCGCGCCACACGAGATCAACGAGGTGGTCATTCACCGCGTTGGCGTTGTCTGTGAATGCTTTGGCTGAGGGTCTCTTCCCTCGTGTCTCAGGCACGTATTCGTATATGGACTTGTAGTATTCAGCTGCGTTCGAGACAGCCTCGCTCCGCGAGTAGAACACTTGAGAGATCATGTCTTCGCGGTCGTAGTAAAGGTCAGCCACCTGATCGGTATCCTGCTCGTTTACGCCTTGGATGATAGTCGGGAGGACAATGTGCCTCCCTGCCCCGATCACCTCGTCCTCTCTCGCATTCCTCTTGAGATACTGTGCCACGGCGTTCGCATAGCTACCAAGCGTCGACAGATCGAATCCTTTCATCGTCTGCGGGATCACGACGTTCGTAGCAGCCACCAGCCCGTTCAACTGCATCAAGGTCAGCGACGGCTGCTGATCGATAATGATCACGTCAATCGTCTCATCCATCGCCGCGTGGTAGCGCTCGAGATTGAAAGAGCCATCTTCGTTCCGGAGGTCGGCTGCGGTCGTGCGAGGACCGTAGGCGTCATCCCAGCGCTTGATGGCTTTCTGCAGCACGGAGTGCGTCGAGATGTCGACGTCCTCGGCGAGCATGAGCAGTGTCAGGTCACCGTTCTGAATCTGCGCGCCGGCCGGCATGAGTTTGGCACCGGGCCACGGTGTCGTGGTCCACATGGCGTGCATCTCTTCTACCGGCCGATCGAGGTTGGGAGACTTGTAGTTCTCGACTCCCATGAATGCCGCCACTGTCTGCGCCTCTCCAGTCAGCATCGGGCTGTTCTGGTCAGCAAAATACAGGGACACAGTAGCCTGGGGGTCGCAGTCAATGATGCCGACGCGAAGGCCATACTGCATCGTCAGATACTGTGCGAAATGCGCGGCCGTCAGGGACTTGCCGGTGCCGCCTTTCTGCGCCCCGAACGTGACGACGGGCAGGGGGTCACCTGGTTCACGCCAGTAGAGGTATCTGTTCTTGACGCCCACTTTCGCTTGCATGACGGCCCGCATCAGCATGACGTCAGAGAGCGAGTAGACAGAGCCACGCGCACCCGGCTCCCCACGAGGGAAGGCGGGGTTGTTCTCTGGCTCTTCACTCAGAATGCGCTGGATGTAGGTATCAGTGACGCCCAACAGATCTCCTACCTCCCGGCCGAGGAAGCGCCGCTCCAAACGGCCCTTCATGGTGAGATCTCGTTTCAGCGTTGAGCCAACGGTCTTCATTTCGTCGGCGAGCTTGGTGAAGAAGTCTTCGAGCATCGGTGCGGGAGCCTCCGGGCTTGAATTATTTCCGCAGAAATAATCAGGTTCTTATGTCTGTAATTGCACGATCTCGTCGGTGGCTGTCACCTGATCGAGGTCCGAGATGGAATTATTTCCGCAGAAATAATAGGCGGTGTGCTGTTCAAGTGTCGTCATGTAGTCACCGGGTCTTGTCCGAATGTGGCATGGTATCGTCCGAGGTCAGAAGCGAGCTTTCGCAGCTTGGTCGCTAAGCTCGTGCCTGCCTTCTCCCGAGCCTTGTTGAGATACATCATGAATTGCGACAGCGGCGGAGCGCGCCTGTGATGCTTCGGCCAGACAGACTGAATGCAGCGGGCCAGATGGATTAGAAGGGGCAGGGGGTCCGGCGTAGACTTAATTACGCTCTGCGCTTGCACCGCCAGATCATCTGGCGCTACGGTCACCCCAAGGCTCTGCCAAATCGACTGGAGCTTCCCCTGTACCGCCGGAGAAATCGTTGAAGTGTCCGTCGATGGCGGGCGATGCTCTTGGAGAAGCCGATGCGTAG
>Ga0207895_1000801_pt1 | contig 11647 bp, 11 predicted proteins | sample MalvirmetaMSP112_FD_184230 | JGI IMG/M metagenome (GOLD analysis project Ga0207895, IMG submission 184230) | Marine viral communities from the Deep Pacific Ocean - MSP112 (SPAdes) | ecosystem: Environmental > Aquatic > Marine > Oceanic | place: Pacific Ocean | collected 2011-05-24 | reverse complement strand
CACGATGCACGTTTTAATTCAGCATTTAAAAAACCAACATCAAATGGCGCATTATGAATAATTAATTCAGCACCATCAACAAAGCTTATAAAATCTTGCAAAATATCATTAAAGCGAGGTTTATCTTGTAAAAATTCGTCGCGAATACCATGAACTTTAGCTGCACCTTCATCAATGGCACGATCGGGGTTTAAATAAACATGAAATTGTTCGCCTGTTAGCTGACGGTCGATAAGCTCTAAACAACCAATTTCAATAATTCGATGACCTGAGGCATGACTAAGTCCTGTTGTCTCTGTATCTAAAACAACTTGCCTAAGCATTTCAGACCTCCTTTGCCAAAAATAAATCAATGGCTCGTGTGGCGAGCTCATCAACTATTTCATTTTCAGGGTGCCCTGAGTGACCTTTGACCCAATGCCAGCGTATTTCATGTTTCATGGCAAGAGCATCTAAGGTTTGCCAGAGATCTGCATTCTTAACGGGCTCTTTTTTAGAATTACGCCAACCCTTTTTTTTCCATTGAGCCATCCAGCTCAGCATGCCTTGTCGAAGGTATTGGGAATCCGTATATAAATCAACGGTGCACACCTGTGTTAAAGCATTCAAACCTTCGATTGCAGCTTGAAGCTCCATGCGGTTATTGGTTGTATGTGCTGCGCTACCAGAAATTTTCTTTTCTTGACCATTCCAGCGGAGTAACGCACCCCAACCACCAGGACCTGGGTTACCTCGACATGCACCATCCGTAAAAATTTCAACAGTCATAGTTTTTCCTAAACGTTACTCTTCGTGCTGTGCTCATCATTGTACCATAACCTGACGCCATAGCCTCGTGATTTCATAGAATTTATGTTAGGATTTATGTTGGCGCTAACTAATTACAGGTATTATGTGGAAGTAACCAAGCACCAACATCCTCCAGCCCTTTGTGTTTTTTTTGCCACTGAAATGTGGGAAAGGTACGGATTTTATGTGGTTCAAACGTTGCTTGCTCTTTATTTGTCTATCCACTTTACTTGGCCAGACAAAAACATTTATGCACTTATTGGCTCATTCACCGCACTCACCTATATATCTCCTGTTTTAGGTGGCTGGATAGCTGATCATTTAATTGGTCAAAAACGAGCAACCTTATTGGGCGCTTCTTTTTTACTGTTGAGTTACTTATTTTTAAGTCTTTATGCATCTGATGACAGCCTACCTTTTGCCTTAGCCGGTATTGCTGTTGGAACAGGATTACTAAAATCCAATATTTCATCGTTATTAGGTAATCAATACCCCGAACATTCTGCAAGCCGAGAACGTGGTTTTACCATTTTTTATATGGGCATTACCTGCGGTATTATTTTAGGAACAATACTCCCTAGCTATTTAAACAACCACTTTGGTTGGTCTGTTTCTTTTATGAGCGCAGCTTTTGGAATTCTACTAGGAATGATTGTTTTTTCGTTTGGTATTAAGTATTACCGCATTAAAGATTACCAGCCTTATGTGTACAGCTTTAAACAAACTTTTCAAGCATTCGTCATATTATCTCTTTTATGGGGATGTGCTGTTCTGATTATGTCTTTTCCTGCTTTTGCGGATCGCATTTTTTTAGCAGTCATATTGTTATCTTTAAGTTACCTTCTATATTGCATACTACAAGAGTCATCATCGCAAGCTCGCAAAACGAGTGTTATTTTAATGCTTTGTGTGATATCAGTGATGTTTTGGGCTTTTTATTTTCAAATGTTTTTATCCCTGACCTTATTTATCGTACGTGTAATAAAACCTAATCTCATAGGAATTTCTTTTCCTCCACCTTATTATGTCGCAATCCAAAGCATGGGTATGATTATTATAGGACTTTTTTTATCGCGTAAAAAAATAAAAACACGGCCATTTCAAGACACCATTCGAGCAGGTAACAAATTTTTATTAGCCATGATTGTCATGACATTTGCATATGCTCTGATTGTTTTTGTAGCTCACTTTGGTATCAAAATGGAAGGTTTATTATCACCTATGTGGATTATTCCTGCTTATATTATGATATCTTTGGCAGAATTGCTTTTGTCACCTGTCGGGTTATGCGCTATTACATTACTTGCTGATCGTAACCGTGTAAGTACCATGATGGGCATTTTCTTTGTTTCTTTAGGAATAGGCGGATTTTTATCTGGAAAATTAGCGAAGATAACTGCTCTCCCTCAGGATAATTTATCTTTACTTACGATTAAACAGCATTACGAAATATCATTTTTGATGCTTCTAAAAATTTTGGCCTGTCTCACTGTTCTTTCAATGGTTTTGAATACCATCATTAAACGCCTGATGAATCAAGAAGCTTCATAACTTCAGGCATAGCTTCAGGAAATTCAAATGTATCAAAAACTTCGCGCGTGACCCAGCGCAAATCAAGTTGAGATTCATGACAACCAGCGTCTCCTTTATATTGGGTTACCTTAAAAACGTGCAGGCAAACATTTTTCTTCGGATAGGCGTAGCTCACATCACCAACATATTGATACTGTTCAACAATAAGTCCAACTTCTTCGAGAACTTCTCGTCGGAGAGCAGCCGATGCTGTCTCTCCTGGTTCAAGTTTACCGCCAGGAACTTCCCAAGCTCCACCATGATCTACACCTAAAGGACGCCTCGTGATTAAAATACGTTCGGAAGCGTCCTTAATGAAAGCAAGTGCTACGTGCATCATGACAAACGACCATGACAAAGTTTATATTTTTTATGAGAGCCACATGGGCAAGGATCATTTCGACCAACTTTTTGAGGATCGCGTCGAAATGTTGTGATTGCTGATGTATCATCATCTGATGCCAAAATGTTTTCATCTACTGGATGAGCCATGTTAAGTGGTTTGATATAATCAGAACGACGCTGCTCTTCAACAGCATTCACATCTTCTGGTAATGACACATCAACTGAAAGTAATAATTTAACAATATCAAATTTGAGATTGTCTAAAAATGTTGTAAAAAGTTCGAAGGCTTCACGTTTATACTCTTGTTTAGGATCTTTTTGTGCGTATCCTCTCAAATGAATACCTTGTCTAAGATAATCCATCGCAGATAAATGTTCACGCCAATGATTATCCATGCTTTGTAATAAAATTGATTTTTCAAATTGAACAAGCAAGTCTCGACCTAAAGTTTTTTCTTTTTGTTGATAATGCTCTTTCGCTAAAGCATATAAACGTGCTTTAATTTCTTCAGGCTGAATACTGTGATCGTTTTCAAGCCAGGTATTTAATGGCACATCAAGCTTAAATTCTTCTTCAAAAAGTGTTTGTAAAGCCTTTATGTCCCATTGATCTTCCAAACTATTTGGAGGAAGGTACTGTTCGACTAACTTATCAATCACAGCTGTTATCATATTAAGAACCACATCATGAGAATCTTCCATTTCCATGATCTCAGCGCGTTGCGAATACATAACTTTTCGTTGCTCATTAGCAACGTTGTCATACCCAAGTAATTGTTTTCTGACATCAAAATGATGCCCCTCAAGTTTACGTTGAGCATTTTCAATAGCCTTACTTACAAGCTTATGCTCAATCGGCTCGCCAGGTTTCATGCCTAAACGCCGCATCATCGATGTCACGCGTTCGGACGCAAAAATACGCATTAAGTTATCATCGAGGGATAAATAAAAACGACTACTTCCTGGATCACCTTGTCGCCCAGAACGACCCCGTAACTGATTATCTATTCGTCGGGACTCATGCCTCTCAGATGCAATAATGCGTAATCCACCGGCTTTTAATACTTCATCATGTAAAATTTGCCAATCTTTTTTTAAAGCATCACGTTCTTCAGGTGTAGCATCATCAGGAAGCGTTTCTAATTGGGCAGTTAAACTTCCACCAAGCACAATGTCTGTTCCTCGACCAGCCATATTGGTTGCAATTGTAACCACACCAGGACGCCCGGCCTCTGCAATAATATGGGCTTCTTTTTCATGAAACTTAGCATTGAGTACTTGATGGGGAATTTTAGCTTTTTTTAAGAGTTTATGCAGATATTCTGAAGCCTCAATTGATGCTGTTCCTACCAAAACAGGTTGTTTGCGTTTAACGCAATCACGAATATCCTCAATGACGGCCTGATATTTATCTTCTTGCGTAAGATAAACTAAATCAGCCTCATCTTTTCGATTCATACCTTTATTTGTTGGGATAACAACAACCTCTAAATTATAAATTTGTTGAAATTCAAAGGCTTCTGTATCTGCCGTACCTGTCATGCCTGATAATTTATCGTAAAGTCTAAAGAAATTCTGAAATGTAATCGAAGCCAGTGTTTGGTTTTCATTTTCTATCGGCACGCCTTCTTTTGCTTCAATTGCTTGATGTAAGCCCTCAGACCAACGTCGTCCAGGCATAGTACGTCCTGTATGCTCATCAACAATAATCACTTTCTTGTTCTGAACAATATAATCTACATCACGATGAAACATGAGATGTGCTCGTAAAGCAGCGTTCACATGGTGCATGAGCATAATATTACTTGCATGATAAAGACTCTCACCTGACGCAAGCAAACCCGCTTTATTGAGTAATCGCTCGATATTTTGATGGCCTGTTTCGGTCAAATGAACTTGTTTTTGTTTTTCATCCAGTGTGTAATCACCCATCTCTTGTTCATTTTCGACATCTTCTGTTTTTTGAAGAACAAGCTCAGGAATAAGTTTATTAATTTTAATATATAATGCCGAGCTATCTTCGGCCGCTCCTGATATAATCAGCGGCGTACGTGCTTCATCAATCAAAATCGAATCAACCTCATCGACTACGGCAAAATTAAGTTCACGTTGCACTTTTTCATTCAGGCTAAAAGCCATATTGTCTCGAAGGTAATCAAAGCCAAATTCATTGTTCGTACCATAAATAATATCTTTGCTGTACGCTTCTTGTTTTTCAGAATGCGGCATATCACCATGAATGACGCCAACGCTCAAACCTAAAAATTCAAAAATAGGTTTCATCCATTCGCTATCACGTTTAGCCAAATAATCATTAACGGTTACAACATGCACACCATGGCCTGAAATGGCATTTAAATAAGACGGTAATGTAGCAACCAAGGTTTTTCCTTCACCCGTTCGCATCTCAGCAATATTACCCTCATGTAATACTATACCGCCAATCAACTGCACATCAAAGTGACGTAATTTCAAGGTTCGTACCGAGGTTTCTCGCACCACAGCAAACGCTTCAGGCAGTAAGGCATCTATCCCTTCTTCAGCCTCAAGACGTTTTCTAAATTCAACCGTTTTTCCAGCAAGCTCAGGGTCTGTTAAGGCTTTCATACTGGGTTCTAACGCATTGATCGCAACGACCATTTTTTGCATGCGCTTCAAAGTTCTTTCGTTGCGGCTTCCTAGTACACTCTTAATCAACGTCGTTAACATGGCCTTAATAATCCTTGTATTTGCTCGCAATATGAGAGTGGCCTAATTTACTAGATTTTAAAGCATAAATCCATCTGAAGATTGTTCCATTTGAGCCAATCGCTCCACCAAGTCATTCAAAGCTTGTTTCTCATGTATACTTTGAATGTTGAGCAATTCAGCTTTCCATGCACGCGCACCAGGCAAACCATGCACAAGATTGAGTATAGGTTTGCGTAAACGATGTATGGTTTCTTGTTGTGCATGTTCCGAATGCGCATAAGCAAAATAATTTTGGAGTACAGCTGTTCTTGATGGTTTCGCAAGCGTTGGATATAAAGCATGATGAAGGCCAGCAATTGCATAAGGATCGCGGCACGCTAATCGTCCAATCATGACACCGTCAACATAATTAAGATGTGTTTGTATTGCTTCCTTTGTTTCTATGTGACCGTTAATGATTACCGGTATATGTTTAGATAAACTTGCTTTCATGCGATATACATAATCATATTGAATCGGTGGAATTGTCCGATTTTGCTTAGGATTTAAACCAGTTAACCATGCTTTTCGTGCATGAACAATAAGCTTATCGCAGCCCGCTTGAAGTAAACATTGTATAAATGACTCAAAAAACGCATAACTATCATTATGATCAATGCCTATACGAGTTTTAGCTGTTACAGGAATGAATACAGCGTCCTTCATAGCAGCAATGCACTCAGCTACCAGTTCAGGTGATCCCATCATACATGCGCCAAAGTTTCCAGAGATAACCCTGTCGCTAGGACATCCTAAATTTAAATTAATTTCAGAAAATCCAGCATCTTCAGCTTGTTTTGCAGCAACAATAAGAGCTTGAGGCTCTGATCCACCAAGCTGTATTGCCACGGGTATTTCTGCTGGATGAAAATCAAGTGCTCGCTTTGGGTTATGTAAAATAGCGTTGGTTGTTTGCATTTCGGTATAAAGCAAGGCCTCAGGGGCAAGCAAACGCATAAGCATACGGAATGGTACGTTCGTCCAATCAATCATAGGCGCAATCGACAAAGGAGAAAATAATGGTGCGGAAGCAAAGGTCATAATCTACCTCGATTAAATTCAGAATTGTACTTTATCAAACTTCAGCTTAAAATATTTTAAAATTTTCACTTTGTATGGAAAAAAAACATGAATCCCCTTTCTTTACCTAAAGATAGCGTCGAAAACATTCGAGGCTATCTTTTAAATTTACAAGATAATATTTGTACGGAACTTGAAAAATTAGATAAACAAGCGGTTTTCATTGAAAATATCTGGCAACGTGAAGCAGGTGGCGGAGGATGTTCAAAAATTTTAGAAAAAGGTGCTGTTTTTGAAAAAGCAGGTGTTAATTTTTCGGAAGTTCATGGTGGTGCCCTACCGGCTTCTGCTACCGCCAGTCGTCCAGAGCTCCAAGGGTGCAGTTTTCGAGCTTTAGGTGTTTCAGTGGTAACACATCCTGATAATCCTTATATTCCTACCTCACACGCTAATGTCCGATTTTTTATAGCTGAACGAAATAACCAACCTGTTCGATGGTGGTTTGGTGGTGGGTTTGATTTAACACCTTATTATGGGTTTAAAGAAGATTGTATTGCTTGGCATAAAGCAGCAAAACACGCCTGCGATCCCTTTGGAAAAGAACTTTATCCTGAGTTTAAAGCATGGTGTGATCGCTATTTTTACCTAAAACACCGTAACGAAGCACGTGGTATAGGAGGGTTGTTTTTTGATGACTATTGCGCAAAAAATTTTGAACATAGCTTTAAACTTATGCAAAGTATCGGCAATGCTTTTATTGAAGCTTATGCGCCCATCGTGACATTGCGTAAATCGATCGCATTTGGTCAACGAGAAAAAAACTTTCAACGTCATCGTCGAGGTCGTTATGTTGAATTCAACTTAATTTACGACCGTGGAACTTTATTTGGCTTGCAGTCAGGCGGACGCACAGAATCGATTCTGATGTCACTACCACCGGAAGTAAACTGGACCTACCAGTGGGCACCAGAAGTTAACAGCCCCGAAGCTGAACTTTATAGCACGTACTTACCTGTGCAAGCATGGCTATAAATACCGCCTATTATTTAAGCTTCTTCTACTTCGACGTTTGCTTCAAGGCGCATGACATCCTGTGCCTTAAGACCTTTAGGACCACGGTCAAGTACAAAGCTAACTTCTTCTTTTTCATGTAAAGTTTTGAAACCTACACCTTGAATATCTTTATAATGAATAAAGACGTCTTCACCGGCGTGATTAATAATAAATCCAAATCCTTTTTTTTCATTGAACCATTTTACATGACCTATTTCGCGATCTGACATACCATCATCCCTTAGTATTTTGAACAGATAGTTATTAAAAAAGGGTTGGCACACAAACCCTCTTTAGTTAGCATACCAGTTTTTTAATGTTTGTTAATCTTTTTAAGAGATATTTTCTAAATTTATGAACTCATCTAATTTATCAAAGCAAGATTTCATACAATTCATCCTCGATGAAAAGGTACTCACCTGGGGCGAATTTACATTAAAATCAGGTCGTATCAGCCCTTATTTTTTTAATGCTGGCTTATTTTATCGAGGTAATGCCTTGTTACGTTTAGGTGAGTTTTATGCCGCGACGCTTATCAAACACCTCCCTCATCTGACGCATTTATTTGGTCCGGCTTACAAAGGCCTTCCACTCGCCACAGCAACAGCCATTGCTCTTGCACATCAAGGCTATGATGTTCATGTGACGTTTAACCGCAAGGAAATTAAACAACATGGTGAAGGCGGCCAACTTATGGGAGCTCCTTTGGAAAAGAAGCATACTGTTATGATTGATGATGTAATTACAGCTGGTACCGCTTTCCGTGAATCAAAAACATCTATTGAACATGCGGGAGGTAAGATTAGCGCAGTAATAATAGCTTTAGATCGCCAAGAACGCGGGCTTAGCAATACATCAACACTTCAAGAAATACAAGCTGAAGGTATTGATGTACTTTCGATTATTACTTTGGATGATCTTATTACGTATTTAAAACAACATGATGAATATAAACTTTTAGATCGCATGCAGGCATATCAAAAACAATACGGTTTAATTTGAACGATCTCGTTTAAATTAATAACGAAAAGCTCTTGCAATGGCTTTTTAAAAAATGTTAGCCTGATAGTCTTCCTTTGCAAAAAAGGAAATTCTTGTTAAAAAAGATGTCGCTGTAGATGTAGCTTTTCCAAGTTGTACTCAATAATAAAATGATGAGAGTTACTTGCTAGGAGCGCCATAATGCAACAGTGTCAACGAGAAGTTATATTTCTAAAACCAACACCGGCTTTACTATCTTTTTTGTCAGAGCAATTACCTAATGCAATGCTTCCTGATTTGAATTCTATTCAAATCAATACCACAGCGTATACCATACCAGTACATAAAACGGACGAAATTTTACTCGATATGATTGAACATCATTTTTCTTATATGTTTCAAAAAGAGATCGAGCGTTTATTAGGAGCGGAAGCTGTTTTAGGTATACAGGCAACGTTCCTTGATTTTTTATGCTGCTTTAAGTTTGAAGTTCATTCAAATATTGTGCTTCTCGAGTCTTCTATACACGATGGAAAACAACTTTTACGTGTAAAACCACGAGCATTATTGCTTAAAAAGATGCAACAAATCATAGAGAAGAACCAACTTCAAGCAGAAAACAATAACGATGATGAGGTGCTTATTATTGAACAAATAAAATTAACGCATCTTACAGAAAATTCAACCGTAGTCATTAAAAATTTCAATCAAGCAAGTGAAATGAAACCTTTTATTAAGCAATTTTATCGTCCTATTTTTAAACTTGAGATGATGCGAATGAGCGAACAACGTAATCAGTGGCCTGAAGTTCTTTCATTTGAAGATTTTAACCGTTATTTTTTGGTAGATGTACACACAAATATGGTTCATCTCTAAGTATAAATAACACCTAATATAACCGGTTTGATCGCGCCGGTTATATGGGTTAAATCTAAGGTTTTATTTTGCACAGTTTGTTGCGCAAACCATGCAAACATCATCGCTTCAAGATAATCAGGATCAATTCCAAATGCTTTTGTGCTGTCGACGCAGCATTCAGGCAAAGCTTGTTTTAATTGTGTCAATAAAAAATGATTATGAACGCCACCGCCACACAATGCTATGCGTCTGCAGTCAGGGGCATCTGTTTGAATCGCATCAGCAATCGATAGCGCGGTTAAACTTACAAGTGTTGCTTGCACATCTTCGGGTAAATAATCTGGTTCAAGATAAGCAGATAGCCAAGTATCAGAAAAATACTCCACGCCTATGCTTTTAGGAGGCCTTTTTTTAAAAAATGGATCCTTCTTTAAACGCTTCAGCAAGGGGTTGATAACCTGTCCTGTTGATGCCCATTTTCCATCAGCGTCATAATTAAGGGTTTTATTTTTTTTAATCCAAAGATCCATCAACGTATTTCCGGGGCCGGTATCGTATCCCATAGGTGATTGATTTTTTCTTAAGATTGTAATATTTGCGATTCCGCCAATATTCACAAGTACTAAAGGCAAATCTTGTTGTCCAAATAAGATTTGGTGATAACAGGGAGCAAAAGGCGCGCCTTGCCCGCCCACCACTAAGTCACGCGTTCTAAAATCAGCCACAGTCGTAATACCCGTTCGTTCTGATATAGTGTGCGCACATCCTAATTGCAACGTCGTTGGAATAGCAGCAAGGGGATCATGATAAAGTGTTTGGCCATGGCTCCCAATTGCTACAATATCTTTTGGTTTATAATTGGCTTGACTTAAAACATCAAGCGCTGCTTTAGCAAAATCTTCTCCAATTAATGTATGAAGTTGCATAAGCTGGATTGGAGAAATAAGTTTCGCTTGATTGAAGTTAGATAATTGCTTTTGAACTTTTTGCGAATAAGGTCGAGTTATACCTGTGATGAGCCTGTGTTCAGATAAATCGACTAAAGCCGCATCTATACCATCCATACTGGTACCAGACATCAAACCAATAAATAAATTCATGATCGTTTCACATTAAAACAGCGATAAAAATTATGTGTAGTTTCTTCTGCTATGGTCTCATAGCTTTCATTGCGTAGCGCACTAATAGCCTTAGCAACATGTTGAACCCATGCTGGATGATTAGGTTTTCCTCGATTGGGTACAGGCGCCAAATAGGGTGCGTCAGTTTCGATCAGCATTTTATTTAAAGGAACTCTTTGGGCAACATCATGCAGCGTTGTTGCATTTTTAAATGTCACGATACCAGAGAACGATATATAAAAATTAAGATTTAACGCACGTTTTGCAATATCCCAGTTTTCCGAAAAACAATGCATCACGCCGCCTATCTCATTAGCGCCCTCTTCTTGCATAATTTTTAACGTATCTTCTGCAGCCTGGCGTGTATGAATAATTAATGGTTTTTTCAATGCCCGTGCTACACGAATATGTTCACGAAATCGTTGTCGTTGTAATTCGTAAGCATCTTCCGTTTCTGTTCTATAATAATCCAGTCCTGTCTCACCTATAGCAATACATGCTTTTGAAGCCGCTAATTCAAGTAAACGTTCATAATTAAGCGGATCATTTGCCACTTCGTTAGGATGTACTCCAACAGACATACTCACATCTGGATAGCGTGATGTCAGTTCACGTAATACCGGAACATCATCAGAAGTAATACATACACATAAACAATGCTCAACACCGACTGCTCGAGCTTCAAGCATGACGTTATCTAAGTTACCATTAAACGTTGTTAAATCAAGCTGATTTAAATGACAATGTGAATCAACTAAAGGGGGTTTCAAAAGTCCTCCTTGAACTCAATAAGTAAAGTTTCTAGTGCTAACGTTGGATTAAGAGGTATGTCCTGATTTATTTTTTTTGTAAATTCTTGAATGATATCCAATTGATTAAAAAAATGCACGGGAGAATACGTTTTTGTTAATTGCTGTACGCGCACATCAAAGAACACGGTTTCTTTTGGTAAAAGTTGATGCTTTAATACACTGGCTGTAAATAACTGAAAAAACCATAACCAATCATGCAGCGCATGATTGCCCCAGGTCGCTGCTAGCTGACAAGCAGATATTTTCCCTTCTGATAAATCGCAAAGTTTATGTATGATTTCTTGTTGTTGTTGTAAAAGAAGCCCTCTTGGACTTTCTTTCGGGTACTGTTGACCGCAGCTTAAATATCCTGGTGTGTTTGTATCC
>Ga0207895_1000799_pt1 | contig 11668 bp, 11 predicted proteins | sample MalvirmetaMSP112_FD_184230 | JGI IMG/M metagenome (GOLD analysis project Ga0207895, IMG submission 184230) | Marine viral communities from the Deep Pacific Ocean - MSP112 (SPAdes) | ecosystem: Environmental > Aquatic > Marine > Oceanic | place: Pacific Ocean | collected 2011-05-24 | reverse complement strand
GATATTGTTTATTGCGATCCGCCTTATGTACCCCTCTCCCAAACAAGTCAATTTACCGCCTATACCCGTCAAAAATTTGGAGAAAAAGAACAAATATCCTTAGCGGAACTTGCCGTACAAACGGCTAAACGTGGGATCCCTGTGATTATATCAAACCATGACACGCCCTTCACACGTGAGTTATATCGTCACGCACATATCACATCGTTTCCTGTTCGCCGAAATATCAGTTGTAAAGGTAACTTACGTTTATCTGTCAAAGAATTGATCGCTATTTTTAATTAAAACCTCTAAGCGACAAAGCGAAATATTTTCTCACATAACAGTACAACTAGAAGGAATTTCAGATTTCGTTAATGGTTCATATGTTTGAAGTTTAGACTTAGACTTAGATTTAGATTTAGATTTAGGAATATGAACATCAAAAGCTGATTTTTCGCTAACTTTGAACACACCAACATAAGAAGGTTTGCTTAAAGTTAATACTTCATTTGATTTTTCATCTTGATTTTCCATCTCGAACCTATACAAAAGTTAAGCAAAAAGATTTTTTTTAGCATGTGCATGCGTTTCTTTCAAAAAGAACGTCAAAATTGCTGCAAGAAAAATTCCAACAGGGATCACAGCCATAGCAAGTTGATAATCTGCCGCTGTATATAATTGCCTAATTTGCTCTGAACTTAATGCATTCATAGCTATTTGACCATCATAACGTTGAAGAACACACCAATCCAACACATGACCAACGACGGGTTGCAAAATAATAGCGCCGAGCATCACGCACATATTCGTCATGGCAATGGCGGTACCTCCGGCTTCTCGCGGACTAAGTTCTCGACCTACTGCAAAAACAATAGCCTGCACACTGTATAATAATCCTAAAAGAAACATCATACTGTATAAACTTGACGTTTTGAGATCTGGAATATAAAGAATAAGCATCATAACAATACCTGCACCCAATGCACCGATGCGCATCGGTAATTTTCGTTGCTTTAAACGATCAGATACAAAGCCCCACAAAGGTGCGCCTACGGTGCATCCCATGAATAAAATTGAGTTCGAAAATTCAGCTGAAGCTAACGACATATCATGTGCATGCGATAAATAAGGGATCCCCCAAAGTTCAGCAAAAACAGTCGTCGGCAAATAAATCAAACAACCATATGCTCCATTAATCCAAATTTGCCGATTGCTTATCATTAATTTTAAGTCAAATAGTATTTTAGTAAAATTGGTTACTGTGCCTCCATCAGCCTCTAAATTTTTCTTCTTATCATGGATTCCGAACCATATTATAAAAAACAACCCTACACCCGAAATCGCTGTTAAATTAACGGCATGCTGCCAGCCTACCTGCTCGACCATGGCTCCGAGCAAATTATCCCCTATCATTGCACCTAGCGTTCCTAAAGCGGAAGCTAAACCGGCAACCAAAGCTAATCTATCTTCTGGTAACCAAATGGTTGCTAATTTTAAAACACCAACAAAAGCAAATGCTGAGCCAAACCCTGTTAAGAATCGACCGGCTGCTGCCAAGCTTACAAGATCAGTTGCTGCAAAAAACCACATCCCTACAACAGATACCGCACAGGCCATGGCTAATAAACGTCTCGGGCCCCAACGATCCATAAATACACCAACAGGTAATTGCATAGGAACATAGGAGTAGTAATAAAATGACGAGAAAATACCAAACCCCATAGCAGACAAACTAAAATGCTGACGCAGGGCAGACTCCATCACACTTGGAGTAATGCGTAAAAAGTATTCATAAGAATAAAAAACAGCCCCAATGGTACAAATAAACCAAGGAACAAATACACTTTTTTTGAATGTAAACAGCTTATCGTCTCCTTCAAATACTTAACCAGCCGCTACGACTTCATTGATATAGGCTTTTTTAAGAAAAATCCGATAATCATCACCAACACAAGTGAAAATGGTAACACAAACAATGCTCGTTGATAATCGGATACGGTGTATATCATCGAGCCAGCCAACCTTACCTTGTCTGAATCCGAAGAAAAATCCAGTAAAAAGCCAACCAAGGGTTGATAGATAACGGCACCCAGTGTAACAATCATATTGACTGCGGCAAAAACAGTTCCGGACAATTCAGCCCCGCTGCGTTCTTTAGCCATCACAAAAACAATGATTTCCGTTCCACTGAAGACACCATATAAAAAAAGCAATATCATTAAATTTGTGTAGGACAGGTGCGGTACATACAAAACCACGCCTATACACAATAAAGCGCATAGAGATCCAACCACGAGAGGTTGTATACGCCGCCCTGTACGATCAGACCAATAGCCACTTAAGGGCGCACCAACAGCCCATCCCAAAAACATTGCGGACACCACTTCAGCAGCTTCTATTTTTGTTAAGGCATGTGCTTGCTCAAGGTATGATTTTCCCCATAACTCACCAAATACAGAAAGTGAAGTATACATCGATGCGCCAACCACACCTATCAACCAGACTTCTCGTGAAATGAGCACCCGCCAAACTTGATTTAAAAACAAGCTCAGTGAAGGTTTATATACATGACCAAGTGTAGGGGCATCGCGTACGATTAAGAAAATGAATACCGTTAGAATGGCCCCAGCAATCACGGTAAGCATTAAAACTTTGTCTAATGGCATAATCGCTGAAAGCTCAGTCAATTTTACACCACCATACATCAAACCAAACATACCGAGTGCAGTCATAAGACCCGTGGCTAATGAAAAATAACGCTTAGGAAGCCAATGCGTAAATAGCGTTAATACACCAACAAAAGCAAATGATGAACCAAATCCGACTAAAAAGCGTCCTATTCCTGCGATATAAATAGATGAAAAATTCATAAATAAATATGAACCAAACGTACAGCATAGGCAGGCAAGTGTCAGTAATTTACGCGAGCCAAAACGATCAATAAGCATGCCGACAGGGAGTTGCATGGGTGAATAAGCAAAGTAGTAAAGTACCGCTAGCTGCCCAAATGTTGTCGCCGAAACATGACCAAAAGCTTCGCTCAGTTCACCTTGCAACGTTCCTGGTAAGATACGAAGTAAAAATTCGTAACAATAAAAGAATGCGGCAATAAGGCAAACAATAATACCAAAGAAAAGATGCTTATAACTTTTTAGGGTTACGTTCTGCATGTGCGTGAGTCTCCTTCAAAAAGAACGTGAGGATAGCCGCACAAAAAACACCGATAGGAATCACAGCCATTGCTAACCGATAATCACTTGCTGTGTACAATTGCCGAAGCTGATCGCCCGTTAATGTTTTTATAGCGAGATCGCCTATATGGCTCGCGCGTAGACTCCAGTCGAGTAAATGTCCTATTAATGGTTGCAATAACATGGCGCCCAACATGACAAACATATTAGTGATTGCAATCGCGGTTCCTCCAGCCTCACTTGGACTCAATTCACGACCAACCGCAAACACAACAGCTTGTACACTATAAAAAAGCCCTAAAATAAACATCGTAATATTGAGCGAGCAACCACTGAGACCTGGTAGATATAAAATCACGGTCATTAAAACACCAGCTCCCACAGCACCAATCAACATGGGTAAGCGTCGCTGTTTAATTTTGTCAGAAAAATACCCCCAAAGTGGAGCACCAACCGTAAATCCCATAAAAACAAGTGAATTAGAGAACTCCGCTGAAGCTGGCGTCATACCATGTGCGTGCGATAAATAAGGAATGCCCCACAATTCGGCAAAAACAGTGGTAGGTAAATAAATCAAGCAACCGTAGCCACCATTAATCCAAATTTGTTTATTTGTAAGTATAAGTTTGAGATCAAGAAAACTGCGAGCAAACGTTGTTACAGTTCCACCGTCTTCATCAATATTTTTTTTCTTATCGTGGATGCCAAACCACATCAAAGCAATCACACCAAGGCCAAAAATAGCGGTATAATTCACTGCATGTTGCCATCCCATGCGTGCAACAATAGCGCCTAATAGATTATCGCCGACCATAGCACCGACCGTACCGAGAGCAGCTGCAAGTCCAGCAACCAGAGCAAGCCTATCTTCTGGCAACCAAATTGTTGCAAGTTTTAAAACACCGACAAATGCAAATGCGGAACCAAATCCAGTCAAAAAACGACCTGCAGTTGCAAGACTTACAAGTTGGGAGCTAGCGAGCAACCACATACCCAGTACGGAAAGAGCACAAGCAAGCGTTAGCAAACGCCTTGGACCGTAGCGATCCATCAAGACTCCAACAGGAAGTTGCATAGGCACATATGCGTAATAATAAAATGCTGACAACAATCCGAATCCCGTCGCAGAAAGACCAAAATGCTCGCGAAGCGGCATTTCCATCACACTGGGAGTGATGCGCAAAATATACTCATAAGAATAGAACATCGCACCAATCGCACAAATCAACCAAGGTATTAAAATCGTTTTTTTATTACCTAACAACATAACCCCTCCTTTCTTTAAACACGTTTTCCATGAAGCGTGCCCACACCGCTCGCAACCGCCGCCTCCGCAACTGCTTTAGGGACACAAACTCTTAACCGTGGATCGATCGGTTTAGGCAAAATATATTCAGGCCCAAAATCCCAGTGTTTCACACCAGGATAATTTTGTTTCACCTCTTCTGGAACGGGTTCGTGAACTAACTGACGAATGGCTTCAACTGCTGCAATCTGCATAGCTTGGTTAATACACGTTGCACGAGCATCGAGCGCACCTCTAAAAATATACGGAAAACACAACACGTTGTTGACCTGGTTTGGATAGTCACTTCGTCCTGTTGCTAAAATCAAATCCGAACGCACTTCTCGCGCAAGTTCGGGACGAATTTCAGGCTTGGGATTAGACAAAGCAAATAAAATAGCTTTGGGAGCCATGCAATTTAAAAGTGCCGGTGTTAATAAATCAGGTTTTGCAACACCAATAAAGACATCTGCGTCCACCAGGGCTTCATCTAAAGTTCGCGCCGAAGTATGCGTTGCAAAAGCAAATTTATACGCATTTAAATCTTCTCGACCCGCATGAATGACACCTTTGCTATCGAGTAATAACATGTTTGCTTTATCAGCGCCTAAAGCCACCAATAATCGCATAGAAGCAATACCAGCTGCCCCTGCACCAATACATACAATTTTAGCGGTTTCTAATTTCTTACCTTGTATCTCAAGCGCATTTAATAACCCCGCCGCAACGACAATAGCTGTGCCATGTTGATCATCATGAAAAACCGGAATATTCAGTTGCTCAATCAATGCTTGTTCTATCTCAAAACATTCAGGTGCTTTAATATCTTCAAGATTAATGGCTCCAAACGTCGGAGCAATGCATTTTGCAGCGGTAATAAAAGCTTGAGGATCAGATGCATCCATCTCAATATCAAACACATCCAAACCGGCAAATTGTTTAAATAAAACGGCCTTTCCTTCCATCACTGGTTTGCTTGCCAACGGACCAACATTACCCAATCCAAGTACTGCTGTTCCATTCGTCATAACGGCGACCAAATTTCCTTTCGCTGTATAAAGATAGGCATCTTCTGGATTGGTTTCGATGGCTAAAACAGGCTCAGCAACCCCCGGCGTATAAGCCAGAGATAAGTCATCTTGCGAGTCTGTTGGTTTTGTAACATTGATAGAAAGTTTTCCCGGTGTGGGAAAGGCATGGTAGTGTAAGGCGCGTTGTTTTAATAAATCATCGTTCAAAATGGCTTCTCGCTTCTTGTTAATTAAACATGCAGCTTTAAAATAATCTTAATAAAAAAATAAGGCGCGTATCCTTTGCGCCTATATTTTAAATATATTTCGTGATTTACTGCGTCATCGTTTAACTGCTTACTTGGAAGCAGATTTGATGTTGTAGCGATCATGGAAACGCTGAACACGTCCACCAGTATCCGTGATTCGTTGCTGTCCTGTATAAAAAGGATGGCAATGAGAACAAACTTCAATATTCAAATCTTTACATAAAGTGGATCTTGTTTTAAAGGTATGCCCACAACTGCAAAGCACATTAATCATTTCATAATCAGGATGAATCGACATTGCTAAAACTCTCTTAATAATAGGGTTATCACTTAACAGGGACTAAGCGTGACATTCTACCATGCGCACAAAAAAAATCAAATCACTCATTCTATTTGCGACATACGTCTCATTAAAACATTAATGGCTTGGATCAATCAAAACAAAATTTACTTTATATGCATTAAAAAACTTCAAAGCAGTTGCAATAACAATTTCATTGGTTGGATCTTCAAGTCCAAGGGTTAAATTTTTTGTTAGCGCATCAAAGGTAATAGGAAATAATCCAACGCTTGCGAGCCAACGCATATGTTTTTTAGACATACACACTTTACACTTCTCTTGAGTCGTTTCAAGTTGGCTTTTAGGAAACAGCTGAAGGGCATATTGTTGGCCTAACCATGGAAATAATTCATGTTCTGTAATCATACGAAGACGTATTAAAACATCGCCAAGACGCTCTCCTTTTTTTTTCTGCTCAATCAGTGCCTCGTGTAACTCACTCTCTTTTATCAAACCATCTTCTAATAATAAATCACCAAGACGCCGCTTGTAAGGTACGAGAATATGCCTACCAGGAAATTGATGATCCGTTTTATCCCAAGCAACAGGTTTTGCTTTTTTACCACGGTTAACTGATAAGAAATATAATCTATAAGCTCGAATGAGCGCATGTAAATTCAATACATTTCCATAACATGCACGCACTAACGTCAAACTTGCAGCAACTCGCCCATATACTCGATATGTTGCAATAATACGCTGCAGTAAGCGCATCGACATCATGAACGTCCCTAATAAAATCAGCCTCCATACCCAAGGATGCATATTAAACTGTTCTTGCAACGCAGGATAATTCGGGTTACTCGCAGTAGCTAGCTCATAAATAAACCAAAATATCAGTAAAAAATAAGCTGTTCCATTAATAAAATGCGTAATAAATGCTTTTCGATCATGTACTAATGAATAGCGAAGACGCCAAGATTTAGGCCAAGGTGTATGTTCCCATTCTTGAAAAACAATACCAATGATCCAACGCGATTTTTGACGAACAGCTTGAAAATAATTTTGAGGAAACATAGCTCGCGTTGCTACGTATTCTTTGACTGTTTTTTTTATATATTTCTTTTTAAATAAACCTTGTTCCACCCATTTAGTACGTAAAACATATTGCGTTAAGAAAATAGCTTTAAAACCACAAGCTCGTATTCTAAAAGATGTTCGATAATCTTCTGTTAAAGAATTTTCTTCAAAAGGATTACCATGAGCCTCGTTTGCCAAAGCATTGATTGCACGACGTGAAAAAGCGGTACCAACACCGGCTGATGGTACATGTAATTTGAGTGCTTCACGAACAATAATATTTTTTGTATGACTTTCTGAGAACTCATCGGCATAAAGCCAATGTGTAAAATTTCTATGTGGAACATCCAGCGGAAATACAGGTAATTGAATCATATCTTTACGTGGAATCAAATGATTATATAATTTCAATGAAAGAGCATGAATCACATCTTCCGAATCATGAAACACTATAATTTCAAACGTTGCTTCACGTTCAACTTCAAACGTTTTAGCTGCTTGATAGAGTTGATTTAAGTTTGCTGCTTTATTTGTTGGACCGGGTGTGTGGCCTATGACGCAATGAACATGCTTATCATGTCTGGCAACAGCTTCAACTTCAGCAATCGTCATCGGATCATTAGGATAAACGCCAACAAATATAATATAGTTTTTATAATCAATTGAACTCACATTATGCCGTAACATGTTCCCTATAACATTGGCTTCATGCCAACAAGGAATAAGAACAGCAATAGCTTTTTCAGGAGCATGCAATAATTGTTCATAGGTTAATGGTCTATAAAAGCGCTTTTTCCATACCTGATAAGGCAATCGAATCCAATAATAAATATCAAAAAAAAGATCGTCCAAGCCTGACATGATAAATAAGATGACAAGACCAACTAACATAAACCACATAAATAGATAAAGTGTAAAAACAACATCATGCATCGTTGATATCCTTGTTATACTTTCACATAAAACTGTAAAAGAGCACGTTTATTACTGTAATATTTGCCATAAGGATTGATTTGCCGGCCTCCCACTGGCAAATACATGCCGTTAATATAATCCAAATGAATTTCAAAGTTATAACGATTAGAAGGAATAATTGCGAGACCAGGCCCAAGTTCTGCAAAATTATTATAAAAATCTCGACGTGTATCCTCAATCACACGCCCACGAATAAATAGGTTAACCATACTGCTTTTATATTGAAATAATCGAACACCCTGATGCGTTCTCACTGATGCAATAACGTTATTATCGTAACGTGAAAAATAGGTCATCTCCGCATACCAAATACCGTAATAATTCATGCTGTATTTGGGCTCAAAAAAATACGATGGACGTGCACCAACCTCCTGATAATACATAAACCCCGCACGCAAATCAGGACGCCATCGATCTCGTGCACGAGGAAAAAGATCATACGCACCTCCTGCCTCAACATAAATAAAAAGTGGTAACTGTTTAAAAGGAAAGGCCTGCCAGCCCAGACCTGTTACCCAAACATTATCTTCATATAATTGCGTAAGTTCACCTAAATCATTCGCACGATTATCTTGTGTACGTCGTGTAAACGTATAAATACGAGGTTTCATAGGAAGCGATAATTCCACACCCAGTCGCCCAATAAACTGGCTCACTGTGATTCCAAAACGATTTTGCGTAAACGGCATCGCAAAAAATTCACCATAATAAGGTTCAGGGAATGCCTTGGTTTGTTGACCTGCAAAACGTGTCAGTGCATCTTGAGCTAACCATGAAAGTTTAGGATTTTGACTTTCTGTAGCCCGATTAAAATAATGATACGCTTTTTTATTTTGATTGAGGCTGCTGTACAAATACCCTATTTGCATCGCGTCTTCAGGATTCCCCGAGAGCGTATAAACACGCTTAAATATCCTAACAGCATCCTCAATACGCCCCTCTTGAAGGGCCAAAAAACCAGCCTCCTTAAGCCCTCGAACATGCTCGGGATGCGTGTGATTCATAGCTTCAATATAAACACGTGCTTTTGCTGAATCCTGCTTTCTTAAATGATAAAAGGTGTCAAGATACGCGTTCTCCAAATCGTCAACAGACCACGTTGGATACAAAAATTGTGCTTCCACCCAATCTTTATAATGAGGAATAAAAGACATCATTCCACGTAATGCTTCCCGAGCAGGTCGATACCAAGGGCTCCGTGGTTCCTTCGTTAATGTAAAAAAAAGCGGTTCTGCTCGTTCCCAAAATCCAGTTTTATAATAAAGATAAGCAAGTTGAAACATATATTGTTTATTATCAGGCAATTGCTGATGCAACCGCTCCACCCATGGCAGCGCCCCCATAAAATCTTTTTTTTGAATTAACCATTGACTCAATTCAACTAAAGCCAAAAGATGCTGTGCATCTTGCTTTAAAAGAATTTCAAGTGCTTGACGGGCAATTTTAGGATTTGATATTTTTTTTTGATAATAGATATTCATCAAAACCACAGGATCGCGTTTGAGAATGCCTATGTGCATATAAGCAATAAAAGCACAAAGAATAAGCAGCAACGCAACCAGAGCTAAAACAATGCGTATATGTTTTTTAAAAAGCATCCTGTCCTATTATGAAAACCATCTTGGTATATCTGCGTGCGCCATTCTTTCAGAAAACATAGCTGATGCCAAGAAAATTAAAACTATGCTTGTTGTTTTAATCTATTTTATATAAAACTAAACAGGCATGCTGTAACTCATCATAAACTTAAAGGAGCGTCACATGAATGCATTTAAACAATCATGGCTTTTAGCAACAAGCATGATCTTGATGTTAAGTTTTATCACGATAGATGTGTATGCTTTCACAAGCTGTACAATCAATCCTGCATTCAAAACCATCACGCCTATACAAAACAATAATTGTGATGATAATGAACTTGCAAATAAATGCCGAGAACTTGCTTTAAAAATTGACTGGTTAAGTCGTTACCAAGATCGTCCCGCTTGCACACAAAATTTAGATGGTGTTCCTCTTTATTTTGCTGCATACCATCTCGATAAAAAAAATAAATCTAAAGCAGAAGAGCTACTAGAAGAAGCCATGGTTAAGTTAAATTTTGCTTTTGCAATAGGATGCTACGGACAAAATGACATGAAACAACTTATTTCGGATATCAAAGTACTTATCAAAGCCATCAATGCTTAAGAGCCACACACCAATAACCAAGAACACAAATCTACATTTATTGATTCCACCAAGCCCTCGCCGTACGCGCTTGGGCTTGGTTAATATCTTCCGAATAAAAACCTGATGGATAATAAAGCCTTTGTTGTATACCTCGATATCGGACAAATTTTCTTTGTTTAAAATCTTGTGTATTGATTGTTTCTTTTTGATTGGGCCCACTCGTTACACAAGCTGTTAAAGCCAGAAGTACGAAAAAAACAAACATGCTTTTCATACAAGCACCCGATCATATCTATATTTTTAATATGTCGGCACAATCATCCTAAGCTTGAGTTTAATACACAAAAAGAACAAATAAAAAACACATATCAAGGTGCAAGCATGACCCAGACCGGAGCATGATCTGAAGGACGCTCGGCTTCTCGTGGTGCTTTATCTATTTGGCTTTCAATACAACGTACCTTAAGAGCCTCACTCAAAAGTAATAAATCAATACGCAATCCATGATTTTGTCTAAAACCTGCTGCACGGTAGTCCCACCAGCTGAACGTATGCGAGGGTTGCTCGAACAAACGAAAACTATCAAACAAACCAAGCCTTAATAATGTTTGATAAGCTGTGCGCTCTGGTGGGCTCACCAACACCGAACCTTCCCAACGGGCAGGATTGTGTACATCACGATCATCCGGTGCAATATTAAAGTCTCCCACCACCACGAGATTTGGGTAACGTACAAGCTCTTCTTGAATAAACGTGGTCACGTGCTCAAGCCAATTTAATTTATACTCATATTTATCGGAGCCAACGGCCGAGCCATTAGGGACATATAAATTAATAACGCGAACACCTGCGACCGTACACGCGATAAAACGCCGCTGAGGATCATGAAATCCTGATATATCTATCACAACATCTTCTATCGGTGTACGGCTAATCACTGCCACACCGTTATAGGTTTTCTGACCCGAAAAAGCTACGTAATGCCCACGTTTTACAAACGCCTCAAGAGGAAATTTATCATCCGGTACTTTTGTTTCTTGTAGCGCTAATACATCCGTACCCGATGTATCTAACCATGCTAAAACAGCCTCAAGCCGTATATTTAAAGAATTAACATTCCAACTGGCTATTTTAAGCATGCCTCGCCCCACTGTAATCAATCATCAAGGGCGCGTGATCAGAAAAAAATGGCTCCCGATCAATTTTTACATCAACAATACAACTAGACAGATCAGGTGTAATCACTTGATAATCAAGCCGCCACCCTACGTTATTAGCCCGTGCTTGTCCCCGATTAGACCACCAGGTATATTGCTCAGGCTCCTGATTCTTAACCCTGAAGGCGTCCACAAACCCAAGTGACCCAAACACAGTATCTAACCATGCACGCTCCTCCGGCAAACACCCTGATTTTTTTTGATTTGCAC
>Ga0207895_1000796_pt1 | contig 11699 bp, 5 predicted proteins | sample MalvirmetaMSP112_FD_184230 | JGI IMG/M metagenome (GOLD analysis project Ga0207895, IMG submission 184230) | Marine viral communities from the Deep Pacific Ocean - MSP112 (SPAdes) | ecosystem: Environmental > Aquatic > Marine > Oceanic | place: Pacific Ocean | collected 2011-05-24 | reverse complement strand
TGACGGCGGCGGCTATGCCGGGACCCCGGCCGTTGCTAAGCTTGCAAAAAACCAAAGGCGCTTTCCGTGTTGGCTGTATTGATCAGACTGTTCCGTTCGTTACCACTGGCTCTGTTGCTCGCGTTGCTGCCGATGGCGGCGGCCCAGGCGCAGACCGGTGCGTTCTCACTGCCCGGCATCGGCGACCTGGAGAAACAGCTCTCCGGTGACGGTGGCGAATCCGGCGACGGCGGCGACGGCGGCGACGGCGCCTCCGATACCGCCGACGAGGACCCGGAACGCGAAGAGCTGCAGCAGACGCTGACGTTGCGCCGCGAGATCGACAGCAACCGGGAACAGATCGACACGCTTTCCGACCGCAGACGGCAGGCCCCGGTGGACCGCAACCGTCTTCAGGAACAGCTGGCCAAGGCGCGCCAGGACGCCGAGCTGGATTGGCGCGCCCGCTACCAGGACCTGTCCCTTGCCGCGCTTGTGGAAGAACTCGGCCAGCAACTGGAAGCGCTGGAAGAAAACCAGCAAACCCTGGCCAAGGTGAGCGGCGAGCTGACCCGCGCGCAAACCCTGCCCGAGCGTGCCCAGAACACGATCAGCGACAGCCTGGCCCGCACCGACGAAATCCGCCGGCGTCTGAACCAGGAAAACGATACCCTCTCCGAGGCCGAAACCACCCGGCTGCGCACGGAACTGGCGGCGCTGGAAACGCGTATTGAACTGCGTAACCAGGAGCTGTCCGTGGCCAGCACCCTGGAAGAGCTGGCCCGCCTGCGCAAACGGGTGCTGGAAGCGCAGACCGAGGTGATTCAGACGCGGTTGGACGTCCTGCAGCCGATGATCAACGAGCGCCGCGGCGAGTCGCTCAGCGCGGAAATCGGCGACGACCAGCTCGACCTGCCGGAAAGCCTGGTGAGTCATCCACTGCTGGACACCGCGCGGCAGCGCAACGAAGCGGTGCGTGACCAGCTCAAGGACACCGCCAGCGACGTGAACAACCTGATCCGCGAGGTGATCAACGCGGAGACCCAGCTGGACCGCGCCCGTTCGCTCTCCAGCACCGTCAACGACCAGATCGAGATGCTCGACGGCAGCCTGCTGTTGTCGCGCATTCTTTACGAGCAGCAGAAAAGCCTGCCGCAGTTCACGCCCCGGGAAGGCCTGGACAAACAGATCACCGAGGCGCGCCTGGCCCAGTTCGACATCCGCCAGACCCTGCAGGAACTGGAAAACCGGGATCTCAAGCTGCCCGAGGACAGCGGCCTGGACGATCAGCAAAAAGCGCAGCTGCGCGACGGCCTGCAACGCCTGATCGACAACCGGGTGGACCTGCTCAATCAGCTCGACCAGGAGCTGGGCCGCAAGCTCAATATCCTGGTGCGCCTGAATCTGTCCCAGGAGCAACTGGACAAGCTGACCCGCAATCTGCACGACATCATCTCCGAACAGACCTTCTGGATGCCCAGCACCCAGCCGCTGTCCCTGGCCTGGTTCGCCGAATTCCCCGGCCAGGTGGCGGACCAGATCAACACCATGCCGTGGCGGCGCATGGTCACCAACGCCACCGACATTCTGCAAAGCAAGTGGCAATGGCTGTTTCTGCCGCTGGTGCTGGCCGGCGCCCTGTGGCTGGTGCGCCCGCGCCTGCGTAAACGGATCAAGTCGCTGAACGGCGATATCGGCTTTCTGAAGCGGGACAGCCAGCGCCACACGCCCCTGGCGATCATCTACACGACGCTGCTCTGCGTGCCCGGGCCGCTGGTGCTGAGCCTGCTGGGTTGGGGGCTGTGGGTGCAGCCCGGCACCCTGAGTACGGTGCTGGGCGCGGCGCTGGCCAAGATCGCCCTGATCTGGCTGGTGTTCGAGCTGTGCTACCGGCTGCTGTCGCGCAACGGCATCGCCCAGCGCCATTTCCGCTGGACCGAGGACAATAACCGGCAACTGCGGCGGCGCCTGCTGATCATCGGCCTGACCATGGTGCCGATGACGCTGGTGATCGCCTTCGGCGAGGAGTGGCCGGCGCAGTTGAGCAACGACCGTATCGGCCTGGTCACCATGGTGGCCGGGCTGGCGGTGATCAGCGTGATGCTGGCGCGCACCGCGCTGGCCTACCCGATCCAGCATTATTCCCGCACCCTGCGCTCGGTGATCACCTTTATCAGCGCCGGCGCGCCGCTGGTGCTGGTGGCGTTGATCGTGGCCGGCTACTACTTCACCTCGGTGCGCCTCTCCGGCCGCCTGATCGACACCTTCTATCTTGCCCTGCTGGTGATCCTTATCGACGCCACCGCGGTGCGCGGCCTGGCGGTGGCCGCCCAGCGGCTGGCCTATAAACGGGCGGTGGCGGAGCGCGAAGCGGAACCCAAGGAAAACGTGGAAGGGGTGGAAGTCGAGGAGCCGCAAATGGACCTGCAGCAGGTCAACCAGCAATCGCTGCGGCTGGTGCGCCTGGGCCTGGTGGTGCTGTTCGGCGTGCTGCTCTACTGGGTATGGGCGGACGTGATCAATGCGTTCTCCTACACCAACACCATTGTGCTCTGGGAAAGCACCGAGGGCAGCGGCGCCAACGCCACCAGCTCGCCGATCAGCCTGGGCGATGTGATCACCGCGCTGGCCATCGGCATCGGCACCTTCGTGCTGGTCGGCAACCTGCCCGGCCTGCTGGAAGTGCTGCTGCTGTCACGGCTGAGTCTCAAGCAGGGCTCCAGCTACGCGATCACCACCCTGTTGTCCTATGTCATCGTCATGATCGGCGTGATGATCACCCTGGGCTCGCTCGGCTTGTCCTGGAGCAAGATGCAGTGGCTCGTCGCGGCACTGGGTGTGGGGCTGGGCTTCGGCTTGCAGGAGATCTTCGCCAACTTTATCTCCGGCATCATCATTTTGTTCGAGCGGCCGGTGCGCATCGGTGACGTGATCACCATCGGCGAGCTGTCGGGCACCGTCAGCCGTATCCGCATCCGCGCCACCACCATCATCGATTTCGACCGCAAGGAAATCATCATTCCCAATAAGGCGTTCGTCACCGAACGGCTTATCAACTGGTCTCTCACCGATACCGTCACCCGCGTCACCCTTAAAGTGGGGTTCGCCTACGGGTCCGATCTGCAGGCTTGCCACGATGTCCTGGCCAAAGCGGCGGCCGACAACCCCCGGGTGCTGCAGGATCCGGAACCGCTGATTCTGTTCATGGCGTTCGGCGCCAGCACTCTCGATCACGAGTTGCGCGTCTATCTCGGGGAAATCGGCGATATTCTGTTCGCCACCAACGAGTTGAACCGCGCCATCGATACCCTGGCCCGCGAGCACGGCGTGGAAATCGCCTTCAACCAGCTTGACGTCCACCTGAGGTCCGCCGCCGACGGTCTCCTGTTCGACAGCGGCAACAACGGCCGCCACGGAGACACCCGGGGGCATTATGGAGAGACCAGAACCCACTATCACGACGGCGAACGCGGCCGCGACGACGACGGCGGGGACCGCTGAGATCGGCGGGCCGATCCAGCGGGTGGAAATCCGATAATTGCCATAGTGTAAATGTTACACTCGCCGCCTCATTTCAACACGACGCGCTTTCATGTCCCTGATCACGCTGCGACAGATTCAACTGCACTTCGGCGAGCAGCCCCTGCTCGACAATGTCGACCTCACCATCGAAGCCGGCGAGCGGCTCTGTCTGGTGGGCCGCAACGGCTCCGGCAAGTCCACCCTGCTCAAGGTCCTGGCCGGCGAGGTGCAGGCCGACGACGGCCAGATCGAGAGCACCCAGAACCTGATGATCTCGCGCCTGGAACAGGAAGTGCCCGAGGACCAGGACCACAGCGTGCACGACATGGTCGCCGAGGGCCTGGGCGAGCTGGGCACGCTGCTCAACGAGCACGACCACCTGAGCCGCGCCCTGGGCGATCCGGACCAGGCGGAGCGCATGGATGAGAACCTGGCCCGCTTCGAGACCCTCAACAATGAGATCGAGGCGCGCGGCGCCTGGCAGCTGTTCCAGCGCGTGGACACGGTGCTCTCCAAGCTCAACCTGAACGGCGAGCAGAACTTCGCCGGCCTGTCCGGCGGCATGAAACGCCGTGTGCTGCTGGCCCGGGCGCTGGTCCAGGAGCCGGACATCCTGCTGCTGGACGAGCCCACCAACCACCTGGACCTGGACGCGATCCGCTGGCTGGAAACCTTCCTCAAAGGCTATTCCGCCACCCTGGTGTTCATTTCCCACGACCGCGCCTTCATCCGCTCCCTGGCGACCCGCATCATCGAGCTGGACCGCGGCAAACTGACCAGCTGGCCCGGCGATTACGACAAGTACCTGGCCGGCAAGCAGGCGGCGCTGGAAAACGAAGAGCGCGCCAACGCCGAGTTCGACAAGAAGCTCAGCCAGGAAGAGCGCTGGATCCGCCAGGGCATCAAGGCGCGCCGCACCCGTAACGAAGGCCGGGTGCGCGCCCTGAAAAGCATGCGCGAGGACTACGCCCGGCGCCGTAACCGCCAGGGCACCGCCGGCCTGGAAATCCAGCAAGGCGACAACTCCGGCAAGGTGGTGATCGAAGCGGAGCATCTGCGCTACGCCATCGACGGCCTGCCGCTGCTGCGGGATTTCTCCATCACCCTGCTGCGCGGCGACCGGGTCGGCATCCTAGGCCCCAACGGCTGCGGCAAGTCGACGCTGATCCGCCTGCTGCTGGACCGGCTGACCCCGGACGCGGGCACCGTCAAGCACGGCACCCAGCTCCAGGTGGCCTACTTCGATCAGATGCGCGACACCCTGGACAGCAACAAAAGCGTGCTCGACAACCTGGCGGAAGGCTCCGACGTGGTCGAGATCAACGGCCGCAAGAAGCACGTGATGGGCTATCTGCAGGACTTCCTGTTCGAGCCGGCGCGCGCCCGCCAGCCGGTGCGCTCGCTGTCCGGCGGCGAACGCAACCGGCTGCTGCTGGCCAAGCTGTTCACCAAGCCGTTCAACCTGCTGGTGCTCGACGAGCCCACCAACGACCTGGACGTGGAAACCCTGGAGCTGCTGGAAGAGCAGCTGGTCAACTACCAGGGCACCCTGCTGCTGGTCAGCCATGACCGGGAATTCATCGACAATGTGGTGACCTCCACCCTGGTGTTCGAGGGCGGCGACCCCAACGCCTATGTGGGCGGCTACCAGGACTGGCTGCGCCAGCGCCCGGAACCGAACCGGGGCGACGACGTCAAAACCGGCAAGCTCGCCGCGCCGTCCAGCAAACCGAAACCGAAAGCCAAGGACAGCGGCGGCCGCAAGCTCTCCTACAAGGAAGAGCTGGAACTGCAGGCGCTGCCCGAGCAAATTGAAACCCTGGAGGCGACGCTGGGCGAGGTTCAGACCGAACTGTCCGACCCGGACTTTTACAAGCGCCCCCAGGACGAGATCGCCGACGCCCAGCGTCGGCTGCAGGAACTGGAGCAACGCCTGAACGAGCACTATGCGCGCTGGGAGGAACTCGCCCAGCGAGAGTCATGAAACGGTCCTAAAAGGAAGCTTCCGTGTCGCGTATTATTCCGCTGATTACTCTGATCCTGCTGGCCCTGGCCGGCACCGTGACCGCCAACGAACGCGAAGACGACGTGGCCGCCGAGGCGCCCGCCGCCGACAGTGACCACGCCCCGGAACAGGACGAGGCATCATCCTCCGAAGCCGAGGAAGAGGACGGCGCCGACACCGTCAAACCGCTGGAACTGCTCGGCAAGACGGTGCAACCGGGCACCTTCGAAACCCTGCACTGGGCCCCGGACCAGTCGTTCCGCTCGATCGCCACGCCGGTGCCGGTGCTGGTGGCCCACGGCAACGAGCCGGGCCCGCGCCTGTGCCTCACCGCCGCCGTGCACGGCGACGAACTCAACGGCATCGAGATGGTGCGGCGCCTGATGTACGAGCTGGAACCCACCGAGCTGGCCGGCACCGTGGTGGGCGTGCCGATCGTCAACCTGGACGGCTTCCGCAACGGCTCGCGCTATCTCAGCGACCGCCGCGACCTGAACCGCTACTTCCCCGGCCACGAAAAAGGCAGCGCCGCCAGCCGGCTGGCGTTCTCCCTGTTCAACAACATCGTGCGCCAGTGCGATTACCTGGTGGACCTGCACACCGGCTCCCAGAAGCGCATCAACCAGCCGCAGCTGCGCGCCGACCTGGACAAGTCCGAGGTGGTGGCGTTCGCCAAGCACTTCGGCGGCATGACCGTGCTGCACAGCCCGCCGGGCGACGGCATGCTGCGCGCCGCCGCCGTGGAAGAAGGCATTGTCGCGGTGACCATGGAAGCCGGCGGCCCCAACCGTCTCGAAGACGAAGCGGTGGACTACGGGGTCCAGGCCCTGGAGACGCTGCTGGAAAATCTGGACATGCGCAAAGCCAGCCGCTTCTGGGGCGCGCCGCAACCGGTGTTCTTCGAATCGGAATGGATCCGCGCCGGCCAGGGCGGCATCCTGCTGTCCGAGGTGGAGCTCAACGATCAGGTGCGCAAGGGCGAGATCCTGGGCACCGTCACCGACCCCATCAGCAACACCGGCAGCGCCATCATCGCGCCCTACGACGGCCGCGTGCTGGGCATGGCGGTGAACCAGGTGGTGCACGCCGGCTTCGCCGCCTACCGGATCGGCGAGGAGAAGAGCGCCGAGGAAGTGGAAGCCAAGGCGGAGCTGTCGGACCAGACGCTCGAGGACAACGGCGTCAAGCCGGAAGAGCCGGCGGCGCCCAAGGAAGAAGAGGAAGCGTCCGACGCCCCCCGGGAAGAGGACCCCGCGCCGCCGGCGGACGATACCGAGTAACAGCGGACCGTCGTTTCTCCAGCAGGGGCAAGCGGCTGTGCCGAACCTTTCTACGAAGCTCGGTTTGTGGGAGCTTGCCTTGCAAGCGAAAGGGTGGCTTTAGCCACCCGGCAGGATTCCAGAGACGCTGTTTGTACTGCCGTTAGAAAGGTCTCTGGGATCCTGCCGGGGCTTCGCCCCTTTCGCGGGCGAGGCCCGCTCCCACCAGGCCTGCTCCTAGAGATCAGCGGTTGTTGAGACGACCGCACACTCGCTCGAAGCCGGCGACCACGAAGGGGATCATGCGGTCGTAGGCGGTCTGGAAGTCGTCGGACCGGCACAGGCCGCCGGACATGGCGTTGATGCGGCCGGTGTTGGCGAAGGTCAGCGTCATCGCCCCGGACATAAAGTGGTAGCACCAGTAGAGGTCGGCCCGCTCGGTATTGGGCAGGGCGGCGGACAGCGCTTCCACGAAGGTTTCCATGGGGGCGTCGAAGTGGCGGCTCATCAGCACCGGGCCCCACACCGGGGAGGTGTTCACGTAGGCCAGCAGGGCGCAGTAGTTACGCCAGCCCTGGTCCTCGCTCTCCTGGGCCATTTCCAGCGGACGCAGATAGGCTTCGATGATTTTCTCGAGAGGCACCGGGTCGCTTTCCGCGCGGGCGGCGTTGAGCGCTTTCAGCCGGTCGTCGTTGAGGATGCGCGCGCGGCGCTGGAACACGGTGTCGAACAGTTGCTGCTTGGGGCCGAAGTAGTAATTGATCAGCGCCAGATCGACGCCGGCCTCGCGGGCGACGGTGCGCAGGGTAACGCCGTCATAGCCGTGACGGGCGAACAACCGCTCCGAGACATCCAGAATGGCGGCGCCACGATCGCCGCTTTCACCGTTACGGCCACGGGGCCGTCCCACCGGTTTCTTCGCCATCCGTTCCTCCCCTGGGCGATACGCGCCCGGGGCCGGGCGCGCATCGGATGGTACGCAAGGGGAGGAAATTCAACAAGATGGACAATCAGGGGCAGGCGCCCACCTGCCACACGGTGCCGCCGTCGGTGCTGTGCAGCTCGGTGGTGCCCCAGGTGGAGCCGGCCATCGGCTGGTCACTGCCCTGGGCGAAGTAATCCGGGGTGTAATAGTTCCCGGTGCTGTACGCCCGCCCGGCGGTCTTGTGGTAGTAGTTGTAGGTGGTTTCCGCCTGGCAGCCGTCGTCCGGATCGGTGGGCGGATCACCGCCGTCGTCGCCGCCGTCATCACCACCACTGCCGGAACAGGCCTGCAGCGGCCCCACGCAGCTGGCGTCACCGTCCTGCCACTGGCACTGGCCGCCGGTTTCGATTTCGTTCAGCTTGAAGGCCTCGGTGCTGTATTCCAGGTAGCAGTTGGCGTAGTTGGTGTAGTTGGTGTAGTCCAGACGGCCGGCACTGATGTGCTGGTCCAGGGTGGCCACCTGGCCCGCGTCGATCACGAAATCGATCTGGTCGCTGGCGCTCAGGCCGCCCTGGTCCTCGGCCACCACTGTGGCGCTGTTGGCGCCGCCGGACAGGCCGCAGGCGCGGGCGGTGTAGCGCACGCCGTCGAGATCGGCGGCGGTGGCGCCGGTGGAAAAGGTCACCGTGACACTGGCCAGATCCTGGTTGGCGTCCACCACTTCACCGCTGACGGTGGCGCACTGCCCGTCCAGGCTGACGCCGATATCACTGAGCACCGGCGCGCTCGGCGGCGGCTCCGGACCTACTCGCACGGTGTCCACGGTCGGCTCGCTCTCGCCGTCATCGTTGTCCACCGCGACCACCGCCACGGCATAGAGCCCGTCGGCCAGGGACGCGCTGGTGCCCTGGAAAAAGCCGCTGCCGTCGACCACCGCGGTGAGGTTGTCGCCGCCGCCGTCGAGGCCGTCGATCACGATATCAACGCGGCTCACGGTGCCGTCCTCGTCGTCGGCGTAACCGCTGACCTGAATGCGGTCGCCGTCCGGCGCGGCACTGACCTGGGACAGCGAGGGCGCCAGGTTGCGGTCGACCCGGGCGTTGTTATTGCTGAAGAACTCACCCAGGTAGCGCGCGTAGTTGATGCTGGCGCTACCGATATAACTGCCGGAGGCGCCCTGCCCGCCGGACCAGGAATGATCCAGACCGTTGAGCCACAGCATCGACACCCGGCCGTCCTGCCACAGGTACTCTTCCGCGCTGCCGCCGTCCTGGTTCAGGGTGGTGCTGCCGTCCAGCTCGCTGACCCCGTACAGGCCCGCCATGCCTTCGGCGTTCTGCCGGTTGTAGCAGGTGTTCACGGTGGTGTCGGCGTCGCCGTGGGCAATGGACGCGACCTGGGTACCGAAGGCGCTCTGGTAGGCGCCGCCCAGATTGCGGCAACGGCTCTCCACGTCGGCCTGTTCGCAGGGGCCGATGGCGCCGCTGGAGCTGGTACCGACGCTGGGCCCGGCGCTCACGCCGACCCCGGCGAACACGTCCGGCGCCAGACAGGCGGTGGTGTTGGCGAAGCTGGCCCCGGACGACAGCCCGGCGATGTACACCTGGTTGGGATCAATGCCCCGGCCGCTGTCCGAAGAGAGCTCGTTGGCCAGATCAATCAGATTCTTATAGTCGCCGGCGCTGCGCGACTTGGTGCCCTGCCAGTAGGACCAGCAACTGAAGCCGGCCTTGTTCATGGCGTCCGGCACCGCCACCACCATGCCGAATTCCTCGGCGGCGGTTTCCAGATTGGCGGTTTTATAGGCGTTGATGGATTGGGTGCAGCCGTGCAATACGATCAGCAGCGCCTTGCCGGTACCCACCGGAGAATCGCTGTCCGGCGTATAGAGATGGACGTTATTGAAACCGCCCAGTGATTGGTTGTCCTGCCAGGAACCGGCCTGGGCCGGGCCCGCGCACAGGGCGGCGGTGAGCAGCGCGCCCGCCAGGGCGGCCAGTGTTGTTATACGCATTATTGTTCTCCCGTTTTTGCTTTTATTCTGTTATTCATCATTTGATGAATAAAAACTATACGACCGTTGAATATTTCCCGTCCACCCTTGTGCCGGTGGCGAAATGTATAATTTTCGAACCGCCGGGCCGCCCGGGGTGGCGGTGGCTTGGGCGCCTGCTAGGCTACGCGGATGCTTATACGACACCGCGTTTATCTCATCTCCGCCGGCCTGGTCGCCGTGCTGGTGGCCATCGGCGCCACCGCCCCCAACCGCTTCCGGGACGTGGCCGAGGCCACCCTCAATACTCTCGGGCACTACTTCGGTTGGTTTTATCTGATCAGCACCTTCGTGTTCGTGATCTTCCTGCTGGCGCTGGCGATGAGTCGCTACGGGAAAATCCGGCTCGGCCCCCAGGACTGCAAGCCGGACTACGGGGTGTTTTCCTGGTTGAGCATGCTGTTGTCCGCCGGCTTCGGTGTCGGCCTGGTGTTCTACGGCATGGCGGAACCGATCCAGCACCTCATGGAGCCACCCCACGGCCAGGCCGAACCCGGCTCCACCGCCGCCGCCAGCCTGGCCATGCAGTACAGCTTTTTCCATTGGGGGGTCAGTCAGTGGGCGGCGTTTTCCCTGGTCGGCCTGATCATCGCCTTCTTCCAGTTCCGCAAGGACCGCCCCGGGCTGGTGTCCACCATGGTGGAACCGGTCACCAAGAACCTGCCCAAGCGGCAACTGATTTCCGATTCCCTGGACGTGCTGGCGGTGCTCGCCACGGTGATGGGCGTGGCCACCTCGCTGGGGCTGGGCGTGCTGCAGATGAACGGCGGGCTGGAAACCGTATTCGGCTGGCCGGACAACCTGTGGAGCAAGGTGGCCATCCTCGGCGCCATGTTCCTGTGCTACATGGCCTCGTCCTACAGCGGTCTGGACAAGGGCATCCGCCTGCTCAGTAACCTGAACATGGGCCTGTGCCTGGGCTTCATGGGCTACATGCTGTTCACCGGGCCGACGGTGCTGATCCTGGATAACTTCGTGAACGGCCTGGGCAACTACCTGGGCAACTTCATCAACATGGCGCTGAACATCCCGCCGTTCGAAAAATCCGACTGGATGAACCGCTTCACCCTGTTCTACTGGGCCTGGGTGATCGCCTGGTCACCGTTCGTGGGCACCTTCGTGGCGCGCATCTCCCGCGGCCGCACCATCACCGAATACGTGCTCGGCGTGCTGCTGGTGCCGCCGCTGCTGGCCTGCGCCTGGATCGCCGTGTTCGGCACCACCGCCCTGGACCTGCAGCTCAACGGCGGCGTCGACCTGGCCGGCGCGGTGTCCGATAACGTCGCCAACGGCCTGTTCATGATGTACGAGGTGCTGCCGCACAGCACCTTCCTGTCGGCGATCACCATGGTGATTCTGTTCGTGTTCCTGGTCACCTCGGCGGACTCCGCCTCCTACATCGTGTCGCAGATGACCGACCACGGCTCGCTCAACCCACCGCTCTACAAACGCCTGACCTGGGGCGTGCTGATCTCCGCGATCTGCATCACCCTGATCGTGGCCAGCGGCCTGCGCGGGCTGCAGTCCGCCAGCCTGGTGGCGGCGCTGCCGTTCGCGGTGGTGCTGTTTCTGATGATGGGGGTGTTGATGTGGGAGCTGCGCGCCGACCGGCGCGCCATGCTGATCGAGCTGTTCCATCGCAACGACGACACGCCGGTGGGCGCCGATCTGTTCGAGGCCGACGACTTCTCGGACCTGACCACCGAGCAACGCATCCGCCGCCGCATGCCGATCCAGCGCCGCCGCTGACGCGGTGGCGGCTGTAGCAGCGGGCAGTGGGAGCGGGCCTGGCTCGCGAAAGGGGCGAAGCCCCGGCAGGGTCCCAGAGACCTTTCTCTCCAGAAAGCCCGCGCCGGGATCGGGTGGGCCCGTCCAGGACACGCCACGAGTACATCCATGTAGGCTCGACGTTTGGCCATCCCTGGCCAAACACGGTCCTGGACGGGCCCACCCATC
>Ga0207895_1000794_pt1 | contig 11721 bp, 10 predicted proteins | sample MalvirmetaMSP112_FD_184230 | JGI IMG/M metagenome (GOLD analysis project Ga0207895, IMG submission 184230) | Marine viral communities from the Deep Pacific Ocean - MSP112 (SPAdes) | ecosystem: Environmental > Aquatic > Marine > Oceanic | place: Pacific Ocean | collected 2011-05-24 | reverse complement strand
CTCTCTGAGGACCGTGACACAAGCTTCATTGAAGGCATGTTCGCCACTCACCCGCCGTCACAGAAACGCGTTCGTGAAAACCAGGAACTGGTCAATAAAATTGGCGCGGGCGGCTATCGCGGCGAAGAAACCTACGAGAAGAAGCTGTCGTTCCTGCGCAGCCGCCAGCCTGCTTACGATGCCTATGACGAAGCCATGAAACTGGCCAGCAACGACAAGCTGGACGAAGCACTCGCCAAAGTGAATGAGGCCATCAAGGTAGAACCGGAAGAAGCCGCTTTCTACTCACTTCGTGGGCGCATCTACCGGGCCAAAGAAAACCTTGATAAAGCCGCCGCAGACTTCGACAAGGCCACGTCGTTGTATCCGGAGATGTTCACTTACCAGCTTCACAGCGGCCTGAATGCCCTGGAGCTGAACAATTATGACAAAGCCCGCGAACACCTGAGCCAGGCCAATCAGGTTGTGCCGACATCAATCGCCTACCTGCGGCTGGGTGATGTCGCTGTCAAGCAGGGTAAACGCCAGGAAGCCATCCAGTATTACAGCACCGCAGCAGAGGCCGGCGGTGAGGTGGCCGAGGAAGCAAAACGCAAGCTGGCCCAACTGACGCAGAACTGACGTCATCGTCCGCATTGACTTTTAGAGCAATAACTCTAAAAATCGATGTACTTAAACAACAATCGGACGATTGCCATGCTTGCGAAACGTATCCAGCCGATGGTGTTCCAGGCCCGGCGGCTTTATGTGGAGCTGATGTTCCAGGTGATGGGGCGCGCGCTCCAGGCTGTCAGTGAAATTGATTCCGCGGTGCAAAAGGAAGCCCGGGCCCTGCCCGATGGCTTCCTGTTTGAAATGATGGTGATGCCAGACGGGTCACGACTCATTGTTGAGCACACAGGGAATGGCCGCTTTCATTACCATGGGGACTCCGCACCTCGCCCGGTGGACCTGTCCATTCAGTTCAAGCACATCGCTCACGCCTTCCTGGTGCTCTCGTTCCAGGAGAAAACCTCGGTGGCGTTCGCCAATGACCGCATGCTGGTGGATGGCGATATCAGTTATGCCATTCGCATGACCCGCGTCCTCAATCGGCTTGAAACCTTCATCCTGCCCAAGCTGGTGGCGAAACGTGCGGTAAAGGAATACCCCTCAAACCTTCACCTGCCTGAGAAACTCCTCAGCGCAGCCCGTATCTACCTCAAGGTTGCAACCCATTTTGTCGAGACGGTAAGAGCATAATGACGAACCAATATTACGAGTTTTTCTGCCCGGTCAAAGTCATCGCCGGCAAAGCGGCTCTTGAGCATATTCCTTACGAGCTCACCGGCCTCGCCGCCAAGCGCCCGATGATCGTAACCGACAAGGGTGTCAGGGCCGCCGGCCTTCTGGACCCGGTAGTCGCGGCCTGCGAGGAAAGCGGGCTGGAAATTATCAGCATCTACGACGATGTACCGCCGGATTCGTCCACCGACGTGGTCAGGGACATTGCCGGCATCTATCGTAGCGAGAAATGCGACTCCATCATTGCGGTGGGTGGTGGCTCTGCCATCGATACCGCCAAGGCCGTGAACATTCTGGTGTCAGAAGGCGGAGATGACATCGCCGCCTACAGTGGCGCGGGGGTGATCAAACATCCCCTGAAACCGTTCCTGGTGGTTCCTACCACCGCCGGTACAGGCTCGGAGGTAACGTCGGTAGCCGTCATCACTGACACTACCAAATCGGTGAAACTCCCCTTCACTTCGTCATTCCTGCTGCCCAATGCGGCCGTGATCGACCCCAGGATGACACTGACACTGCCTCCCCACATCACGGCTGCCACCGCCATGGACGCCATGACCCATGCCACGGAAGCCTTTACCTGCATGGCCAAGAACCCGCTTAGTGATGCCTATGCCACAGCGGCGGTTAAAAAGATCAGCACCTCGCTGTTGCAGGTCATGGATAACCCGAAAGACAGCGATGGCCGACTGGAGCTGGCGCAGGCCTCGACCATGGCCGGGATCGCCTTCTCGAACTCCATGGTGGGACTGGTTCACGCCCTCGGGCACGCCACCGGCGCCATCTGCCACCTGCCCCATGGCTTGTGTATGAGCCTGTACCTGCCTTACGTACTGGAGTACAACCTCGAGTCGATCCGGGCACCGCTGGGCGAGTTACTGCTCTACCTCGAGGGGCCTGATGTCTATTCCGCCACACCGGCCAGCCGCCGCGCGGAAGCCAGCATATCAGCCCTGCGCAAGCTGCGAGACGAGCTCCACAAACGCTGCAAACTGCCCCGCACTCTCAAGGAAACAGGCAGCGTTGAGGAACACCAGCTTGATACCATCGCCGAAATGGCCATGGACGACGGCGCCATGATGTTCAATCCGAAAGAGGTTAGCCTCGAAGATGCTCGCGCGGTTCTGAAGCGCGCCTGGGCCTGATCGGGTAACGCCCGGCACCCGGCTCAGGCCGGGTGTTTCAGGCCCTTCAGGGAATACAGGCCGACACTCAACGCTACAAAAACATTCAAATCATGTCATTGAAATTGACAGGAGAAACAGTGACAATTCCGCAGTAGCTGGCAGGGATGTAGCCGGATTAGAATATCTCCTTGAAACAGAGCCTCGCATCTATGCGCAAAGACTCATCCAGTCGGCACATCCTGATCTCTTTTGCGTCACTGGCACTCCTGTTTACGTCCCTCTGCGGCGCAACTGCATTCGCTAACGAGGAAGCTCCCTCACAGGACGCAGAGCGCGTATTCCGATTTAACGTCTCGCCGAATGGCTACCCTCCTTACCTGATCACAGAAGGCGACAAACAGTCCGGCATCATGTGGGACGTGGTTGTCCTGGTGGCTAAGCAGTTGGATTATCGCGTTGTCGCCGAAAAAATTCCCCGCAAACGGGTCGATCAGATGCTGATGGACGGCTACATAGACGGCACCACCCGGGCGAAGGAATGGACTGACAACCCCGAGGATTTTGTCTTCACAGATCCCGTGGTGAATATTGAAGAAGTCCTGTTTGTGCCGAAAGACTCAGCGTTTCAGTTTGAAGTGCCTGAGGATCTGCTTTCGAAAACCCTGGTAACCCACCTCGGTTACCATTACCCCGCATTGGAACCGTACTTTGAGTCAGGAGACATCAGGCGCTTTGACGTCTCCAAGGACCGGGACATGTTCCTGTACGTTCTCCATGGCGAAGATCTCGACGCCGCGATCGCAGATCGCCTGGTTGGCAAGTGGATCCTGAGGAACGAGGGGCTCCAGAGAGAGTTCACCACTACCTCGACCAAGCTCAGCGAATACGGTTTCCGACTGATGCTCCGGAAGGAGTGGGCACCTTTTGCCAACGCGTTTAACCGGGAACTCCAAGCCCTCCGGGAAAACGGCACACTGGATGAAATTCTCTCCAACTACCGTTAACTCCGGAATCGCCTCTGTTATTCAAGTCGCCTGAGCAGGAGCATCGGCGATACGCTCAATACGGGCTTCAATTGCCAGCGACCGAACAGCGCCAACACCAGGGCACTGAACAGTGGGATGGGCAGTATGGTCTGCCAGTGCCAACGGAACTCGCCTTCAAACATGCGGAACTGCAACGCCCAGACGGCGCCTTCCGCAGCCGCAACGCCGAGAATACCGGCAAAGAATCCCAGCAACGCGAATTCCAGCATGGTACTCCTTACCAGCAGTGTCTGTCGGCCGCCCAGAGTCCGCAGCAGCGCACCTTCCCGTTGCCGATCCTGCATGGTGGCACTGACTACCGCAGCCATCACAACCAGAGCGGCGGCCAGGATCAACGCCAATATCGCTTCGATAGCCTGGGTAACCTGCCGTACGATTTCCTGAATACGCTCAATCACATGGTCGATTTCAAGTACGGAAACCGTGGGAAACCGGCGTGAAAAATCGTTGAGCTGGGATTTCAGGTCCGCCGGCAGATAGAACGCCGTAATCCACGTGGCGGGCATGTATTCCAGCCCACCTCCCGGAGGAAACGCCATGTAGAAATTGGGTTTCATGCTGTCCCACTGGACCGTACGAACACTGGTCACGGTTTCCGTGATCTTCTCTGAGCCAATGGTGAAGCCAAGCTCATCCCCCACCTCAACACCGAGCTTTCCAGCCAGCTCCGCTTCAATGGAGACACCGTCGGTCTGCCCTTTCGTGAACCATTGGCCGGCGACAATACCGTTGTCCTCCGGCAATTCTTCCATCCAGGTCAGGTTTAACTCGCGGTTAAGGGCACCGACCCGCTCGTCCTTGGTCACGGCTTCCTTCACCGGCTTCCCATTCAGTTCGGTAAGCCGGCCACGGACCATGGGATACAGCTTCTCCAGTGGGTGCCCGCGTTCCGCCCAGAATGCATCCACCTCATCCACCGCCTCCGGGGCGATGTTGATCAGGAAGTGATTGGGCGTGTCTTCAGGCAATTGCGACTGCCAGTCGTCCAGCAGGGACGTTCTGACAAGGATCAGCGTGGCCGCCAGCATCAACGTCATGGCGAAGACCGCAATCTGGGACAGGCTGGCTCGGCGATGCCGGTACAGACCCACAAGTGCCAGCCGCCAGGCGTTCCCACCACCACTGATGCGGCGCAGCGTAGTGACCATCAACCACCCAAGCAGGCCCAGAGTACCGAGCAGCAAGGCAAGCCCACCAAGCAGGGACAACACCAGGGACACTTCCCTGGCATACATCCATACCAAGCCAAAGATTGCGACGACTGCAATCACCAGGTCGGGAATCGCTTCGCGGCCGGATTCGCCAGGCTGGCTTCGCAACACCCGCATCGCCGGTACATTCCGCAGCCTTCGGATGGGCGGATACGCAAAGGCAAACAGCGACACCAGCGCTGTCAACAACGCCGGCGCCAACGCATTGGGATCAATCTGGTAGTCTATCTGCCGCTCCAGCACATCCCCCAACACGCTGGACAGCAGCCAATACAGAGGTAAGGCCACCAACAGGCCGCCAACGGCACCAACAATACCCCACAGAGCCAATCGACGCAGGTACAGGCGGCCTATTCCCTGGCTGCGAACCCCCAGGGTTTTCAACAGCGCGACAGTATCCCGTTGCGATAACGCGTACTGACGGCTGGCGACCGCCACGGCGACCGCCGCCAACATCACCGCCAGGCTGCCACCCAGCAACAGAAAACGCTCAGCCCGTTCCAGGGAGCGGGAGAAGGTCTCGCCGTCTCGCACACCCTCCCACTCGTGGCTGGGCTCCAGACGTGGCTGCAGCCAACCGTAGTAATCGTCGAGCAGCGCTTCTTCACCGGCAAACAGGTACACGTATTCAACCCGACTGCCCTCCTGAATCACACCGGTGGCGCCAACGTCATCCACGTGCATCATTACCCGCGGCGCCAGAGCGGACATATTGAAGCCGCCGTCCGGCTCACGCACCAGCAGGCCAGAAATGATCAGCCCCTGATTGCCAACCTCCAGGGTGTCTCCCAATTCGAGCTCCAGGAGTCGCAGCAAACGCGGGTTGATCCAGACCTCGCCCGGCGCAGGTCCATGGGCAACCGTTTGCCTCGGCGCCTCCGCACCCTCCTGGTATTCCACTTCGCCCCGCAGCGGGTATGCGTTGTTCACCGCTTTGACCGACACCAGCTGGAAATTCCCGGCACCAAAGACCATCGTGGAGAATTCGACCATACGGGCCGTTTCCAGCCCTCTTTGCTCGGCTTCCTGCATCCAACCCTCAGGAATCGGGCGGCCGTTTTCCGCTTCCAGTTGGCGATCCGCGGCAAGAAAAGAGCTGGCTGACGACACCAGGGTACGCTGCAACTGGCTGGCGAACAGGGCAATGGTTGCTACCGTGGCAACCGCGATGATCAGTGCCGAGAGCACGACACGAACATCCCGTTCCCGCCAGTCACGTTTGACCGACATGAGTTTCTTTGAAGCCGCCATCAGTTCACCGCTTCTGGCTGAGGGGCCGTCGAGGGCTCGGTCAATACACCGGCCTCGATATTGAATTGTCGGCCACAGCGGGCGGCAAGCCGTTCGTCGTGGGTCACCATGACCAATGTTGTGCCCTGCTCCCGATTCAGGGTCATCAACAGGTCGGATACGTCAGCGCCAGTGCGGTTGTCGAGATTGCCCGTGGGTTCGTCGGCAAACAGGATGGCCGGCTCGGAGGCAAAGGCGCGAGCAATGGCCACCCGCTGCTGTTCGCCACCGGAAAGCTGCCTCGGGGTGTGAGAGAGCCGTTCGCCAAGCCCGACCCGTTCCAGTAACTCCTTTGCTTTGGCCTTCGGAGAATCGAAACCACCCAGCTCCAGCGGCAGCATAACGTTCTCCAGCGCGGTCAGGGCCGGCAATAACTGGAACGACTGGAACACGAAGCCAACACGGCGGGATCGGAGTTTCGCGCGTTCATCCTCACTGAGCTTGCTGATCACCGAACCATCAAGTTCAACAGTGCCATCAGATGGGGTATCCAATCCGGCCAACAGCCCCAACAACGTGGTTTTTCCGGAGCCGGAGCGCCCGACAATGGCGACGGATTCACCCCGGTTGATTTCCAGGCTGACCCCCTGCAAGATCGTCAACGTATCTGTCTCCAGGCTGACCTTGTGCGTCAGGTTACTGACTTTCAGCATGGGGCTAACATTATCCGGTTTGTGATCACTTAAGTCGCTCACGAGCTCTCCACAACGGTTGTCTTGAACACAGGACCTCTATGCATACGGTATTTTTACGCCTGAGATCAATAGTTTTTCTCGCTTTAATGTGTGTTGGTGCCCAGGCTCAGGCCAGCCAGAGCACACTGATGATCGTTGGCGACAGCCTCAGCGCAGCCTACGGCGTGCAAACCGGGGAATCCTGGGTGGCTCTGCTTCAGGAACGGCTCGAGGGCGAGGGCCTGGAACACTGGCAGGTGGTGAACGCTAGCATCAGCGGCGAAACCACCGACGGCGTTCTACGCCGCCTGCCGGATCTTCTGGATAAGAACGAACCCGCCGTTGTTGTCATCGAGCTCGGCGGTAACGATGGCTTGCGGGGATTTCCGCCCAACGTTATCCGCCAGAACCTGGCCCGGATGATTGAGCAGGTAAAGGAGGCGGGCGCCGAAACCCTGCTGGTGGGCATGCAGATTCCGCCCAATTACGGTCAGCGATATACCCGCGCCTTCGCGGACATTTACCCCGAACTTGCTGACCAGTACGAGACCGAACTACTCCCCTTTTTCCTGGAAGGTATCTATGACCAGGAAGGCATGATGCAGGGCGATAGCATCCATCCAACGGCAGAAGCGCAGGGTCAGTTGCTCGATAACATCTGGCCAGTACTGGAACCCATGCTCAGGGAATAGCCCTGCTTTAAGCCACCAGCGTGCGGGCATGCGCCACAGCCCGCCGCTCCGACCAGTAATAGCCATCCTGAACGTGCTCAACAAAGCCTACATGGCCGCCCCAGCGGGGCGCTTCCAGCCGCACGTAAGCGCCCAGTTGCGCACGGGATTCCGGAAAACATTGCCGGGACAGGAACGGGTCATCGGCTGCGTTAATCATCAGCGCCGGCACACGGATGTCCTTTAAAGTCCACAAGGCAGAACAGTTGTCCCAATAGTCCTTGGCATCTCGGAAACCGTGTAACGGGGCGGTGTAGCGATCATCAAACTCATGGAAACTGCGAATCTTTTCGAACCCGGTAATATCGATCAGCCCCGGGAATCGTTTCGACTTCTCTTCCATCTTCGCGTGAAGGTCACGCAGAAAACGTTGCATATAGATACGCCGGCTGGGCCGGGCCAGCGTATCGGCACTACCGGCCAGGTCACAGGGTACGGAGTAGGTGATAGCGCCGCAGATACGGCTATCCACCTGCTCTGACTTCTGCCCGAGGTATAGCAGAGTGAGGTTACCGCCCATGCTGAAGCCCGAGAGCATCACTTTTCCATACCCCTGAGCAAGTCCATGCTGCACGACCCTGTCCAGGTCGCCAGTTGCGCCGCTGTGGTAAAAGCGGGGCTGGTGGTTCATCACACCGCCGCACGAACGAAAGTTCCAGGCCAATACATCCCAGCCGTCGTTCAACAGCGCCCGCGCCAATCCCTGCATGTAAGGACGCTGACTGTGCCCTTCTAGGCCGTGGGATAACACTGCCAACCGGTCGTTCCCCTGGCGATACCAATCCAGATGTAACTCGTCATCGTCCTCTGTTGGCAGCGATTCCCTGACCGGCTCTGTCAGTGACACCTTGCGAAACAGAGTCGGCCAGACAGACTGGACGTGGCCATTGCGCAACCACAGCGGTGGCTTGTAATACAGATTGTGGTCGTACAAAATTTAACCTTTCAATTCATGGGGTTGACGCCGCCGGGCAAAGTCCCTATTATGCGCGCCATTCCGACTTTGTTCCCCGATAGCTCAGTTGGTAGAGCAACGGACTGTTAATCCGTTTGTCGCTGGTTCGAGCCCAGCTCGGGGAGCCATTTACAGCACCTCCTCTCGCTGCATGAACTCCCGCAGCACCCGGAACAACGTCACCCCATCTCTGGTTCCTGCCATTTCCCGGATTGAGTGCATGCCAAACTGTGGCACACCGATATCCAGCGTTGTCACCCCAAGATTACCGGCAGTGAGCGGGCCAATCGTGCTTCCACACCCCATGTCACTGCGCACCACAAAAGTTTGATATGGCAGGTCAAGCTCATCACTGATGTGGCGGTACAACGCTGCTGAGCGGCTGTTGGTGGCGTAACGCTGGTTATGGTTGACCTTGATCACTGGCCCCTGGTTCAGAAGCGGGCCGTGGTTCTCGTCGTGCCTGTCCATGTAGTTGGGGTGGATACCATGAGCGTTGTCCGCCGAGATCATCATCGAGCGGGCAATCGCGCGCGCCCGACCCTTACCGCACCAACGATCCAGAACCGCTGACAGGAACGGCCCCTGAGCCCCTTCCGCCGACATGCTGCCCACTTCCTCGTGGTCGTTGCATACCAGCAGCGCCGGTTCGTCTCCGGAAGATTCGATCAAAGCCTGCAGCCCTATGTAACAGCTCAGCAGGTTATCCAGCCGTGCCGATGCAATGAAGTCCTCGCGCAGCCCCACCAGCGATGCTGGCTGGGCGTCGTAGAAGCCAAGCTCATAGCCCAGAATTTTACGAACGCGGACACCCGGGGCCTCCGTGGCCAATTGGTCGGTCAGCAGATCGGTGAAGCGGGTGGTGTCGTCCTCCGGCACTTGCATCAATACCGGCGGAAGATCGGTTTGTGGATTAACCGTGCGATTGCTGTTGGCTTCCCGGTCCAGATGAATGGCGAGGCTGGGTATATACGCCACGGCCTTGCGAAAATCGATCAGTGTGTCTTTCACCGACCCGGACTCATCCACGTAAGTGACCCGACCCGCCAGGGACAGGTCACGATCAAACCAGGGATTCAGCAACACGCCGCCGTACACTTCCACACCCAACTGGAAAAACCCCTTGCGGCGCAGTTCCGGGTTAGGTTTCACCTTCAGACAGGGGCTGTCGGTGTGGGCACCCACCATACGAATACCGGCTTCCGCGGGGTCGCGGCGACCAGTGCGGAACGCCACGATGGATGAGCCGTTACGGATGGCGTAATAGCCCTGCCCCGCTTCCAGTTCCCAGTCTTCTTTCTCATCCAGGGCCTTGAAACCCGCCTGATCAAGACGATGCTTCATACTGGCTACAGCGTGCCAGGGGGTCGGTGATGCGTTCAGAAATTCGAGCAGATTGGTGTTAAATTCAGCGTGTTCCATGATGTCCCTGATAAACTGATAATTGCGGCGCCAGTATGGCATGATGGCGCCCGACGTCATATCCGTACAAAACGGCTGCCCGCGCAGCCCGGCTACCCGGAGAGTGTACCTTGCCCGCACCGCGTTTTCTTGATATCGAATACTGCCAGACCGACGACGTTCTGTTCCCCGTGGCCATGGCCTGGTCACTGGAAGACGGTCAGATGAAAACCGTCGTCATCGCCCCGGCCGACGAATGGATACCGGAAGACGCCGACCTGGGCGATATCGACCTGCTCTACCTGGAAGAACAGGGCGTGCCCCTGATCGAACTGGCCCAGGAGCTTCATCAGGACCTGCCCGACCAGACGGTTTACGTGGACGGCATGGACCCGGACGAAATCCTGGTGGATCTGATCTTCACCGCCGTCGCCATGGACGCGCCCTTCGAAATCGCGGGCATGGAAGAACTGGTCACGTCCCTGCCCCGGGAAGCACTGGACGACCGACGCAGGCAACTGCTGTCCGACGAAGGCCTGGAACCTCAACTGCCCGAAAACGGGGTCTATGCACTGTTATTGATTGCACGTGAGGAAGGCTTCTTCGACTGAGCCCTATCCTACAACGTCGCTGGCAATGCGAACTGTGACTTGTGTCGACGTAACAAATAGTTACAGAAGGCAGAATCTGTCGGAATCCGACAACGCCAGGAAGCCCAATAACAATGAACACGCTGTTGCGACACCTCTTCACGGCCGCCACGCTTTCCGCAGCATTGCTCACACCGGGCATGGCCAGCGCACAGGATAAAGTTCCCCGCGAAGGCATGACCTACGTCGGCATTCTGGCCACCGGCCTCAACCACCGGTCTGTAGGCCAGAACACCCTCGAAACAGCCTGGTCAACCACAGGATCCATGGTGCTTGGAACGCATATTTCCGAGTATTTTCACGTGGAGATCCGCGCAGGTGCGGGTACCACCACCGCCGAAATCGACAACGAACTGGAATTGGACATCGAGTACTTCGCCAGTTGGTACATCGGCGGCCATTACCCGATCACCGATTACGCCAACGCCTATGCCCAGTTCGGGTTTTCCCACGTCCAGGGGGTTGCCACTCTGACTCCGCTGGGCAAGGCCCGGGAAGCCGATCCTGACGATGACTCGCCCTACGCCTCAATCGCGGACGAATATCCGGACAGTTCCTTCAGCGTGAGCTGGCTGCTTGGCCTGGATTTCGAGGTTATCGATAACGGTTTCATCGTCCTGGAAGGCGGCCGGTTGTTTGAAGACACCGAAACCGGCGCGAACACCTTCCAGTTCTCAACCGGTTTTAAATACGAGTTCTGACCTGCCAGCACCGGTGAATTCGAGCATTGCGCTGAAAATCCCGGTCCAGGGTGTCCCGGGTCACTTCTTCAATGGCGAACTCCTCTTCCAGGCTCTCATCCAGCTTGAAGCGCCGGAAGTTGGTCGAGAAAATCAGCAGGCCCTCTGAGGTCAACCGCTGCATCGCCTGGCGTATCAACCGGCCATGGTCTTTCTGAATATCCAGTACCCCGGCCATGCGGGCGGAATTCGAGAAGGTGGGCGGGTCCATAAAAATCAGGTCAAAACGCTGATCGCTGGTTGGCTTGCCCGCCAGCCACGCCAGGCAATCCGCCTGCTCCACCCGGTGATGGGATGCATCGGCACCGTTAAGCGCGAGATTCTCCTGAGCCCAGTTCACATAGGTTTTCGACATGTCCAGGCTCAGTGAACGGGTCGCGCCGCCGACCGCTGCGTGCACGGTGGCCGCTCCGGTATAACAGAAAAGATTCAGGAACCGCTTGCCCGCAGCATTCTGCTGAATCCAGTTGCGTACTGGTCGATGGTCCAGGAACAGGCCCGTATCCAGATAATCCTTGAGGTTCACCTTCAGAACACAACCATGTTCGTGAACGTTGAAAAACTCTCCGCTGGCTGCCTGCTTTTCGTACTGGCTGGTACCTGTCTGCCGCT
>Ga0207895_1000789_pt1 | contig 11757 bp, 12 predicted proteins | sample MalvirmetaMSP112_FD_184230 | JGI IMG/M metagenome (GOLD analysis project Ga0207895, IMG submission 184230) | Marine viral communities from the Deep Pacific Ocean - MSP112 (SPAdes) | ecosystem: Environmental > Aquatic > Marine > Oceanic | place: Pacific Ocean | collected 2011-05-24 | reverse complement strand
AGACCCATTCTATATAAGTTTAGCTTGTGAATATTTGTTTTCCACATCCGCTTTCATGCTTGCGTGCTGCTCGATTTACTTAGATGTCTACTAAGTTATAACTCAGTAGACAGATCAAAACATATGACTTAAAGTGTCTACAAAATCATTTTTTATTATTTAATAGACCTTAGCCTCTATCAATCGACTTAGGAGACACTTTTGTGAGAATGTTTGGATATGCTCGTGTATCAACCAGCCAACAATCCTTGGATGCTCAAATCAAAGTACTCAAAAGTTCTGGCGTTGAGTCTCATCGAATCTTCACAGACAAAGCCAGTGGAAAAAACATAGAGAGGCACGGGCTAAATCTTCTGAAACTTAAGGTTGAAGCGGGCGACGTTATTTTCATCACCAAGCTTGATAGACTGGGTCGAAATACCGAAGATATGATTAAGCTCATCAAAGAATTTGATGACATGAAGGTTGCCATCAAATTCTTAGGTGATGGGATTGGCACCGAAGGCACCATGGGGAAAATGGTCGTCACCATTTTGTCTGCCGTTGCAGAAGCTGAACGCCAGCGTATTCTTGAGCGAACCAATGAGGGTCGGCTTGAGGCCCAGGCGAAAGGCATTAAATTTGGCCGAAAACGAACAATAGACCGAACAAAAGTGAAACACTTGCATCATGAAGGGATGGGTGCAACAGATATTGCCAGGCAGATGAAAATTGGGCGATCAACGGTATATAAATTAATTCATGATCAAAATTAAATCGCGCTATTGATTTGCGGTGCGCAACAAGCTACACTATATGCATGATAAAATCATTCAAACACAAAGGGCTCAAGCTTTTCTTTGAAGAAGGAAGCTGTGCCGGGATTCAAGCAAAGCATCAAAAAAAGCTCAGGCTTCAATTGGCGGCTTTAAATACAGCACAAGCAATTGAAGATATGAACCTTCCAGGATACAACTTACATCCCCTGAAAGGTCAACGCAAAGACTGTTGGTCGATTACCGTCAATGGCAATTGGCGAATAACCTTTGTTTTTGATAATGGCGATGCTTATATCGTAAACTACGAGGATTATCACTGATGGTTATGTACAACCCTCCACACCCAGGCGACTTCATTGAAGAGACTTATATTAAGCCCCTGAATATCAGTCTTCGCGAAGCTGCCAAAAAACTTGATGTGGCCCCGTCCACCTTTTCAAGGCTGATTAAAGGTGATTCCGATGTTTCACCGGTTATGGCCTTAAAGCTATGTAAAGCATTTGGGCGATCACCTGAAAGTTGGATGCAAATGCAAGCTGATTATGAGTTATGGGAAGCACGAAAAAAAATAGACTTAGATCGTGTCTCTGTTATCTACAAAGTAACCCCTGCGCATTAGGCTCTCAAAGCTTTGATTTTATCAATGGGTAGTCTTGTGCGTTTTAAGGGGCATTTGACCCCATTCCCAGACCACAAGATTAACGTTCGTTTTTCTGGTGGCGCTGATTGCGGGCCGAGTGATTTATGAAAGCGGGCCGTAACAGGTTATGCAGTTTGTTAATCTAAGCATGAAAATATCGAAAAGTGGGTTGAAATTAAACAATCAAAAATTTCTGAGGTTTGTGGGTAGATCCCCTTATAGAACCCTATTTGCAAAATAATTCGGGCACAAGTGATTCTGTATTCTGTTCCTAACACATACCCATGACACTAAGTTAAGCATGAAGCCTCGAGCTTTTGCGCTGTATCTTTTGTTTCAACACCAACTTTCCAAACCTATTGCTTGAATACGCAATATTCCACCACCAAATTGAAAGATATCTTTTAAGCATACGCTTGCGCAATCGATACGTCTGGCCATGACTTAAAATACCAAGATAAGCGTTCATTGAGCACAAAAAAGCTATCTTCTCCTCCTGTGAAGGTTTATGATTTTCAGTAACCCTATTATGCTTTGCAATGGCCTCATAAAAATTTCCTTTAACGCGACGACCTGCATAAATACAGTGCGGTTTAAGCACAACCCCCAAAAACGGTACACCTTTCTTGTAATGCTGTAAATACCGTTTACGCGGGTGAAGCTCGAGCCCTAATTCATCACGCAAAAACTGCTCAACTTCTGATATCAAAGACTTCAAATACGACTTATCCTCATGCACCAAGATAAAATCATCAACATATCGACCATAAAAACTCACACCTAAATCATGCTTAATAAAATGATCGAACGCATTCAAATAAAAATTGGCAAACACCTGGCTGGTAAGGTTACCGATGGGTAACCCACAGTGAACCTTAGCATAAAAAAGGCTTTTATCTTTTGGAAAGTCTTGCCAGTCACGCCGTCGCCCCTTCATCCGGCAATGACTTACCGGGTCGTTTTGAAGGATGGTGTGTGTTAATTCCAAAATAAGTAACTTATCAGGCTTATTATAACGCTCCTCGATAAAAAATCGCAGCTTTTCCCAGAGAACACGGCGGTTAATATGTGTGAAAAAACTCAAAATATCAAGCTTCAACACATACGCGTCTCGTTGGTAATTGTGCGAGCATTTTCGTATAAACTGTGATGCACGTTCAATCCCCATATGAGCCCCTCGCCCTAAACGGCATGCGTAGCTGTCGTCAATAAATGCTTTTTCAAATAAGGGATTCAGTTGATTAATCAGCCAGTGATGCACCACGCGGTCACGAAAATCAGCGGCGAAGATTTCGCGCTTCACTGGCTTATAAATAATAAAAGCGATGGAGCGGCCGGGCTTATATGTGCCTGAATTGAGCTCATCACGCAATGCAATCAAATTGCTCTCATAATCCACTTCAAATGCCAGTGCATTTATCGTATTGCGCTTGTTTTTACGGCAATCAAAGTAAGCCTGAAACAAAGACTCCAAACTTACGCCGTGCTGCAGGCCATGATTCACGGAATCTATCAATGAACTACTTTGAAAAGGTGACGTGAGCACGATGACGCACTCACGTCGATGGTTACGTAGCTTTGTTTAAAACCCCGAACACACCGAACACACCGAACACGGTTGTCGTTGTTCTTATTGTCATCAAACTGGTCGCCATTGTCGAAGTTCTGGTTCCAGGCGTTGTTCGTCGGATTGCCGGCAAACTCGGTAGAACTCCAGTAGTTATCATTGGCAAAACCACCCGGACAATGAATAAAGGCGTTTTCTCCCAAACAAGGCACCCTGCCTGGGTATAGCTCAACTGGTAAGGTTAACTAGAACACCACACCAGTCCCTTTATCGCTTTTAAACAAAAGCATGCTCACTCATGCATGCCGTAGCACCCATGATTCCGGCTTTACCGGCTTGCATTACGCCAGCCAGTAACCTGTTTGCCCATGCGCACCAAATACTCACTGAGCACCACCTGCTTTTTCAATGATATCAGTTTCATCTCGACGCACAGGCGAATTTCTAATTTCAATAATTCCAGCTCATCTAAAAATACCTCCAAATGCTCCACCCGGTTTTTATGCTTGTTCGCGCGATAAATACACCGAAGCAGGTGAAGCGCATCGCGCTTCATGTCCTGACCTAAGGTGTATTTATACTCCCTTGAAAACTCACGGGTCACCTCAAAAATTAACACAACCAACCGATACGTGTCTCTGTATATCGGTAACTCCGTGTACAGCGCCATGCTTTACATCCAATCGATTTATGTCAAAAAATCGCGAGGCGGCAACCCCGCCGCCTCAACAACAAACCCCAAAAGAAAAGGGGCAAAGGGTCTAAGGGGTAAAAGCCCGAACACACCGAACACGGAAGTCGACGCTCTTATTGACACCAAACTGGGCGCCATTGCCGAAGACCTGGGACCAGGCGTTGAACGACGGATCGTCGGCAAACTCGGTAGAACTCCAGTAGAAACCACCGGCAAAACCACCCACAGCGTCTTTGTTAGTATAAAGACAATTAAGCTGGTCTTTTGCAGGTAAAAACCAATCGGTGAATCCGTCACTCTCGTAAGCATCGCAAAGGCCTGCGGCATACGTGTCGCTAGCGTCAAGAACGCCAACAATCGTCGCTGTATTCGCGGCACCGTCCGTATTGCTTTGCGCAGTCGCGCCTATGGCCGTGCCATTTCCACCCCACACTATACCATCACTATTATCCACAGTCGCGGCGATTAAATTATCCGCTCCACCGGTTGAAGTTAAACAAGCAACGGTACCGCCACCAAAGCTGTCGCCAATCGCAAGGGGTGTTGTCGATGAGCGGGTAATGTTTAAACGATTGCCTGGACTGGGTTCATAACATTGCAACGTACCACCGCCCTGCTGGCATATTTTAGGGCCACCCACGACGTTACCTGACAGTGCACTGCCTGTCACCACGAGCGTTAAAGTACACGATTCTTGGTAACCCAAGGTAAATGGGTTGCCACAGTTGCCGGCTGTGGTCGTTTGACTTATGCCCGGAATGCTTGTCATGGTCAAGGTGTGTGAACGCCTCGATTGATTGGTCACGGTGTATTGAATGGTGACGGGGCTACTACTGGAGTCTACGACAATCTGGGTGTTGGTTAACGGGGTGAATGTCCAGAGAGGCGTACCCGCTTCAACAGTCCCTAAAAAACATAGCCCGGCGAGGGTCAATAAGCCCGGGGCGAGTTTACTTAAATGCGTCATAATCAATATCCTTATACTAAATAGGTGAGGTGAAGTAAAAAGCCATTGGTATACAGATGATTGAGCGACAAACCTGTGTGCATCGTTTGACCGGATACCCGGTTTAATTGACTCTTACCCCAATCCGCAAATTCATGACCAATCCCTGCTTGCCAATGTTGATTTAAATTGCGCTGAAAACCCAGGCGAGCTTGAGAAAATCAAGGTGCTCAGAAGTAATAGATGATGGTTTCGTCCTTTTTTAAGCATTTTATGTCCCTATCGTCATGCCATGTGTCAAACATCCATCATATAAGGTAATCAGGAAGTAAGGCAAATTTTACGGAGATTTTTTGAGACGTCGTGCGAATCAACCTCAAAAACCATATCACAAGACTCACCATCACCTCCATGATGTCGCAACATCGACTCAATCGGTGAAAAAACAGGTGAATGCTGTAGGATGGCGCCTCGTGAATGCCTCAACGTTATGCCGAACCTAAATTTTAATCCTCCGCGCGGCTTCCACAATATTTATCATCAAAATACTTTTTCAGCTTCATGCGACACGTACCTCGGCTCAACCCCAACAACGCGGCGGCTTTGATTGTACTTGCAGTGGGCTTTGTTGCATCGCTCAATCCTTAGGCATATTTGCAAAATAACAGCAGCCTATTAAGATCTTCTTTTTTTGAAGATCAGGATGTGTAGATGCCAAATAAATGGCTCAATCAGAAAGGGATTAAGATAAAGAAGCAATCATACAAGGTTTCGAACTGGTCTGATTATAACAAAAGCCTTAAGAATCGAGGCGATGTTGAGATTTGGTTATCTCAAGATTTAATCAATAACTGGCATCATGAAGAACGTATCTATGATGGTACAGGCTCAAGCAAAGATTACACAGATGAGGCTATCATTGTGTGTCATGAACTTCGTCAGGTGTATAAGCTTCCTTTGCACCAAACAGAAGGCTTCATTAATTCCCTGTTTAGATTAATGAAAGCATCCATCACTTGCCCAGATTACACCACGCTTTCAAAGCGTTTGAAACAGCTCAATATCACATGTCCACGCTACACCAAAAGCAGCAAGATGGAGCCTGATATTGCTGCAATAGCGATTGATTCCACAGGGTTAAAACGTTTTGGACGTGATGAATAGCATATTGAAAAACACCGGATTAACGCCCGTGGCTCTTGGCGTAAAGCGCATTTTGGTATAGATGGAAACCATATCATTCAAGCGGCAACACTCACCGATAGGTTTACACAGGATGATGACGTCATTGATGATTTACTCGGGCAGATTCATGACGAAGTCGATCACTTTTTAGCTGATGGAGCATACGATGAGACTCCCGTATATGATAAACTTTTGGCGCATTCACCTGCCGCAGATATTGTCATTCCTCCGGCAAAGAATGCGGTGTTCAATTCCCAGGCCAATAGGATGCGCAATCGAAATATTTTGGAAATTGCAGCCTATGGGCTCATGGCTTGGCAGAAAGAGCGGCGGTATGGCCAAAGAAATATTTCTAAGCTCGGCATACAACGCTACAAAAGAATTCTTGGGCGGGCGATGCATGCCAGGCAATTTAAGAGGCAACAACAAGAGCTCATGATTGGCTGCGGCGTTTTAAATAAAATGACCCGCCTCGGCATGTCGGAGAGTTTTTAAATTGCCTAGATCTGTCTGCTGAAAACTGCTCAAGTAGTACTGCAACAAAGCCCAACAACATACCAAAATCTAAAATTCACCACCCTGATGCTTTTCCTGAAGGTGGTGCCTCTAATCTGTCAACGTCTTATGATTCCGAACAATATGCCCGTCATTATTCCCAGGTGTTTTATCTTGAAAACCAGGCCAGTACACGCATAAAACCTAGTTTTCAAGACGCAACTCACATGCTTATACACAGATATTGTGGATAAACCAAAAATCAAAACAACGAAGGAACAACAAACGTATATCCACCTGAACTTTTGTCCTGGCGAGATTGATGACACCCCTTGCTTACGTTATCGGCCCGAAGAAGCGCCTGCATTGCCTGGTCAAAATTCGCAAAATCTTCGTCATTCTGATGAACGGGAGCCGTATTGCTCGTATTCATTGCCTTGTTAGGATTACGAAGCAACTCAAGCTCACGGTCGATTTTACTGAAATGCACGGCTGCTTCATGACTAATGGCTGGTGCATGAACCTCGTCTTGAGGGTCTAATAATTCAGATGTCATGTTATGCGCAAGCTCTTGCTCAACCGTTGAAACAAGGCCTGAGAGTGTGGATGTGAGGACTTCAGCTTCTTGTAATCTATGTTGAAGCTCAGAGCATAAGCCATTGAGTTCGACTTCATCTAAAGCCACGCCCTCTTGATGCGCTAAAAGTCTTTTGGCTGTTTCACCCAATGCCTCAATAAGTGATTCATATCGAAGGTTATGACCGCTCATGACATCCACATTTTCTTCGAACTCAGATATCCCTTCAGCACGCTTGGTGCTTAAGTCAATGAGTGATTGGAATACAGCGGTGAGTTTGTCTTCTAAAACACGAAAGGATTCGATGGACGCTTCGAGTAACGCCTCCATCTTAGGAATATCATCCAAGAATAAGGTATCACGTTGCTTCATGAGCTCTGCGTGTTCTTCGATAATCAAGATGGCTACCGCATACAATGCGGTCACAAGACTTGTGAGAACCCATGCAACACCCATGAATGCTCCAAGCGTATAACTGGCTGAAACCACAACGCCACCGGCGAATACCTTGCCCCACAACGGTTGATTAGCGTACCACGCAACGAATTGGTCGATGCGACTTTTTCGTTGATGATAAAGCGCTGCTAGCTCGCTTAAACTGGGCTTCATTTTGCCGATAATGCGAACCTGAGCCTGTAAATCATGGAGCAAAACTTCTTGAGCGTTGCCTTCAAGCAAAGATGATGTTGCAACGTCTTGAAATTGCAGTTCATGCGTGGGTATATTTGATTCTACATCAATCGATGACATAACAACCGCCTTAAGAAAAGAGATTAAGTGAAAAACGTGTACCCGTATTTTGCTTCTCAGCGGCCTGCTCATTCAGTTGACTTCGAAGCTCACCAACCTCACGCTGCTTGTCTTGTGCAAAGGCAAGAACCGCATCCATGCGTGATGCTAACCCTGAAAATTTAGCTTCGAGACCATCAACCTGGGCTTGAAGCCGTGTGTTCTCTTCGCTTTTTTCTTTCAAAACGTCCAAAAGCATTTCTGAACGTGAAGCATAACCATCTCGTTCAAAAAGAAGGCGTGCGTGTTCTATTCTAAGTGCCTGCTTCTCTCGATTGTTTTGCAGTAACTCAGGTAAGTTTTCTAAAGATGCGGCCATGGCTTTAACCACCGATTGTTGTCGTGCAAGGCTAGACTGGGTGTTAACTTGAGTTTCGATAGCACGTTGACGTTCACCTGCATGCCCTTCTCGTGAAGCAACAACCATCGTTACAGCTTCATCGAGTTTTACGACGCCCCGCTCCATGGTGATTAAGTTTAATTCATAGCCTGCTGACGCTTCATCCATACGTACGTTTTGTTGCATGGTATCAGTGACAACCTGATAAAGATGCTTCGATGTCGCCGACACGAGCACATCGATATCCGCACGAGCTGATTGTACAACCGCTTCTGCTGTCGTGTGAAAAGTTGGTAATCCCTCATTGTTGGTAAAATAATAGTTATAGACATCAGCACCCATCTTTGTAATGCCAAGTACAGCACACGCCTCAGCAAAGAAGGCCATTGAAGCAGGCTGCAAGGCCGCACCGCCAACGGCGATTGCAATAGGAAATGGCATGAATATGACTCCTTTCAAAATAACAATTAAACTTAATTTGAGCTTATTTTAACCATCAAAGCGATTTCAAACAAGGTATTGCGCTCTACTCAAGCTGTAAGTATAAGCCTACATCAGCCACTTAATGCGTCCCCTGTGATACGAGCATTTCTATCACTTAGCTTAGAGGCATAACAATGTGCGTACGCATAAAAACCGAACATCTGATACTTCGACCACCCGAACCTGGTGATGAAGTGCCCCTGAACAAACTCATCCATCGTTCACAAGAATCCCTGAAGCCTTGGCTTCCTTGGGCGCATGACACGCGCATCAGCACCACCTTGCAATTTGTAGAACGCGCCGTGAAACAATGGTCTTCCAACAAACAAACCGATTTTCCCATGGTGCTCTTTCACAAAGAGGATGCACGCTTAATTGGATGCAGTGGTTTTAACGAAAAAAGTAATCCATCGGTCCCTTTCTATGAGCCAGGATACTGGCTTGATACCCATTACACAGGGCGTGGATTAGCAACCGAATTTACAACGGCTTTAACACGCTACGCGTTTGAAAAACTAAGGGCAAAGCGCGTGCAAATCTCCATTCAGACTGACAACATAAAAAGCATTCATGTCGCCAAACGTTGCGGCTTTGAACTTGAAGCAACCCTTCGCAATGCCTGTCTTGATGCTCTAACAGGGAAAGCCGCGGATGTTTCTGTCTTTGCTTGTTTTGACACAAAAAATCTTCCAACTCTTAAAGCAAGCTGGGAATAAGCACCTTAAGCCGCCTCTTGTTGCATGACGACCTCCATCGACCCGAGTTTTTCGTGCAGCCCTGCGAGCTTCATGGCCGCCGCTTCAATCACACGCGATGTCATAGGGTTGGGGTTTCTTTTAAAGTGATCTGCTCCATGAAAAACGGACAGTTCGATATGACTGGCTAAGTCAGCATTTATTCAGTACGATCGAACAAGTGCAGGATTTTGCGACACGCTGGCTTTGGTCATATAACCACGAAAGACCAAATACAGCAATTGGAGGCATTCCTCCAGTCCAAAAACTTGCATTAGTTGCTTAACCCTCTACTTTTAAGGGCAGTTAAAAAAGGGAGGATTACCCTGCACAAGACTAAAGTTGCGGCTTTATATTTGAATTTCAATTTTATTGTCGATGAACGCATCTATGAGCGCATAAATGTATGAGTTTGTTTCCTGGCGTACCAAGCAAAATCCGATGGGAAGATAAAATCATGATGTTTATAAGTCAACAAACTGCTCTGAATACAAAGTCTGTCTGTTCTTTCGCATTTTCTTTACCCTACATTTCGAGCCGCACGAATTTGAGCACCATTTGGCATTTATACGACCTATAAAAAATTTAAGACAATCGTTGCTTTGACACCGCTTTAGTTTTTCAAGCCCGCCAAGTGAAGCAACATTAGAGAACATATAAGCCCCAAAAACTAATGGGGGTGGGTTATATGGCATATAAGCAACATGCACAGCCAAGAGCTTATTTTGTCTATTTTCAGCAAGGCATTGGACTTTAACATCCATGAGAATTTCGTTTAGTTTATTTAGTAGGTCATCCGAAACACCATTTTGATAATACTCATCCATGCACTCATAAATAAAAGCATCCAGGATTGGTATGGTATCTGGATAATCATTACCACCCTTCCTTTCTATATGGAAATTTGCTGCCTCGATTAAAGCTGATGCTTCCTTACTACTGTAAAGCTTAAATTCTTTTCCTGTATTGATGTAAAAATAGTCATGTAACGCTTTTTCCATTTCAACCCCCTCTTGAAGGTGTAACAGTTTTAATGGTTATATCCCGTAACATTATTTTTTTCAAGATTAAAAAATGGGAGGGGCTAAAATGTCTAAACATGTTACTACAGGAGATTTCATCCAACGCGCTCGCGAAGTGCATGGCATCAGATATAACTACACACAGGTTATATATGTTACAGCTAAAAGCAGGGTCATAATAATTTGTCCTGAGCACGGTGAGTTTGAGCAGACACCCGCAAATCATTGCAGTGGGCGTGGGTGCCATGATTGTGGTGGAAATAAGCCACTGACCATGATTAGATTTGTCGAGCGTGCCAGTAAAATTCACAGTAACCGATATGATTATTCTCGCGTAAAGTTTAAAAGTGTCGAATGCATAGTTGAAATTATATGCCCAAATCATGGTTTGTTTTCACAACGGGTAATGTCGCACTTAAAAGGCTTTGGTTGTGACCGCTGTGGTAGATTGAGCAAGGCTAAAAAATTAGGCCATTCTAGTCAGCGTTTTCTTGAAGATGCTCAGAAAGCGCATGGTAATAAGTATGAATATTCGCTGGTTGAGTATACTAATGCCCTAACTAATGTAACCATCACATGTCCATATCATGGCCATTTTCCTCAAAAGCCTGCCAATCATACGCGAGGTACAGGTTGTCCAAAGTGCGGCGACGAAAGTGCAGCAATGATAAGGACTAGAACAACTGATGAGTTTATTCAGGAAGCAAAGGAGGTGCACGGTAATTTGTACGATTACTCAAAAGTTCAATACAACTCATCACATAAAAAAGTAGAAATAGGCTGCTTAATTCATGGATCTTTTAGGCAATCTCCAGTAAACCACGTAAGAGGAAATAAATCCGGTTGTCCTGGCTGTGCCCTTTCGGGATTTGACCAAACAAAACCTGGCTTGTTGTATTACATTGCTGTGAAATCAAACGATGGAAAGACACTATACAAGATAGGTATAACAAACCTCTCGATAGAACGACGTTTTCCTGTAGCAGATCGATCTCGCATAAGAGTTGTTAAGATATGGCAATTTGATATAGGCCATTATGCTATGGAGCGCGAAACTATAATTCTTAACCAATTCGCTCGGTATCGGTACCATGGACCTGCCATATTGAGAGGTAGTGGTAATACTGAATTATTTATCAAAGATGTGTTAGGTCTAGACAAAAAATGCCAAAAACTCAATCATCCGGTTGTTGATTCAGCCGCCAATTTGGTTTCGCAACCCCTACAGCTTGATTTCGATTTTTGTGAATTATAAATAAGAGAAAATTACCAGAAAACACACTAAATAATACGCTTTAATTGATATTAAGTGACTCAATGCCTGGGAAAAGCGAACCCACTTCAACATTTAAGGTTCGGGCGATCCTAATTAAATTCAATGCTGCGATATTGCGCTCACCTCTTTCTACGGTAGTGCACTAAATCCGTTGTTAAGGTAATATTCTGCTTTTTTTCAAGGAATGAAAGTATGGCCGTTGTAGAGGTAAGTTGTGTTGCATGTAGAAGCAAGAAAGTAATCAAACATGG
>Ga0207895_1000784_pt1 | contig 11824 bp, 10 predicted proteins | sample MalvirmetaMSP112_FD_184230 | JGI IMG/M metagenome (GOLD analysis project Ga0207895, IMG submission 184230) | Marine viral communities from the Deep Pacific Ocean - MSP112 (SPAdes) | ecosystem: Environmental > Aquatic > Marine > Oceanic | place: Pacific Ocean | collected 2011-05-24 | reverse complement strand
AACTATACATGGACGAACAAGCCAAAACCATTGGCGAAGCCGACGGAGGCCCAAGGCGTGGCATTCTTCAGATCCCTTGTTAAATCAGGTGCGCTTTCCATGCTGGCGTGCTACGGCTGGCTGCGCGTCCGTCTCTCAAAAAAGCCAACGCTCCTGATCCTCACTTACCACCGAATTCTCCCGGCGGGTGCGCCCGAGCGTGCCGTTGAGCAACCGGGTATGGTCACCAGCCCGCAGTCACTCGAAAACCATATCAGGTTTGCCCGTAAACTTGGGGCGGAACCCGTCCACCTTTCCGACTGGCTGGACCGTAACAGTCAAGGCAAAACTCTTCCAAGGCTCTCGGTTGCTTTTACCTTCGACGATGGCTGGCAAGACAACTATCAATATGCTTATCCAACTCTCAAGGCACAGAACGCCCCGGCAACGATCTTCCTGGTCACTCAAATGATCGACACCGGCAACACCTTCTGGCCGGAACAGGTGCTCAGCCTACTGACCACACAGACCATTCCCGAGAATGACTCATCCTTCGACTGGCTGCGACCTCACCTGCCTAGTGGGCCAACCCCTGGCGCAAATCGCCCACTTTCCCTTATGGAAGCGGACGAAGTGATCGCGCGACTGAAGTCACTCGAAGATGTGGCGATCCTTGAGGCTCTTGAACAGGTTTACACATCGCATCCGGATATCGCCCCCACGGAAACCTCCAGATCCATTCTCAGCGGCTCGGAACTGGCTGAAATGGCGCAAAACGGTCTTGTGATGTATGGCGCGCACACCAGGCACCATTACCGCCTGAACCGCCTGAAAGATGAAAAATCGCTAAAAGAAGAAATCGTGGACTGCCTTAAGGACCTCAAATCCCTGGGCGATGCCGCCATACCAGTGTTCTGTTATCCCAATGGCGACATAACTGGCAAAGGTGAAGACCTGGTCTCCGATACCTACAAGGCAGCATGCACCACCAAAACCGGCTGGAATGTTGCCGGGTGCAATCCTTATGATCTTCACCGCTTTAACCTCCACGATGGCAACAGCCACAGTACCCGGACGTTACTGGCCACCATCGGGCGCGGTCTTCTATGAGGCAGGGAGAGTCCAGACGTGTCGTATCGCACGTGGTGTCCGGCGATTTATGGGCAGGTGCCGAAGTTCAGGTATACAACCTTTGCCGGGCCCTCCAGGCCACGGACCAGGTCGCACCGACAGCGGTGGTATTCAACGCCGGCATCCTATACGACAAACTGCGTGAACTGGGCATCCCCGTTACCCTGGCGGACGAGACAAAACTTGGCCCGATAGCCATTGCCAGCACTATCGCGTCTCACTGCAGAGAACACAAAACCGGGATCGTGCACACACACGGCTTCAAGGAGAACGTGCTTGGCATTCTCGGAAAGGAGCTGGCCCGAGTGCCGGTTTCCGTTCGCACTGTGCATGGCAACCCGGAAACCGCCTTTACTCTGCGGCGTCCCCATAAGTGGCTCGTTCAGAAACTGGACGTTTTACTGGGACGGTTGCGGCAGCAGGCGGTTATTGCCGTATCTACCCAACTGGAGGAAACGCTGGAAAGACTGTTTCCGGGAAAAGTACATAAAATCTATAATTTTATTGATGTGAATAATATCAGGCGCCAGTGGAATAGAAAAATCGAAACACATGACGAGACACCTCGCATTGGTATTGTCGGACGCTTGGTGCCAGTAAAGCGAGTTGATTTTTTTATCAAAACCTTGGCTCTGCTGGATCAAAAAGGCGTACCGTACCAAGGTGTCATAATTGGAAGCGGTCCTCTCGAGTTAGAACTTCGCCAACTAGCTGTTGATCTTGGCATCGAGGAAAAAATTGACTTCAAGGGATTCGTGAGCCCTGCCCTTTCAGAAATAAGGAATCTTGATGTTCTTCTTATGACATCAGATCATGAGGGATTGCCAATCACTATACTGGAAGCCCTAACACTAAAAGTACCGGTTATAGCGCATAATATTGGTGGCATTCCAGAAGTGCTTGACGGAGGACGCTGCGGCTGGCTTGTCGATTGTCACTCTCCTGAAGGCTACGCAAATGCTTTAACTAGCGTGCTCTCTTCAAAGGAAGAAAAAAACATGAAAACGGCAGCTGGCCTTATCAACGTACGTAAATACTTCGCAAGTGACGTCAGCATTCAAAAGTATGAGCACGTATACATTGAACAGCTATCGAAACACAAGTAGCTCAAAAGAGCACAACGCTGTTAACCTGACGAACCCCTTATATTTTCAGACAGACATTATATCTTCGGTAGCGCAACCTCTTAGATCCTATCCTCTAAACAATTGAATTGAGGCCTAACTATGTCCAATCTGATTTATCGAGAACCATCCATAGATGGCAACTTAAATTATCAGAGCAATTTACAAAAAACCAAAGATAATCAATAAAATTACTGCCTGCGTAACCAGCACATATCTTCTAGCTTCCCGCAGTCAATCTAGAAGACCATGACAATGATCTCGCTAGCAAATAACTATAGGCATAGAAAAAATTCCCTAACCTGTTTCTAAATCCTAATCTAGAAGGATATTTAAGAATAGAGTAAGATAATGGAAATGCAAGAACTACAAAGGACATAACCATCATATATACTGTATTCTGCAGCAGTATCATTACAAATAGTGTTATATGAGACAATAGCATCGCGAAAGCAAAAATCGCAACTTTTGATTTACAAAATGCACTAAGGCTATGAAAGTCACCTTTTCCATGCCAAATCTCTCTAATAAAAAATGCTTTTAGCGAAAGAGGATAACCAAGGTGAATAGCCTTGAGATTGGGGTTAAAGAATACGTTAGCATTACTCCTGAGAGCTCTATGACAAAAATCGGAGTCTTCGCCACTGACTAATTTTTCGTCGAAGCCGCCACATTCGAAAAACAGATCTCTGGACACTAACATATGACCAGTACCAACATAACTCACTTCAGCTGACGACTTTTTTAGCAACATCGGCTTAAACCAACTACGAAATAGTAGGTTATCGGTTTCCGGTGAATCCAGTGAACCGCCAATGATAAGCTTTTCGAATGCCAGCGATGACTTCAATAAATCGAATTCTCCACGCCAAGCCTCAGTTAATCTTACATCGGCATCGTTAAACACCAGGATACTTCCAGATGATTCGGCCGCCCCTATATTCCTTAGACCACCAATCGTCGCACCTGGATTAATAAAGGTCTTATCTGCTAAACTCTCGGAAATTTTTACAGTATCGTCGTCCGAGCCATTGTCAACTACTATTATTTCATGGTGAACACCCAACAAGCTGGCCCTAATGGATGAAATCGTAGAAGCAATATTAGATCCCTCATTTAACGTGGGGATTATAAAACTCACTAACAACTGACCGTCATTCAACTGACAAATCCTCAATTTTGGCAGGAGGAGAAACTGCCTGTTCGCCCTCACCTGGGGCTACCCCCCTATCTCCGATGTAAGCGAAGCCTTGTGAATCCCTGTTAGAGGGCGTATCCGATGTCATCACCAAACTATCTATATACAAACTCTGGGATTTCGGAGCCTCTCCATTCCAATATGTAAATATATACAAGGCATCAGCGATATGATCGCTCCCGGACAAAGTTTGTGCTCCGGTTCCATTCCATACCAGCTTATCGTTCACCCAATACCTAACATAGGAATTGCCGCCTTCCGATAGGGGTGTCACACCAAACGAAAGCGCCAATTCTACCTTAAACCATTGATCCCTCGGTAAAATCGTCGACCTTTCATTAGCCCGCCCAACTTGCATCCAACCTCTATCCCAGACGCCTTCTTTTATATATCGGTATACTGCATCGTCGTTGGTTCCATCGTCCATGATTTGGAAATCATTGTAACCAGCATTGCTGCCATTCGGCGTCACAGTACGAACCCTTAAAAACTTAAGTGAACCGTTCGTAGGTGTGTAAATACGGAAATCGCTAGGTATGTACATGTAAAACTGAACCCAATAACGATCACCAGAATTGAGGCTTGAAGGAAAGTTGACAATCCCCCCCCAACTACCGAAACCAGTTTGTCCCGCAGCAATACTCATCTTAGCCGCCAAACCTCCTTCCAGTGACTGCTCATCTGAATATTTCGTTCCACCAGCGGCATCGTCCATCGCCCCACCTTGTTGAACTGATTGCCCAACAACTCCGTCGTTGAAATTCTCATCTATGCTCCAAGCATAAGAATTTGCTGCAGAAAATGACATAATCAATAAGGAGAAAAAGGATGCTAGTCGCATGAAGACACTCTCAAATTTGACAACTGTTCCCCCAATCATATGGAAAACCACGTCGTTTTCAAGTTTCCTGTTAACACTTTTTACTCACCAAGTGATATTTTTATTCATTTTGTGCATAAAGTCTAAATCATAAGATTAATAAACAATTAAAACAATGGGTTACAAAAACAAATCCTCTAAAAAACATGACAGGGGCTCTCAACAATAAATCAAATTTAATATTTCGGATATGTCTTACGCTTAGAAGCGACCTCAATATTGCCAAGTGCGACTACCAAAGACAGATGAACCCAAAGAAATGGATAGTATGTTACGGTAACGAATTGACCCGCGACCACAAATCCAAGCAAGGATAAGTTGAAAAGCTTACCAATATAACCGACATTATTATTCGATCTACATTGAGAAGTTTTTTTGCTTATAAAAATAGCACTTAAAAAAATTGCAAAGAATAAAGAAAGGCCCAAAACTCCTGCATCTGTACCAACCTGAATGAATATATTGTGAGGAAGCTGGGCGTCCCCTAACAAAAGATCTTCCGGATAGTAGCGATCGAAATAGGGCGCGAAATTAAAGTAACCAACGCCAAGGACTGGGTTCTCTTCAATCATCTTTATGCCATTTTCCCAGTAGAGCAATCTCTGTCGTGAGGTACCATCCTCTCCCATAGTCTCAAAACGCTGCTTCTGCTCATCTGGCAGAAACACCCAAATAAGGGCAAGTACCACCAAAATCGAGGCGAGAATTTTTGGGTTAAAAACATAGCGATAGTTCATAACGACTAATTGGCACACCAATGCGAGCTGGGCTCCACGAGAACTCGCTCCAAGAATGACCATAATTGCGGTGATTGGCATCAGCAGTAGTAGAAAATAGTAAAACTTAGAAACGTTAGGTTTAGCAAACTGGGTAAACGCCCATGCTATTGGCCAGAATACCAACATTTGAATAGCTAGCTCACCTGAATTCTGGAAAAACCCAGGTGGCCCCATTAATCCCCAATCTGTGAAAGAAAAGCCTCTTCGCGCCCAAGTCAGGGCCAAGGAAAGAGAAAGCTTAAAGGATGCAATCAAAAATATGCAAATAAATATTAGGAATCTTCGGCGGCTATTTACAATATTTATTATCAAAAAATAAATAACAACCCACAAGTAGTACTTGTCAAGATTTCTGCATGAAACTTCCGGAAAATAGGCAAAGTAACTTGATAGCAAGATTACAAACAGAAAAGCAATCAATAATATATTTATTGGTGATGAAACCCAACGGACTGTCTTATCAGTAAAGCATCCCAAAAATGCCCCAATAACCGTCAACTGGGTCCAAGGAAGTATATCCAATGCAGGATAAATTGATTGAGGGCGGACATACTCCAGAAACAGGTACGCGCATATCATCCAAAAAGCAAAGCTTTCACTCTTGAAGTGTTGCCAAACGGCTCCGATGCGTAGGGAGTAGAAGTCATCATCTGTAATTTTTTGGCTTTTTCTAACCACAGATTCCTCGCACTGCCTCAATTACTGTCTTTTCGCAACGGAAAAAAAACTGTTCACAACAATTGTAAGGGTCATGGATATATGGAATGGGATTGCCACAATATGTTCCGGCAAGCGCTAATGTGTGGTCCTCCCCAATTTTCTGCTGGAACTCCGTAATCTGGGCTGGCTCCATAACAATGATAAGGTCGTCATTATGGAATATGAAGTCTTTTGCATTTACGGTCTTGTGATCATCGAGCGACAGGCCATGACTTGCCGCAAATTCCATGGCTCGTGGGTCCGCCGGAAAGCCGTCACCACAATTCAAACCACAGGAAGCGGCCTCGCGCCCCAGACTCCGCGCGTATGCTTCTGCGAGAGGGCTACGGCAAATGTTGCCGCTGCAGACAAATACGATCCTCTGGCGATTTACAGTATCTACCCGGGAAAAAGCGCGGTACGCACCAAGCCTGGCAAGAACCCAGTGATAGCAGAATCGTAACAGTCCTTTTTTTGAGCCAAACCGCCCATAGACCAACTGGTTCAACGAATAATCTCCCTGTTCTGGTCCAGAAAAACCCCAGTGGTTCCTAGCTTTGGATATCATGACACAAGTTACGTTACCATCGGGAAACATTGGTACTTTTTGGTGGCTTACATCGCCCAGCGCGATAGAATTTGAAGGCCACATACCGGATAATCGGGCTCCGCCTTTCACTACTGGTACAAACAAGGGACGTTTATACCCATGGAACCCAGAATACTGGTACTTGATGGAAACCAGCGAGCCTCTCTGGCCGCTACTCGATCTCTGGGGTCAAAGGGACTCTGGGTTTCCGTAGGCGAAACAACCCCGGACTCACTGGCTGGGTGTTCCCGATACTGCCGTCAGCGTGTTGCGTATCCAGATCCATTTAATTCGCCTCGTCTTTTCTTCGATAATATTCTGCAGCAAATCAAATCTCTCGGCATTTCCTTTTTGTTGCCAATCACAGAAGCAACAACCTACGTCCTGCTTCGATATCGCGACGAGCTGCCAGATCATATTGTACTCCCCTTCCCGTCGTCTGAGGCAGTGGAACAACTGGCGAACAAGAATGAATTGTTTCAGTTGGCCCTTGAGAAGAGTATCCCCATTCCGGATACGGTTATTTGCAATGACGCCGAAGAGGGACTCGAGGCTCTCAACGGGCTGGATCGCTTTCCTGTTGTTCTAAAGCCTTTCAAATCCAAGGTGTTGGTTGACGGTGGCATCGAGTCCACTCAGGTTATTGTTGCCAACACTCAGGAGGAGGCGCGTAACGCTATTACCTCCAATTCGTTCTTTCGCTTTCCATTCTCTATCCAGTCCTTCATCAACGGCACTGGCCAGGGCGTCTTTGCGTTGTTCGATCACGGTAACCCGGTGTGCTATTTCGCCCATCGCCGGCTCAGGGAAAAGCCTCCCGGTGGCGGTGTTAGCGTGCTATGCGAGTCCGCCCCCATTGATGAACAACTCCGGGAATCCGCAGAGACGCTACTTCGTTCCGCTAACTGGCATGGCGTAGCCATGGTCGAATTCCGGGTCGCGGAGGACGGGACCGGGTATCTGATGGAGGTAAATCCCAGGTTTTGGGGGTCGCTACAACTGGCAATCGACTCTGGTATCGACTTCCCATGGTGGCTGTACCTTGTCAGTACCGGCCACCCCGTGCCCGAACCGGTATGGAAGTATCGCCGCGTGCGTTGGCTGCTAGGTGATCTGGATAGGCTTTATCTCGTATTAAAGGCACCTTTGAGCCGTTACTCACTTAGCTGGAAATTGCGGGAAATCTTCAATTTTGTTATGCCGAACCTGCGAACCCGCCATGAAGTCAATCGGTGGAAAGATCTTCGTCCGTTCTGGTTCGAGCTGAAACATTACCTACGCGCACTAAAGAACTGACAATGCCTGACAAGAAACCCTACGTTATTATCCTTGCTAACGGACTTAACGGCCTCGGTGCTGTGCGCTCAGCCGCTCACGCGGGCCTGAAGACCTATACGCTCCTCACCAATCACTCGGACCTGTGTACCTACAGCCGGTTTGGCCAGTATCGCTTCCTGTTGCCGCCCAATCCCACCGCTGACGATCTTCGGCCTGTTCTCGACCAGCTGCATGACAATGAAGGCGGGCCAGGGGTTTTGCTTGCATGCTCGGATTTGGCAGCGGAGTTACTCGGGCAACTGAAATGTGAAGGTTATGCCAAACAGCATCTTGTTGTTCCTAGCACTGAAACCACGAGCGTCCTTAACGACAAGAAGCTGGAATGCCTGTATATGGAAAAGGGCGGCATTACCCTTCCAAAAACCTATTACCAGCTGTCGGATGACGAACCGGATGCCTTCCCAATCATCATCAAGCCACGAACTTTCAGGGAATACGGTGTGCTGGGCGCGAAAAACGTTATTCTGCACTCCCCCGCTGAACTGAACGATTTCCGGCAACGCTTCAAGGGCTACCTTGACCGATTCATCGGACAGAAAGTGGTCCAAGGGGGTGACGATAATCTATGGGTCTGCAATGTAACGTTTGACCACCAGCAGCAGCTCAGTGCCTGTTTTGTGTTCAAGCGCCTGGGGACCATGCCCTCACACTATGGCGTGACGTCCATGGCGATCAGCCAGGAGAATCAGAAGCTCCGGGAAGAGTGCGAAAAGATTGGTAAGGCCCTGAACTACACTGGCCCGGCGATGATCGAGTTCAAGAAGGACCAAAATTCAGACACTTACTACTATATTGAAACCAACCCCCGCCTCGGCATGTGTAACTGGTTTGATACTCGTTGCGGAGTCAACAATATCCTGGCGTGCACCCACGCGGCCTACGGTCAGAAGAGTGCATTGGCACCCCAGAAGAACAATTGGGTTTACTGGAACTTTTTTGGTGACCTGATCGCACGACTTGAAAACAGAGAGAACCTGTTGTCGATACTCTTTCGCTACCTGAGGGTACTCCGCCGGCGGCGTATCGGCGCATTGCTCTACTGGAAAGACCCTCAGCCCGCCTTTCGATATGCCCGGTCTTCCATCCGGGATATGGCTCAACGGGTAGGCAGGAAGCTGCGTGAGAAAGTTGGCTGATTAGGCAGTTTTTCTTTCATGGCCTCAAACCGGTTTACGATTTGAATAAAATCGGCGACAGCCCCAGGCACTGAAAATCGTGGGAGTTCAAAGTGACTACAACCCTGGCTGACATAATCCGGAACAGTGTTGAACGCCATCTTGAATCCCGCCCGTTTCAGTTCTTCTATATCAGCCGAATCGTAATCTGAACGGCGTCCAGTCGGGTAGGCAAAGACTTCCGGCGTATATTGCAGCTCCTGCTCAACCCTTTTGCGGGCTTCGTTGATTTCCCGGTGCTTTTCCTCCGGCGACAGCGCCGAGAGAATGCGGTGCGAACAGGTGTGCGGATACACTCCATGCCCTCTTTCACGCAACGATCTTGCATCGTCCCAGGACATTGGCTGGTATTCCGGAGGAATATTGCCAGGGAACTCAACCTTGAGTTTATGGTAGAGCTCTTCATCCAGCCAGCGGTAGATATGCGCCTGTTTGTCTTTTTTCAGCGCGTTCCGAATCTCGCGGGCCGTTTGCCTGATACTCTTCACCGAAAGATCTACGGAGCACTCGCCACCTGATGGGAGCTGGAGGCTAACCTGTCGCAGGTCTGTCCGATTCAGTGCATAAGCGATCTGGTCGTCCCACGGCCACAGGTGCTTATCCAGCAAACCAGTGATCACGAAGAAGTTGAGGGGGAAGCCGAACTCATCAAAAACCCTCGCCGCCACGTCGTGGTGGTCGAAAAAGCCATCATCAATTGTAAACATGACCGTTTTTGACGGAATTGGCTCGCCTTTCTCGAGAACTTTCCATAGTTGCTCCATGGACAGCACTTTGTACCCCCGCCTGGAAAGGTAACGAAGGTAGCTGCGAAGCTTGTCCGCGGTCATATCACCAGGTATATCGTCGTTGCCATCGGTAACACGGTGCAGCATAAAAACCGGGATACGCCCGGGGCACAACAGGCGATACAGCCCGGTCTCGCCAACAAAGTTTACGAAGTTCAAGACAACTGATTTCAAGCCTGCGCCTCCTGCGTTAAATCCACACGACTCCGGTCCTTCGGCCGGCGCCTTAGCGCCGAATAAACCTTTCATACAACCCGCGGTACGCCTCCAACATACTTCCAAGGCTGAATCGCTCGAGCGCGTTTTGCCGGGCTTTTTCGATAACCCTGCTACGCAACGTCGGGTCTTTCAGGCGCTCGACCGCACCAACGATGGCGTCCGGGTCTTTGATGGGTATCAGGAGCCCGGTTTCGCCATCGGAGAGTATTTCCTCCGGACCGCCACTTCGTGTCGCGATAATGGGCACTCCAGCCATCATAGCTTCAACGGTGGATATTGAGAATCCCTCGGAGACCGAGGGCAACAGAAAAATATCTGCCTGCCGTAAAATGCCTGCTACATCCGACCTGAAGCCGAGCCAGTGGATTCTGGGAGGCTCTTCAGCCCGGGCGATTTGAGCCTCGAGCTGTTTAAACAGGGACTCTCTCTGGTGCCCCACAACGACAAAGTGAACACTGGGGTCCAGTTTGGCCATTTTGATGGCCGCATCCACCAGATGTTCGTAACCTTTGGCGGGCCGAATATTACCGATAGAGGCCACAACAGTGGCTTCCGGCGGCAACCCCAGCTCCCCTCTCAGGCCCAATGCAGGCGCTTCGCAAAACATATCCGGGTCAACACCGTTGTAAATCAGGTTGATCTTCCGCGCCGGTAAGGAACTGCGGGCCGCCAGTTCTTCCTCCAACCGCTTGGAGACACAGACAATTGCAGACGCCCCACACCCGATGATGGAAAACTTGGCTTTCAGAAATCTCTCTCCAGCGGCCACATCGACGGCTCCATGAAAAGTCGCGATCATGGGCTTGCGGCAGATAAGTGCCAGTAAGGCGCCATATACATTTGAACCCAGCAGGTGAGCGTGAATCAGGTCCACGCTCTCTTGGATCACCAGTTGCCTCAATACTTTGATATATCCGAGGTTAAAACTGCCCTTGGAGTCTATGAACTTAGGGGTAATACCAACGCTGCGGACCTGGTCTGCTACCCAACCTTCACCCCGCAGCACCACCACATTACGGAACTCTGTGTGCTGTAGTTCTTTGAGAAGATTAATGAAAACGGTTTCGGCGCCGCCAGGGCCCGTTGTATCGATAAGATGCAGAATGGTCTTCATACAGTCCCTGCCATGGCCTTACAATCCTCTCATCCAATAGAGGGCCCGGAACAACGCGCTTTTCACAAGCATTACGGATACAAACTGATAGGTATCTGTTGCCAGCCGCGCTTTATAGTCCTCTTTCTTGCCTTTTCCCGCTAGCAGATCAAACCGGTGAGTATCTGATTGCTTGAACGCGTCCTCGATGGCATATCCGAGATGGAGAGTGCCAAGAGATAGCTTTTTATGGAAGTTCTCCTCAAATCCTGCCTGTATGTTGTATACCACTCCCCTGTACCAGACATTATATAGAACGGACACCACGGTATTGTCACACAACAATGCCGATAAAAAAGGGCGACCGCCCTCATCTTCTATCCGGGAGAGGAAAGCCCGGTGGAAAGCCAGACTTTTATCAGTCACACAATCTTTTTTCCACCTGGCTTGATGAAAGCGGTTTAACGCCTGGAAAAAGCCTTCCGGACTGGTTGGCCACAGGTTTTCTTGCCGCACCTCCCCTAGCGACTCAAATGTGGTCCGCCGGTTATAGAGTCTCAGACGACTGTTGGCACCCAGGGCTCCGAGGTAATCTTCGAAGTCGCCGGAAGTCTTGACGGCGTATCCGTCATCAGCCGCAATGATACGAAAAGCCCAACGTTGGGTGGCAGCAAGAGTGACCAGAGCAGATAGCTCTTCGGAGCCAGTGCGCAAGTCACTGAAAACCGCTTCGCTCCAGTGGCTGTTTTCCAGTTGGTGCTCCAAACCACGGATCAGTGGTTGGCCACCCATGTCTGTAAAAAAGCGGTTATGTTCCGTTCTTGGGGTTCTC
>Ga0207895_1000769_pt1 | contig 11972 bp, 13 predicted proteins | sample MalvirmetaMSP112_FD_184230 | JGI IMG/M metagenome (GOLD analysis project Ga0207895, IMG submission 184230) | Marine viral communities from the Deep Pacific Ocean - MSP112 (SPAdes) | ecosystem: Environmental > Aquatic > Marine > Oceanic | place: Pacific Ocean | collected 2011-05-24 | reverse complement strand
CGGAGCAGGAGAAGAGCCAGGTGGTTAAGAACTGTATGCGGGGGCGGGGTTATCGGGTTTTGAACTGACGCCCACGGCTCCAGATCACCGACACCTTTTTCCGAGATTACTGACAGCCAACCCAGTCCACTTAATGACACTCTGCCTCTTCAATGCATGGAGGCAGACAGTGACAACAAAAAGACCTGTTCAGCAAGACGATTACGACTCGCCTTGGAAAGAAGCCATCGAAATAATGCTGGCCGATTTCATGGCGTTCTATTTTCCTGATGCTTGGCGGGCCATCGACTGGGAACGGCCCCACCGTTTCCTGGAACAGGAGCTGCAGAAAATCGTGCCGGAGTCCGACACCGGGCGGCGCGTCGTCGACAAACTGGTGGAAGTAACCCTGGTGCAGGGCGGCGACCAATGGATCCACCTGCACATCGAGATCCAAAGCAGCCGCGAATCCGACTTTGCCGAACGGATGATGATTTACCACTACCGCATCTTTGACCGCTTCCGGCGGCCTGTGGCCAGCCTGGCGGTGCTGGCCGACAATCAGCCCGGCTGGCGGCCCGGCCCCTACCGGCAATCAATGCTCGGCTGTCAATGGATTCTGGACTTCCCCAACGCGAAGCTGCTTGATTACCGTCGGCGGGAGAAAGACCTCGCCGGCAGCGACAATCCCTTCGGGCTGGTCACCCTGGCTCACCTGCGCACCCAAGGCACCCGAAAGCAGAGCGCACGGCGCTATCGCGCCAAGTACCGCCTGATCCGGCTGCTCTATGGCAAGGGCTGGGCGAAAAGTCGTATTATTCAACTATTACGTATCATCGACTGGCTCATGGCGCTGCCGCCGCACTTGGAACAAAGCCTGCGGCAACGCCTAACCGCCATCGAAGGAGAGAAACACATGCAATACATCACCAGTTTCGAGCGCCTCGCCCGCGAAGAAGGCGTTCAGCAAGGTATGCAGCAAGGTGTTCAACAGGGCGTTCAGCAGGGTGTGCAGCAGGGCCAGGCCAAACTACTAATCCGTCTGCTCACGCACCGCTTCGGCCCCTTGCCGGACGACGTGCATCAGCGCCTGGAGCAGGCCACCACCGAGGAAATAGGCGTCTGGGCCGACCGGGTACTGGAAGCCGACTCTCTGGACCAAGTTTTCGGCAACAAGTAGATCGACGTCTACCCAGTAGGTCGGATTAGCGCAGCGTAATCCGACCCTCTCCATCTCCACCAGAGCACCCTCGCCGCCCTGCTCACAACCGGCCGCGGCGTCGCCGAAGGTGCAGCCGGCGCCGTGATCGGGGCCGCCGGCAAAGCCGGGGACGCGGAGCAGGAGAAGAGCCAGGTGGTTAAGAACTGTATGCGGGGGCGGGGTTATCGGGTGTTGAACTAAGCCGCTACCAGCGGGTGCGCGTGCTTGAGTTTGGCGGCCAAGCGTTCGCTATGCTTGGCAAGCCATAGATCGTTTATAACCTGCAAGTTAAGCCAGAATTCCGGAGTAGTGCCCAGCACCTTTGAAAGCAGGAACGCGGTTTCGGCGGTCACACCACGGCGATTACCACACAGCTCGTTCACCGTTTTCCGGCTCACGCCCATGGCTTTGGCGAGCTGCCCCTGAGAGATGCTCAACGGAGCAAGGAACTCTTCTTTCAGCATCATTCCAACGCTGGTGGGCTGACGAGCCGGCACTCTTAATGTTTCAGCCATACTTCACCTCTCACCTGTACACGTGGGCGTCCAGATAGACGCCGCTCGCAACCCCTGCCTTCCATTGGAAGATCACGCGGTACTGCTTATTAACCCGGACCGAACACCAACCTTTCAGTTTGCCTTTCAGGTGCTCAAAACGATTGCCTGGTGGGCATTTCAAATCATCTTCCGCCGTGGCGACGTGCAAAAGAGTCAGCTTCCGATGCAAGGCGCTTTCAATATTGCCTGGTATCTTTGCCGACGGCTGATCAGCAAAATAAAAGTCATCCAACCATTGGTCTCTGAACGAAGCAATCACGGCCAAATGTACCCTGTATCGATACATGTTACAATCCGTAAAGCCCACTTCCCTGTGACCAGATCCATTTCGAAGTCCTTTCAACGCATCCAAGGTTCTAACCATAACCTCGCGCATCGGAGCAGATTGTCCGCCAGAACCTTCAATCAACGTGCGATATTGATGATCCTGCTTGCGCCTCTGCGTACCCAACCAGAGCGTGCGGCGCTACCGCGCCAAATACCGCCTGATCCGGTTGCTCTATGGCCAGCCTCTGGAACAATGCCCAGGGCAGCGCCCTCGCCGCCCTGCTCACCACCGCCTGCGCCTCGTCCAAGCGTGTGGTGGTGGACAAGCAAGGGATTGACGAAGCCCAGTACCAGCAAGACCTGAGCGGCTGCCGCGCCGTCGCCGACCAGGTCAGTACCGGCCGCGACGCCGCCGAAGGCGCCGCCGGCGGCGCCGTCATCGGCGGTATCCTGGGCGCCATCTTCGGCAACTCCGGCACCGCCGGACGCATGGCCGGCGGCGGCGCCGTCATCGACGCCGCCGGCAAAGCTGGGGACGCGGAACAGGAGAAGAGCCAGGTGATTAAGAACTGTATGCGGGGGCAGGGTTATCGGGTTTTGAATTGAGGGGGAATAGCGCCGCTTTTAAGAGAATCATGCAGCGATAGAAGCAGACGGCTAAAGATCTTATGGGATTCCTCTATAAACACCAAAAGGTCCTTAAACCTAAGTTTAAGGACCTTTTCAGGACAATCTCTAAACCGTAGTCTAGAGATTAACCGCGGCAGGAGCTAGGGAGGTACTGGTTGGGTACCGTGGTGCCATCACCACTAGCACCGCAGCGCCATCCATAGAGGTTATCGCCAGCGGTATCCGCCGGAGTGCCCGCAGCTTTCAGCGGCGTTAAAGTAATCACGTTAGTGCTACCATCCAGTTGAGCGATTTCCGATTCATTCAGCGTGATTGTAATCATACCCTCTGCACTGGTAGCCACACTAGTTACTTTTTCAGTATTGTTGCCCAGCGTAGCATTCGTTTCACATCCCCATGCGCCGGCTGCCGGCAGAGTGCTGCCACTCTGATACACTTCCGTTACCGTAGTGCGGCACGAAGAACCCGCCAGAATGCCTTCAGAGATTTCGGCGCGGGTAGTGTAATCCTGGTAAGCCGGCAGAGCTACTGCGGCCAGAATACCGATGATCGCTACCACAATCATCAGTTCGATAAGAGTAAAACCCTTCTGCACTTGTTTCATTTCAGCTTCTCCAGACTCGAAACTTTATTATGTGCTCACCCCCGAGGCGAGCGCCTGCACTGGACCTATGCAGCTATTGGGCCAACTTTCACGTGCCGGGATTTGCGGCTCTGGAGGTCACTTCGCCAGCCGAATCACTGCCATTTTTTGTCAGGCGCTGACAAAGAACGTCACTTCTTGCGGCCCTTTATGACTAAATTCGTCAGTTAAGGTGGCTATATAACTAACGCAGCCAACCCCTTGATCGCAGGCTCTTTACAGCCGCCGGGAAGGCTGCCAATCTGCTTCGGGGGTAAGTATAAATAACCATGATCACTTCTTATGAATAGTTCCGCAGCGTCTCTAAGCGGCCTTGCCCGCCGCCTGGTTAAGGAAGGGCATCTCTCCATGGAAGCGGCCCAGACCGCCGCCGCCGAAGCGCGGCAGGCGAGAGTGGCGCTCGTCCATCATCTGGTGGCGGGCGGCCATGTGAGCGCTTCGGTGGTGGCGCGCTCCGCCGCGGAAGAGTTCGGCGATCCCTTGATTGACCTGAACACGTTCTCCAAGGAGATGATGGTCAAGGATATCGTCGACCCCAAGCTAATCACCAAGCACACCATTCTGCCGCTACTGCGACGGGGCAGCCGTTTGTTCGTGGCGGTGTCCGATCCCACCAATCTGCCGGCTCTGGAAGAGATCCGCTTTAATACCGGCTTGAATGTGGAAACGGTGATCGCGGAGGACGACAAGCTGCGGCGCTGGATTGATCAGCTGGAGTCCGAGCAAGAAGGCAAGGCGTTCGATAATCTGGATGACGACCTGGATAACCTGGAGACGGCCGACACCGAGGCCGCGCCCGTCGGCGAAGACGCAGCGGCGGGCTCCGACGACGCCCCCATCGTTCGCTTCGTGAATAAGCTACTGCTGGATGCCATCAAGGGAGGCGCCTCGGACCTGCACTTCGAGCCCTACGAGAAGACCTATCGGGTGCGATTCCGTCAGGACGGTATCCTGGAGACGGTGGCCAAGCCACCGATCACCACCGCCAGCAAGCTGGCCGCCCGCCTGAAGGTAATGGCGCGCATGGACATTTCCGAGCGCCGGGTGCCCCAGGACGGCCGAATCAAGCTGAAGATTTCCAAGACCCGCGCCATTGATTTCCGGGTTAACACCTGCCCCACCCTCTATGGCGAGAAGATCGTGCTGCGGATCCTGGACGCGGAAAGCGCCAAGATGGGCATCGATCACCTGGGCTACGAGGAAGACCAAAAGAAGATGTACATGGATGCCCTAAGCAAGCCTCAGGGCATGATTCTGGTTACCGGGCCTACCGGTTCGGGTAAGACAGTGTCTCTCTATACCGGGGTAAACATCCTCAATACGCCGGAACGGAATATCTCCACGGCGGAAGATCCGGTGGAGATCAACCTGGAAGGGGTTAACCAGGTCAACGTGAACCCCAAACAGGGCATGGAGTTCTCCACCGCTCTGCGTGCCTTCCTACGCCAGGACCCGGATATCATTCTGGTGGGGGAGATTCGAGACCTGGAGACCGCCGAAATCGCGGTGAAGGCGGCGCAGACCGGCCACCTGGTGCTCTCCACACTGCACACCAACAGCGCCCCGGAAACGCTGACCCGGCTGCGTAATATGGGCGTGCCCTCGTTCAATATCGCCACTTCCGTAATTTTGATTATCGCTCAGCGGCTGGCCCGGCGATTGTGCGAGCACTGCAAGGAGCCGGTGGACGTGCCCAAGCAATCGCTGGTTGAGATGGGTTTCACGGACGAGGACATCCAATCCGGGTTTACTGTGTACGGCCCCAGTGGCAAAGGCTGCGAGAAGTGCAAGGGCGGCTACAAGGGGCGCGTGGGGGTTTACGAGGTAGTCCGCATCACCGACGGCATTGCGCGCATCATCATGGAGGAAGGTAATTCCATCCAGATCGCCGACCAGTGCCGCAAAGAGGGGTTCAACGATCTGTACCGTTCCGGCCTGATCAAGGTCATGCACGGCGTCACCAGTCTCGAAGAGGTGAGCCGGGTGACCAGCGGGCACTAAACTATTAAAGGTTTCGGTAGGTCAGGGTTTCGACTATGGCAAAAACAGCGACAGCACAAAAACCGGCGACCTTCACCTATGAAGGCATCGACCGCAAAGGCAGCCGGGTCAAAGGGGAAATCACCGGTAAAGGGCCGGCTCTGGTGCGCGCCGAGCTGCGTAAGCAGGGCATCCAGGCCAAGAAGGTGGTCAAAAAACGAGAGATGTCCTTGGGCGGCAAGAAAAAGATCAAGCCCATGGACATTGCCCTCTTCACCCGCCAGATGGCAACCATGATGAAAGCGGGTGTGCCGCTAGTTCAAGCTTTCGAGATCGTATCCGACGGGTTGGAAAATCCAGCTATGAAAGAGGTGATCCTCAAACTCAAAGCCGATGTTGAGAGCGGCAACAACTTTGCCGGAGCCCTCCGTCAGCACCCACATCTTTTCGATGACCTGTACTGTAGCCTGATTGAGTCCGGCGAAGCATCCGGTTCTCTCGAAACTATGCTGGACCGAGTAGCCCTGTATAAAGAAAAAACTGAAGCCTTGAAACAGAAGATCAAGAAAGCCGTGAAATACCCCATCGCGGTGGTTTGTGTGGCCGTGATTGTTACCGGCATTCTTCTGGTGAAAGTGGTGCCGACGTTCCAGGAACTTTTTGAAGGGTTCGGTGCCGAGCTACCAGCATTCACCCAGTTTGTCATCGGTATCTCTGAAGGGCTGCAGGCCAATTTCCTGATGATACTGCTTATTTTCGCCGCGCTTATTATAGGCTTTATGGAAGCGCGCAAACGCTCGCAGAGCTTCAAGGATGGGGTTGACCGCCTCTTGCTGCGTTTACCCATTATTGGGCCGATCACACACAAAGCGACGGTGGCCCGTTTCTCTAGGACCTTATCCACAACTTTTGCGGCCGGCGTACCTTTGATTGAAGCTCTGGACGCTTGTGCTGGTGCTACGGGTAATGTGGTGTATCGCAAAGCGGTTCTACAGGTGAAAGAAGATGTGGCCACCGGCCAACAATTGCAGTTCGCCATGCGTGCTACAGGAGTATTTCCAGCCATGGCCTTGCAAATGACCGCCATTGGTGAGGAATCTGGCGCACTCGACTCTATGCTGGGTAAAGTTGCCACCTACTATGAAGACGAAGTTGATAATCTGGTTGATGGTTTAACTAGCATGCTTGAACCATTGATTATGTCTGTTCTGGGCGTGCTTATCGGCGGTCTTATCATTGCCATGTACCTGCCCATCTTCCAGCTCGGCGCGGTGGTTTAACGGTGCTGCTTCTCGATTACCTGGCGGCCAACCCGGCCGCCCTGATCCTGGTTTGCGTGCTGTTCGGCCTGCTGGTGGGCAGCTTCCTGAATGTGGTGATCCACCGTATTCCCAAGATGATGGAGGCCACCTGGCGCCAGGAGGCGCGCGAGTTGCTGGAGCAGCCCACGCCCAAAGGGAAAGAGACCCCGCCCCTCTTCAACCTGGTAACGCCCGGCTCCCACTGCCCGCACTGCAATCATCGCATCCGCTGGTACGAGAACGTGCCGGTGGTGAGCTGGGCGCTGCTCAAGGGCCGCTGCAGCGGCTGTAAGGCCCCGATCAGCAAGCGTTATCCGATCATCGAGCTGCTCACCGCCCTGGTGGCGGGCCTGTGCGCCTGGCGCTTCGGGTACGATCCCTGGTTGATCTTCATGCTGTACGGTAGCTTTACGCTACTGGCGTTGGCGGTGATTGATCTGGATACCACCCTGTTGCCGGACGATCTCACCTACCCGCTGCTGTGGGCGGGCCTGCTGGCGGCGGTGCTGGGCATCTCGCCGGTGAGCCTGTCCGATGCGGTGATCGGGGCCATGGCCGGCTATCTGGCGCTGTGGAGCCTGTACTGGGTGTTCAAGCTGCTCACCGGCAAGGAAGGCATGGGCTACGGCGACTTCAAGCTGCTCGCCGCCCTGGGCGCCTGGCTGGGCTGGCAGTATCTGCCGGTGGTGGTACTGCTGTCGTCGGTGGTGGGCCTGGTGTTCGCGGTGTCGATGATGGCCAGCGGCAGTGTGAAGCGGGATCAGGGGATTCCGTTCGGGCCCTATCTGGCGATCGCCGGGTGGATCGCGTTGCTCTGGGGTGAGGCGATTGTGAGCTCCTACCTGGGGCTGTTTAACCTCGGGTAGCGGTCAATCCCACCGAACGCGCTTCTCTGGTATCCTGCCGGCCGGCTTTGCCGGCCTTTCGCGGGCTGGGCCCGCTCCCACAAGGCCCGCACCCACAAACACGCTCAGATTGCGGAGTCCCTATGTTTGTTGTCGGCCTGACCGGCGGTATCGGCAGCGGCAAGACCGCGGCCACGGATCATCTGGCGCGGCGCGGTGTGACCATTGTCGATGCGGACCTGGCGTCGCGGGCGGTGGTGGCGCCGGGCGAGCCGGCGCTGGACGCTATCGTCGACCGGTTCGGCGCGGTGCTGCAGGACGACGGCAGCCTGGACCGCCGGGCGCTGCGCGATATCGTGTTCAGCGACGAGCAGGCGCGCCGCGATCTGGAGGCGATCACCCACCCGGCCATCGGCCGCGAGCTCTACCGGCAGATCCACACCAGCGATTCGCCCTACACGGTGCTGGTGTCGCCGCTGCTGCTCGAGGGTAGCCAGAAAGAGATGGTGCACCGTATCCTGGTGATCGACGTGCCGCCGGAGCTTCAGGTGGCGCGCACCGTGGCGCGGGACACCGTGCCCGAGGCGCAGGTGCAGGCGATCATGCGCGCCCAGATGGACCGCGAGCGCCGCCTGGCGGCGGCCCACGACGTGGTGGAGAACCACGGCCCGCTGCGGCATCTGCATGAGCGGCTCGACGCCTTACATGAAACGTATTTGGAACTCGCGCAACGACATGGCGGATAACGAACAGCCCACCCGTATTTACCCCTGCCCGCAATGCCGGAAACCCTCACGCTGGGACGATAACCCCTGGCGGCCGTTCTGCTCGGAGCGCTGCAAGCTGATCGACCTGGGCGACTGGGCGTCGGAGCGTCATGCGATTCCCGGCGAGCCCACTGATCCGATGGACGATTTCGATAACCTGAGCTGAGGTGTGGCAGCGACTGTGCGAGCGGGCCTTTGTGGGAGCTTGCCTTGCAAGCGAAAGGCCGGCGAAGCCGGCCGGCAACTGCCCCCCCCCCGGATTCCAGAGACGCTGCTTGTGTCGCCTTTAGAGAAGTCTCTGGGATCCTGCCGGGTGGCTGAAAGCCACCCTTTCGCGGGCAGGGTCCGCTCCCACAAGATTGCTTGAAGTGCTTTGAAGCTCTCAATCGCCGTCTTGGACCTCCAAGTGGGCGTACGGCGTAAACGCGTCGGCGTCGAAAGAGTCTGTCCAGCGATCGTATCCAGTATCACCAGGGGCGGTGTTTAACAGGGCTTGCACTTCGGCCAGCCGGTCGCGCGGGACGACCACCAGGGCCGCCCCAAGTGCCCTGACCAGCTTTTCCAACGTTGAAAGACGGACGTCCTTCCCCCCTTCTATGCGAGCAATATGAGGTTGTTTCAGACCCGTCAGCGGTTCTAAGGCTCGTTGTTCCATACGCAGGCGTCTGCGGATCGCCGCGACCTGTTTGGATATCGGAAGCAAATCCATCTGATAACTCCAGCGTTATTCGAGGGACCATTTATACTTCTTTCGTTATATCAAACTCAATAAATAACTTATTCGTTATTTATCCAGAAGGCGCGGATGCCAGCGAGGCCGAAGGCGCCGTTGTGGAGCGCCGTGTCCAGGTCTTGCGGGGTGACGCCGCCGAGGGCGTAGAACACCAGCGGCTTGCCTTCCACCAGGGCGCGGAAGCGGTCCCAGCCCAGGGGCTGGGCGTCCGGGTGCGTGGGGGTGGCGTGGACCGGGGAGAGGGTGGCCATTTGCGCGCCCCACTCTACCGCTTGGGCGATTTCCTGTTCGTTGTGGCAAGAGGCTGAGAGGATGCCTTGGAAGTTTTGGAGGGCCTCTTCAAGGTCTCTGGGATCCTGCCGGGCGCTTCGCGCCCTTTCGCGGGCTGGGCCCGCTCCCACAGAGGCCCGCTCTCGCAAGAGCCCGCTCCCATCAAGGCCTGTCAGGTGGAGGCCGAAGGCGTGTTCGCGGGTGGCGAGGTGGGCGTCGTCGCGGATCCAGAAGCGGACGCCGCGCTCGCGGCAGCGGGCGGCGAGCTCGGGGAGTGTGTCGCTTTGCGACCATTGCCGCAGGTAGAGGCCCTGGCTGTCGGGGTCGAGCCGGTCGATGCCGGCGAGTACGTCCTGGTAACCGAGCCCTTCCGGGGGAATCACCAGTTGCCGGGGCAGTTTGAGGGCGGTGACCACCGGTTGGTTGGCGGCGGGGAACTGGCGGCTGGAAAGCTCGTGCAGCGGCACCCATTCCACCGGCTGGCCTTCGCGGCCGTGGGGCTCGCCGGTGTAAGCGGTTACTTCGCGGAAATGCAGCGTCACGCGCAGGTCCGGGTAGCGGTGGCGCACGGTCATAAAGGGCTGGGAGCGTACCGCTTTCATGCCCAGTTCCTCGTCCAACTCCCTGGCCAGGGCCCGCTCCAGGGGTTCGCCCTCTTCCACTTTGCCGCCGGGAAACTCCCATAAACCGCCTTGGTGTTTATGCTCCGGGCGACGGCTGAGGCAGAGGCGATCTCGCCGATCACGGATGATGGCGGCAACCACGGTTATTTCGGGGAGAGATTCAGACATAGGCTCGGTGTCGGGGTGTGTCTCTTGGGAGCGGGCCCGCCCCCACAACCTGCTCCCACAAGTTCAGGTGCGGTATTCGGCGTTGATCTTGACGTAGTCGTAGCTGAAGTCGCAGGTCCACACCTGGCCGGTGCCGTCGCCGGCGCCCAGGTCGACGCGGATGGTGATTTCCGGGCGGGCCATCACCGCGGCGCCCTGCTCTTCGGTGTAGCTGTCGGCGACGCCGCCTTCGCGCACCAGCTCCACTTCGCTGAGCCACACCGCCACCTTGTCCACGTCCAGGCTTTCGATGGGCGCGCGGCCCACGGCGGCGAGGATGCGCCCCCAGTTCGGGTCGGAGGCGAACAGCGCGGTTTTGACCAGCGGTGAGTGACCGATGGTCTCGGCGACAATCTGCGCGTCCCGGTCGCTGCGCGCGCCGCACACTTCGATGGAGACGAACTTGGTGGCGCCTTCGGCGTCGCGGATCAGCGCCTGGGCCAACTCCACGAACACGGTTTCCAGGGCCTGGTAGAGCAGCTCCGCGTTGCGGTCGGCCCGGTCGTTGATCTCGGCGCCCACCTGGCCGCTGGCGATCAGCATGCAGGCGTCGTTGGTGGAGGTGTCGCCGTCCACGGTGATGCGGTTGAAAGAGCGGTCCGCCAGGCTTTTCACCCACTGATTCAGCAGCGGCTGGGCAATCTTGGCGTCGGTGGCGATGAAGCCGAGCATGGTGGCCATGTTGGGCTTGATCATGCCGGCGCCCTTGGCGATGCCGGTGATGGTAATGGTGTCGCCGTCCAGCTCGATGCGCCGGCTGGCCACCTTGGGCACCGTGTCGGTGGTCATGATGCCTTCGGCGGCGCGGCCCCAGTGGTGCTCGCTGAGGTCGTCCAGGGCCAGCGGCAGGCCTTCCTCGAACGGTTCCATGGGGAAGGTCTGGCCGATCACGCCGGTGGAAAACGGCAGCACTTCCGAGGGCGCGCAGTGGGCCAGCTCGGACAGCAGCAGGCAGGTTTCCTCGCAGTAGGCGTGGCCCTTGTCGCCGGTGCCGGCGTTGGCGTAACCGGTGTTGATCATCAGGTAGCGGGGCGCTTTCTCGGCCAGGTTGCGGCGTGCCACCTGCACCGGCGCCGCCTGGAAGCGGTTGGTGGTGAACACGCCGGCGGCGCGGCTGCCCTCGGCCAGCTCGATGACCACCAAATCCTTTTTGTTGGGCTTTTTGATGCCCGCTGCGATGGCGGCGAGTTTAACGCCGGCCACCGGGAACCATTCGGTCTGTGTCATGGTTAGTCCAGCTTTCCGTGGCACTGCTTGTATTTCTTGCCGGAGCCGCACGGGCAGGGTTCGTTGCGGCCCACTTTACGGCCTTCGCGCACCACGGTGCGCGGCTTCTCCGGCGGCCCCTGGGTCTGGCCGGTGCCGTCGCCCTGGGCGGTGGGCGCGGCCACCTCTTCCTGCTCGGCCTTCATTTTCTCGGCCTGCACGCGGGCTTCTTCCTGGCGCTGGGCTTCCAGGCGCTCCACTTCGTCCTCGCGGCGCACTTCGAAGTTGTGCAGCACGCGCACCAGCTCATGCTGGATCTGGTTAAGCATGGTCTGGAACAGCTCGAAAGCTTCTTTTTTGTATTCCTGCTTGGGGTTCTTCTGGGCGTAGCCGCGCAGATGAATGCCCTGGCGCAGGTGGTCCATGTTGGCCAGGTGTTCTTTCCAGTGGCGGTCGAGGATCTGCAGCATCAGGTGCTTCTCGATCGGACGCAGGGTCTCGGTGCCGATCTCTTCTTCCTTGCGGGCGTAGTCCGCTTCCAGCTGCTCGATGATACGCTCGGTGACGCCCTCGATGTGCAGGCCGTTGTCTTCCTCCAGCCACTGGCGCACCGGGATATCGCTGCTGTATTCCGCCTGCAGGCTTTTCTCCAGCCCTTCCACGTCCCACTGGTCTTCCACGGAGCCCGGCGGCATGTAGCTGTGCACCACCTCGGGAATCACGTCGCGGCGGATGCTCTCCACCGAGGAGGCCAGGCTTTCGG
>Ga0207895_1000764_pt1 | contig 12048 bp, 10 predicted proteins | sample MalvirmetaMSP112_FD_184230 | JGI IMG/M metagenome (GOLD analysis project Ga0207895, IMG submission 184230) | Marine viral communities from the Deep Pacific Ocean - MSP112 (SPAdes) | ecosystem: Environmental > Aquatic > Marine > Oceanic | place: Pacific Ocean | collected 2011-05-24 | reverse complement strand
CTCGCAGCATAAGTGCGCCAAAAATAAGTTTTTTTGACCTTCTTTCAAAATTTTCGACAGAGCCAGCGCTTGTGCTGTTTTTTAAGTTTTTGTTCAGGACACTTAGGTGCTAGTTTCGAAGTTAGTAACTAGGTGTTTGTGAAGGCTCAGAGGTGGGAACTAAAGCGCATAACTGCGCGTGTACCTCATTAAATTCTTGGGCTGTCACACCTAGTTCTTGAATGTGAAGACAGAAAGCGTCATCGAGTAACAACTTATCTGCTGGATTAGTACGCAATCTTTCTGCGACATAATTTTGCGCGTACTCCTTCTGCTCTAAAAACTGCTCGTAATGTTTCTGATTGATGATGGTTTTAAACGGCACTTTGGGCTGCGGGTAGGTTTTAAAATACCCTGTCATGTTCTCCTGATAATCAGACCATTCAAATATAATATTTGGATTTGTAAAAGGGTCGTAAACCATCCATCCTCGCTCTTTATTTCCTAAGCACACAACAAATTGATCTTTTGTTTTTAGTGACTGAAGACCCACTTTAATGTCTGTGTTCCTTAAAAGATCAAATAACAGCAGTGCAGCATAGGCACCTCGATCAGAGCAATTCCCTATTCGGGTAATAGAAAATATTAATGCGTGTTGCATTAGGAAAAAATTGGCTTGGACTTTCTTCATTTTATCCAGGTTAGCAATCCCCTGGCATGCGATTATTTCCTGCTTATTGCATGGCGCAATATCAAGATTACGACTAAACAATTTATCTAAAATTGATTTTTTAATTTTATAATTCAACATGTCAAGATCAGAACAATAATAACCATTAAAATAATGTTCCGAGCTCATAGTATCATGAAATGTTGGTGGGCTGTACGTTAAATCACTCGTTAATTTTTCAAGCTTATCAGATAATATTTTAGAATGGATTAATGAAACAGATTTAATATAATCAGATAATAAAGAAGGCATATTTAACGCTCATTAAAAACATAAATTATTCATTAAGATTAAAATAAAGTCAAGCTTAGGCGAGTGACGGCAAAAATCGGTGGTGTTTCAAATCTGTTTTCACACATTTCTTTCAAACTCGAAACGGTTAAGGTTAAAAATTTACGTGCTATTTTTTGCTTCCACATGAAACGCAATTGACCTCTACAACAGTCATGTCTTCATTCCTTGAAAAAAGAAGAATATTACCTTAACAACTGATTTAGCGCACTACCAAATTTTCGGATAAGTTCAAGCGCTTGTTGTCGGTTCAGTCGAGGATCGAGTAAGCTGCGATAAGCCGTTTTTAAGTCGGTTTCCTGTAAATGTGCTGTGCTATCCAGGCATTCTGTGACGGATTCAGGTGTCATTTCAAGGTGGATGCCACCCAGGTGGCTTTGATAGGTGTGATGTATTTGAAGCGTTTGCTCTAGTTCTTGCCAAATCGTGGTCATATGACGTGTTTTTATGCCTGATGGCGTATGTTGATTGTTCCCATGCATAGGGTCACATGCCCAAGTTACAGGGTGGTGGTGTGTTTGTGTCGCTTGAATATATGTTGGCAATAATGGGCCTACGTGTTGTGCTCCCAGGCGTGTAATCAGTAAAATTCGGCCTTCTTCACGCTGTGGATTTAAATGTTCAAGCAGGCTCAGTAACCAATCAACGGTTGCATCAGGACCTATTTTTATACCAAGAGGGTTGGAAATGCCGCGTAAAAATTCAACATGCGCACCGTCGAGTTGTGAGGTTCGTATGCCAAGCCAAGGGAGATGCGTTGAGAAATCATACCAAAAACCTTGTGTGCTGCGCCGCGTTAAAGCGGACTCGTAATGAAGATGAAGGGCTTCATGAGATGTATAAAAAGCAGTATTTTTAAGTGAGTTACGAATAAAATTCAGGGTGCTTGTTGCTGAACGATAGCCTTGGAGTAATCGTGCTGGATTGGGCACACGTGCTTGTTCATCGAAGTGAACGGCGTTCACTAGATCACCGCGATAAGAGGGTAATGTGATGCCTTGTCGTTGTTCATAATACGAGGAGCGAGGTTTCGCATATTGCCCTGCTATGCGCCCAATGGGTACGACAGGGCCATTGACGCGAGGGGCCAGTATATTTGCCATTTTAAACATTAAACGGAGCTGTGCTCGAATGATAGCAGGACGACAATCGTGAAATGATTCCGCACAATCACCGCCCTGAAGAATAAATGCTTGACCACGGCCAGCCTTGGCTAAAGCATGTTTTAAACGCTGAATTTCAGAAAGATGCACCAAGTTTTTTTTTGTATGTAATTGTGTGACAGCATTTGCTAAGTGGGTAGCATCCGGATAGGTTGCAGCCTGCCGGTAGGGGTAGGTTAACCATGATGTGTTTGTCCAGGTGTCTGGCATATATTGACGTGAGCTAATAATCGAAAGAGGTCTAATTATCAACGTTATTGTATCAAGGAACAATGAAAACTTGCATTATCAATTGAATACCCTTGAAGTTTGAGCAATTGTCCCCATCTCAATGCTAGCTGTTTTGTTCAATGCTGAGGATTTTTATTATGAGTAACCAAAAAAAAGATTGGGGAAAAGTTAAAGAAGCGCTTGAGTCTGTTGAAGAGCCTATAAACACTCCTGACGAAGTGACGACAACTGAAGATGAAGTCAATGTATCAACAGAGCCGTTTTCAGAAACACATGCTGATGCACTAGACCATCCTTCGTATGAGGAACTTGAGCAAAAGCTGACAGAAGCTGAGCAAAAAGTACATGAACATTGGGAGAAAGTTGTTCGTGTGACGGCTGAAATGGACAATTTACGTCGTCGCTCAGAACGGGATGTGACGAATGCACATCGTTATGCGCTTGAAAAATTTATTAATAATTTGTTACCTGTGGTGGATAGCCTCGAGCAGGCTGAAATTTTGGCTGAGAAACATGGCGATGCAGCTATGCACGAAGGTATACAGCTTACTATGAAATTATTGGTGGATATGTTGGAAAAAGCCAACGTTGAGCAGCTTAATCCGCTTGGGGATGTGTTTAATCCTGAATTACACGAAGCAATGACCGCGCAAGCATCACCCGATGCTGCACCCAATACGATTATTACTGTGTTTCAGAAAGGGTATAAGCTCAACGATCGCGTGATTCGAGCTGCACGCGTGATTGTGGCGAAATAAAAAACAAGGGTGAGCCCTTGAAATTATAAATTTACCCCTTATCTATGAAGACCATAGAGGTATGTTTTATTTAGTAATTATTTTAGACGAACTCAATTGGAGTATAAAAAATGTCATCAAATGTTATTATTGGAATCGATTTAGGTACCACTAACTCATGTGTCGCTGTAATGGAAGGTAAAAATCCACGAGTGATTGAAAATGCAGAAGGTCATCGTACCACGCCATCAATTGTTGCTTATACCAATGATGATGAGGTTTTGGTTGGAGCGTCAGCAAAACGGCAAGCCGTTACCAATCCAGAAAATACATTGTTTGCCATTAAGCGTTTAATCGGTCGTACGTTTAAAGATAAGATTGTTCAAAAAGATAAAAAAATGGTGCCATACGAAATTGTAAAAGCAGACAATGGAGATGCTTGGGTTCGTATCAAAGGTGATGATAAAGCGCCACCACAAATTTCAGCTGAAGTTTTGAAAAAAATGAAAAAAACAGCTGAAGATTATTTAGGGAAGGAAGTCAAAGAAGCCGTCATCACTGTACCTGCTTATTTTAATGATTCGCAACGTCAAGCGACGAAGGACGCGGGTCGTATCGCAGGGCTTGATGTTAAACGTATTATCAATGAACCAACAGCAGCAGCTCTTGCTTATGGTATGGATAAAAAACGTGGTGATTCTACCGTGGCTGTTTATGACCTTGGTGGTGGTACATTTGACGTTTCAATCATTGAAATTGCTGAAATTGACGGTGAGCATCAATTTGAAGTATTAGCAACCAACGGTGATACGTTCTTAGGTGGAGAGGATTTTGATTTGGCGTTGATTGAATATTTGGCGGCTGAATTTAAAAAAGACGCTGGTATTGATTTGCACAGTGACCCACTTGCTCTTCAACGTTTGAAAGAAGCAGCTGAAAAAGCAAAAATCGAATTATCATCAGCGCAACAAACCGATGTGAACTTGCCTTATATCACTGCAGACGCAAGTGGTCCTAAACATTTAAACATCAAATTAACGCGTTCTAAACTTGAGTCATTGGTTGAGGATTTAGTAAAACGTACCATCGCGCCATGTAAAACAGCGTTAAAAGATGCGGGTCTTAGTATCTCAAAAATTGATGATGTTATTTTGGTGGGTGGACAAACACGTATGCCACTGGTTCAAAAAACAGTTGAAGAGTTCTTTGGGAAAGAACCACGACGTGATGTGAACCCTGATGAAGCAGTTGCTGTTGGTGCTGCTATTCAGGCGGCTGTGTTGTCTGGTGACGTTAAAGATATTTTGTTGTTGGATGTAACTCCACTCTCGCTGGGAATTGAAACCATGGGTGGTGTGATGACCAAACTTATCGATAAAAACACAACAATTCCAACCAAAGCAAATCAAGTATTTTCAACCGCAGAAAATAATCAAACAGCTGTAACGGTGCACGTGTTACAAGGTGAGCGTGAGCAAGCGTCAGCAAATAAATCACTGGGCCGATTTGATTTGGCTGATTTGCCAGCAGCGCCTCGTGGTGTGCCACAAATTGAAGTCACATTCGATATTGATGCTAATGGTATTTTGAATGTATCAGCCGCAGATAAAGCAACCGGTAAAGCACAATCAATCGTGATTAAAGCCTCCAGTGGTTTAAGTGACGAAGAAGTTGAAGCAATGGTGAAAGACGCTGAGGCACATGCTGATGATGATAAAAAATTCAAAGAATTGGTTGAGTTGCGTAACCAAGCTGATAGCTTGATTCATAGCAGTGAAAAATCACTGGGAGAATTAGCTGATGATATGGCTGATGACGAGAAGAAGAACATTGAAGAAGCCGTATCTGAATTGAAAGAGGCCTTGAAAGGCAGTGATAAGGCTGAAATCGAAGCTAAGCTCGAAGTGTTGAATAAAGCATCATCATCGATGGCAGAGCGTTTATACGCAAAAAAATCAGCTGAAGGTCAAACCGCAGAAGGTGCGGCAGATACTGCAGATGCAGGCGATTCAGCAGAAGACGATACAGTCGTTGATGCAGAATTTGAAGAAGTTAAAAAAGACGACGATAAAAAATAAGTCACGCACCGAGAGAGCTATTCATGCAACAACAAGATTATTATGAGCTTCTCGGTGTCGCTCGCGACACCAATGACGCTGATATTAAAAAAGCTTACCGCAAATTAGCCATGAAACATCATCCGGATAGGAATCCGGGTGATAAAGCTGCAGAAGAAAAATTTAAGGATATTCAAAAAGCCTACGCCGTCTTGTCGGATAAAGAAAAGCGTGCAGCGTACGATCAGTTTGGGCACGCAGGCGTTGATGGTGCTGCTGGTGGTGCGGGTGGCTTTGGCGGAGGTGGCTTTGGTGGAGGCGGCTTTGGTGGTTTTGAAGATATTTTTGAAAATATTTTCACAGGCGGCGGACGTCGTGGAGGTGGTCAGCAATCACGTGCACAACGTGGTTCGGATCTCCAAATCAATGTTCAATTAACTCTTGAAGAAGCGGCTTCAGGCAAAGAAATTGAAATAAAAGTACCACGTCATGTTACGTGCAAAAGCTGCAGTGGTTCAGGTGGTAAAAAAGGAACCAAACCTAAAACATGCGAAACATGCGCCGGTGTTGGGCAAGTTCGCATTCAACAAGGCTTTTTTTCGATTCAACAAACGTGTCCTAACTGTCATGGTGAAGGTCAAACAATCTCTGATCCATGCACCGATTGTCATGGTCATGGACGTGTACGTGAAACAAAAACGCTCACGGTTAAAATACCAGCGGGTATTGATGAAGGTGATCGTGTTCGCTTGAGCGGTGAAGGTGAAGCTGGTTTACACGGTGGACCTTCAGGTGATTTATTTGTTCAGGTGGCGATTAAAAAGCATGCCATTTTTGAACGTGATGGTAAAGACTTGCATTGCGAAGTACCGATTGCTTTTACGACAGCTGCCTTGGGTGGTTCCATTGACGTACCCACTTTGGACGGACGTGTGGCCTTAAAAATTCCACCAGAAACACAAACAGGTAAGTCATTTCGTTTGCGAGGTAAAGGCATTAAGTCAGTGCGTGCACATGGTTCAGGTGATCTCTTATGCCGAGTGGTTCTAGAAACACCGGTTAAATTATCACGTGAGCAAAAAGAGATGCTCGAGGGGTTTCAAACATCTTTGGATCAAAACCCAGGTGCTCATGCACCACGTTCCAATTCATGGTTTGGTCGAGTGAAGCAATTTTTTGAGGATATGTAAATATTGATGAATAACATACCGGCTCGACTTGTTCTCGCGGATGGCTCAATTTTTGAGGGTTTTTCTGTGGGAGCACCGGGACGGGCTGTCGGTGAGCTCGTATTCAATACGGGTATGATGGGTTATCAAGAAATTTTGACTGACCCTTCTTATGCCAATCAAATGGTAATGTTGACGACGGCACATGTGGGTAATACCGGTTGCAATCAAGATGATATGGAGTCATCCAAGGCCTGGGCTTTGGGTTTGGTGCTTCAAAATAACATATCTTTGTCGAGCAATTATCGTGCTGACATGACGTTGTCGGATTGGCTGAAAAAACAGGGTGTGGTTGCGATTGCGGGTGTGGATACGCGTGCGCTTACGCATCATTTGCGTGAGTATGGCGCAATTTCTGCCTGCATTAGAACTCATACAACAAATACAGATGAGGCGTTAGCCGCTGCAAAAGCTTGTCCTGGTCTTTCTGGAGTTGATTTAGCTCAAGTGGTTTCTCGAAAAACAATTGAACGTTGGCATGCAGGACGTGGCCTTTGGGCTGATGAATCTAATCCTGAGCGTTTGCACGTGGTGGTGTATGATTTTGGCGTGAAACACAGTATTTTACGTCGCCTGCGTGATAAAGGTTGCCATATCACCTTGGTGCCGGCAAAAACATCGGCTGAGCATGTTATGCAGATGAACCCTGATGGCGTATTATTATCTAATGGGCCAGGGGATCCCACTGCCTGTGATTATGCCATTCAAGCGACGCGTGAATTATTAGAGCAAAACATACCCTTGTTGGGAATTTGCCTTGGGTTTCAAATTTTAGGTCTTGCTTGTGGTGCGAAAGCACTCAAAATGAAATTTGGACATCATGGTTCAAATCATCCTGTTGTAGCATTAGCCGCACACGGTGAAAAACAACGTGTCTTAATCACGAGCCAGAATCATGGCTTTGCTTTGGATGAAACAAGTTTACCGGATTGTTTGCGAGTGACACATCGTTCCTTGTTTGATGAAAGCTTGCAAGGTATGATTCATCAAAGTAAACCTGCGTTTGGCTTCCAAGGGCATCCCGAAGCGGGACCGGGACCACACGATGCGGCGTGTCTTTTTAATCAATTTATTCAGCTTATGTGTAATCAGGAGTGAATGCTGTGAATTCAAATTATATGTTTACTTCAGAGTCAGTATCTGAAGGACACCCGGATAAAATTGCAGATCAAATATCTGATGCAATACTTGATGCTATTTTAAAACAAGATAAGCACGCACGTGTGGCATGTGAGGCCTTTGTTAAAACAGGTATGGTGCTTGTTGGCGGTGAGATTACCACTGAGGCATGGGTTGATGTTGAAGAAATAACACGAGGTGTGATTCGCGATATCGGTTACAACAGCTCGGCGATGGGATTTGATTGGGAGTCCTGTGCTGTACTTTCAGCCATCGGTAAACAATCCGTTGATATTGCACAAGGTGTTGATCGTGAGGATGCATCCATGTTGGGTGCGGGTGATCAAGGATTAATGTTTGGTTATGCAACAACAGAAACGGATGAGCTGATGCCAGCGCCCATTGCGTATTCCCATCGTTTAATGGCCAAACAAGCTGAACTTCGTCATGGTGGTGATTTATCATGGCTTCGTCCAGATGCTAAATGTCAGCTTACCTTGCGCTATGAAAACGGTCAGCCTGTTGCTGTAGATACTGTGGTGTTTTCAACACAGCATGCGCCGGATGTAAGTCAAGATAAGATTATTTCAGATGTGAAAGAAGCGATTCTTCATCAAGTGCTGCCATCGGCTTGGTTAACGAAAGATACGCGTTTTTTTATTAATCCAACCGGCCGTTTTGTGATTGGTGGACCGTTAGGTGACTGTGGTCTTACAGGTCGAAAAATTATTGTGGACACGTATGGTGGTATGGCGCGTCATGGTGGTGGATGTTTTTCAGGTAAAGATCCATCAAAAGTTGATCGTTCAGGTGCCTATGCCGCAAGACATGTGGCCAAAAACTTGGTTGCAGCCGGGATTGCTGATAAATGTGAAATACAAGTGTCTTATGCCATTGGTGTAGCTGAGCCCACATCAATTTTTGTGGATACCTTTGGTACAGGTCGCTTAGAATCAAATGCAATCATCGATTTAATTAAGGCGCATTTTGATTTAACCCCTGCTGGAATTATTCAACATCATGATTTGCTTCGTCCTATTTATCGTCAAACAGCAACCTTGGGTCACTATGGACGTGATATCTTTCCTTGGGAGCGTTTAGATCTTGTCGATACATTACGTTCAGCTGTTTCTAAATCGCAGATTAGGGAGAATATGCATGAGGACGTCCGATGATTACCGTATTGCTGATATAACACTTGCTGAATGGGGTCGAAAAGAAATCGCCATTGCTGAGACCGAAATGCCCGGTTTGATGGCACTTCGGTCTGAATTGGGTGATTCAAAACCATTGGCCGGTGCACGGATTGCCGGCTGTCTTCACATGACTATTCAAACCGCTGTTTTAATTGAGACGCTCTATGCTTTAGGCGCTGATGTGCGTTGGTCTTCATGCAATATTTTCTCGACTCAAGATCATGCTGCTGCTGCAATGGCTGCAGCAGGTGTTCCTGTATTTGCCTGGAAAGGGGAAACTGAAGATGAAGCATTATGGTGTATCAAACAGACTATTCAAGGCCCGAATAATTGGGCACCTAATTTATTATTAGATGATGGTGGTGATTTAACGGCGCTTGTGCATACAGACTATCCCGAGTTATTGCCTAATATTTATGGTCTTTCTGAAGAAACCACGACAGGTGTTGCGCGGCTGTATGAAATGGCTGAACGTAGAACATTAAAAACTCCAGCCATCAATGTTAATGATTCGGTTACAAAATCAAAATTTGATAATTTGTACGGTTGTCGAGAATCCCTTTTGGATGGTATTAAGCGCGCAACGGATGTGATGATTGCAGGTAAAATAGCTTTAATTTTAGGTTACGGTGATGTGGGGAAAGGTTGCGCTCAAGCCTTGCGTGGGCAGGGGGCTACCGTGTGTATTGCTGAAATTGACCCGATTTGTGCTTTACAGGCAGCCATGGAAGGTTATCGGGTCGTCCGGCTTGACGACGTGGTTGACACGATTGATATTTTTGTCACGGCTACGGGTAATTATCATGTGGTGACGCATGAACACATGGTGCGTATGAAAAATCAGGCCATTTTATGTAACATAGGGCATTTTGACTCTGAAATTGACATTAAAAGTTTGCGACAGTATACCTGGGATAATATCAAACCGCAGGTGGATCATGTCATTTTTCCGGACGGTAAGCGTTTGATCGTGCTTGCTGAGGGTCGCTTGGTTAATTTGGGATGTGCAACAGGACATCCAAGTTTTGTGATGTCAGCCTCGTTTACGAATCAGGTGCTGGCTCAAATAGAATTGTTTCAGCATGCAGAACAGTATAAACATCAAGTGTACACATTACCTAAAAAATTAGATGAAAACGTGGCTCGTTTACACCTAAAACGTATCGGAGCAAACTTAACCAAGCTTACGCCTGAGCAGGCCCAATATCTGAATCTTTCTGTCGACGGGCCATATAAAAATAATGCCTATCGTTATTGATGAACGCCCGATTGATGTGCTTCCATGGCGAAAAAAGATTGATAGATGGCGTGATCAAGAATGTTTAAGTTCAATTGAAAAAGATCAATAAATTCATGTAATCCATGGGCTAATATGTGATGAATATCCGCCATTACTAATGTGTGTTGTAATCTTTTCATGTTTTCCTCAGCGGGCACTTCAACGTTGATGATATGAATAATTTTTTGTAACGATGTGGCTGCCGAATCAATACAATACCGCATGGCTCTTGGAAAACTAGGATCAAATATTAAAAATTTTGCAACGTCTTGGTAGTTTACGCGATGAAATTGTTTTTGATACATTTCAAAAGCACTCGCTGACTGTAAAACGGCTCCCCATTCAATAATATCTTGTAACGAGTTCATTTCATCAGGCTGAGGGGATAATAAAAAATATTTTACATCAAGTAGACGCGCTGTTTTGTCAGCACGTTCTAACATTTGTCCCATGTGCATAAAATGCCAGGCTTCATTGTGTGAAATGGAATCTTGTTGAATGCCGACAATTAAATTGTTAAAAGCATTTATTTCAGCATAAAACGATTGTAAGTTTTGTATATGGCGTTTGTTGCTATTTTTTTTCACGAAATGATAAAACTCGTTGATACATTTCCAAAGTTCAGAAGAGATCATTTCTCGGATGGTGCGTGCATTTTCACGAGCACTTTGGACACATGAAACAATGGAATTGGGATTTTCAGCATCAAATGTTAAAAATTTTACAACATTTTCTTCATTAAAAAGCGTGTAGCGCTTTAAAAAATCAGTGTTATTACCCGTTGTACTTATCAAAGGTTCCCATTGTCCTTGTTGGCGATCCAAACGCATGTCAAGGATAAGAAGTAAGTTGACATCAATAAACCGTGCTACATTATTGGCGCGTTCCAGATATCGGCTCATCCAGTATAAGGCGTTTGCAACTCGACTTAACATATATATTTCCTATGATTGTCATGCATGATTAATTAATTTTTTCTTCCAAAACCCAGGTGTCTTTACTGCCACCACCTTGAGATGAATTCACAACGAGAGAGCCTTTTTTTAAAGCGACACGAGTAAGACCACCAGGAATAACGTCGATTGATTTTCCGTATAAAATATAAGGGCGGATATCCACATGCCGACCTTCAATCGAATCACCAACCATGGTTGGGCTACGTGATAACGCGAATGTTGGTTGAGCAATATAATTACGAGGGAAGGCTTTAATTTTTTCAGCAAAATGTTGACGTTCTAATTCTGTGGCATGCGGCCCAATTAACATACCGTAACCTCCAGATAAATTAACGGCCTTAACGACCAATGAATCTAAATTAGCCAGGACATGATGTCGCTGAACTTCATCATCACAAAGAAAAGTTGGAATATTAGGTAAAATGGGAACTTCATCGAGATAATATTTTATGATCTGGGGAATATACGCATACACGGCTTTATCATCCGCAATGCCCGTTCCAGGAGCATTAGCTAAAGCAACATTGCCTTGCCTTAAACACGCCATGATTCCTGGTACCCCCAAAAGAGAATCATGACGAAATTCTAACGGATCAAGATAATCATCATCAATACGACGATAAATGACGTCAACTTTTTCAAAGCCTTGGGTTGTTTTAAGCATGACATGGTTATCAATCACGATTAAATCTGAACCTTGCGCCAAGGGAACACCCATTTGTCTAGCAAGATACGCATGCTCATAATAAGCAGCGTTGTAGATTCCTGGCGTGAGTACAATTACATTGGGTGTTTTATCATGATCTTTTGCTAAATAGCATAAGGCATCATATAAACGATCGCCATAATTAGAAACAGGTTGCACATCCATACTTTCGAACAAACGTGGGAACGTACGTTTTAGTATCATTCGATTTTCCAAGAGGTAAGATACTCCGGATGGACAACGAAGATTGTCTTCTAATACATAAAATTGACCGCCTTGATCTCGAATTAAATCAAGTCCTGAAATATGAATCCATATATTTTTAGGGGGACGTAATCCTACACATTGTTGTAAATAACTTTCGGATTGATAGAT
>Ga0207895_1000748_pt1 | contig 12333 bp, 10 predicted proteins | sample MalvirmetaMSP112_FD_184230 | JGI IMG/M metagenome (GOLD analysis project Ga0207895, IMG submission 184230) | Marine viral communities from the Deep Pacific Ocean - MSP112 (SPAdes) | ecosystem: Environmental > Aquatic > Marine > Oceanic | place: Pacific Ocean | collected 2011-05-24 | reverse complement strand
GGCGCGCTTTTTCTCGCCGCCCGAGAAGCCGACGTTCACGTTGCGCTTGAGCATGTCCATGTCGAGCTTGAGCAGCCCGGCCTTTTCCTTCGCCAGCTTGAGGAAATCGCCCCCGGTCATCGCCTCTTCACCGCGTGCCCGGCGCTGCGCGTTGAGCGCCTCGCGCAGGAACTGGATGTTGGAGACGCCGGGAATCTCGACCGGATACTGGAAGCCCAGGAAGAGGCCCGCTGACGCCCGCTCGTGCGGGTCCATTTCGAGCAAGTCTTGCCCGCGGAAAGTGACCGAGCCTTCGGTTACTTCGTATCCGGGTCGCCCGCCGAGCACATAGGCAAGCGTCGACTTGCCCGCGCCGTTGGGGCCCATGATGGCGTGCACCTCGCCCGCGTTCACGGTGAGCGTGAGGCCATCGAGGATTTTCTTGCCCCCCCCATTTTCGGAGGCGATTTCGGCGTGGAGGTTATCGATCTGGAGCATTGGTAAACCTATTCGGGGGATTGATCGCGATCAGCGTGGCGAGCAGCGCCAGCACCGCGGGTGCGTAAAGGGAAACGAGGTTTTGCGTCTGCGCCGGGCCGGTGCCGCCGTCCCACGCAATCGCGTTCTGCGCCGAAAGCTGCGCGGCCCAGGCGAGCCACAGCGCGAGCGCGGTCAGCGCCGCGCCGACGTGCAGCAGTTCGTTGCGCTCGTCGGACGGATGCGCGGCGGGGCGTGCAGCGCGGGTCTGCGTGAAGGGCGCGGGTTGCGGCGCGCGCGAAGTCGCCAACCTGGCAAGCTTGCGCGCTTCCAGACGGTACGCGTGGTCGTCCACGGTGTGGCCGTGCCATTGATCGCAGCGTCGAGATCGCGGCGCAGAGTGCGGGCAAGCGGTGCGAGCCGGGGTGCGTCGGACGCCAGCACCTCCCGCGCGAGCGCCTGCATGGCAAGCAGGTCGCGGCTCCCATCGGCCACCTCTGCGTGGGCGAGGATTTCGAGCCTATCCATCGCGCCGCCCCCGGTCGCTCCTGCCCCGGTTGTTCGGGCGTGGCGGGCCGTTGCCGTCGCGATCGTAGCGCGGTTTGGTCTGGCGCGGATTGGCCTCTTCGTGGCGGCGGCGCGCTTCCTTGCGGGTCGCGATGGCGGCGCGCATTTCCTGCGTCAGCGTGGCCAGCACCGCGTCGATATCGGCAAGGATGTCGGCGGCGGGCACGTGGACCACGCGGATGCCAACCGCCTCGAGGCTCTTGTCGCGCCGGGTCGCGATGGCGGGCTCGACACCCTCCTCGTCGATCAGGATGGCGAGGCCCATGTTGTGCGAGTTGAAATCGACGATCGCGCTGCCGACCACCGCGAAGCGGGTGAAGGAATAGCGCCCGAAATCGGCCTTGGAGAATTTCTCGGCCAGCGCCTTGTGCGCCGGGCTCGCATGGCGCCGCATCTCGCGCGCACGATCATGCAGCGCATCGAGGCGCTTCTCCGAGATTTCCCACCCGCGGCCCTTCTTCTTGATCGAGGGCGCGGTAGATTCGTTGTCGTCGGACGAGCGGAGCTGGAGGGTTTTGCGGTCAGTCATCCGTAGCGCTCGAAATCGGGTGAAGTACGACGAAATCATCGCCATCAATATTTAATGGTTCGCCGTCCTCGGAAACCGGAAGCAATGATCCATCAGCTTTGCGGAGCATCACCTGCAGCCTCTTCTCGAGCGGCGCAGGCGAGGGCTCGATCTGCGCAAGAGTTCGGATCACATACGTGTCTGTTTCGGGGATCATCGCCTCCGCCTGCATCACGAAGATAGGAGGAAAGGCCCCGCCATTCATCTTGGCCTTCGCAAAAGTCTTGGCGGGGGATTCGGCACATGCGGATCTCGCATTCTTGATCGCACGGGTATTGGCCTCGACATCGTCGCTTATCGAGCCGATTTCATGCACCATGCATCCGGCATAGCTGATAGCGCCGAAGAACTCCCACAGGTTCTCTACCTCAACACCATCCAAAGGCTCTTCTGCGTTTGCCGGGACACTGCCCAGCAGAACCGCTGCCGAAAGCATGGCACATTTCAATCTGATCATCACCCCACACTCCCTTCCAGCGAGATCGCCAGCAGCTTTTGCGCCTCGACCGCGAATTCCATCGGCAGTTCCTTCAGCACTTCCTTGGCGAAGCCGTTGACGATCAGTGCGATCGCCGCTTCCTCGTCGAGCCCGCGCTGCTGCGCGTAGAACAGCTGGTCGTCGGAGATCTTGGAGGTGGTCGCCTCGTGCTCGATCTGCGCGGTGGGGTTCTTCACCTCGATATAGGGCACGGTGTGCGCGCCGCAGCGGTCGCCCAGCAGCAGCGAATCGCATTCGGTGCGGTTGCGCACGCCTTCGGCATTGGCGGCCACGCGGACCAGCCCGCGATAGGTGTTGTTGCTCTGCCCGGCACTGATCCCCTTGGAGATGATCGTCGAGCGGCTGCCCTTGCCGTTATGGATCATCTTGGTCCCGGTATCGGCCTGCTGATGGTTGTTGGTGACCGCGACCGAGTAGAACTCACCCACGCTGTTTTCACCGTTCAACACGCAGCTCGGGTACTTCCACGTCACCGCGCTGCCGGTCTCGACCTGCGTCCAGCTGATCTTGCTGCGCGCGCCCTGGCACAGCCCGCGCTTGGTCACGAAATTGTAGATCCCGCCGACGCCTTCGGAGTTGCCGGGGTACCAGTTCTGCACGGTCGAATACTTGATCTCGGCATCGTCCATCGCGACCAGCTCGACCACGGCGGCGTGGAGTTGGTTCTCGTCGCGCATCGGCGCGGTGCAGCCTTCCAAATAGCTGACATAGCTGCCCTTCTCGGCAACGATCAGCGTGCGTTCGAACTGGCCGGTATTCTCCGCATTGATGCGGAAATAGGTGGAGAGCTCCATCGGGCAGCGCGTGCCCTCCGGGATGTAGACGAAGGTGCCGTCGGAAAAGACCGCGCTGTTGAGGCAGGCGAAGTAGTTGTCGTTCTGCGGCACGACCTTGCCCAGCCACTTCTTCACCAGATCGGGATATTCGCGGATCGCTTCGGAGATCGAGCGGAAGATGACGCCCGCCCTCTCCAGCTCCTCGCGGAAGGTCGTAGCAACCGAGACGGAATCGAACACCGCATCCACCGCGACCTTGCGCGCGCCCTTCACCCCGGCGAGCACTTCCTGCTCCGCCAGCGGAATGCCCAGCTTGTCGTAGACCGACTTGATGTCGGGATCGAGCTCGTCGAGGCTTTCGAGCTCCTCCTTTTTCTTCGGCGCGGCGTAGTAATAGGCGTCCTGATAATCGATCTCGGGATAGCCGAGCTTCGCCCAGTCCGGCTCGGTCATGGTCAGCCATTTGCGGTACGCCTTGAGCCGCCATTCAAGCATCCATTCGGGTTCTTTCTTCTTGGCCGAGATGAACCTGACCGTGTCTTCGGAGAGGCCTTTGGGGGCATATTCGGTGTCGATTTCCGAATGCCAGCCGAACTCGTAGTCGGCGGCCTTGGCGGCGGCTTCCCGGGCTTCCCGATCCTGCTCGGGGTTCTTGAGGTCGATGGTTTCGTTCATGCCAATTCTTTCTGCGCAGGTGCGGAGCCTGCAATTTTCGCCAGCGACACGTCGGCCAATGCGCCGCGCACGGCGGCGTTGACCACGGGCCAGTGCGGCTTGACGGTGCATTCGTGATCGACCGCGCAATCGCCGGTGTCGATACAGGTGACGAGCGCGATGGGGCCTTCGATCGCCTCGACGATATCGGCCATGCTTATCGCAGCCGCGGGCCGCGCGAGCTGCAGCCCGCCACCCGCACCGCGCGTGGAGCGCAGCAGGCCGGCAGCGCTCAGCTTGCTGACGATCTTCTGCGCGGTCGGCACCGGAATGCCCGTTTCCTGCGCCAGATCGGCCGCCGACACGCGCCCGCCGCCGCACTTGCGTGCGGTCGCGGCCATGATGACGATGGCATAATCGGCGAGGTTGCTGAGGCGCATGCGGGCTAATTCGGACTAATGTGGTCCGATTTCAACCAAAACCCGCCTGTTGCGAGTCGTTAGCGTTTGTCGGTTTCCTCGCTTCATTCTCTCCGACGCGCAGGACATCTCCCAAAGCGCGCTCGACAGGGCTGCAAGCGCGCAATAGGGCGTCGGTCATGCTGTTCCCGCTCGCAAAGCCGCTGCTTTTCCAGCTCGATCCCGAGCGCGCGCACCGCCTGTCGCTCGCAGGCCTGAAGTCCCTCCCATCGAGAAAGCCTGCGCGCCACGACCCCGCGCTGGCCGTCACGCTGGGCGGGCTGACCTTCCCCTCCCCGGTGGGCGTGGCCCCGGGGTACGACAAGGATGCCGAAGTGCCCGACGCCCTGCTCGGGCTCGGCTTCGGCTTTGTCGAGGTCGGCACGATCACGCCGCTGCCGCAGGCGGGCAACCCGAAACCCCGTCTGTTCCGGCTGGTCGAGGATCGCGCAGTGATCAACCGCATGGGTTTCAACAATGGCGGGGCCGAGGCCGCGCACGCACGCCTGCGCAAACGTGCAGGCAGGCCGGGTGTCGTCGGCATCAATATCGGCGCCAACAAGGATAGCGATGATCGCATGGCCGATTATGCGTTGCTGACCGAGCTGATGGCGCCGCTCGCCAGCTACCTGACGGTCAATATCTCCAGCCCCAACACGCCCGGCCTGCGCAACCTGCAGGCGGGCGACGCCTTGGCCGATCTGCTGGCGGGCGTGTTCGAAGCGCGGGGGGCGGAAGGGCCGCCGGTGTTCCTGAAACTCGCGCCCGATCTCGAACCCAAGGAGATCGACGCGATTGCCAAGGCGACCGTTGGCGGACCGCTTGCCGCGCTGATCGTCTCCAACACCACGCTCGCGCGGCCACCGATGCAGTCGAAGCACGCGAACGAAACGGGAGGGCTTTCGGGCGCTCCTCTTGCACCTATCGCGCTTCAAAGGCTCAAGGATTTCCGCAAAGCGACCGGCGGCCAGATGCCTCTGATCGCGGCTGGCGGAATCGACAGCGCCGATGCCGCGTGGGAGCGGATCGTGGCGGGCGCGAGCCTGGTGCAGCTCTATTCTGCGATGGTTTACCAAGGGCCGATGCTGGGGCGCCGGATCGCAAAGGGGTTGAGGGAAAGGTTGCGGCGCGAAGGCTTTGCGTCGATTGAGGACGCCATCGGATCGCAAGCCTGAGGATCGCCATGCTCGCCAGACATTTCGCCGCCCCCCTGTTCGGCTTCATTGCCACGCTTTCGCTGGCAGGGTGTGCGACGGCACCGGCGGCACCGGTCGAAACCGTACCCGCAGCGCCGGCTCCGCAATCGGTGCGCGGAGCCGTCAGCGCCGCCGATCCGCGCGCGCAGGAGGCGGGGGAGCAGATCCTACGCCAGGGCGGCAGTGCCACCGACGCGGCGATCGCCGTGATGCTCGCGCTGACGGTTGTCGAACCGCAGAGTTCGGGCATCGGCGGTGGCGGGTTCATGGTCCGCGGCGCGGCCGATGGCACGGTGACGAGCTACGACGGACGCGAGACCGCACCGGCTGGCGCGACCCCGGACTGGTTCCTCGACGAGAACGGCGAAGTTCCGCCCTTCCGGGATTCGGTCCGCAGCGGACTCAGCGTCGGCGTACCCGGGAATCTCGCGCTCGCTGCGAAGGCACACGCGGAACATGGCAAGCTGCCCTGGGCAGAACTGTTCGCCCCCGCGATTGCGCTGGCGCGCGACGGCTTTCGGGTCAATCCCAGGCTCAACAGCTCGCTGTCCGAAAGTAGCGATACGGGCGCCCGCAGCGCCGAGGCGCAGGCGCTGTTCTACGATGCCTCGGGCAAACCGCTGGCGGTAGGGACCACGGTGAAAAACCCGGCGCTGGCCAGAACGCTCGAGAAGATCGCGCAGGCCGGACCGGAGGCATTCTATCGCGGTGACCTGGCCCGGCATATCGCCAGCACGGTGGCCGACGACACACCGCGACCCAACCCGATGGACCTGCGCGATATCGAGCGCTACGTCGCGAAGGAACGCGCACCGCTTTGCGGCGAATATCGCGCTTTTCGCATCTGCGCGATGGGTCCGCCGACCTCGGGCGGTATCGCAGTGCTGCAGATGCTCGGACAGCTGGAGCGGTTCGATCTCGCCGCGCTTGGCCCGCGCAATCCGGAAACCTGGCACCTGTTCGTCGAGTCGCAGCGGCTCGCCTATGCCGATCGCGAGCTTTACCTCGCCGACAGCGATTTCGTGCCGGTCCCCTCGCAGGGGTTGATTGCACCGGACTACCTCGCGCGGCGCAGCGCTCTGATCCAGTCGGGCAGTTCGACGTCGCAGGTGAAAGCCGGCTCGCCCAAGGGAGCGAGCACAGCGCTCGCCGATGGCGACGAACCTGCCGAGCACGGCACTTCGCATATCGCGGTGGTCGACGATGCGGGCACGATGATCAGCTACACTTCGACCATCGAGAGCGCCTTCGGATCGGGCCTGATGGTCGACGGGTTCTATCTCAACAACGAACTGACCGATTTCAGCCGTTCGCCCATGGTCGATGGCAAACCCGTCGCCAACCGGGTGGAGGGGGGCAAGCGGCCGCGCAGCTCGATGTCGCCGGTGGTGGTCTACGATCCGCAGGGCGAGCCGTTCATGGCGGTCGGCGCAGCAGGCGGGAGCACGATCCCCGTGCAGACCTCGCGCACCATCATCGGCGTGATCGATTTCGGGCTCAGTCCCGAGGACGCGATGGGCCTGCCGTTCGTCATGGCGTTCGGGGATAGCGTGATGCTGGAAGAGGGCACCTGGCTGGCAGGCAGCCAGGACGCGTTTCGCGCGCTCGGCCACGCGTCGCTGATCGTCCGACCGGCCCCGGTGAAGGCGGGAATCGTGGTTCGGCGCGATGGCCAGTGGGTGGCCGCCCGCGATCCGCGGCTCTCCGGGCAACTCGATTTGCCCTAAGCTGCGGAGGTGTCAGGCGCTTGCCGTAGCGTCGGCGGGAGCCTAGAGCGCGCCGCACCGTTACACAGACAACGGAAACTGGGGAGCAGGTGCGGATTTGACGCAGCTTGAAGAGATCGAACGGGCGAGCAACCTTGTCTCGCTGTTCCTGAAGCGAGCCGACGAGGGCGGCGACAAGCCATTCCTTGGGCGCAAGGTCGCGGGCCAATGGCAGACGATCAGCTGGGGCGAAGCCGCCGACCAGGTCTGCATTCTGGCAGAGAACCTGAAGGGGCTGGGCCTCAAAAGCGGCGACCGGGTGATGCTGGTGTCGGAGAACCGGCCCGAGTGGTGCATCGCCGACCTCGCGATCATGGCCGCAGGGTGCATCACCGTGCCCGCCTACATCACCAATACCGAACGCGACCACATTCACATCCTCGACAATTCGGGCGCGAAGGTGGTGATCGTTTCGAACGAAAAGCTTTCCGGGCCCCTGATCCCGGCGATCTTCAACACGGGTATCGCCGAGCATATCATCCCGATCGAAAGCGTGCGCGCCTATCAGGGCGGCAACCTCGCCTGCCATGGCTGGGCGAGCATGATCGAAGGGGATGCGAGCGCCGCGCGCGCAGCCGTCGAAGCGCGGATCGCCGGTATCGGGCGGAAGGATACGGCGTGCATCATCTACACCAGCGGCACCGGCGGTGCGCCACGCGGCGTGTTGCAGCACCACGGCGCGATCCTGTGCAACGTCGCGGGCGCAGCGGACATCCTGATCAGCGATTTCGATCTATCCGACGATGAACGCTTTCTCTCGTTCCTGCCGCTCAGCCACGCATACGAACACACGGGCGGACAATTCCTGCCGATCAGCGTGGGCGCGCAGATCTATTATGCCGAGGGGCTCGAAAAGCTTGCCAGCAATATCGAGGAAACCAGCCCGACGGTCATGGTCGTCGTGCCCCGCCTGTTCGAAGTGCTGCGCACGCGGATCATGAAGCAGATCGCCAAGCAGGGCGGCGCAGCCAGCTTCCTGCTCGATCGGGCGCTCGAGATCGAGGAGCGCGCGAACCGGAAGGGCCGCAAACGCCTGCGCGACAGGCCGATGGACGCAGTGGTCGGGCGTCTTCTGCGGCCCAAGATTCGCCAGAAATTCGGCGGACGTATCAAGGCGATGGTGTCGGGTGGCGCGCCGCTCAATCCCGATGTCGGCATCTTCTTCCAGGCGCTCGGCCTGCCGATGATGCAAGGCTACGGCCAGACCGAGGCCGGGCCCGTGATCAGCTGCAACCGCCCCGCCGCCGGGGTGGCGATGGACACGGTCGGCCCGCCGATGAAGGGGGTCGAGATCAGGATCGCAGACGACGGCGAAATCCTGTGTCGCGGCGAACTGGTGATGCACGGCTACTGGCAGAACCAGGCGGAAACGGACCGCGCCTTGCAGGACGGCTGGCTGCACACCGGCGATATCGGGCACCTCGACGAGAAGGGCCGGATCGTCATCACCGACCGCAAGAAGGACATGATCGTCAACGACAAGGGCGACAATGTCGCGCCGCAAAAGGTCGAGGGGATGCTGACGCTGCAGCCCGAAATCGGGCAGGCGATGGTCGTCGGTGACAGGCGGCCCTACGTGGTCGGCCTGATCGTGCCCGATGCCGAATGGGCGCTCGACTGGTGCAAGGCGCAGGGCAAGCCGCTCGATTGCAAAAGCGTGCAGGAGCTCCCCGAATTCCGCGCGGCGATCCGCAAGGCAGTCGACCGGGTCAATGCCGAGCTGTCGGTGGTCGAGAAGGTGCGCGGCTTCGCGTTCGCCGACGAGCCCTTCGGTATCGAGAACGAGGAAATGACGCCGAGCATGAAAATCCGGCGTCACAAGATTCGCGAACGCTACAGCGAACGGCTCGATGGACTTTATCGCCACGGCTAAAGTGGCTTTTTAGCAACAATATTGGAATTCCTTTTGGCAGGCGGCTTGGCAGATGCCAGGCCGCCCGATAACACGCGCAAATCGCCGGAAATGCTGGGTTACGAAGACATCGGGGTCAATATTCGCGATCTGAATAGGCACGGCCGTTTGGACAAAAGGATTCATGATAATGGACAACTGTGGCTCATTTGCCATGCCTCGCCCTCTGCGTATGAGCGCGCTGCTCCTGGGTGGGATTTCGCTCTTTTCTCTTGCGACGCCGGCACTGGCACAGGATTCGGCCGTGCTCGACCGGCTCGAAGCGATGGAAGACCGTCTCGATGCGCTGCAGGACGAAAACGCCGCGCTGCGTGCGCAGATCGAGGCGATGCGTGCCGAAACTTCGGTCGAGGCGTCGGCCCCGGTTGCGATAGCGCAAGGGGAAGAGCCTCCTGCGACCACGCAGGACAGGATCCCGGGTTCGACGCAAGTCGCCGCCGCCCAAACCGCCTCGGTCGGCCCGGTCGATGTCGTAACCGAAACCGACGATCCGCGGGAGCTGCAGGTGCAGGGGTCGGAGAATTTCGTCGGCACCAACGGCGCTTATGCCTATCGCATGCTCGATCATGCCGAGAACGTGAACACGAAGCCGCTGGTGCAGCTCGCAGCCCTGCAGTCGGGCGAGCTTGAGGACCGCGTTACGCTGTCGGGCGGGATCACGGCGCTTGCGAACTATCAGTGGGCTACCGTGGACGACAAGTTCGGCTACCTGATGCGCCACCCGACCAGCGCCAACCAGCTGGGCGACAATGTCTCCGAAGTCGTGCTGCACTCGGCCAACCTCGCGCTGACCGCGCGGCTCACGCCCAACCTCACCGGCTACGCCGAATTCCTCTACGATCCCGAGCAAAGCTTCGGCCAGGGCACCATTACGGCGCTGGCCCGCAACCAGGTTCAGCTGCGGCGCGGCTGGGTGATGTACGGCAATCTGGATACCTCGCCGGTCTACGCGCTGGTCGGCAAGATGGACACGCCCTTCGGGCTCAACGACACGGTCAGCCCGTTCACCAATTCAACCAACTGGCATGCATTCGCCGGGCTGGCCTTCGGGGGGCAGGTCGGTCTGGTCACAGGCGGTCTGCATCTGCGCGCGATGATCATCCAGGGCGGCGCCCAGTTCCGTTCGGCGAACGTCCCGGTGCTCGGGTCGAGCGTGCCCTCGCGCGCCAATAATTTCGCGGTCGACGCGCGCTACACGATCGATCTTGGTGGCGAAGGCAATGCGCTGATGGCGGGTGCCAGCTACCAGCGCGGCACTGCCTATTGCCAGGCCTATCCGGTGACGCACTTCAATCCCTGTGCAGACAACAACCCTGGCATCGCGGCGTACGGCAAGCTGACCTACGGCCCCATCACCCTGTTGGGTGAGTACGCACAGACGACCAAGGAGTGGGAGGGGACCGCTGTCCCGATCCCCACCAATCCTTTGAGCGAGTTCGAAGCGGTGAAGCCGGAAGCATTCACCTTGGGTGGACGCTTCGCGTTCGGCGCGGAAAATCTTTCCGTCCAGCGGCGCGAATTCGCGGTGTCGGCCGAATTCTCGAAGTTCATCTCGGGCGAGAAGGGCTCGCCTTGGCGGCGCCAGAACCAGTCGGTGCTCGGCCTGTCTTGGTTCCCCGTGCCGAACGTGGATCTGTTCGGCGAATTCATCCATGTCGACGGGTACGTGCCGCTCAACTTCCTGTCGGGCGGCAACTTCCCCGATGGCAGCACATGGTCGCGGCAGGACGCGGATACGAACGTGATCCTGGCCGGCGCGCAGGTATCCTTCTGATCCGCTTCGCCTGACGGTGAGACGAAAAGACCCGGGCCGCCCGTCTGGAGGGCGGCCCGGGTCATGATAATCGTTCAGGAACAATCGGTCAGGCGGCTTCGCCTTCCAGATCGACATATTCGGGATAGAAGCTCGGAGCGCGTGTCGACCAGGCAGGTGCGGTCGCGGCGGCTTCGCTCAGCGATTGCAGCAGCAGCTTGCGCCGTGCGGGGCGCAGGTGCGGCATCGCCGCACCGCTGCAGAAAGCGCTCGGCAGCCAGGGACGAATCTCCGCCCCGAGCAGGCGTTCGTAGAGGAAGCGGAAGGGCGAAAAGCCGTCCAGTCGTTCCTGCGCGAGGTCGAACGCCGCGAGGCGCGCCAGCTGCCCGATGAAAGGTGAAATCGAATCGACCGCGTCGGCATCCGGGATCGAATGGCGCACCGCCTTGAGGTCCTGGTACGCCACGTACTGGCGACGGATGTCGACATTCTCGCTCGCGTTGCGCGCCCACAGCTTGAAGGCGTCGCACCGGCCAAGCCCGATGTCGAGATTGCGACGGATGAAGCGCTGCTCGCAGGGCGAGAAGTTCGCAAATTCGCGCATCTCAGCGATGCTCAGGTTCGTCGTGTTCCTTGTCGCCATCTTGCCCCTCCATCGGGCGCTTGATCCGGTGGAGGAAGGTTTCGCGTAACTTGGTTAACATCCCGTAAGCCTTGCGGGACGCCGAGGGCCCGGCGCTAGATCAGACCGGCCAGCGGGCTGGAGGGATCGGCATATTTGCGCGTCGCCATCCGGCCGGAAAGATAGGCGTCGCGCCCGGCCTGGACCGCCAGCTTCATCGCGCGGGCCATGCGAATCGGATCCTTCGCCTCGGCGATGGCGGTGTTCATCAGGATTCCGTCGCAGCCCAGCTCCATGCCGACTGCCGCGTCCGACGCGGTGCCGACACCGGCATCGACCAGCACCGGCACGCTCGCGCCCTCGACGATCAGGCGGATGGTCACGCGGTTCTGGATGCCAAGCCCGCTGCCGATCGGCGCGCCCAGCGGCATGATCGCCACCGCGCCCGCCTCTTCCAGCTGCTTCGCGGCGATCGGATCATCCGCGCAATAGACCATCGGGTGGAAGCCTTCGTTCGCCAGCGTCTCGGTCGCGCGCAGGGTTTCGCGCATGTCCGGATAGAGCGTCTTCGCCTCGCCGAGCACTTCGAGCTTCACCAGATCCCAGCCGCCCGCCTCGCGCGCCAGCCGCAGCGTACGAACCGCCTCGTCGGCTGTGAAACACCCGGCGGTATTGGGCAGGTACGTAACCTTCTTCGGGTCGATGAAATCGGTCAGCATCGGCTGGCCCGGATCGGAGACGTTCACGCGGCGCACCGCAACGGTGACGATTTCCGCCCCGCTCGCTTCCAGAGCGGCGGCGTTCTGCGCGAAGTCCTGGTACTTGCCGGTGCCCACGATGAGCCGCGAACGGAAAGTATGCCCGGCAACGGTCCAGGTGTCGTCGTCGGAGGGATGGTCGCCGCCGCCGACGAAGTGCACGATTTCCAGAGTGTCCCCGTCGCACAACGCTGTATCGGCGAGCCGGGAACGTGGCGCGATTTCGCCATTATGTTCGACTGCGACCTTCTCGGGCGCGAGGCCCAGCTCGCGCACCAGCGCGGCAATGTCGGGGGCAGTGGTGGTGCGGCTCTCGCCGTTCAGCTGGATCGTCTTGGTATCGCTCAT